>Ga0334722_10008119_pt1 | contig 10070 bp, 9 predicted proteins | sample C3_bottom_MG_FD_207210 | JGI IMG/M metagenome (GOLD analysis project Ga0334722, IMG submission 207210) | Sediment microbial communities from Yellowstone Lake, YNP, Wyoming, USA - C3_bottom | ecosystem: Environmental > Aquatic > Freshwater > Lake > Sediment | place: USA: Wyoming | collected... | reverse complement strand
AGCCTGATCTCGCCGCTCATTTTCCGTACGATGATTGACCAGGTGCTCCCGCAAAAAGATTTCAATAAACTCATCACACTGGCGCTGGCCTTGTTATTCCTGCCGATTCTCAGCGGCGGGATTTCTGTCCTTCAGCGGCGGTGGAACGCGGCAGTCGGCGAGGGCGTGATCTTCGATCTGCGCGTGGCATTATTTTCGCGTCTACAAAGAATGTCATTGCGATTCTTTACCAACACAAAAGTCGGGGAGTTGATGAGCCGCCTCAACAACGACGTGGTCGGCGCGCAGAACGCCATCAGCAACACCATCGTCGGCATCCTCACCAACATCGTCGAGACGATTGCATTGCTGGCTGTTATGCTGACCCTCGAATGGCGCTTGACTATCGTCAGCGTGCTGATTCTGCCGTTGTTCATCATCGCCGCGCAGAGACTCGGCACCACTCTGCGCGACATTGCCCGCAAAGCCATGGACTTGAATGCGCAGATGAACGCGCACATGAATGAGACCCTCAACATCGGCGGCGCGTTGCTGGTCAAACTGTTTGGACGCGCAAAAGATGAAAGCGATCGCTTCAGCCAGCGCGCCGCCAACGTGCGTGACATCGGCGTGCGCCGCGCAGTGCTCGGCTCGACCTTTTTCATGATCCTCGGCCTGGTCAGCGCGGTGGGCATGGCGCTGGTCTACGGCCTCGGCGGCTATTACGTCATCCTCGGCACATTCACCATCGGCACCATCGTGGCCTTCGGCGCGTACCTCGAACAACTTTACGGCTCATTGCAAGGCCTCGCCTCCGCGCCCGTGGACTTTTCCACTTCGATGGTCTCGTTCGAGCGCGTGTTTGAACTGCTCGATCTGCCGCATGACATCATCGAATCCAAGGACGCGATGGAATTGAAAGATGTCAAAGGCGAATTGGTTTTCGATAACATCACGTTCAGATACACCGTAGATGAAGATAAACTCTTGAGCGAAGTCAAACGTTATGGAAGCATGGACAACGTCACAGCGGTGTTATCGCTTGGGGAAAAGAAAAACGGTTCGGGGTCCGACTTTGAAGCGGCTCCCGCTTCGCAGGCGCGTGAGGTCGCTTTGGAAGGAGTCTCGTTTAAAGCCTCACCCGGAGGCTTGATCGCGCTGGTCGGTCCCTCCGGCGCGGGCAAGACCACGCTGACGTATCTCATCCCGCGTTTGTATGATCCGACGGATGGCGTGATCCGCATTGATGGACATGATCTGAAAGACGTGACGCTCGATTCGCTTTCATCCGCCATCGGCATGGTGACGCAGGAGACCTACATGTTCCACGACACCATTCGCACCAATTTGACCTACGCCAAAATGGACGCGACGCAGGCCGAGATCGAAGCCGCCGCGCAAGCCGCCAACATCCATCAATTCATCGTGGACCTGCCGGATGGCTACGACACGATTGTGGGCGAGCGCGGCTACCGCTTGAGCGGCGGCGAGAAACAACGCATCGCGCTGGCGCGTGTGATTCTCAAAGATCCGCGCATTCTCGTCCTGGATGAAGCCACAAGTTCACTCGACAGTGAATCCGAAGCCTTGATCCAAGACGCGTTGAAGCGCGTCATGGCTGGACGGACAAGCATTGTGATTGCACACCGCTTGTCTACCATTCTCGCGGCGGATATGATTTTGGTGATGGATCGCGGCCGAATCGTCGAGCGCGGCACGCACGATGAATTGCTCACGACAGGAGGGTTATACAGTCAGTTGTATGAGACGCAGTTCAAGAGGGAACGAGTTTAGCCACAAAGAACACAGAGCAAGGGCGGACAGCCGTCCGCCCTTTATTTTTTAAATTCATTGATCACCGTCACGCCCACGCTAGCGAAAGACTCCATGCGGGCGAGTTCCTGCGCGGCCTGCTCCAAATTGATCGCGCGGCCCACCAGTTTTTCGGGATGCAACTTGCCGGAGCGAATCATCCCGAACAAAGCCGGATAGCGAAAGGCCTGCATCCCGTGACTGCCATGGATTTCCAATTCCTTTGCGATGACTTTGCTCATCGGAATCTTCGCCTGGCCTTGATCGCCCACCATCAATCCAATCTGCACATGCCTGCCGCGCTTGCGTAAGCACGCGATGGAATTGAAGGATGTGATCGGACTGCCCAGCGCGTCGATTGAAACGTGCGCGCCGCCGCGCGTGATCTCAGTCACGGCCCCGACTACATCGGCCTCGTTCGCATTCACCACCTCCGCCGCGCCGACCGAGCGCGCAAAATCCAGTTTCTCTGCGGTAATGTCAATCGCAATCACATTCGCGCCCAGCGCGCTGGCGAGCATGATCGCCGAGAGTCCCACGCCGCCACAACCGTGCACCGCCACCCACTGCCCACCGGAAACTTTTGCAACATCCACCACTGCACGAAACGATGTAGCAAAGCGGCATCCGAGACTCGCTCCGGTGACGAAGTCCAATTCATCGGGCAGGGCTACCAGGTTCACGTCGGCGCGCGGGATGGCGACGTACTGCGCGAACGAGCCCCAATGCGTGAAGCCCGGCTGGAACTGGTCGTCACAGATTTGATGATTCCCTGAAAGACATTGATCGCACTTTCCGCAGGCCAGCACAAACGGAAGCGTGACGCGCTCGCCACCCTTCCAGCGGGTCACGCCTTTTCCAACCGCGGCCACCACACCGGTCATCTCGTGACCCGGTACATGGGGTAACTTTTTGATATCCGGATCGTTGCCCATCCAGCCATGCCAGTCGCTTCGGCACAGACCAGTAGCGCGCACCTCCAGCACCACGCCATCCACGTCAGGAACAGGGTCAGGCACATTCTCAATCGTCAATGGTCCCTTGAAGTTTTGATAGAGGGCGGCGCGCATGGTGGACTCCTGTGGTGAGGTTTGCCCGAGATTATAGCGCCCCTCCGCCGCTACGCGCCACTTCCCCCAAATCCGACGATTCAAACTTGGAATCTGCATGATGATTTTTCATGGTCGTATTTGGGGAAGATGGGTGGAGGCAGGCCCTTGACAACTTACTAACTAGTAAGTAATATTGCCGCCAATGCCAAGAAGCACAAATACCCAAAGGACAATCCTTGATCTGGCCGAGTCTCTGTTGCAGGACAAAGGCTATAACGGCTTCAGTTACGCTCATATCGCGAGTGAGTTGGGCGTGAAGAATGCCGCGGTCCATTATCACTTCCCCACCAAAGAGGCATTGGGTTGCGCGGTTATCCAGCGCTACCGCGACCGCTTCAAATTGTGGACCAACAACGCGCGCGTCAAAGATTTATCGCCCGAGAAAAAATTAGATTGGTTCCTCAACATCTACACGAGCACGCGCGCCGACCATGGCAAGGTCTGTCTGGCTGGTTCATTGGAAACAGAGTTCAATTCCCTCCCCGACACCCTCCGTGAACAGACCAAGGCATTGACTACTGAACTGCTGGCCTGGCTCGAGGATACGCTGGAAGAAGGAAGGGACGCGGGTGCATTCCATTTCAACGGCGAACCCGCGGACAAAGCCTCGTTGATCCTCGCCAGCCTGCAAGGCGCGTTGCAAATGGCGCGCGCCGTGGGAACAAAAAAATTTCACGCGGTGGTAGGTCAACACAAGCAGGATCTGCTCGCCTAATTTTTTTATCGTCGAAACTTACTAAGTAGTAAGTTATTTTAAAAAGGAGAAACTATGAAGACATCAGCTACTGAATCTCAGGCAATCGTGAAAAAGGTTTATCGCGCATTTTTCAGCCCGGGCAAGTACGAAGCAAAATCGTCGGACCAGGCCGTGCTCGAACGCGGGAGCAATGATCGGGTCCCGTTTGGAGGCGGAGAGTTGGCCGTCACGATTTGGGAAAGCAATGGTCCCTCCATCCTGCTCATGCATGGCTGGGGTGGAAGTCGTGCGCAGATGACAGGTTTCGTTGATCCGTTATTGAAATCGGGTTATCGTGTTGTGGCTTACGATCAACCCGCGCACGGCGAATCGGATGGGATCACAACCAATATCCTGGAAATTGCACCGACAATGGATTTGATCGCGGAGCGCGAAGGAAAATTTGATGCGATCATTGCTCATTCATTCGGGACATTGATCACTTCATATGCGCTGGTCAAGCGAAACTTCCCGCTTCCCGCGAGACTGGTGTATTTCGGCGCGTTCAACCGGCTTTTGGATTCACTACCGCGTTTTCAGGTCCTGGCTGGATTATCGGATGAGATCATGGCAGGATTTCGTGAGATGCTTTATGAAAACTTTGGACAGGAGTTGTTGGAGTCCATTACGAATGAGAGCCTAACGCCGCAAATCAATATTCCCGCCCTGATGTTTCATGACGTGACAGATAACGTGACGCCGATCAGTGACAGCCGAGCCATCGCGCAGGTTTGGAAAAACGCGAAGCTGATCGAAACAAGAGGACTAAATCATCGAGGCGCCCTGCAATCTGACTCGACCCACGAGCAGATTGTGAAGTTCTTGAAAAGTTAGCAACCATTCGTCCGCTATGATGAATCAAAGAAGCCACGAATCTTCGGGGCTTCCTGTTATATCTGTGCTGAAATTCAAGGCTTATTCAATTTGAGCCATACTTAATAACTCGGCTTGTCGCCCAAAATTTCCCAGCCGCGCTCCTGCGCGATGGCTTTCAATTTTTCATCGGGATACACAGCCACGGGATGCTCGGCATGTTCAAGCATGGGCACATCCTGCACCGTATCGCCGTAAGCCATGTCCACGCGGTCAACGCCGAGGCGGCTCAACACCTGCTCGATCTTGCGCTCCTGCGCGGCCAGTTCGCCAGCCACGCGCACGCGTCCATTTTTATATTCCACCGACGTGCCAATCGTCTGCGCGCCGATGCGTTTTGCGAAGGGTTCGATCAATGGCTCGATCACACTGCTGGCAATGTAAACCTTCGCGCCTTGCGCGGCATGATCCGTCAGCCGCGCGATGACATCGGGGCGGCGTTTCCGCCACAAGTCGTGTTCGACCGCCCACTCACCCACGATCTGCATCTTTTCCGGCGTCGCATCCCTGACCATCGAAAGACTCTGGACCATCAAATCCTGTCCCCACTTTTGCCAGTCAATCCAGCCGCGTTTGGCAAGGAAATACGACGGCGCAATGGATAACATATATAGCCGCGCCTGCATTTTGCTTTGATTGTGCCGAACCCAATCCACGAGTCCCAGCAAAGGCGAGCCGGTGGTCAATGTGCCCATCATGTCTGAAACGACGATCATGGTCTCTCCTTGTTCCGCGTTGTAATCATGAGATTATACATCGCAGGAAACGAATCACACCCGCTCATCTTTCGTTTAACAGCCTACAGAATAGATTAATCTTCCAGATGTAGGATTGCGCCCATTGCTTGGAGGCAAACAATGAAACGTCTTTTAACCGTACCCCTTCTTTTGGCGACTGCACTTTTATTGTCGTCCTGCTCAATGCATCTGGGCTTGAGCAGATTTTTCAATCCAAGTTCAGCCCAACCGACCAAAGCCAAACACATCAAGGCGACCCATACCCCGCCCTCGCCGCCGAGCGCCACGCCTTCAGCGAATCAGTCGTCCGCGCCTACGCCAGCCGCGGTCAACGCGGTCTCGGTCACCAGCACAGGCTTCTCGCCGAGTATGATCACAGTAAAAGTCGGGGCCACCGTCACCTGGACGAACAACGATACATCTGCACATGCCTTTACGTCTGATACCGGCGTGTTCGACAGCGGTTCGATTGCTCCCGGAGCCGCATTCACATTTACGTTCGATCAGGCGGGCACATTTGTCTATCATTCCACCAGCGACTCGACCCTCATCGGCACAATCATCGTCACACCATAAAAATTCTGTTCACACAACCCTCCCGAAATTCGGGAGGGTTTTTATTTTATATGGAGATTAAAGCAAAGAGCAGTAAAATAAGTGAATGGGCACTCTCTACCTGGTCGCCACCCCCATTGGAAATCTGGAAGACCTGTCACCGCGCGCGGTTCGGATTCTGCGCGAAGCGAGACTCATCGCGGCGGAAGATACGCGTCACACCGGAATTTTGCTCAAACACTTCGGCATTTCAACCCCCCTCACCAGTTATTTTGAACATAACAAACTGACCAAACTGGATTCGATTCTCGCCAAACTAAACGAAGGCGATGTAGCACTGGTCTCCGAAGCAGGGACTCCCGCGATCAACGATCCGGGTTACGAACTGGTCAAAGCCGCCCTCGCTTCAAACTTCGACGTGAGGCCGGTTCCTGGACCCTCGGCCCCTCTCGCCGCCCTGACCGTCTCCGGCCTGCCCACGGACTCGTTCCTCTATCTCGGCTATCTTCCACACAAAGCCAATGAACGCCGCAAAGCAATTGAACAAGTTGCCGATTTGCCTTACACGCTGATCTTTCTCGAATCACCGTACCGTATTGTTGAATCACTGAAGGATATTTTCTCTACGCTCGGCGACCGTCGCATTTGCGTGGCGCGCGAGATGACCAAGATGTTCGAGGAATACTGGCGCGGACAGGTCAGCGGCGCAATCGAATATTTCAAATCCCAGCCCGCGCGCGGAGAATTCACATTGGTGGTCGAAGGAAAGAAGACCGAAGACAATGGACGATGGGCGGAAGAAAAACTACTGACCGTGATCCGAAAAGAGTTGAAAAGCAAAAAATCTGCAAAAGAGATTTCCGCTGAGCTGGCTGAAAAGTCAGGCTGGCCCAAACGGGAAGTGTATAAAAGAGTCACTGAGAGTCATTCTTAGTTTGCTATAATCAACCTATGAACAAGCTCAAAATCAAAGTTCCGCGCAAGGAATTGGTGGAGTTTTGCCGAAGGAATCACATCCGAAAACTGGCGTTCTTCGGTTCGGTCTTGCGCGACGATTTTGGTCCCAATAGCGATATTGATATTCTGGTAGAGTTTGAGCCCGGAAAGACGCCGGGGTTTGCTTTTTTTGCTATGCAGGAAGAACTGAGCAAAATCTTTGGCCGCAAGGTGGACTTGAACACAGTTGGTTTCCTCAGCAAGTATTTTCGCGATGAAGTTGTACGCGATGCGAAATTGGCTTATTCAATCGAGCATATGAAGTAGGGAAAATGGCTAAAATTATTCCTCAAGACTATCCGCGCATCAGTGATCCAAAAAGCCGTTATTATGGTCATCTTGATGATTCAACCCTTGTTCCACACACATACAAAATTTCAACAACCGAACTGAGGAACCTCATTTCGACTGCGATCATTAACGCAAATAAGAAATCAAGCAGACAGATTTTATCTGTTCCAGTTAACGCTTCACCCGAGGAAATTGATCTAATTAACAAACGGGAGGGCAAAAAACTATTTGCCTATTTCAAAAAATATGTTGGCGATCCGGCAGCAACTGCGCATCAATTATACGGGAAACACTTTTTAGAAGTTGGCAAGGAACAATTTCGTAATCGAACACTACAAAAGGAAAGGATGAATTCGGGGTGGAGGTATCAATTTCTCGCGCTTACTTGCGCTCAGAGATCAAAAAGATTTATAAGTGTTTCAGATATTGGGGCTGCTGAGGGCGATTTCAATGCTTTGATTGCTTTTATTGACAAAAGCAAGCAATCTTTGAACCTTTATGTTTCGGTAAAAAATCGAAGTAATACGATGGGGGGACAAGATTGGCCTAAAGCGATCCAGGCACTTGAATCCTATGCAATAAATGACAAAAATAGAATGGGGCCATATTGTTGCATTTTTGGCATTGCGATGGATCGGGGAACAAGGTATCTCAAGGTTGAAAAGAAATCTGGCAAATCACACTCGGTCAACACAGAAGTTTGGCTCTCGGATTTCTTTTGGCCTTTTTTCGCCAATTACGGTTATGAGGAGATAATGCAAGCAGTATTGGCTGTCCTGATTGACGAATATTCGCCAGAAAAGTTATCGTCACAAATTGAAATACCAAATCAACTTTTAGAAGTCTTTGGTGATTACTGCAAGAAGGCAAAACTTGTTGACGAGAATGGATATTTCCACGATCCATACCGTCTTGTCAACTTCTTCTGCCAGAAATAGAAATTTACTATGGCAACGACGATAAAAAACAAACAAAAACCAAGAAGAATCAAAGAGTCCAAAACGATTCTTTTCCGTCAGACGACTCTTGCAAAGGCTGGTGCAACCTGTGCGATTATTAACGGTGATAGCCGCGTGGAACTATTGGCTTTTAAAGAGAAAGTGGACCTGATAGTTACATCTCCTCCCTACGCCGACGCAAGACATAAACACTATGACAGCATCCATCCGGACGATTTCGTTGATTGGTTTTTGAGCTTTCACGAACCATTCTATAATGCGCTTAAGCCGACTGGCAGCTTAGTAATTAATATAAAAGACAAAGTGGTTGATGGTGTGCGTCATCGATATGTTTGGCAAACCATCGAGGCGCTTAGCAAAGCGGGATGGTATTCAATAGAAGACTATTTATGGTACAAGCCAAACCCGATGCCTGGATATTGGCCCAACCGTCTTCGAGACGGATGGGAATACTGCTTCCATCTTGCAAAATCAAAGCGGCCGTTTTTTAATCCAGATGGTGTACGAAGACCGATTGGCGAATGGGTTGAATCAAGATTGAAAAATCTTGGCAAGAATGATTTGAGCCGTCACAATTCTGCAAATGAAAGCGGTTTTGGCAGAGACATATCCAAATGGGTAGGTAAGCAAACTGTTCTGCCATCTAATGTGCTCTCTATCCCACTGGTCGGTAAAAACAAAGGCCATCCAGCAGTTTTTCCTGTTGATCTTCCTCTATTCTTCATCAAATTGCTTTGCCCTGAAAACGGTTTGGTCGTAGATCCATTCGCAGGAAGTGGGACAACAGGCATAGCGGCACTTTCGCTAGGGCGTTCATGTGTGTTGATAGATAATAATCTGAAATATTGTGAAGAAGCTGTTAAGCGCGTTCAAGAAGAGGCCGCCGCAACGCCAAATGAAGTAAAGTTTGAACAGCATGATATATCTTATCAGTTACGATTTATACAAGAATCAAAGCCAGAAAAATAATCTCAACCATACATTACAAGGATCAAAACATGCCCACTGAAGAACCCAAGAAGCCCGAAGAAGAAAAGCCTGCCCTGAGCAAGGGCGAAGGGAAAGATGAGAAGAAGGAAGAGAAGCCAAAGGCCGTTGACAAGTTGGTCGAGACCAAGCATTCGATCACCATCAATGGCAAGGAAATCAAGTACACCGTCATCACCGGTACGATGGTGGTGAAAGAAGAGACTTCCGATCGCGAGAAAGAATCCGAGGGTGAAAAGCCGCGGGCGCAAATCTTTTTTATCGCCTACACCAAAGATGACGTGGACGATAAAGCCGCTGACAGTGCATCAGCACTTCGCAAACGTCCGCTGACCTTTTCATTCAACGGCGGACCGGGTTCTTCATCCGTGTGGTTGCATCTCGGCGTGCTCGGTCCGCGCCGCGTCGTTTTGCAGGACGATGGCAATCTTCCTAAGCCCCCGTTCAAATTGACAGACAATGAATATTCTCTTCTCGATCAAACCGATCTCGTTTTCATTGACCCAATGAATACCGGCTACAGCCGTCCCGTGGAAGGCGAGAAGCCCAAAGAGTGGCATGGCTTCAAGAAGGACATCGCATCTGTTGGCGATTTCATTCGACTCTACACCACGCGCTACAACCGCTGGCTCTCCCCAAAGTTTTTGATCGGTGAAAGTTATGGCACGACGCGTGCCTCGGGCCTCTCCGGTTATTTGCAGGAACGGCATGGCATGTATCTCAATGGGATTATGCTTGTCTCAGCTGTGCTGGATTTCACCACGCTGGATTTCACCGTCAACAACGAAGTGCCCTACGTGATGTTCCTGCCGGCGTATGCCGCGACCGCCTGGTATCATCACAAACTCAAAGTCCGCAAGCCGTTGCAGACTCTGCTCAAAGAAGTGGAAAAGTTCGCGCAAGGCGAATACGCCGCGGCTCTGCTCAAAGGCGATGCGCTGACCAAACGCGAGCGCACTCTGATTATTGAAAAGATATCGCGCTATACCGGTCTCTCGCCGGAGTTCATTGACCGCAGTAATCTGCGCATCAA
>Ga0334722_10008118_pt1 | contig 10070 bp, 14 predicted proteins | sample C3_bottom_MG_FD_207210 | JGI IMG/M metagenome (GOLD analysis project Ga0334722, IMG submission 207210) | Sediment microbial communities from Yellowstone Lake, YNP, Wyoming, USA - C3_bottom | ecosystem: Environmental > Aquatic > Freshwater > Lake > Sediment | place: USA: Wyoming | collected... | reverse complement strand
TCCAGGGAGGTTAAGGACAGCTCGCCAAAGGTTTCGATTAACCGGCGCGCTCGGGATTGCTCACTGAGTCCGCCTTGGGCTAGGCGGGGAAATACTTCATCGCGATATCGCTCTATGACTTCCCGGATTGTAGTCCGCTGCGCGACGGTCGAAGGGATATAGGCGCCCCGGTCCATCTCTGCTTCTGTCTGTCGTGCCCAGACCTTGGCGTCGGCCATGTTGTTAAAAGTTTTGGTGAGTATTTTGTGGCCTGATTTTCGAATCTTTGCCCGGATTTGATAAGGCCCTCTTTTTTCAAATGTTGCCACGAAGAACGCCTCCTTAGTATTATGATGAAATATTCGACGTGATTGGTTACAGTAAAAACCATTTTTGGTTGGAAGTGTCACCAAAACTGTCACCAATAAATATATTGCATATTAATTTATGTCAACAAAACAATCAATTATAAATTATGTGTTCGGCCTCCGAAGCCAAAGGTCGCGGGTTCGAATCCCGCCTCGCCCACCATTTTTTAATCCACCAAGTTCCTCAATGTTCCATCAGCCCGCATCCGACTAAGGATTGCGGGCTTTTTTGTGCCTTTATGGACGCTATTGACCTTTGTGGAAGAGTCGGTATAATGTCGGTATGTTTGTAAGTACGCAACTACCGACACCCTTTGAGGTACCGACATGGGCAAAAATAGCCGACCACTGACCGACCCCTTCGTCAAGAACGTTAAGCCAGAGACCAGACCCCGCAAGTATTATGACGGTGGCGGCCTTCATGTACTGGTCAAGACCGATGGTTCCAAATACTGGCACCTGGACTACCGACACCACGGCAAGCCCAAAATGCTTGCCCTTGGCGTTTATCCTGACACGACACTTGCTGAGGCCAGAAAGGGCAGGGAAGCGGCCAAGGAACTATTGGCAGACGGCAAAGACCCAATGGTCGAGCGCCGGGCGGAACGCCTGACGGCCAGGGTGAAGAACGAAAACAGCTTTGAGGCCATCGCCAGGGAGTGGGTTGACCAGCAAACCTGGCTGGAGCGCCATAGTATCAGGACGTGGCAGTCATTCAACAACGATATCCTGCCCGCCATCGGTCAACGGCCCATTACCGATGTCACCCCGCCTGAGGTCTTGGCCCTGCTGCGAAAGATCGAGTCCCGTGGTGTGCATGATTTGGCCCATAGGGCATTGCAGCGGATAACCGCTGTTTTTCGCTATGCCATCCAGACCGGCAGGGCGACCTATAACCCCGGCCAGGACATGAAGGGTGCTTTGAAGGGTTGGAAGAAGCAAGCCCGCCCTGCCATCATGGCGGATGACTTGCCAGAGTTTTTTGACCGGCTCAATCGTGATGCCTGTTACGAAATGACCAAACTCGGTCTTCTGCTGGTTATTTTGACTTGGTTGCGATCCGCTGAATTGCGCGGCGGGCTGTGGAGCGAAGTCAACTTTGACAAGCGAGAATGGATCCTCCCGGCGGCCCGCATGAAGATGAAAGACCGTGACGACCACATGATCCCCTTGTCTTCCCTGGCGGTCAAAGTGCTTACGCGGTTGAAGGAACTGGCGGGCAAGTCACCGTTGATCTTCCCTGGCCGGAACAACCCACAAAAGGTGATGAGCGAAAACACCATGACCTATGCCCTGTACGGCATGGGCTACCGCAACAAGGCCACGGTGCATGGATTCAGGGCCACGGCGTCAACTATCGTCAACGAGTCCGGTCTGTTTCTCCCTGACGCCATCGAGCGCCAACTTGCCCATGCCGAAAAAGACCTAATCAGGGCCGCCTATCACCGGGCCGAGTACCTGGAAGAGCGCCGCCGGATGATGGATTGGTGGGGTGAGTACATCGAGCGGATGACGCCAAAGGTTGAAGAGGGCTTTAACGGCGATTTGCCAACGGCTTAACGGTTCCCGCTAAATCTCGTCAAATCTCACTAAATCCCGCAATTTTAGACCAATCTTTTGCAACTTTTCCACCTTTCAGTCCGGCTAGGGTAGCTCCCGAAAGACCGCTTCCCTGGCGGTTGCCGGTCTGATCTTATCACCAGGGATAACCAGGGGGAGGTTATTGTCATGACGGTACCAGGCAAGCTTTATTACAAGATAACGGAGTTATCGGGGGATAAATGGCCCTCTACAACAAAGGGTGATATTTTGGAATGGTCCCTTGCTGGCCATTTTCCTTTTTACAAGTATTTTGATGGGATGCAGGCTGTAGCAGGTGCCGCCACCGTCGAAGAGAGGAATAAAGCGGCTCTAGCGAAGGTAGCGTTTAATAAAATGGTGGGCGACCCTATTGATGATCAGCTTCTTGAACAAACTGAAAACGGAAAATATGAAATGCCCCCTATAACTTTTCTTGACGGGCTTTATGCTGAAATACCGACAGAAGTAATTGCAAAGATGGTCCTAAAAAATGAAGACCCTGTCCAAGATACACTGTTTTTTGTCCCTGGAAAAGAGGGGGATTTCTATTCAGGAGTGGCGACGGAAGACGGGTTTGAGGATATTCCCTACACGGTTTACAAACGCGACTTATTAGTCAGTGGGAGTGATGTCGAAAAGATGGAGGCTAAATACCCAACGCTGACCGATGACACTGGCGATTCGACAAGGGTAACCAAGGAGCGCAAACAAGAGGAGTTTATAGCAATGGCCCGTGTAGCAATCTTGACGGCAACGCTTGAGGCCAAGGCGGAGAATTTGGAGAAGGCCTTAACTTTTGACGTGGGAGTTCCCCCCCCAAAAGTTAAGAGAAAAGGCCACAACCCAGAGGATACCGACGATTGCATCATTGGAGTACTGCTAGAAATCCTGAAAGAAAAGACAGAGCTAAAAACCGACACCGCAATAATTGAGGCCATCGCCGGTCTTAAATTGCCCGTAATTGGGCTTTCGGCTTCAGAGCTTACACATCGGTTCCCAGGAGCAAAAAGATCCATCCCGCGAGATAAATAATTCCTCTTTATTCTCGCAAAGTACCGACCCGCCCCGCAAAGTAATTTTTCTCATTTTACATCAAATAGTTACACCTAACGCAAAGTAGCCCCGCCAACCTTCTTGGCGGGGCTTTTCTTTTTCCCTCCTGGTAAAATTCCGACCGTAAAGCAAGAACCCCATGGCCTTATATGGCGTTCATCAATTCCAATCGCTTAACGGAGGATTCCCAGCATGACCACCCCGACAGAAAACATCCTTGCAATCCCCGCCAAATTATTCCCGTCCATCGCCGAGCTACCCGGAGAACTGCGCCACATAGCCGAGATTATGGCCCCGATCATTGGTGACGAACTGTTGACCGTGCGGGCGGTGGTGGCCTTGTCCCAGGAGTATCAAGGTGCGGCTACCTATATTCACGGAATGAGCTCTTTCTTTCTCAAACTCAGAAACCAGCGAATCAGGGCCGAATATGACCAAGGAAAAATATCCGGCCCGCAGTTGGCCAGAAAGTACCGACTCAGCGACCGACAGATATGGAACATCTTAGGCGAGGCTGATTCATGAGTAGAGGAATAACGGCGAGGACAGACCCCCCCCGTCAAAATAGGCAGGGCTTGCAGATGAAATGAGAAAAATCCACCGGCAAGCCAAGAACACCCCGCAAGGGGACAACCAACACAAGGAGAACAGCAGCATGAAAAAGGTCTACAACAAGGAAGAGGCAATGGCCCCACGGCTATTACGAAGAAGGGAGGTCGAGGCCAGGACTGGTTTAAGCCGGTCAAGCATTTACGCCAGGATGGCGCTGGGGACATTCCCCCTGGCGGTAGGATTAGGCGGGCGAGCGGTTTCGTGGGTGGAAAATGAAATCGACGGCTGGATTTTGGCGCGGATCGCGGCCAGGTCTGCACGGCCTGAGGGTGTGGCCGCCTCATGTCCAGCGTGACGGCCCAAGGGTTCAAACCTTGCGACACGATACCGGGAAAACAACTACCAAAGGAGTAACCGACATGAAGACAGCAGAACAACAAAGGCCACGGATGTTGGATAGGGAAGAGGTCAGGGAAAAGACTGGGTTAGCAAACGGCACATTACATCGCGCCCTGGCGCAAGGGCTTTTCCCCTTGCCAATCAACATGGGACTCTTGCCAATAAAGCCTGGCAGTCGTGGCAGACGGGCGGTGTTATGGATCGAGAGCGAAGTCATGCAATGGATTAAGGAAAATGACCCCTTCACCAGAATGGAGCGGGTGACGTACAAAAGCCAGGAGGTCAAACGATGAGGGCAGCAATAAAAAAGCCCCTTACGCGGACTTTAAGGGAGTCGGGCGCAAAGGGCTTAGGCGGGGACAGCACAACCAAAGACACCATACCACAACCACGGCCAGTGTCAAGCCAGGCGGGACTGGCATCCATGTCAACGACACGCATGTCGCCGACATGGATTGACGGTGGCCTTGGCACGGGTGGTGCTGTACCAGATACCGAAATCGATCTTACCCCGGCGGTTAAGCTGCGGAGATGCCATGGCCTGGTTGCCGTGGCTTGCCGTCGGGGTAGGTTTTATGGCGCCAGGCGTGGGGCTGGGTATCGCCACTCCTTACCCGGCGCATTTACTCTTGACCAGGCAAGCCGGATTTTGTACGGTTCGCTGGCGCGAACAAAGATATAGTGACACACGGGCACTTAAAAACCGTGCGTTTCACCCATAACATCCTAAAACCAAATTTCCCTACAGAGTGTGGTGTCCGTGAGGCCCACAGTGATATATCTATCACTCGCAACTCTGTAGGGATTCTTCGTTTTGAGGAGGCACCAGCCATGCAAGAGCAGTTTCCCCGCCCCACCAGCCGCAGTACCAAGGCAGTTTCCAAGATTGTCCGGCTCCACTCCCCCACCCTTAAACCTCAAACCCCGGCCAGCACCACGCCCCTGGACTTTGAAGCGGAAGGCCGCTTGTTGTGTCCCAAACTCTGGCAAGAGTCGGCATGTCTTGAGGCCGAGGTCAGGGCCAGAACCAAAAGTTCAAACCTTTTTCAGCCCTCCCTGTTCGGCCCTTTTCAGGTCTTGGCTAAGGCCCTGGCGAGGCAGCACGACCAATACCACTATGAAGAGGCCCTGCGCGGTTATTTCACCATCAAGATTCATTGCTTGCAAGCGGCCCGAGCCAAGTTGCAGCTTGGCGACCTCTTTTGTTCAGCGTGGGGAGGTGCCAGCCATGTGTGAAACCATCCAAGCCACCTTCACAAACAGGCCCACCTTTGCCACCCCTGATGATGGCCAAGCAGAAGTGTTATTCAAGGCCTCAAATATCGCCAAGTTTTTAGCCGACACGGCCCCGCACTTTCATCCGGGTTCCTGCTTTGATGGCCTTTCAGTTGATGGCGTTGAGGGCTTGCGCTGGATACTCTTCACCCTGCATAAGACCATTGAGGAGGCTGCGGGCAATGCTGAGGGTACGTATTCTCAGCAGCAGAGACAGGAGGCCAAGCCATGAGCGAGAACAAGAAAGCAGCTTCCTTGCCGAGTAAAATCAGAGCGGGAATAATGCCGAACGGCATCAAGGCGGCGTGTGCATCGATCTTATTTGACTATGACCTGTCTACTCCAGAAGGGGTCAAGGCCGCACAAGAGACAGTCAGCGAAATAAATGAATGGATTGCTTCACTGGAGGAAGCAATCAAAGAGAAAAAGATTCAGAATGAGGCCAAGCCATGACCGCCGGTAAGCCTGTGGCAGGCATAGTGCCAACTGAGTTTATCGAGGCCATGCACCGGCATGACCTCAACCCGGATCCGGCGCGGATCGTGCCGGGGGTGTTTTTCCGTTTTCCTGGACTGAGCGGCAAGAAATCAAGCCCGTCCGGTTGGGGCAAGCTCTTTACCGACTGCCAAGGCGGGGTCTTTGGCGACTACGCCACTTCCTCCCGGGATGACTGGCAAGCCAAGCGTGAAGGCGAGCAGACGCCAGCCGAAAGGAACGAATACCGGCAACAGGTGAACAAGGCCTATCTCGAGGCCAAGGCCAACCGGGAAAAGGCGCGAGGCCGAGCAGCCAAGGAGGCGTCCAAGATTTGGGAAGAGGCCAGTCCGGCCCCGGAAGACCATGGCTATCTGGTCAAGAAGGGTATCCCCCAGGCGGCAAAGGTGCTGCGTCTCTACCATGGGCCGCTGATCCTGCGGGGTATGCCGTGCGAGGGGGCTTTGATTGTCCCGGCCTATGCGGAGGATGGCCAGCTTGCCACCTTGGCGTTCATCGGTCTGGACGGTGAAAAGCGGTTTCTATCCGGCGGCAAGAAAGGTGGAGCCATGATGATGTTAGGTGCTGATCCTACACCGGAAGGGGTGATCTGCGTGGCAGAAGGCGTGGCAACGGCGTCCAGCATCGAGGCAGCGACCACCTACCCGGTAGCGGTGGCCTTTGATGCTGGCAATCTGCAAGCCGTGGCCACTATCATCAAGAAACGCCACCCAGCGGCCCGCCTATTGATCTGTGCCGACAATGATCACCATGAAGACGGCAAGGTCAATACCGGGTTTGAAGCGGCGTTGAAGGCGGCGCATGAGGTGGGCGGCCTGGTGGCTTGCCCTGAGTTGATGGGTGGTGTCAAAACCGACTTTAACGACCTAGCGCAAGGGCCGGGCGGTTTGGAGCGGGTTAAGGTTTGCATCAATGCCGCCTTGACTGGCGAACAGAAACCCGTGAGCGGTGAGGGGGCAGCACCAGAAGCGGACAGCGAGACGCCAGAAGAGACCATCACCCGGCTGGCCGGTCTTTCGCCCCTGGACTATGACCGCCTGCGGCAAGTCGAGGCCGAACGGCTGGGAGTGCGGGCCGTGACCCTTGACAAGGAGGTGGCCAGGCTGCGCGGCCAAGACAAGGCCGACGAACGTGGTAACGCGGTTATCTTTGCTGAGATTGAACCATGGCCGGAACCGGTGGCAGGGGCGGCCCTGCTGGACGATTTGGCGGCCCTCTTCCGCCGGTTCGTGGTGTTGCCCCGTCATGCAGATAAGGCCTTAGCCTTGTGGTGTTGTCTGACTTACCTTGTCGATTCGGTGGACGTGCTGCCCATTCTGAACGTGGCGAGCCCTGAGAAACGGTGCGGCAAGTCCACCTTGTTGACGGTGATCATCCGTGTGGTCAATCGTCCGCTCCTGGCCTCAAATATCACACCGTCCGCCATGTTTAGGGCTATCGACTTGTGGCGGCCCACCCTGATCCTTGATGAGGCTGACACCTTCATCACTTCCGACAATGAAGACCTGCGCGGCATCATCAACAGCGGCCACACCAAAGACACGGCCTTCATCATTCGCAACTGTGGTGAAGACCACGAACCCCGGCAGTTTTCGACATGGGCGGCCAAGGCCATTGCCGGTATTGGCCATTTGCCCGGCACGGTGCGGGATCGATCAATTGAGATCGAGTTGAAGCGGCGAACCAGTCACGAGCCGATTGAAAAGCTGCGCCTGGCTGATCCTGAGATATTCGAGACCATCCGCCGGAAGTGCTTCCGCTTTGCGGCTGACATCCGCTTCGCCCTGTCTGGACACCGGCCAGAGATACCGACGGTTCTCCATGACCGGGCGGCGGACAACTGGTGGCCACTGCTTTCCATTGCCGAACTGGTGGGTGAAGGGTGGGCGGCCATCGCCAGAGAAGCGGCCTTGTCCTTGGCCGGTGCAGAACAAGAGGCGGTGAGTATCAATGTCGAACTGTTGGCCGACATCAAAGACATCTTCGACTTTCGCGGCGTGGATCGGATAGCAACCGCCTTGCTGATTGATGCCCTGTGCGAGGATAGCGACCGCCCGTGGGCGACCTGGAACAAGGGCAAGCCTATTTCGCCCCACCAACTTTCACGGCGCTTGAAAGAGTTCTCTATTGCCCCGGTGACAATCCGATTGACCGACGGCAAAACGCCAAAAGGGTACAACCTTCATCAGTTCAACGACGCGTTTCACCGATATACCCCTTTTCAAACCGCCACAACGCCACAAACCAATAACAGCGCGGGTATTGACGGTTTTTCAAACCGCCACAAAGACGAGTTGTGGCGGTTTGAAAATTCCCCAAAAAGCACGGCACCAGGGGTTTGTGGCGGTGTGGCGTTTCCAGAAGGGGAAAATGAGGAGTGCGCGTGTGACGGAGGTAAAAAATGGGCCAGACTATGAGAGCGCAAGAGGTCTTGACCAGGCTTGCCGAGCTTGGCGTCAAGGTCAAGGTGGATGGCGGCTATGTGCTGGTGGCCCCGGCGGAGAATGTAACGCCTGAAGTTCGAGCCGTGGTCATGGAGAACAAGGAAATTTTGATTGAGGCCTTACGGGTTAGACCTCAAAAAGGGCTAGGTTTTGGGTGCAGCCGGTGCGGGCATCGAATCTACACAAGGGTAATGGACGGTTGGCAGTGCGACCGTTGTCGCATGGTCTTTGAGGTGATAGGCGGTAGCCGTGGGGCTTTGCCGTGGTCAGAGAATGCAGCCAGATAAAAAACAGCGGCCATAAGGCCAAGACCAACAACAAAAACAGGACGGTGAAAAATGGGACAAGAGGAACTTAGCGAGCTTGAACGAATCATTGCCGAGGCAATGGGGATTTCAATAACGGAGGCAAAAACGATAAAAGCCCGGATTCAAAAAGAGACTATAGCGTCGGCCTCACTGACGGCGGAAGAGCTGGCCGCGTGTAGGGTGCTGGGTATCAATCCCTTGACCTATCAAAGGAGAAGAGAGGCAAACGCGGGGATCAAGGAAAACCAACCGGCTCCAGACGTTTCAACCTATTCAGACAAGATGATCCCGGAGGGACGTGAACAGAACCCGGCGGTGATCCAAACATTAGCAAAGTATGAAAACGCCGGAAAAAACCACATCAGTCGGCAATAGTGCCGAATTTGACAAAAAACAGGAGTAGTCACTATGACAAAGAACAATGGACTTGACGAAGTGTTGGCGGTACAAAAAAAAATTGAAGAGAAGACTTCAGAGATAAAGGGCATAAAAGACGCCATTGAGACAGAGCGTAGGAAAAGCGCGGGCCTGGCCAGTAGTGGCAACGACCTTGAGGCGTTGCGCCGACGGCTTGAGGACGCCAAAGCAAGGCAGGCTTTAGGAACGGATACAAGTGCCGAAATCGCGGGGTTAGAACGTGATTTGTCAGAAACAGAATTGGCCTCTGAATCGCTGGCCAACGCACACAAAAAAGCAAAGGCAGATTTTGACGCAGTTGCCGCCGGGTTGAGTCGTATACTGGGTCAAACAGAAAAAGAATTGACCGACCTCAAACAAGCGCGGACCGTTGCCATGGAGCGGTTTTTAAGGATCGAAACGGAGCGAGTTGGAAAAGAGTACGCTGAAGCTGTTATCTCTGCTGAAAAAGCCCTGCGTCAACTATCGTGTTTGGCTGAAATCCACAACAAGGGATTCTTAGCGGGCAATGGAGAGATTCGGGCGGTGTCTAGTAGAATGATCTTTTCCGCGCCTATGTGGAATCTGTCTTGTCATGAAGAGGCAAAAAGTCTTTCTCCTTTTTGGGATGCCAATATCTGGAAATTTCCTATTGACGGCGGCTATTCAACGTGGGTGCCGCAGGGGGTGGAGGCAGAGAAAGTGCGGCTTGGAGCCATGGGGATTGATACGGCGTTCTAGCCAGAAGTGAAAGCCCCTGGATATTTTTTGTGGTGCCGTGCGTAGCCGTGGCAAGTAATCCCCGGACAATGGGCAGACATCTAAAACGACAAAAGCCGCACGGAATATATCCGGCGGCTTTTGTCGTTTTAGATGTAACAGAGAAGCGACGAAAGGGAGGCCGGTAGTCCCTCCATACCATGCGCCCTTAATAGGGAGCACGCCGCAGGCACACCGCAATTTCCTGCTGTCTTCCGTCGCTATGAAAAAGTATAGCGGCATAGGCCACATGTCAAGCATCAAGATATTTGACATGTGGCGTCCATCTTCTCTTGTCGGTGGCGAATAGTCACGGGTTCGGTTCCCAAAAATTGAGGGTGTAAAATAGTTTGTGTAAATGGCCATTCAGGGGTACTTGCGAGACCCCCACTCTAAAAAGGAGCTCATATGGCCATTGAAAAAGAACTGCTGGACCGTCTGCTTGTCGACTACAAATACAC
>Ga0334722_10008117_pt1 | contig 10072 bp, 8 predicted proteins | sample C3_bottom_MG_FD_207210 | JGI IMG/M metagenome (GOLD analysis project Ga0334722, IMG submission 207210) | Sediment microbial communities from Yellowstone Lake, YNP, Wyoming, USA - C3_bottom | ecosystem: Environmental > Aquatic > Freshwater > Lake > Sediment | place: USA: Wyoming | collected... | reverse complement strand
CCGTGTTCGTGAGAAGCGAATGCGCTGGATGAAGAAGCTATTCTTTCCGTCATAAGCGTAACGCATCCACATGTTGTCATCATGCTCAGCGTTTTGATCATTGTTTGGCCGGACTGCGATGCTATTTCAGGCAAGGGGGGAATCCTATGGAAGAAACACGCCGTAATTTTATCAAGCAGGTGACAGGAAGCGTGCTTGCGGGCGCGGCGGCAATCGTCGCAACAAAAGAATCGGGCGCGAGCGAAGCGGCGGCAGGCACATCCGAAAAGACCGGCATTGACAGGTCGAGTGGAGGGACCGCAAAGGCGGACCCGCTGCTCAGAATGGAGGCTGAACTCAAAGCTTCGCTGAAACGGCAGGAGCGGAGGTGGATCTTCGTCATCGATCTTAGAAAATGCACCGGGTGCCAGGCCTGCACGGTCGCGTGCATGGCTGAGAACAAGCTCCCACCCGGCGTGGTGTACCGGACGGTGACGGACGTTGAAACGGGACGCTACCCGGACGTCAAACGCGCGTTCACCCCGATGATGTGCAGTCACTGCGAAAAGCCGCCCTGCGTGCCCGTATGCCCGGTGGGCGCAACAACGAAAACAAAAGACGGCGTCGTGGTCATAGACTACGACCTGTGCATCGGCTGCAGGTATTGCATCCTGGCCTGCCCGTACAACGCGCGCGTGTTCGATTTCGGGTATGACGATTATCTCACCGGGTTCCCCGCGTCTCAGGGGTCCATCGTGGGGCAGGAAGGCCTCGATCCCTACAATAAAAAACCGGGTTTTGAATACAATAAAAAGAGCGTCAGGGAAAAGAACAAGCAGCCCATTGGGAACGCGCGAAAATGTAATTTTTGTCTGCACCGAATCCAGGCGGGAATACTGCCGGCTTGCACGACTACGTGCATCGGCAGGGCCACGTATTTCGGCGACAAGCTCAATCCCAAAAGCCTTGTTTCGGAGCTGATTGCAAAACCGAATGTCATGCGTATGAAGGTGGAGACCGGCGCTGATCCGCAGTGCTACTATCTCGTATAGGGAGGGGAATATGAAGACAACGATATCGCGAAAAGACGGAGCTGCTGTTTTGGATACGGCAATCGCCGCGAACCGGGCCGGATGGGCATGGGTCGGTCTTGCCGCAAGCCTTGTTCTCATCATCATCGGCGCCGCCGCGTACGCCACCATCATGAGGCAGGGACCCCTGTTCGCCAATTATACGAGCTACGTCTCGTGGGGGCTCGTCAAAAGCTGGTATGTGTACCTCGTGTGGCTTGAGGCGGGGACCCTGATAACGTATTCGATTCTGGCGAACATCATGAAGAACGCGCAACTTAAGGCCATCGCCCCACTGGTCTATCTTTCCGGCCTGATGCTCCTGATCGCCGCGGTCATCACGGTTTTCACGGATCTCGGCATCATCATGGACACGGGAAGGCTGAAAAATATCCTCAACATCTTCCTGCGGCCCAACTTCAGCTCCATGATCACCTGGATGGTATGGATGCATGTCCTCTATTCCGCGATCGTGGGCGCGCAGCTTGTTGTGTCGATCATGGAGAAAAAAGGGATGAAGGCCGCGGCCCGCCTGAGCACGGCGTCCGGCGTCCTTTCCGTAATCGCAGGCGTCGCCCTGGTGGGTATTATCAGCGCTGTATTCACCGCCATGAGCGGATTCAGCGCATGGAAATGGGGGTCGCTTCCCATCATGTTCCTGCTTTCCTCTCTGGTGGTCGGGAGCGCAGTCCTGACTCTTCTCTACACGGTCTTAAGCCCGGACAGGCACGCCCCTGTCCATCGCGCCACCCTGCAGATGCTGGGGAGGACGACTCTTATGGTTATTACAACGGCGGCAATTGCCGGGATCGGATCGGCGGCTTTGCAGAAGACAACCGCTGTTGCGGTCTATTTTTCGGGCGCTTCGAATTCCGGATGGGCCATTGCCGCGGGCCTGGCCGCGCCGATCATTCTCATTCTGCTTCTCACCCAGTCGGCGATCCAGGGACCGAAGGAGCGGCTGGTCGCGGGACTGGCCGCCGCGCTGATGCTTATCTCCCTCAGGGTCATTCCGTACAACATCATCATTAATCCTCAGATGTCGGAGCCGCTGCCCGGGCTCGAGTCCGCGTTCCTGCACGAGCGGTTGAGCTATGTCTATTCACCGTCCGTTGCGGAGATCGCGATCAATGCGCTGCCCCTGGGGATCGCGCTTCTGGGGTTCGTCGCAGGGTATTGGATACTCCATTCAATTTCTCCGCTGAAGCCGGCGGTCGAGGAGGCATAGGGATGGGAAATAAGAACAGCATGAACCGCCGCGATTTTCTGAAGACCGGGGCCGTTGCGACCGGCGGAGCGCTTTTGGCCGCGTCCTCGCCGCTGCTGCTTGAGGCGATGGCAAAAGCCGCGTCGGAGCCGCTTTCCCCGGAGGCCTTGTACGAGCTGGGAAAGCCGGAGAACCAGATCTACACGGTCTGCCAGAACTGCAATACCGGCTGCGGCATCAAGGTGAAGCTCCTCGACGGGATCCCCGTGAAGATAGAAGGCAGCCCCTATACGCCCTGGGGCATGCAGCCTCATGTTTCCTACGACACCTCTCCGTTTGCCATGGCAACCACGGACGCGCATATCTGTCCCAAGGGGCAGGCAGGTATCCAGACACAGTTTGATCCGTACCGGATCACGAGGGTTCTGAAGCGCTCCGGACCCCGTGGCTCGATGAAATGGAAGACCATACCGTTTTCGCTGGCGGTGAAGGAACTTGTTGAGGGCGGAAGACTGTTCGCGGATATTGGTGAAGACCGGTACGTGGAGGGACTCAGAAGCATACGGGCGCTCACCGACCCGGAACTTGCCAAAAAGATGGCTGATGCGTCCGCGAAAATCACGAAGGAAAAGGACCAGCTGAAAAAAAAGGAGCTCGTGGGCAAGTTCAAGGAGGAGTTCAAAGACAACCTCCATGTGCTGATCGACCCCGAGCACCCGGACCTGGGGCCGAAGAACAATCAGCTTCTGTATTTCTGGGGCAGGGTCAAGGCAGGCAGGACCGACTTCAGGGCCAGGTTCACGGACAACTTCGGTACCGTGAACACGCATGGTCATACCACCGTATGCCAGGGGAGCCTGTATTTCGGCGGCTACGCCATGAGCAGCCAGTGGTATTTCGACGACAAGGACAAAAAAGAAAAATGGGGCAAGGCCACGAAGTCGTACTGGCAGGCGGACGCCGGGAACGGCAAGTTCATCATTTTCGTGGGCTCGTCTCCCTTTGAAGCGAATTATCCACCCTTGCGCGCGAAGAAGATCACGGACGGTCTGGTCTCGGGCAGGCTCAAATATGCGGTCATCGATCCGAGGCTCTCGAAGACCGCGGGCAAGGCATGGAAATGGCTGCCCGCGAAGCCGGGGGAGGAGATCGCCATTGCACTGGGCATGATGCGGTGGATCATCGAGAACAAGCGCTACGACGCGACCTATCTGAAAAATGCGAACAAGAAAGCCGCGGACGACGACAAAGAGCCGACCTGGTCCAACGGTTCGTGGCTCGTGAAGATCGAGGAGGGCCGGCCGGGACATTTTCTGACAGCCAAAGATCTGGGTTTGCCGTCGGTTAAAAAGACGGACAAGGTCAAGGACAAGGAGGAGGAGTACGAGTTCAGTCCCTTTATCGTGCTGAAAGACGGCGCAGCCGTGCCCTTTGATCCCAACGACAAGAAGCATGCGGTCGAGGGCGACCTGTTCGTGTCCACCACGCTGCAGGGCGTGAACAAGGACAAAGCGCCTGTCATGATCACGGTGAAAAGCGTGCTCCAGATCCTGTCCGAAGAGGCGTCGTTGCATACGATCGCGGAGTGGGCGAGGCTCGCGGACGTGAAGCCCGAGGACATTGTTGAGCTGGCGCGGGAGTTCACATCGCACGGAAAGAAGGCGGCGATCTGCGCGCACCGCGGGCTCTCCCAGCACACCAACGGCATCTACGGCGTCCTGGCCTGGGTGTCTCTCAATGTGCTCATCGGCAATCTGGACTGGAAGGGCGGCTCGTCCTGGGGTGGGACTTATGGCCATCTGGGAGACAAGGAAGGGCAGCCCTATGACATGAAAAAGCTCGACCCCGGCGCATTCCCCGCATGGGGCGTCTCGCTCATCAGGCACGGCGTCAAGTATGAAGAGTCCACGCTGTTTGCCGGCTATCCCGCCAAGCGGCAATGGTATCCTCATTGCAGCGACATCTATCAGGAGGTCCTCCCGTCAATGGGAGATGCCTATCCCTATCCGATCAAGGCGATCTTCACGTACATGGCGAGCCCCGTGTATTCGACTCCCGCGGGCCATGTGCTGATCAACGTGCTCAAGGATACGAAAAAGACGCCGCTCATCGTGTCTTCGGACATCACGATCGGCACGACCTCCATGTACGCCGACTATATCTTCCCGGACCTCACCTATCTCGAGCGGTGGGAATTCCACGGCAGCCATCCCAATAATACGGTCAGGGTGCAGCCCGTGCGCAATCCCGCTGTCGCGCCGCTGGTGAAGACCTGCAAAGTGTTCGAGGAGGAGATGCCGCTTTCCTTTGAGTCGCTGCTGCTTGCGATGTCGGAGCGGCTGGGGCTCAAGGGGTTCGGTCCCAACGGCTTTGGCCCGGGCATGCCGCTCACCCGGCCGGAGCACTTCTACCTCAAATGCGTGGCCAATATCGCGGCAGGCGAAAAAGGAGACGGTGTGCCGGACGCATCAAAGGCGGAGCTGGACCTGTTCAAAAAAGCGCGCAGACATCTGCCGAAAAGCGTGTTCGATCCGGCAACGTGGAAGGCCTCGGTCAAGCCCGAATGGTGGCCGAAGGTTGTCCGTGTCCTGAACCGCGGCGGACGTTTCATGGACGTGGAAAAGTCCTACGACAACGACCAGTTGACCGTCGCCTACAAGAAGCTCGTCTGTCTCTACAACGAAAAGATGGCGACGACGAAAGACGCAATGACCGGCAGTGCCATAGCCGGTTGGGCCACGTATGTGCCGCCGTATCAGGATTTTCTGCGGCGTCCGGTCAGGGACGGCCAGGAGTACGACATGATACTGAGCACGTACAAGGACATCACCCAGACGAAGAGCAGGACCATCACCTCGCCCTGGCTGCGGGCGTTGATGCCGGAGAATTCGCTCCTGATCAACAGTAAGGACGCCGACCGTCTCGGGCTCAAGACCGGCGACCGGGTGACGATCGCGTCCTCGACAAATCCGGAAGGGGTATGGGACCTCGGCAACAACGTGAAAAAACCGATGATCGGGGCGGTGAAGGTGATCGAAGGCGTGCGGCCGGGGGTGGCCACGTTCGCGCTCGGGTACGGGCACTGGGCCACGGGCGCCGAGGACTTCGAGATCGACGGAACGATCTTTAAGGGCGATCCCGGAAGAAGGGGCGGCTTCCACGCGAACGCGGCCATGCGGACCGATCCCCATCTGGTGAATACCCCGTTGTCGGACCCGGTGGGCGGCAGCGTCGTGTTCTACGACACGCGGGTAAAGCTTGTGAAGGTGTAATGGATTCCGGAACGAGGCGGGAGAAACAGTCCCGCCTCGTTTTCTCAGGACCGCTATGCGGAATTGACATAACGAAATGCCGCATGCTATAATCCGCGAATTGGTTCGATAGTTCGGAGTATCGAGTTCGTAGTCAGGAGTAGAATCGAATTCCCCGAACACCGTTAAAGAAGAAGGGAAGTGACGACAAAACATGACGATGCCGTTCTTTGAAGAGCTTCTGCGGGAATCAGTCAGGATCCACGGCCACCTTTGCGCCGGACAGGTGCTCGGCGTTCGGATGACGCTGGTTGGGCTCAGAGAGGCGGGTATTCCGGATCCGAAGGGCGGAGACCGGAAGAACATCATCGTGTTCGTGGAGATGGACCGGTGCGCAACGGACGCGGTCCAGTCCGTGACCGGGTGCAGCCTGGGCCATCGCACCATGAAGTTCATGGACTACGGCAAGATGGCCGCGACGTTCCTGAATTTGAAAACGGGCAAGGCTATGCGGATCGTTGCCCGTGAGGACTCCCGCGAGAAGGCAAAGGAGCGCTTCCCGGAAATTGAGAACAAATATGCGGCACAGCTTGAGGCGTACAAGATCATGTCGGATGTGGAATTATTTGACGTGATGGAAGTGACGATCGCAGTCGCGCCCCAGGATATGCCGGGAAGGCCGATGCGCAGAGTGCAGTGTGACTCCTGTGGCGAGCATGTTCAGGATATGCGAGAGGTCTGTCAGGATGGCAAGATACTGTGTGTTGCCTGCGCCAGGGGAGGGTATTATACAGCAATTGCAAAGTGCAAAGTGCAAAATATTTGTGAGGCATTATGCTGAAAAGTCGTAGCGGACTGGATATACGATCAAAGATATGGATAGAGGTCAACGGCGAGCCGGTCTTCGGCAGGGGCAGGCGTTTTCTCCTGGAGGCCATTGATTCGCACGGGTCGATCAACCGGGCGGCGCACGAGGTTGATATCTCTTTCCGTAAAGCCTGGGGCCATATCAAGGCCATGGAAGAGCGGCTCGGCGTGAAGCTGGTGGACCGGCAGACCGGCGGGAAGAACGGCGGCGGCGCTGTTTTGACGGCTGATGCGCGGATGTTCCTGGAAAAATATGAAGCGCTGGAAAAAGGCATACAGGAGATCGTGGATAAAAAATTTAAGGAAATATTTTTGTCCAAATAACAAAAAATGTAACTATTCAACTCTTTTTTACACGCGTCTATAACACGTTTTTATGATTTTATTGCCGTTCTTTGCGAGCTTTGCGGCTTTGCGAGAGACGCCCTGTTTTTGACCTGAATAGTTACAAAAAAATTTCAAATATATCGCAAGCACCAAATGAAAAAATCCAAACATTTGGGATTCGCCTTTTTGATATTGAACTTGCCATCCCCTGTAGCTTGCTGCGGGGAGGTTCATTTGGGATTTGGTACTTGAGATTTGGAATTTTCCATATTGGAGGTCCCCATGTGTGACGATATACACGAAAGCAACGGATCCGCCATGAAAGCGATCCCGGTCAATCAAGCCGTGGGCACGGTCCTTGCCCACGATATAACCGAGATCCGTCCGGGCGAATTCAAAGGCCGCGCTTTTAAGAAAGGTCACGTTATCCGGGAAGAGGACGTTTGTCATCTTCAGCGGCTCGGCAAGGAACACCTCTTTGTGCTGCAGGTAGCCGAGAACGAGATGCACGAGAATGACGCTGCCTATGCTATCGCGCAGGCGCTCATGGGCGATGGGGTAGCGATCAAGGGAGAACCGAAGGAAGGAAAGATCAGCATCATCGCGGAACGGGACGGGCTTCTCAAGATTAACAAGGACGCGCTTCTGGAATTCAACATGCTCGGCGAGGTCATGTGTGCAACGCTGCATGACAACACGGTCGTAAAAAAAGGACAAACACTGGCGGGAACGAGAGCGATACCGCTGGTGGTGAAGCGAAGCATTGTTGATGAAGCGGTGAGGATTGCGAATAGGGACCGAGCCGACCGCGTCGGCGTTATCTCGCACGGCAACGCGGTTGCCTCGGTCCATAGCGGTGTCATTGGAGTCAAGGAACTCCGAAAACCGAAGGTCGGCATCGTGATCACGGGAAACGAAGTTTACCACGGCAGGATCAAGGACGCTTTCGCGCCGGTCATCACGAAGAAAATCGAGGAGATCGGCGGGGAGCTTGTGGGCGTCTATTATGCGCCGGACGACAAGGCATTCATTGTGGACAGACTTCAGGAACTGCTGAAAGCGGGAGCTGACCTCCTCATCACCACGGGCGGCATGTCCGTGGACCCCGATGACGTAACGCGGTACGCGATCCGGGAACTGGGTGCCGGGGACATCGTTTATGGTTCGGCGGTGCTGCCGGGCGCCATGTTTTTAATAGCATACCTTGAAAAGCCACGAAACGGGGAAATGGGGAAACGGGGAAACGGGGAAAAAGATATTATGACGGAGACGAACTTCTCCGATTCACCGATTCGCCGATTCACCGATGCCTCAACTTCATCTGCATCTATCCCCATTCTCGGAATTCCCGCCTGTGGCATGTATGCAAAAACAACGATCTTCGACCTGGTCCTTCCCCGGGTCCTTGCGGGGGAGCGGATAGGGCGAAAAGAGGTCGCTGCGCTGGGCCACGGCGGGCTCTGTCTGAAGTGCGACGTGTGCAGGTATCCGGTCTGCCCCTTCGGGAAGCTGGGATAGAATAGTGTATAGAATTTTATTGGGGGAGGGGAAATGGTAAATAAGTTTTTGTTGTCTATCGTCACATGCCTGGTTGTTCTGCAAGGAGCGGCTGTTGCCGGCAACGATCTCTCCTATAGCGGATCATCCACGATCGGCATGGGGATACTCGAAGCGGGTGCGCTGAAAGCGTATGAAGCAGCAGCGGGAAAGAAGTTCACTCACGTCGAAATGCCGGGATCGGGCAAGGGTTTGGACGCACTTCTTGCCGGCAAGGTTTCTGTCGCGGGTGTGTCGCGACCGCTCAAGAAGGAGGAAAAAAAGCAGAACCTGGTCGGTACCGCGATAGGTCTGGACGCGATCGCGATTTTTGTCCATATCGACAATCCGGTTAAAAACCTCACAAAAGAGCAGCTCAAAGGGATATTCACCGGCAAGATCAGGAACTGGAAGGAGGTCGGCGGAAACGATTCCCCGATCGAGCCGAATACCGAAATCGCCGGAGCGAAGCGGGCGACGATGCTCGAATTTCAGGAAATGGTCATGGATAAAGCCCCCTATGGAGCAGGCTTCAAGGAGATCGACTTCCCCAAGGACCAGATCATCGAAACAGCGAAGAACAAGAACACCATCTGTACCGTAAGCCGCGGCTTGCTGATGAAACTGAGCGCCTATATGCGCACCAAGGTCAAGGTGGTGACCGTGAACGGCGCATCGCCGTCGGAAGCCGACATCTTGTCGGGCGCCTACATCATATCCAGACCGCTGCTGCTTGTTACGGAAGGCAAGCCGCAGGGAGAGGCGAAGCCGTTCATTAATTTCATGCTTTCGCCGGAAGGTCAGAAGATAGTAAAATTAAACTTTGTACGAGTGTGGATGTAATGCAAAACGGAACAGTTTGGTCTCCGGAACATCAGGCACGGTAGTGAAAAAACGAATATCAATTTCAATGGTATTGGTTTCCGCTTTTCAATGCCGCGGAGCGGTGGAAAACGTCGGGTGATATGATAACGGTCAAACTATTCGCAATTTTGAAGGAACGCGCCGGCAGAGATGAACTGTTCCTTGATCATCAGGCAGGTACCGTGTTCGATATCCTCGAACTGGTTACGCAAAAGTATCCTGCCCTGTCCGGATTTCTTTCCTCCGATCGGATACTGATCGCCCTTAACCAGGAGTTCGCCAAGGAAGATGCGCTGGTGAAGGACGGCGACGAGGTCGCGCTGATGCCGCCGTTTTCGGGCGGGTCCGGTCTCTTCGGTGTTGTCCGGATCCAGCAGGAACCGTTCTCCCTTGACGCGGAGGTTGCCAGACTGAAGCAGTCGTCGTCCTCGATCGGCGGTATCGTTACGTTCCTCGGGACCACGCGGGACATCTCGCGCGACAAGCAGGTGGCGAAGCTTGACTTCGAGCATTACCCCGGCATGGCCGAGAAAAAGCTAGCCGAGATACGGGAACGAGCTATCCGAGAATACGGCGTGATCGACGCGACGATTATCCACCGGGTGGGAACGTTGCCGGTGGGTGAAAACATCGTTCTGATACTTGTCGCGGCAATCCACCGCGATGAGGCGTTTCGAGGCTGTCGGTTCTGCATCGATGAATTAAAACGGATCACACCTATCTGGAAGAAGGAAACCACACCGGACGGCGAAGTATGGGTCGAGGAACATCCGTGAGTACGAAGGACGGAATAATACTTCAAAAGCAAATAAATTTTCGCGCAATGGCCGATTAAGCGGGCCACGCTGAGGCGCCAAGACGCAAAGAAAGAATTAATCCTAAAAAGAACAGTTCAGCCACAAAAAGCACATAAAGCACATAAGAAATCAATCAGTAATATGGTAAAGGCGCTTCATCAGTAAGGTGACTAT
>Ga0334722_10008116_pt1 | contig 10072 bp, 6 predicted proteins | sample C3_bottom_MG_FD_207210 | JGI IMG/M metagenome (GOLD analysis project Ga0334722, IMG submission 207210) | Sediment microbial communities from Yellowstone Lake, YNP, Wyoming, USA - C3_bottom | ecosystem: Environmental > Aquatic > Freshwater > Lake > Sediment | place: USA: Wyoming | collected... | reverse complement strand
ACTGTCCAAGCATTCGGCGTGCTTCTCTTACATAAATATTATAAGGCCAGTAGCCGTTATCAGTAAATTCATCTTTTGCAAACCCCCATTGGTTCATTGTTTCTCTGACCTGTACAGGAATACGCCGGTCAGTTGCCATAAAATACAGTAGCCCCTTTTGATATAGAATATGTTCCTTAAGAATCTCTTTTCTTCTTTCATAACTTGCATCAGGATAATCCCAGTTCATGCCGATATTATCAAAACTGAAAGGACCATGATTATTTACGTCTGTTTTTAAATTTGGTACAGGATCATATTTCCCGAAAAACTCATTCCAACGTGTGGCTGATAATCTTGCCAGCAGCTCATACTGAGAACTATCATAGCCATCAGGTTTTGTTATCGGGACCTTATTTCTACTGTTCTTTGTGAGACAAAGCCTGTAACAATAGGCTTGTATTTTATTGTCCCCACTTCCATTTATCCCCGGCGACTCAGAAGAGATCCTCGCTACGAGTCCGCTTTTTGGATTTCCGGGAATTTTATATGGATCAATATTATCTTTGAAATAATGGCCGTGATGAAAAACACCCTTCTGAATCCCGTTCCATTGTTCATTATAAACCGATGATGCCTCACGACCTACAGTGTATTTCACACCTGACGAAGCCATGAGATCTCCTTCATAGGTGGCATCAATGAAGATTTTTCCACTGAAAGTCTTTCCACTTAGAGTCGTTATTGAAATAATTGAACCATTGTTTTTTACAACACCGCTTTTTCTGTCTAACCATTCATCACGGTAAACTTCTATCTTATTTTCCTTGATCATCTGCTCAAAAGCCTCTTCGGCAGCATGAGGTTCAAAAATCCACATTGTTCGATTTTTACCATCGATTGCAGGATTGCCCTGACCTACATTCCCATATTCCGTCTGTTTTTGCCAGTTCCATGATTCCGGTTTCTGATAGTGGTTATATATTAGCTGGTAAAACTCACGAGCAATACCGCCGATAACTTCTTTGTTACCTGTATCGGTAAACCCAAGTCCTGAAGAAGATAATCCTCCAAGATGTTTATCAGGAGAAACAATTATTACAGTCTTCCTCATCCTTACAACCTGTACTGCTGCAGTTACAGCTGAAGAGGTACCTCCATAAATTATTACATCGGCCTTAAAAGATTTATTCTCAGGAGAAGACTTAAGGCTGAAATGTAGCGAAGCAGCCAGGATGATAACGAATATTTTTGTTTTCATTTTTTTGATCTGTAAATTTTCCTTTTCATTTGAAAAACTCTATTTCATATTCTGATAAATACCTGTCATTCATTCCTTTTGGGAAATGTTTATAATAAAGCCGGGCCTTTTTCCCCATTTGAAGACAGGTGTTTTTATTAAGGATATCTTCAGGCGAACTTGTTGGCTGGAGTGATGGATACCATATCACATCCCCCTTTTTTTCAAGTAATAATACGGGTTCGGACCAATCCTGGGAATTTAGCGATTGCCCCAGATCTTTATGACTGTTAAATGATACGTAGATAGAAGATCCGGCCCATTTGGGTGCTTCGGCTTTAGCCATAAGGAGAACCCAGGATTGAAGATAGGTATTCCAGCTTACAGACGGGCCCCAGTAATATTTTGCTGTAGCCGACGATGTGGGACCACCACCTTTTTCAACAGGAATTTGCAATGATTTTATTGGTTTTCCAATGCCATCATATGGTATTGAAAAGCTATTTCCATCCCACCTTTTTGACTTCCCTGAAGGATTATCCAATTCGTTTAAAGGCAGTCTGGCAACGCTGATACACTGCCCCGACCATTCTATTTTGGGATCGTAGGATTCAGCAGTGTATTTTCCTGGATAACCATATTCACTATAAAAAACATAGAGATAGTTTCCTGAAGCCACTGCTGAGGGATCTCCTACACCCCCGGCAAAGTCAACAGAAGTGTTATGTGGTTTTAAAATCAGTCGGGGCTGTTTATCCTCAAGAATAATACCTTTATCTGCCCAGGTTCTTCCAGCGTCAACTGACTTCATAATTCCGATCCTGCAAACAGCTGCCTGTGTGGTATCTCCAAGCAAGCCCACCGGCCAGTTTTTGTCTAGGTATCCTTCTCCGCTTTCTTTTCGGTACGGGTAATTCAAAGGGTAATTTTCATTATGGTACAGAGAATAAAGGGTATTGTCAGAATTATCATTTACATCTTTGTAAACAGTTTCAAACCAAACCGCACCATGCAGGCCTTCTTGAGCAGGCGCTACATTTAAAGGGATATCCGGTTTTTCGTAGTGCTCCCATCGTGTATTGAAAACGGAGTCAGAGTTTACACCACTCGCAAATCTTAAAACATCTGAATAACCCCAAACAGGATCTTCTCCCTGCTTTCCAGAAAAGATCCGGAATGTATCTTTAATCCAGGCTTCTGCCATATTGCAATCCACCATTCCCTGAAAATAAATTATTTTTTGAGCCGGATTCAAACGAAAGCGGGTCTTGGGCTCAGATTGACAACCAGTCAGAAACAATAAAATGAATAAAGAAGTTATAATAAATGAAGATTTCATAAAACCGGAGTTTCTATAGGGTGTAATAGATTAATGCTTTATCATCAGAACTTTCAGTTCGTGAGGTTTAAAAGTGACAGCTTCTTCTTTCCCATAAACGGATTCTTCAGCAGTATATGGATTGATCCATAACCGCTCTCCTTTTATTGGAATTATAAGTTTTGTTTTTACTTCATCACCTTCTTCATTAAATAAAATGTAATAGTGATTATTCCCTTTTAACACATGTCGGTACCTGATATTTTCAGTTGCCGGCAAGAGAATAAGATCTGCCTTTACTATTTTATCAATGGAGGAAACGAGATTCGGATTTGTTTTAAAAACGGAAGCTCCAATGAATCCTGACAATTTAGGATCATCCCTGACAATTAAACAGCCGCTTTTTGCCAAAATGTTCAGGAAAGGTTTTGCTTCTGAGGGCATATATGATAAGCTATCGATAACAATAGCTTTATAATTCATTCCTGCAATATGAACCCCTTTTGAATCAATTTTTGCATCTTCCCACAGATGCCTTATTTCAAGGTAATTAAAGTCGCGCTGATTCTGGAAAAGTGCTTTAGCTGATTTATCCGGCAGCCATGTAGCTTCACACAGTACGGCTATATCGCATAACTGTTTTGAATCGGTATTAAGCCAGCTTAGTCTGCTGCAGCCATCAGCAAAAGGTTTAAAATCTCCCCACCATACGGAATGGGGACCAACATCGGGAGGTCTCTCATCAAAACGTGGGCCCCTTATTGAATAGAAGAATGCATGAGGGATCAGGAAATTCTGACCGCGGACAAAACACCAATTGGCAAGCCAATGCACCTCATCAAAAGTTAGATTGTGACCATAGGCCCCATAAAGCTCATTTGCGTTACGTCTTAACCCCAGATGAAGCATTGCACTCGACGCGCATTTTGCCATAGTTGAATGCTGCCCCTCAAGTGCTTTCGTTCCTGGTTCAACATATCGCCAGACAAGATCCTGTCCCGGGATTTGAAAATATCGTTCAGCACCAATATCCATTGATCCTGCGGGGTGCCCCATCAGAGATATTCCATGGTCTTTGCACCAGTTTCCCAGGCGTTTATAGTAGTTTTCTTCAAGACAGATATTTACTGCACGGTTGTAATCAGTGCGGTGTTGTTTTGAATCAGGGTTATCATTGTACCACAAATCTGCAAGAAAGGGTGTAAAATCATAACCGAGTATGCTCTTTATCTGGGGAAGGAGGGAGGCATTTCCCGGAATAACGCCTCTTGCACCGCCTCGTCCCAATGGAGATGGCTCATCAGTGAATATCCCAGGGATAGTCGTCCCAAAGTATTTGCCGAATTCTTTTGCATACTTGTCATAAACAAGTTCTATAAAACTGGTTACTGCAGCAGGGTTTAGAATGTCCCCGGCTGCCGGAGATTCTTCCTGCAATCTTGATCCACCTTCTCCAATATAATGCAATCCCCTGATATTCCCTTTTGAGGGTTGTTCAACTATTGCTACTCTGCTGCCATCGGGACGTTTGATAACTGTAACTAGCTTTGTACCATCAACAAGTGCTGGTTCTTCTCCTGATTTCAGATCAATTTTTGCCAATCCGCGGGCGGCATGGGCCGGATTCCGTGCAACTACCTGACCGCTTGAAGATCCTGAAGGATACATTCCTTCGTCATATAGAACAACATACATCTTTCTTTTTGCTGCTTCCTTTATAGCAACTCCCATTGAATGAATCATCTCAGGAGAGAGCCATTTTACATTTTCCGGTAACCCTATCCGGGGATGAATTACAAATCCATAAACACCATGTGCCTCAAAATCAGAAATCTGCCGGATAATTTCTTCATCTTTTAAAGTATCATTCCAAAACCAGAATGGCATTACAGAAAATTCACGTGGAGGATTAAGAAAATCTTTGGGAATATCCTGTGCAATAATAGGTTGGACAAAAGAAAGAATATAAGTGAGAGCAAAAAGTATCGGGAAATTATTAAACTTCATATGCCATTGTATTATTTACGGTTTATCATTTATAAAGATATTCATTCTTCAGAAAATAAATGTATTGTAAAACATATAGCATAATATCGCGATTAACCAAAATGAGTATTACCTTTTATCCGCAAAAAGTAATAATTAAAAACAGTCAGTATGAGATTAAATTGCATTAAGACGTCTGTTGTTTCATTTATAGTAGCTGTGAGTATTTCTTATGCCATTGGGCAAACTCCTCCAGCCAAAGTTGTTGCAGGAATTCCTGTAAACTACGATGAAGCACTCGTAGGAACCTATACTCTTCCTGATCCATTACTCCTGCTCAATGGAAAACCGGTTAATAATTCAAAAACCTGGTATAAGAAACGGAGGCTTGAGATTGTCAGACTCATTGAGGAGAATGAATATGGCCGCTGTCCTGAAGCTCCAAAGGATATGTCTTTTGATGTATTCGACAAGGGAACCCTGGCTTTTGATGGGAAAGCAATCAGACGTCAGGTGACAGTATATTTTACGAAAGACACGTCAAATTATAAGATGGATATTCTGATTTATCTTCCTGCAAATACGAACAAGCCTGTACCGCTATTTCTGAATGCCAGTTTTACACCTAATTCAAGTGTTACTTCAGATCCCGGAGTAAAAAGAGGTTTTATGTGGGGAAAGGATGCTAAGAAAGTTCCTGCAGTTTCGATGGGGCAATTCGGGAAGCAGAATATTGATCAGTTCATTTCTCAGGGAATCGGTTTCGCAACAATTTACTATGGAGATATTGAGCCTGATTTTGCAGCAGGAATTAAATCAGGGATCAGAGGATATTATCTAAAGCCTGGAACAACTTATCCGGCACCTGATGAATGGGGAGCCATATCTGCCTGGGCATGGGGACTGAGCAGGGCGATGGATTATTTTGAAACTGATAAACAGATTGATTCAAAGCGGGTTGCATTATTTGGTGTCTCACGCCTTGGAAAAACAGTCCTTTGGGCAGGAGCACATGACACCCGTTTCGGGATGGTTATTGCAAGTTGTTCGGGCGAAGGCGGAGCTGCTATTGCCAGAAGAAACTATGGGGAAACAATAAAGCATATGTCAGATTCTACAAGATACTTTTATCAGTTTTGCGGAAACTACAGGAAATATGCTTCTGATCCCAATACTTTTCCTGTTGACGGAAACCTTTTGGTATCATTGATAGCTCCAAGACCATTATTGTTACAGACAGGAGATACTGATTACTGGTCAGATCCGAAAGGGGAGTTTGTTGCTGCTGTTTCAGCTGAGCCGGTATTTAAACTGTTAGGCAAAAAAGGGCTGGAAACAACAACATGGCCATCTGCAGGACAGCCAATCTTAAATGATCTTGGTTACTTTATGCATTTAGGGGGACATGGTGCTTTACCAGCAGATTATGATATTTTCATAAAGTTTTTTAAGATGCATTTCTTTTAAACCAATATTCAAATCAATCTAAAGTTATTGATATATAGTGAATTAACCCCCCCTTTAGGGGGGCTTGGGGGGTAATTATTTCTTTGGGAACCAGGGTAGAAACGAGTTGGTTTTTTCTATGTATTCTATGTATTCAGGTTTTTGCTCCTTCAGGCTTTTTTCAAGAAGCGCTACTCCTGAGACTTTAATAATTAATGCTGTCATCAAGATTGAACCAAGAATGGGTAGATAGCTTCCTGCGGCAAAACAGATTAGTCCATACCCCCACCAGGCAGATGAGTCGCCGAAATAATTAGGATGACGCGTATATCTCCAGAATCCTGTATTTAGAACTTTTCCTTTGTTTTCAGGTACAGCTTTAAACCGTGCAAGTTGAAAGTCACCTCCAGCCTCAAAACTGAAACCAATAATCCAAAATGTTATCCCAATAAAATCAAAAATATTCAGTGAATTTGTATTTCCATAAAACTGGGCTCCGAGAAGAGGAGCAGAAATAAGCCACATCAAAACACCCTGTAACAGAAAAGTCTGGAAAAAGCTTATCCACCAATACCTGTTTTCACCATAAGTCTTCCGAAATTGTTTATAACGGAAATCTTCACCTTTCCCAATGTTACGCCATGCAAGATAAATGGATAGTCGCAGGCCCCAAATTGTAACCAGGATTAAAAGAATAATTTTTCTTGAATCAAAACCATCAGTTTTTAGAAAGTAAAATCCGGTGGTCAGAACAAATCCTAAACCCCAAAAAAGGTCCACGATACTAACATTCCTGATTATTACACTGATAATCCATAATGCAGTCATTAATATCATTATTACTAGGAAAGCCTGGATATATATCTGAAAGAAACTCATGTCGATGTGTGTTAATCAAAAAGAAATGCAATAGCTGCAGCTCCAATACCTGCATTTGCTCCAATAATTGGAGAAATATTTACGACTGATACAGGTGTTTTCATTGTCAGCGTTTCCATTTTTTCGGAATACCACTGAGCTGCTTCCGGATTGTTTGCATGCAGTACAATATAATTCCAGATTGTATTTCCCTGGTTCAGTTTTCGGATATGGCCCATCACCTTTTCCATATTAGCCTTTTGGTTGAAGGCTTTGTCGAAAACTATTGCTTTTCCAGATTCATCAAGAGAGACAATCGGATTAACATTGAGTATCCGGGCAATGATTCCTTTTGTAGCAGAAAGCCTGCCTCCGCGAATGAGGTATTTAATGTCTCTGACACTTACAAATATTTTCAACTTTTCTACCCAGCCTTCGCTCATCCTGACAACCTGATCATGTGTATACCCATCTTCAATAGCCTTTGCAGTCCTTAGTATAATTAAACCAAGTGCTCCGGAAAGATTTTTTGAATTGATAACAGATATAGGTTTGTTAAATTCTTTGCTTATAGCCTGTGCTGCTTTTTTACTGCTGCTAAAAGTTCCGCTTAATTTGTCGCTCAGATGAATAGCTATAATTGAATCATAGTGAGAAGCAAGATGGGAATAGAGATTGGTAAATGCCTTTTCATTTACCTGAGATGATTTAGGATAGTCTTTGTTTTCTTCCAAAAGAGTGTAAAACTGTTCAGGTCTGATTGTGATCTTATCGAGATAATGATTTTCTCCGAAATTTATATTTATCGGAAGCATGTTTACCTGATAATTATCCATCAGTTCCTGTGAAAGGTCGCAGGTTGAGTCTGTTACCAGAGCGATTTTCCATTTTCTGTTATACACTACCTCACTCTGACGAACCATGTCATCGGCTTTCTGAAAAGCCAGTGTGCCAGTATTTCTTAAATCGCTGAAAAGTTCAGCAGGTGAATTGGTATGGACATGTATTCTTCGCATTCTGTCAGAGCCGGCTACGACGATAGAATTTCCGTACTGTTCAAGGATTGAGCGCAAGGATTTATTATCGATGGAACTTTTCTTAATAAGGGCTTCAGTACAATACCTGAATTCTACTTTTTCAGGAATACTTTCTTCAATCTTTTCAAAAACACCTGTTTCGGCCCGCACCTGAACTAATTCTTTCAGGTTTCGGCTGGAGATGAAATCAATAATCCCCTCTACAAAAAACACAAAGCCTCTGGCTCCTGCATCAACCACATTTGCTTTTGTCAGGACAGCTAGTTTTGATCTGGTTTCAGCCAATGATTTATTTAGTACACAAAGGGAACTTATAAACATCTCATTGAAATCGGTTATTATAAACCGGTTATCATAAATATAGTTAGCCCAGTCCTTTATTACAGTTAGCATTGTTCCCTCTACAGGGTTTGATACTGCTTCATAAATATAACGCACTGAATTTTTGACACTCTCGGCAAACTGGCTTATGGTTATCGACTTGAAATTGCCGGTTTCCATGCTCATCCCGTACAGAAATTGGGCAAAAATTATTCCTGAATTACCACGTGCATTTATTAGTGTTGTTTCCGCGATTCTGTCAGCTGTTATTTTATATGATCTGTGAGGGTGAAGAGAATCAATTACCGCTCTGATAGTCGATGCCAGATTAGTCCCGGTATCGCCATCATTAACCGGGAAAACATTGATCTTATTTAGCTCAACCTGGTGTTCAATAACCTTTCTGGCTCCTGCAATAAAGGTGTAATAGAGACGGCGGCCATCCATTTCATTTAGCGGCACAGGAATTGTTAGAGTCATATGACGTTAGCTTTCAAATGTTTTGTAAAAGTAGTCATTTAACCAATCTTAATAGTGATTAGTGATTAATATGATTTAAACAACAAATTCAGAATATTGTTCTATTACAGGAAATTTAGACACTTAGTGACCCTAATGGAGCACAAGGTTCAACACAGGTGGACACAAAGAAATTCAGTGTTTTGACATTATTTTAGCTGATATACCCTCACATAGTCCACCTCAAATTTCAGAGGGAACTTTGTTGAGGTTGGATCTCCTCCGTTGCCTCCAATTGCCAGATTCAGTAATAAATAGTGTGGCTGAAGGAACGGATTAAATCCTTCAGGATTGATAGTCTGACTAATCAAAGTCGAATTTAGTAATTGATTATCCAGGAACAGACTAATTGAATCTTTATTCCAGTCCATTCTCCAGATGTGGAATTTTTTGGTCCAGTCTTTATCCTTTACGGTAAAATCAGAAAGAGGTTTCTTAAGGTCATCCCATCTGGCTACGTTTCTCTGGGTTGTTCCCCATGCAAAATTAGCAAGAATTGTAGGAACACCTTTAACCCGGTAGAATTCCATAATATCAATTTCCCCATTTGATGGCCAGTTCCTCGATACCCCAAGTGTCCAAATAGCAGGCCATGCCCCGCATGCTGTATCGATTCTTGCCCTTATCTCAAAACGGCCAAACTGCCATTGTTTGTGCCCCCTGGTTTGTATGCTGGCGGATGTATATTCTGCATATTCTCTTCCATTTTTCCAGTTTGTACTCCCGGCAATATACTTTGGATTCTTTACCTCTTCACGTCTGCCTTCAATGGTGAGTAATCCATTTGCACAGGTCGCATTTTCCTGTTGATACCACTGCAATTCCTGATTCCTTACAAATCCTTTTTCGTAGATCCAGCTGACACTATCAGGTTTCCCGGTATTATTAAATTCATCGTTCCATACCAGTTTCATACCCCTGACCTTGTCCGGTGTTCTATTGTCAGGTGAAAAAGGGTTAATTTTCTGAGCAGGGCTAATTCTGGTGAAGACAATGAATAATAGAAGAATGTTAAGGTATTTTGATTTCATATTGTTTAAGTTAGAATCCTCTTTGAAGATTAAAAGTTTGAAATGCCTATTACGAGACCAATATATGGTTTCTGATTATAGATCCACAATGATTTATTATTATCCAGCAGATTATCGAATCCAAGCGCTAACCCAACTGATAAATTATCGAAGGTGATAAAACCTGCAACTCCTTTTTGAAATATTATTCCATCATACTCCTGGGTTATTGAATTCAGCGTAACGGTAGGATTAATGGGGCTTATTCCGATTCCGGCAAAAAAGCCGGCATCAAAGCCGATCTGCCTCAAATATGAAGATTCTTCCTTAAGAGGCGATCTGTAAGGGATGAGCTTAT
>Ga0334722_10008115_pt1 | contig 10072 bp, 6 predicted proteins | sample C3_bottom_MG_FD_207210 | JGI IMG/M metagenome (GOLD analysis project Ga0334722, IMG submission 207210) | Sediment microbial communities from Yellowstone Lake, YNP, Wyoming, USA - C3_bottom | ecosystem: Environmental > Aquatic > Freshwater > Lake > Sediment | place: USA: Wyoming | collected... | reverse complement strand
GTGGATAATAACGGGGCTGATGCAAATTTTCTGGATTTAACTTTCATAGTTGACCGGATTTTCCGAAGCGGACCGGCGCCTTTTTGTGCCCTTGAAGCAGATGTGAATTCTGATGGGAATTCGTCAAACATTTTGGATCTAACGTTTTTGGTGGACAGGATTTTCAGAGGCGGGCTGGCGCCGGGGGCGTGTATTTAAGACATTGGCTCTTCGAGTCAAACGGCAGATGAGGACGTCTGCCGCGCACTAACCCTCAAGTGCCCTTGGACCTAACCCCTATACTGCTCCCCTTCCCTAAAAGGAAGGGGGAGAAGAAAGTCACCCTGAGCAGAGCCTGCCGTGAGCGGAGTCGAATGGGTCGAAGGGCGGGTTTGGCAATCTCTCTCATTGACGCAATAGGCCTAATAGACTAACTTATTACCGAGTAAACAATCCGATTTCTACTCAAAAGAGGGCGCATGGCTGTCGTTAAGAGAATTTTGTTCTACATATTTCTCGCACTGACTTTTTTACTTCTTTCATACAATTTCGCCTTTGCCACGGTCATCCATGTCCCCGCCGACCAACCAACAATTCAAGCGGGAATAAATGCAGCTGTGAATGGAGATACAGTTTTGGTTGCTGCTGGCGTATACACTGGCGTGGGAAACAAGGACATCAGTTTTGCTGGCAAAACATTGCTAGTAAAATCGGTAAGCGGGCGGGAATTCACTGTCCTAGATTGTGAGGGTGTGGGCAGGGGATTCGATTTCTTCAACGATGAACTACCGACCGCCATTCTGGATGGGTTTACAGTTCGAAATGGAAATGGCGGAAATGAAGGTGGTGCATTAAGAGCGACTGGAGGTGCCTCACCGACCATAAGGAATTGCACTTTAGAGAGCAACTCCGCAAACCATGGAGGAGCCTTTTATACTCGGTCTGGCGGCTCACCGAGAATCTTCAACTGCAATTTCTTACACAATTCAGTTACTGGTGAAGGTGGCGCAATTTACAGTGAGGACCCGACAGATATTCTAATATCAGGTTGTCTGTTTGCATGGAATAGTGCCAGTGGTGGCGGTGGATTGTCCACAAATGTCCGAACAACAATTGGTAATTGTACTTTTGTCGGTAACTCGGCAACGTTTGGTGGAGGCATAAAAGAGCAGGCAACTGCCCTTGTCGAAATCACAAATACTATAATTGCATATAACAGTTTCGGTGGAGCGGTTTTCTGTGACGGTGTGAATACAATATTCGGCTGCTCGGACTTGTATTCAAATGTCGGCGGAGACTGGACTAGTTGTATTTCAGGCCAAGGATCCATGAATGGTAATTTTTCTCTCAATCCGTTATTATGTGACACATCGCTCGATGATTTCACAATTCCGAGCGTGTCTCCGTGTGCACCAACGAACAATTCCTGCAATATCCTAGTTGGTGCTCTTCCTCCGACATGCTGCTTGGATTCAGCTGATACGGACAATGACGGCTTCATAACTTGTGAGGATAACTGTCCAAGTTCGTTCAACCCGAATCAAGAAGACACTGATTCAGATTTTGTTGGCGATACATGTGACGTATGCACTGACACCGATCACGATGGTTTTGGGAACCCTGGATTCCCAGCAAATACTTGCCCATTGGACAATTGTCCTACTTTCAGCAACGCGAATCAAATGGACACAGACAATGACGGTAAAGGGAACATTTGCGATAATTGTCCGTTCGATTTTAATCCTGCTCAAAGCGACATGGACAATGACGGAATTGGCGACATTTGTGACGGGTGTCCTTTTGATAGCGGAAACGATTTGGATGGCGATGGACGCTGTGCCAATGTCGATAATTGCCCTACCATAAGTAATCCGGGCCAAGAAGATTCAGACGGTGACGGGGTAGGCAATGTGTGTGATATTTGTCCGACGGTAAGTAATCCAAATCAAGCAGATGTTGACGAAGATGGACACGGCGATGCGTGCGATAATTGCCCGACCATATATAATTTTGCTCAACTTGACGCTGATAGTGACGGCATTGGTAATTCTTGTGACTTCTGCGTATTTGATCCACTTAATGACTCTGATGGTGATAGCATTTGTGGTGGAGTAGATAATTGTCCGAACACATATAATCCAAATCAGTTAAATTCGGATTCAGATAATATTGGCGATGCCTGTGATAATTGCCCAACGGTTACCAATCAAAATCAAGCTGACACTGACCATGACGGCATAGGCGATGCCTGTTGTTGCATTTCCAATAGAGGTGATATTAATCACGATGGCACTGATGCCAATATTCTCGATTTGACTTATCTGGTTGACAGAATCTTTCGTGGCGGGCCGATTCCCGGATGTCCTAAGGAAGCGGATGTAAATTCTGATGGGGCTTCTGCCAATATTTTGGATTTGACGTTTCTGGTGGACAGGATTTTCAGGGGTGGCCCGGCGCCGGGGGCGTGTATTTAGAGATTGCCACGTCGCTTCGCTCCTCGCAATGACTTTATTCGGGAAGACCCTTCGGCTCCGCTGGTTCGACAAAGCTCACCACAGGTCAGGACAGGCAGGCTCAGGATGACTGTCGATTAATGAGATTGCCACGTCGCTTCGCTCCTCGCAATGACTTTATTCGGGAAGACCCTTCGGCTCCGCTCAGGACAGGCAAGCTCAGGATGACTTTCAAGATGGATTCCAGCCTTCGCTGGAAAGACACGCTTGGCCGTCTGCAGTTCACGATGTTTGTAATCCATAAAAATTCCATAAAAGCCCGCCAATCCTGAAAAAACCGACAAATTTATTGCACTTTCTTCATTTTGGGAGTAAACTTGGGGCTGTTTCATTCGATATAAGTTAGTGTGGGCGCCGCGCAACAGGCGCCAAAATTGATAAGTACTTAGTTCAGGGAAAATAAATTTGGGACTGTTTGATCTACTCTCCAGCGACATTGGCATCGACCTCGGCACGGCCAATACTTTAGTCTATGTCCGTAATCAGGGGATTGTTCTAAATGAGCCATCAGTTGTGGCCATCGAGCAGTCCACTGGCAGAGTTCTGGCAATCGGGTCGGCGGCCAAAGAGATGACCGGTCGCACGCCGAGCGGAATTGCCGCCATTCGGCCGCTTAAAGACGGGGTTATTGCTGATTTCGATATTTCAGAACTACTAATCGCTGACTTTATCCGTCGGGTGGTCAAACATAAGTATCTAATGAAGCCGCGGGTGGTGATTTCGGTGCCATCGGGCATTACTGAAGTTGAAAAACGAGCTGTGCGTGATTCCGCAGAAAACGCCGGCGCCCGCGAAGTTTATCTTTTGGCCGAACCGATGGCGGCCGCGATTGGCGTAGGCCTGCCGGTGGAACAACCTTCCGGCTGCATGGTTATCGATATAGGCGGTGGCACATCGGAGATTGCAGTAATTGCTTTGAATGGCATTGTAAATGACACCTCAATTAGAGTGGCCGGTGACGAACTCAATGAAGCCATCATTATGTATCTCAAGAAAAACTACAATTTACTGATAGGCGAATTGACCGCCGAAGAAATTAAAATCAAAATCGGCTCGGCCGTGCCGCTTGAAAAAGAATTAACAATGGACGTCAAAGGGCGCGATTTAGTGGCCGGCGTTCCCAAAACTTTGAAACTTTCTTCGGTGCAGGTACGTGAGGCCTTATCGGAGACTATAGATATAATCGTTGAGGCGGTCAGACAGGCTTTGGAGCGCACTCCGCCGGAACTGGCATCGGATATTCTTGAAAGAGGTATCGTGCTTACAGGAGGCGGGGCCCTTTTGAGAGGTTTGGATAAGCGTTTCCGTGAAGAGACCAATCTGCCGGTTAATGTCGCTGATGATCCATTGACTTGTGTCGTGCGCGGCACCGGCAAAGTCTTGGAAAACTTTTCACATTACTCCAAAGTCCTCGAGAAAAGCCGCAAAGATTAGCCAGCATATGAGACGGCTGGACCCTGAAAGGAGTCGGCCATGAAGAAATTGACGTGGTCAGCTTTATTTTTCACCATATTTGTAATATCAACATCTTTTGCCCAAAAAGGCCAAACTCCGGCTTTTCATCATTGGGATAGAGCAGGGGAAATGGCCAGGAAAAATCCTGGCCCGGAGAATCCCTTTCAGTTTCGTTCGTTCGACCGAATACTGGACGATAGAAAAGAATTAAATCTGACTGATGAGCAGATTGAAAAGATCAGACAATTGACCTTCGAATTCCGCACGTCACAGGTAGAGAAACGCGCCAATGTCGAGAAATCGAGCATTGTGGTCGAGCATCTGGAGTCGGACAAGTCAGCATCAGAGCAATCAGTTATGGAAGCCATTGACAATCTGGCCAGAGCCCGCGCTGACCTGGAAAAAGCCCGATACCACTTTCGTAAAGAGTTGCATTCAATACTGACTCCGAAACAACTAGAAAAGCTCGAAGAAATGCTCAAAGCCCATCGTGAAGAGCTTCGTGAGGGTTGGCCGGGTCCCGACATGGAAAACGACTTCGAAGGCGACGACAGCAATTAAGAATCGGCCATTTTCTCATTAAAGCCACTTTTTTAATCACAAAACGAAATAGTTCTGCCAAAATGGCGCAAAAGTGCCAATTTTGCTTGACTCCAAACAAATTAAAGGATAAAATCAATCCATGCCAATTTCAGGCAACGACCTAATTAAAGCCATCCGCGAGCACGCCGATCGGCCCATGAAAATGAAGGAGCTGGCCAAGGCCTTGGGAGTACCAAGTCCCGATTACCCGGCATTCCGTAACAATGTTAAAAAACTGATTAACTCCGGCCAACTGGTCAAACTCAAAAGAGGGCGCATCGGCATTTCTTCCGAACTGAACGTATTGGTCGGCCTTATCGCCATCAAAAAGAGCGGGATTGGTTTCTTGCTCCGCGAAACTGATGAAGATATTCTAATTCCCCCCACCCAATTGTCGACAGCCCTTGACGGAGATAAAGTCATGGTGCGTCTGGCCGGTCGCTATGAAAATCGAACTGCCGGAACCATTATCAAAGTCGTCGAACGCGCCAAACGAAATATTGTTGGGTTATTCAAACATGGGAAGCATTTCTCGGTGGTGGTACCCGACAATCCCAGAATTCATCGCGACCTTTACATTCCCTCTGACCAGACGCTGGATGCACAGGACGGAGAAAAAGTCGTCGCGGTATTGACTCAATGGGATGATCCTTACTTGAATCCGGAAGGAAAAGTCATAGAGCGGCTGGGGCGCCCGGGTCAAGCAGGGGTGGATATGCTCACCATTATAAGAAGCTTCAATATCTCGGAAGCATTTCCGGATGAGGTACTGACGGAAGCTGAAAAAGCTGCGGCGTACTTGGAAGATGAAGAAGCCCACCGCATTGATCTTAGTGACGAATGTATTTACACCATCGACCCGTTTGACGCCAAAGATCATGACGATGCCGTATCAGTGGAGAAAAATGCGCAGGGTTTCAAGCTGGGAGTGCATATCGCGGATGTCTCTTACTATGTTCGAGCCGGTTCGATTCTGGACCGAGAAGCGCTGCGGCGTGGAAATTCCGTCTATTTGCCGGGGATGGTGGTCCCCATGCTCCCTGAAGTTTTGTCAAATGACGTCTGTTCTTTGAGGCCCCAGCGCCGACGATTGACACATTCGGTCTTTATCGATTTTGATAAGACTGGCAAAATGCTCAAATGGGAAATTGCTCAAACAATTATTAAATCATGTGCCAAGCTGGCCTATGAAGAAGTGCAGGAGTTTTTTGATAAAGGTGAGGTCACTCAAAAGACCGAAGAGGTTGCGGAAAACCTGGCGGCTGCCCGCGAATTGGCCAAGCTTTTGACCCAAAAGCGCTTTGCTGCCGGTTCATTGGATTTTGATTTACCTGAATCCAAGATTATTCTGAACGAAAAAGGAGAAGTGCAGGAATTGGGACACCGGGTGCGGCTGGAGTCGCACCGTCTGGTTGAGGAGTTTATGTTGGTAGCCAACAAAGCTGTGGCACTCGAAGCGCACCGCCAGCGCCAGCATTTTCTGTACCGTGTCCACGACCGGCCGGACGAAGAAAAAATTATGGAATTTGCCGAAATAATGAAACGATTGGGTTACAGCTTTCCCGTATCAGACACAATGCGCCCAATACAGTTTTCCAGATTCCTGGAAAAAGTGAAGGATGCTCCTGAAGCTGATTTCATAAACGAACTGATGCTGCGCTCAATGAAAAAAGCTCTTTATCAGCGTGAGAACATCGGCCATTTCGGTTTGGCTTTCACGCATTACGCGCATTTTACGTCGCCTATTAGACGGTATCCGGATTTGCTGGTGCATCGTCTCTTGCGCTTGATGGCCAAAGGGGGTTACACCGGACGAATTTCAGAAAATGCACCGGAGTTAATTGACCGGGTCGGCCGGCACTGCTCCGAAACCGAACGAATCGCCGAAGCGGCCGAACGTGAGGCAATCAAAGTCAAACAAGTGCAATATATGGCGCGCCATTTGGGGAATGAGTTTGATGGCGTCATATCAGGTGTAGCGCGTTGGGGATTCTGGGTCAAGCTGGACGGTCTGGGCGCCGAAGGATTGGTGCGGATTTCTTCTATCGATGATGACTATTACCATTACGATGAAAAACACTATCGCTTAATGGGACGGCGTCGGAAGCGGAGTTTCCGAATGGGTGACCGAGTCCGCGTGTCGGTTCTCAAAGTTGATGATATTAAGCATGAAATTGAATTGCTGGTGGCCGGCCCAAGAACTCCTTCGAAAGAAGGAGTAGTAAGTATTCCAGCTGGTCATAGCCCGGGCCGTCGGCAGGTGCATAATATTAGATACAAAGCTCGCCGCGAGAAGCGCAAAAAATGACAAATTCCATGGATCAAAAGCAAAAAGTTGCGATCGTTTTCAAAAGTGAGACACTCGGCTCTGATTCCATAAACTGGAAAAATATCGGCCAGCCAGTTGGCGATTTACCGCAATTATACCAACTTGTGAAAGAACAGAATATTTCTCTCGTGCTGGCTGATGCTTCTCATTTTGAAATTAAACAGGCCATTGCCACCAAACTTCGCCGACGTAATGGGCTGATGGAAATCTGGCAAATTGTCAATCATGCCTCCGATGAGGTCGAGCAATTAATTTATCTGGATGGAGTAGTTGCCCGTGATTTAGCTGAAAGAGGCATAACGTCCAAAGTAAAACAGATACTCCAGACTAAAGATTTGCTGGCTCGTTACAAAATCATCGGCCGTTCGGCCAAGATGAAAGCGGTGGCCGATACAGTTCAACGCATTGCCCCAACCGAAGTCACGGTGTTAATAGTTGGGCCTTCCGGCTCCGGCAAAGAGCTGGTTGCTGAAGCAATTCGTCAAGATTCCAAACGAAGCAAAGGACCGTTCATTACGTTTAATTGCGGGGCGCTGGCCGAAGGCGTGCTCGAGTCGGAATTGTTCGGGCACGAGAAGGGAGCGTTCACCGGTTCTGTAGGCAAACGCGAAGGATTGTTTGCTAAAGCCGAAGGCGGTACAATTTTTCTGGATGAAATAGGCGAAACCCCTCCGGCCATGCAAGTAAAGCTTTTGAGAGTTCTTGAAGACGGCACTTATTATCCGGTTGGGTCATCAACGCCGAGAAAAGTAAATGTCCGCGTGATGGCGGCCACTAACCGAGATTTGACGGAAGCCCTCAAAGAGCGTCAATTTCGCGAAGATCTTTATTTTAGAATCAGCGCGGTGAAGATAATTGTACCATCGCTTTTGGAACGGAAAGAAGATATACAACCGCTTTTGCAGTATTTTTGGCGCAAGAGAGAAGGACTTGATTATACCGATTCGGCTTTAGAACTTTTGATGAAATACGACTGGCCGGGAAATGTGCGGCAGTTGAAGAATTTTGCCGAGCGGATGACGGCCTTGAAACCGACCGGTCTGATTGATGTAAGCGATGTCGAAAGATTTCTGGCAGAGCAGCACGCCGTTTTCAAGAATCTGCCTGTTTCTACTGGCAAAACCACCGAAGAGGCCGGCCAGGAATTAATCTATCGCGCCATCCTGTCGTTGGGAAACGAAGTGCGCTATCTGCGTGATTTGATTACAGCGAATCTTCCGGCCGAGAGTGGAAATGATTCAGTTAATGCCGGGCGAGGTCGGTTCGGCAAAGCGACCACCGTTGAACACATGGAAAACTCATTGATTGAGCAGACTCTCAAAGAGACCGGGGGAAATCGCAAAGAAACTGCCCGGCGTCTGGGGATTGGCGAACGAACGCTTTATCGGAAATTAAAAAAATTCGGGCTCTCCTGATTGTGCAGCGAATCCTGGTGGTAGCAGTATTGGTTCTTTTTGCTGAAACTTTGGAAGCCGCACAGGAATTATCGACATTCATATATCCGTCGGAAGATGAACTCCAGGAAGCTTTCCAAAATGGTGAAATTGGCTTTGATCAGCTAATTACATTGCAGGAAATTATTCAATTTGGTATCGACTCCACCCAGTTGTATCTATTAGACGAAATTCCCAATCTTTCAAGCTTTTGGATGACTAATAGACCTGAAGATTCGGGCTTGTCGCTTGAACAGGAAAAGCCATTTCTGGAAGAGCCACCCGAGCCGAGAACAATTCAGGCTCGATTTAGCCATGATTTTGCCCAAAAGCTTGAAGATAAAGGTCAGAGCCGTTATCGGACTTTTGGGGAAATTAACGCCGGAAACGGACTAAAAGCGGCATTTCGTTTGCACCGGGAGTATAGCGGAGTGGAAAGATTTGTATATCGGCGACTCGAATTTAAGCCCAAAAATAGCCCCATAAGGCGCATTGTTCTGGGAAATTATACAGCCCGGCTGGGACTCGGAACGGTTTTGGGTTATAGGGGAAAGCTTTTGGACTTTTCAAATGAAATAAATGGTGAATCTATATTGTATCCGGATTATGGCGGTAGCAACGGTCTTGACCTCGAACTCAAGGCAGGTAATTCGTCCGGACAACTGGTTTTTTCTCAACAACGAGACACTGACTATTCCATAAGAACTATCGGCGCCAGTTTCGGGCAGTCAATTCATAATTGGAGTCCGATGGCGGTGGCATCGACAACGAATTTACGCAATCGCTTAAATGGCGCTTCAATCGATGATTTCAAGTATGGTGTAAACATTCGCTCCGAATACCATAATGGCTATACCCAAATTGAAATATCGGCTCAATCAGGTGAAAAAAATTCATTTGGTGCGGCAGTGATTGAAGGGAAACACATTTCAGGCACAACAAAGATTGCTTATGCCGGCTGGCTCTATGATGATAACTACATCGATTTAACAGGCGGTTCCAAAGCAGGCAATCTGCGAAGAGCAAGTGAAATTGAAGATGTAGATTTTCGCTTTTCCGACAAACGAAGCGGGCAAGAGGGCGGGCTTCTCAAGACCGAAGTTGAATTGACCAACAATACGGATTTGATCAGTTCGTTTATTTATGCCGGCCGTGACAAAGATGACTATAATTTTGAATTTCTGTCGGCCATTGAGAATAAAATCAATTCCGGATGGAATCTCCGCATCGACCATGTCAGTCGGTTCAAGCATCGCCTAGAATCGTTACAGGAAGTTGAAGATATTTTCAGAAGAAGCCGCGTTGAACTTAGATTCGTTAATCCGGCGGTTTATGTACGCACTTATTTGGCCTACCAATCAAAAACCGGTAGTGATGATTATATGGCATTTTTTATAAACTCTCGTTATACGACACGTAGAGGAAGCGAGCTTTCTCTTTGGTTTAATCTGGGGGAATTCAAGCATAATCAAGGTAGAGTTGATTATTGGTATGGTTTTATTGAGAATCGCAATAAGTTGTTCGACAATGTTCGGACAATTGCCAAATTTACGCATAGCTTCAGGCGGGGACGTGCCGATGAACATCTCTCGACAATTTCAGTCGGGCTGGAAGTGACTTTGTGAAGAAGCTATCCCTTACAGTTGCATTTATCCTTTCGATTGCCACTGTGGATGAAGCAGCTGCAGCTATTATTGTCAATGAGGCGATGGTCAATGAGCCGGCGAGCTCCACCAGTCTGGAATGGATTGAGCTGTACAATAATTCACAGAGCACCGGAT
>Ga0334722_10008114_pt1 | contig 10072 bp, 17 predicted proteins | sample C3_bottom_MG_FD_207210 | JGI IMG/M metagenome (GOLD analysis project Ga0334722, IMG submission 207210) | Sediment microbial communities from Yellowstone Lake, YNP, Wyoming, USA - C3_bottom | ecosystem: Environmental > Aquatic > Freshwater > Lake > Sediment | place: USA: Wyoming | collected... | reverse complement strand
AAACAATCCTGAAGCTCTGACGGTAGCATCTAAACCAGCATAAGCCACAAGAGCCCGGGGGTTGGGGAAACGAGAAATATCACCTATCTCACCGATAATTGCGGCAGCCAGGATAGGGCCAATACCTGGAATAGTTTCAATTACATGGCGATAGGGGGTATCCTTACTGGGACGAAGCTCCTCCATGACCTCGTTAATTGCATCCTCAATAACCTTTATCTGTTCTTCAACAAATTCAATTTGCTCAACCAGCAAACGCAGCTGGAGGGTAAAAGCGTCTAAAGCCATGGTAATGCCGAAGGTTCCTTTAGCCAGAGATTGAATCTTTTTAGCTCTTTCTTCACCGAACCGGCCGCGGGAATGTTCTTTAAGGAAAGCAGATAATTCTGAAAGGTCTATTTCAGCCAACTCTTCCGGTTCCGGGTAAGATTTAAGCAGCTCCCTTGAAGTCCGGATAAAGACATCGGAGAAACAGTCAGGATATTCCGGGAAGATCCTATCCAAGACACCAAGCACTCTGTTCTTAAGGCTACCGACCTGGCGAACGAACTCAAAGCGGAGTCGGGAGAGCGACTGCAATTTGAGGGTTGTTTCAGAAGGAAGCCTAGTTTCAGGAGCCCTTCCCAATCGCAGGAGGTCAGCAAGAAGCAGAGCATCTTTTTGATCGGTTTTGGTTTTACGCACGTAGAGATTACGCAAAGCATCCGACTGGATGGGGTTGATAACATGAAGTTCAAATCCTAGATTAGTGAGGTAGCAGTAGATAGGGAGCCAGTAATGGCCGGTGGCTTCCAGACAGAACTTTACACCATCAGGCTTTAAACCGAGCCTTTCCAATGCCTGCAGAAGCTTATTCATTCCTTTATGATTATTATCTAGATGCATCTTTAGGACTATATCGCCGGAGTCATTTACGAGGCATACTTCGTGACTGTGTTTAGCCACATCAATACCGCCGTAGATCATATTTATATCCTCGCTTTCACTAAATTTTAGGCAGGGTTCCCGCAGTCCTCTATAAGTCTCAACCTTGCGCGTAACTCGAGGTATGCAGCAAGCTACATCCACAACGTGCTCATTCGAGACATCTCATAGAGGAGGGGCTTCACTCTTAATCTCGGGACAGCAAAGAGCTTCCCAAGGAGGTAGATCGAAGTCCCCTGCCACTAAGAGAGATATTAGCTAAGTTATATCAGAATTCCTGTGTGGTTGTCAAAAAAATTTTAAATAACCCTTAATTACATTAGTTAAAGCTAACTATATTGTACAAGGAGGTGATGTTATGAATTTGTTTAAATTTTTTAGAAATATAGGAAGAGGCATAAAAAATATTATAAGGTATTGGAAGGTCATTTGGAACGATAGGGATTGGGATGATTATTATATATACAAATTATTACAAACAAAATTGAGGTTTATGGAACAATTCTTTCGTAGCGATAAGTGTTATAGAGAAGACAAAGAAAAAACAGCAGACCAAATTAAATTTGCTATTAAAAAATTAGATAGACTTATAAAAAATGTTTATTTAGATGAGGCATTTGAATCATTTTTTGAGAAGTATCCAGATTTTGAATGGAAACCTAAGTTTGAACCAATTGAAGATATGCCAAGACATTATAAATATATTAGTTGTTTTAATGAGGAGCAGAAAGAATTAGCGAAGGAATGTTTTAAAAAAGCAGATGAATTAGAAAACCAAGATTACGAAGAGCTATTTGAACATTTAAAGAAATACATAAGAGATTGGTGGGATTAAAGGAGGGGTTAGTAGAATTATGAGAAACGACGACAAATACTCAAGAAAAATCTTTATTCCATGCGATTGCGGAGCACATGCTATCGAATTAATTAAATTTTATGACGAAGATATAGTAACAAAAAATAATAAAGGGTTTTAAACGTATTAAAGTTTTTAATAAAATATATTTACTTTGCTTCGTGAGTTATGCTACCATATTTATGGGTGATACAAATATGAAAGCAAAAGAGGTTCTGGAATTATTAAAAATATCAGGGCCAACGCTAACCAAATATGTAAAAGAGGGAAAAATAAGAGTAACAGTTATGCCAAATGGATTTTATGATTATAATGAAGAAGACGTATACAAAATTTTTATGAAAGGGGTCGAGAGAAAAACATATATTTACGCAAGGGTTTCAACCCCAAAACAAAAGAGGGATTTAGAAAATCAAATCGAATTATTAAGACAGTTTTGTTTTAATAATGGCTATAAAATACATGGAGTATTCTCTGACATAGCAAGCGGAATTAGCTTTGAAAAAAGAAATGAATTTTTTAAAATGCTTGATGATATTCTTGCAGGTAAAGTAGAAAAGGTTGTTATAGCTTACAAAGACAGGTTAAGCAGAATAGGATTTGAGTTGTTTAAACATTTATTTAGAAAATTTAACACTGAAATAGTCGTTGTATCAGAAGTTGGAAATGAGAAGCTTGATTCTCAAGAAATAATCGAAGAAATTATAAGTTTGTTGCACTGTTATAGTATGAAATTCTACAACAAAAGAAAAGTTCAAAAGATAAAAAAACTTTTAGAAAGTGAGGTGTTTGAAGATAATAGTCAAGAGAGTGGAACAGATACAGATAAATAAAAATCACGAATTGTGGAATTATTGTAATGAAATATGCTTTGCAGCGAAAAACTTATACAATTATGCTAACTACATCATAAGACAGGAGTTTATAAAAAACAACAAATGGATAAGATACAGGAAGCTCAATGGAATATTAAAAGAACACGAGACTTATAAAAACCCGCCTGCCCAGACAGCACAGCAGACTTTAAGACTTCTTGATAGAAATTGGAAATCATTTTTCAGAGCAATGAAAGAATGGAAAAAGGATAAAAAGAAGTTCAATGGTAGACCTAAACTACCAAAATACAAAAAGAAAAATGGAAGAAGCGTTGCTATATTCACAAATCAACAGTGTAAAATTAAAGATGGGCATTTAAGTTTCCCAAAAACAGATTTAAAGCTAAAAACAAGGATAGCAGGGAATCTAAGAGAAGTCAGGATAATTCCAAAAGGAAGTGTTTATGTAGTTGAAATAGTTTATGAAAAAGAAATACCTGAGATAAAAAGATTTCCACAGAAAATAGCGGGTATAGATTTAGGGCTTAATAACTTTGCAACTTTGGTAAATAACATAGGCATAAAGCCTATTGTTATTAATGGCAAAGTTATTAAGTCAATAAATCAATATTACAACAAGAAAAAGGCAGAGTTAATGAGTTATGTAGGAGGCAGAGGTACCAGCAATAGGATTGAAAAACTAACTCTAAAAAGGAATAACAAAATAAAAGACCTTATGCATAAAATAAGCAGATTTATAGTAAACTTTTGCAAACAATATAACATAGATACACTTGTAGTTGGATATAACTCAAAATGGAAGCAGGAAATAGAATTAGGGAAAATAAACAATCAAAATTTCGTGAGTATCCCTTATTATCAATTCATCAACATGCTCAAGTACAAATGTGAAGAAGAAGGGATAAACCTCATACTGGTAGAAGAGAGTTATACCAGCGGCTGCAGTTTTTTAGATGGAGAAGAAATTAATGAAACAAACTACAATTTACAAAGGAGAATAAAAAGGGGTTTATTTAAGAGCAACAAAGGAATTCTAATAAATGCCGATGTTAATAGTGCTTATAATATCATAAGAAAAGTATTCCCCGAAGCATTTGCGGAGGGGATAGAGGGTGTGGGGTTACACCCGGTTAGACTGAATATAGCCTAACAAAGAATAGTGTTTAATAAAATTTTGGATAGTTTTTAATACTTTAAACACTATTCATAACCTAGGAATAGAGATAGAACGAGACTTAGTAGATTATTGCGGAATGAAATACATTCCTAATTACCCAAAACCACCCCTGCCACCATTATGGGGGTGGATAAGGAGAGATGCAATTTTGGAAGTTGGGTGGATAGAATAAGAGAAAAAATTAGAAGAGCTTTTGTTTTTATATAAACGAATTAGTCCAATTGACTCAGTTCTTGAATTTCCAGAGCCTGCAAAATTAAAGTATACATTTGAAACAAATCTTAATGGGCGAACCACTATTTCTATAGATGTAGAAATAGTTAAAAAATTCTTTTAGACTTAAAAAAATTATTATCAAAATAAAATTAATTCATTATTATATGAAATAAGGGAGGTATTAAAATGTATAAAGTGGTTTTTAATCCTAAAACAGGTGAATTTATAGAGGGACTTGAAATTAAAGCAGGTTATTCGATTTCTCTTCGACAACAATATAGGGTTGAGATATACAAAATAAAAATGGAAGAAACTTTAAAAACAGAAATTATTTATGCGGAGGTATATGATAACGAACCAACAGAAAAGGAAATATTAGGATGTATAGTTGTGGCCACACAAGGAGATTTATGGGATGCAAAAAAGCTTTTTGTAAGAGTTGTAAAAGAATTTAAGGTGATATAGGTGGTTGGAATTGGAAACAAAAAGGAGAGATGAAAGCATGAGGTTTGTACCTTTACTTGGTTCGATATTGTATCTTATCAATTTTATATTATACATTACCAATCATTTACAACCAAATAAATTTGGAATAGCAAGTATGTATTTAATGATAGCACTCATGTTTTTTGTGTGGTTTTTAGAATTAAGATAAAGGAGGTGAAAATATGATTGAAATACTTAATAAATTAATTGAGTTACATAAAAATGGTTGGGATGTAGCAATAAATTTACGACATAATTTTACAGCAGAACCATATTATGAAGTAATATTAATAAAACATAGAGAAGAAACTCGTTATGTAGTAACCAGTAAAATTAGTTTACAAGATGCATTACAAAAGGTATATAAGTTAGTGGAAGATTAGCTTTGGAGTTTAGGGTAGGGTGGGATTGTAAGGGAGTGGAGTATATTTTATGTGGTTTAAGAAAACCGTAGTGATACCTGAGAATCAAGACAGGAGGTAAGAAAGATGTTCATAAAAACAATAGATGGATACATTAAACCAGAATTTGCAACCAAATATGAAATAATATATTTGTTATCACCTGCAAAATTAATTCCAGATAAAACTCAAAAACAATACCCTCCATTTGGATTATATGCTTATTTTTCAGATAATAGATCTGTGGCTATTCAATATGGTACAAGAGAAGAATGTGAAGAAACATTAGAAAAAATAATGCAACAAATAGATTATAATGTATCTATAAAAAAAGATTTGGATAAATATTGGAAAATAAGAAAAATTATGCATGAGATAAGTGAGGTAGAATTTAATTATCCAGAAAGTACAGTCAAAATAAAAAAAGATAAAATAGAAGACTTGTTAAAGAAATTGTATACAATATGTTTTAGTCCAGAATTATTAACCTGTAATTTAATAATAGAAGATTAATTTTGATTTTACAGAACTTTAATATATGTATTATTAAATCATAAAGGAGGGAATGAATAATGGGAGCACAGATAATTAAGAGAAAAATAGGTGAAAGACCTGAAGTAATTACTATTTTTGGTAAAGCTCAAATTAGTTACAATAGCGATGGTCATATTGTAATTCGATATATAGACTCACCGGATGAAGATACGCTAATTGTATTGGATGCAACAACTTCAATGAATTTAAAATATTTTATTCAAGAAATATTAAGATAGTAACTTATTATCTACTATTAATAAAAGGGGGCAGACTTAATATGAAAATATACAGACATTTCGGTTATAATGCTGATTGGTATGAACTGGATGTAGATTTAAAATTTAATATAAAATCTTCGCTTCTTAAAGATTTAAGAGACAAATTTTTAAAAGAATGCGAACATGCTTTCAATCAAGCTGTAGCCGAAATGGTAACCACCCAATATCAAGAATCAGGTAATGAAACTTTCATATAAAAGACATATTATTTTATTGAAATAGGGTGATAATATGTTATTAGTAATTGGAACAAAAAACTGTTCAAAATGTGAAATGGTAAAAAACATTTTAAAAAGTAAGAATATTGATTATCAATATAAAATTATAGAAGAATGTTCACAGGAAGAAAGGGGGTATTTTATAGAAATAGCAAAAAAAGCAAATCAAATCGGTTTTCCAATAATTATAAAAGATAATAAAGTAGTTACTATGCAGGAGGTATGCTGATGTATATACGTGTTACGTATGATAATGAATTTGAAGACTTAATAATGTATTTAAGAAGCAAATATCCAAAAGAATTATTCGATTTAGAGGGTATTGGAAAACAAATGGATATGAGTTTATTTTCTAAAGAGTACTTTGCCTCAAAAAATGTGGCTGATGTGTCAGTAGATAGCAATGCTAATGTAGATGATAAAAATGTTTCAGCATATGAGGCTGAGTTACCTAAACCTTGGTTTAGACTTAATGCATTATATTTACTATGGAAATATATTAAGAAATTATATGATTTAGAAACGGCAAATAAAGTCATTGAAATGCAAATTAGAGGCGATATTTATATAAATGATTTAGCAAATATTCAACGTCCATACTGTTTCAATTTCAGCACATACGACATTATGATTCATGGTTTGCCATTTGTAAAAAAAATAAAATCTGAGCCACCAAAACACCTATCTTCATTCATAGGACAGTTAATACATTTTACAGTATTTGCTTCTAATCAAGTAGTTGGAGCAGTTGGGTTGGCTGATTTATTGATAGTGGCAAGTTATTATGCAGATAAATTATTTAAAGATAATCCTAATATTCCATCAAATTATATATGGAAACAGGTAAAACAAGAGTTTCAATCATTTATTTATTCCTGTAACCAACCTTTCAGAAGTGCCTTTCAGTCTGGATTTTATAATGTAAGCGTTTATGACAAACATTTTCTTGAAGATTTAATACCGAACTATATTTTCCCTGATGGTAGCATACCTAATATTCAAACCATACAAAAATTACAAGAATTATTTTTAGATTTAATGAATGAAACATTAGAAAGAACCCCTATAACCTTTCCAATTGTGACAGCTTGTTTTAGTGTTGATGAAAACAATAATATTCAAGATGAAGAATTTTTGAAATTTATAGCAGAAAAGAATTTAAAATATGGATTTGTTAATATATACGCAGGTGAAACAGGTATTTTAAGTAGTTGTTGTAGACTTCGTAGCGATTCAACTAAAATTAAAGAATATTTTAATACATTTGGAGCAGGATCAACCAAGATAGGTAGCCTCGGAGTTTGCACAATAAATCTTCCTCGTATTGCAGTAAAATCAGAAGGTAATCAAGAAAAATTTTTTGAATTACTTAAAGAAGTTGTCAATGTTGGTATAATAGTTAATCGTGCCAAAAGACATTTACTTGAAAAAAGAATACAAGCAGGCAGTTTGCCATTATATACATTAGGTTTTATGGATTTAAAACATCAATACAGCACAATAGGGGTGTTGGGATTTAGTGAGACTTGTAAATTAATGGGCTTAAATATACTAACCGAAGAAGGTCAACAGTTTGTTGAGAAAATACTTGATACTGTTAATACAATTAATGATGAAATTGGTAAAAAATACAAATATCCTACCAACTGTGAACAAGTTCCAGCCGAAAATAGTGCAATTAAATTAGCACAAAAAGATAAATTATTAGGTTATCAAAACGAATATGAACTATATTCTAATCAATTTATACCACTAATGACTGAAGCAAATATTTTGGATAGGATTAAATTACAAGGTAGATTTGATAAGAAAATGAGTGGTGGGGCAATTGTTCATCTTAATGTTGAAACCCAAATTGAAAATCCTGAATTAATGGAAGATTTAATTAGAACCTCTATTAAACAAGGGGTTGTATATCAAGCGATAAATTACAATTTACAGCATTGTGAAAATGAACATTTATCTGTAGGTAAAAATGAAAATTGTCCTATATGTGGTAAACCAATTACTGATAATTTTACACGTGTAGTTGGATTTTTAACCAATACGAAAAATTGGCACAAAATTAGAAGAGAAATTGATTATCCTAATAGACAATTTTATAAAACAATATAAGAGGGTCAAAGATGAATGTGGTTATTGCTTATACTTTACAATATAAGTCACTTGATATTTATATAGCAGGATGTAGTAGTAATCCAAAATGCAATAATTGTCATAATCCTGAATTGTGGGATTATAATATTGGGCAAAAGTATAGTATTGACTTAATTAAAAAATATATAGAACATTTTGATACTCTTATTGATAAATTTATGATAATGGGGGGTGAACCATTAGATAGAGATATAGATGACATTGTAAATCTTTTAGAAGATTTACAACAATTTAATAAAGAAATTTGGTTGTTTACCAAATATGAAATTAACGAAATTCCTGAAGAAATAATAAGATTATGTCATTATATAAAAACAGGCAAATACATTCCTGAACTAACAACCAATAGTAATATTCAATATGGAATTAAGCTGGCAACAAGTAATCAAAAAATTTATAAAATTAAATAAATTATCAAAATAAAATTTTAGGAGGTTTATTATATGAAGGTACGTGGTTTTGAAAAAGTATCATTTGAACAATACTGCAAAGACGTTGGTGGAGATGTAGATTTAAGACAAGAATATAATGATATAAAATTACCACAAAGAGCAACAAAATACTCGGCGGGATATGATTTCTTTAGTCCGATTTCTTTTACACTTGAACCTGGCGAAGAAATTAAAATTCCAACTGGTATTAAAGCATATATGCAAGAAGGCGAAGTATTACAAATGCACGTAAGAAGTAGCCTTGGTTTTAAATACAATATTAGGTTAAAAAACTGCACAGGAATTATAGATCAAGATTATCACAACAACCCCACTAATGAGGGGCATATATGGATTGCATTGGTAAATGAAGGCAATCAAAAAGTAGAAATTAAAAAGGGCGAAGCAATAGCACAAGGAATATTTATGAATTATCTGGTTGCAGATAATGGAAATACAGAAAATGAAAGAAGGGGTGGGATTGGTAGCACAAACTCTCAATCTGTAAATTATCAACAATTGAGGTGGGACGTATAGAAAGAGGGTGGTATGAGTGCCATATTATTATGAGTGATAAAGCCCTGCAAATAGCAGGGCTACACCCAAAAAGGAGTGTGATGACATGAAATCTTATTATTATTATGATAAAGATGTTGGGGTTACTGTTAAAAAAGAAAATTACCATTGATTTAAAAGGGACAGAAATAAACGATAGTGCAAAAATAGTATATTGTAATAAATGTGGAAATGAAATATATATAGCCAAATTGGATGACAAAAATATCAAAAGAGCTAATACTGAATATATGAAAAAATTAAATCAAAAATAATTTTGAGAGGTGCATAAAATGAAGATTTTATATACAACTGGCGACCTTAACAAATATGATACTGTTATTAATTGTTTTAAATTATCCAATAAAGGGTTGACTTTTGCTGAGTTAGTTCAGTTAACCAATATGAAACGTGATGATGTCAAAAATAAACTAAGAAGACTTGTGCAAGAAGGGATTATAGAAAAAACAAAAGAAGCAGGTATTTGTTATTATAAATTAATTGAGGATGTGCAAATATTAAGAGGCTCAAAACCTAAAACAATAGTTATACCCCCTCGAAAAAGGGTTAACAAACTAAAATTTTCAAAACAAAAAATAAAAGAATATTTACAAAATAAAAATATTGTTTCAAAAAGAGAACTAATAGATATTGGAGCTGAATACGATTATCCGCTACCGATTATTAAATTAATCGAATATGCAAAAGAATTAGGTGTAAAAATAAAGGAAGTTCAATATCAAAGTGAAAATTCATGTTAGTTTTATTTATTATTCTGGAGGCGAGGGTATGAGATTAGGAGAATTACTTTTAATGGCAACAGGTAAAACTTCAGAAGATGGAAGTATTGCAGGTGTTTGTATTATATGCTCCCGTAATACCGATAAAGGACATAAGGTAAAAGATATACTATCCGATAATTTCACTGGTTGGAGTATGTAATACAAACACCTGCAATACTTCCATCTTCTGAAGTTTTACCTGTTGCCATTAAAAGTAA
>Ga0334722_10008113_pt1 | contig 10073 bp, 7 predicted proteins | sample C3_bottom_MG_FD_207210 | JGI IMG/M metagenome (GOLD analysis project Ga0334722, IMG submission 207210) | Sediment microbial communities from Yellowstone Lake, YNP, Wyoming, USA - C3_bottom | ecosystem: Environmental > Aquatic > Freshwater > Lake > Sediment | place: USA: Wyoming | collected... | reverse complement strand
CGCGGGCGCCCATCGAGTGGCCCACGAGTGCGATGCGCGCCGGGTCGACGCCCGGGAGCCCGCGCAGGAAGCCGACAGCCGTCGCCAGGCTCGAGTCGAAGCCGCCGGCCATGCGTTGCGCTGCTGAGCCGAAGCGGTTGAGGTTCCACCCGTGCCCGGGCAGATCGATGATGGCGGCCACGTAGCCGTTGCGGGCCAGCGTCTGGCCGATGCCGTACATCAACTGCCGATCGCCGGCGAATCCGTGCACCACGACGACGCCCGGCCGCATCGTGGATTCCCGGCCGGCCGGCGCCACCAGTTCAATGGGCGTGCCGTCGACGACCGCGAAGCTCCGCGCCAGCCCCGCCCGGGAGGCGACGATGCCGCGGATGCCAAGCACGGCCAGAATCAGCGCAACCAACGTGAGGGCCATAGAGCCGGCGCGTGTCTTCATGGGTGTCCCCGGTGGAGTCGCGCGGAGAATAGCACGGACTGCCCGCTGGTGCCGGACGCCCGGCCGTGATATCTCTGGACGTCGCCCGCGCGGCACCTCGCAGGAGGACCCGGGAATGGCGCAGTTCTTCATCGGCATCGACAGCGGCACGCAAAGCACGAAAGCGATTCTCGTCGACGGCGACAGCGGCGCGGTGCTGGCGCGCGGGTCGGCCCCGCACGGCATGATCGAGTCCGACGTGGCGGGATGCCGGGAGCAGCACCCGTTTGCCTGGGTCGACGCGATCGAGGCGGCCGTCGGGGCCGTGCTCGACGCGGCGGGGGCCGATCGACGGCGCATTGGGGGCATCGGCATCTCGGGTCAGCAGCACGGGTTCGTGCCACTTGACGAACGCGGACAGGTCATCCGTCCGGCCAAACTCTGGTGCGACACCTCAACGGCGGCGCAGTGCGACACCATCACCGCGCGGCTCGGCGGGACCGACCGCGCAGTGGAGCGTCTCGGCAACCCGATCCTTCCCGGGTACACCGCCTCGAAGATCCTGTGGCTCAAGGAACAGGAGCCGGAGCACTTCGCCAGCCTCGCCACTGTGCTCCTCCCGCACGATTACCTGGCGTTCGTGCTGACCGGCGTCGCCACGATGGAGTGGGGCGACGCGTCCGGCACGGCGCTGATGGACGTGCGAACCCGCACGTGGAGCCCGGAGGCGATGAGCGCCGTCGACGGCGCACTCGCGTCGAAACTGCCGCCGCTCGTCCCTGCCGGCCGGGCGGCCGGTGTTCTGCGCGCCGACACGGCCGCCCGCTGGGGACTGGCCGGCGATGTCATCGTCACCGGCAGCGGCGACAACATGATGGCGGCGATCGGCACGGGCAATGTAGCCGACGGGATCGTGACGGCGAGCTTCGGCACGTCGGGAACGGTCTATGCCTGCGCCGGCCGGCCCGCTGTCGATCCGGGCCACGAGGTGGCGACCTTCTGCGATGCCACCGGCCGCTGGCTGCTGCTCGCCTGCACGATGAACGTCACGGTGGCGACCGAGATGGTGCGGGGGCAGTTCGGCTGGTCGCACGAGGAGTTCGCCGCCGCGGCGGCGCGCGTGGCGCCAGGCTCGGACGGCCTGCTGCTGCTCCCGTTCTTCGAGGGAGAGCGGACGCCCAACCTGCCGGACGGGACCGGCGTGTGGCTGGGCCTGCGCGGGCGAACGTGCGACGCGCCCCACATGGCCCGCGCGTCAATGGAAGGCGTGACACTCGGCTTGAACTACGGTCTCAATCGCCTTCGGGATCTGGGCGTGGCGCCGGTCGAGATCCGCCTGACGGGCGGCGGCTCCCGCAGTCCGGTCTGGCGGCAGATTGCCGCCGATGTGTTCAACTGTCCCGTCGTGTGCCTGGCACACGACGAAGGCGCGGCCTACGGAGCGGCGCTCCATGCCATGTGGGTGTGGTCGAGCGGGCAGGGCCGGCCTCTCCCCATCGGCCAGGTGACAGCCCGCTTCGTGGCTGTCGACGAGGCGACGCGCGCGGTGCCGGCTCCGGCCGCCGCAGCGCTGTACCGGGAGATGCAGCGCCTGTTCGACACCGCCGCGCGTGATCTGCGCGGTGCGTTCGGCCTGCACCGGCAGTTGATCAACCGATAGACGCCAGCGCCGCCGGCAGTTCGGCGACGAACCGATCGACTTCCGCCGTGCCGTTGCACACGTGGAACGACAGCCGCACGGCGTTCAGGTCGGCTTCGCTCACCGTGCGCACGCGCATCCTCCTGGCGCCGAGGGCGCCGGCCACGGCGCGACCGTCGCGGCCCTTCACGCGGAACGTCAGGATGGCCGTCCGGCTGGGCACGTCCGCGGGCGAGAGGATCTCGACGCCGTCGATGCGTTCCAGCGCGGCCCGGCACCGTTCGGCCATGTCGCGGTTGCGCTGCCACACGGCGTCGAGCCCGAACGCCGTCAGGTAGTCGCACGCCGCTTCGAGGCCGTAGATCAGCGGGGCATTCTGCGTTCCGTATTCAAACCGCTGCGCGTTCGGCCGCAGGGTGATGGTCCGGGCTGTGAAATCCGAGGCTGCCTCGGAGTATGCCCCGACGATCGTCGGCACCGACGTCAGCTGCCGGTCGGGACGCACGTAGAGCAGCCCGGTGCGCTTGGGTCCCATCAGCCACTTGTGGCAGCTGGCGGTGTAGTAGTGGACGCCGGTCGCGGAGATGTCGAATGGAACGTGCGCCAGCGACTGCGCCCCGTCGAGGGCAAAGGTCACGCCGCGGGCGGCTGCGAGCCGGCCGATGGCGGCGGCCGGCATCAACTGTCCCGTCGTGCACGTGACGTGGCTGATGAGAATCAGCTTCGTGCGCGGCGTGACGAGCGCGGCGATCCGGTCAACGTTGCCCTGTGCCGTTTCCAGGTCCGGATCGAACGTCTTGACGACGCATCCCGTCGTCCGGATCTTGTGGAGCAGCGCGAGGGTGACGGCCGCATGCTCGTGGGTGGTCGTGATGACCTCGTCCCCGCGCCCGAGCGGGACGGTGTTGACGATGGCATTGATGCCCTCGGTGGCGGTGGAGACGAAGGCCACGTCCTGGGCGCGGCAGCCAGGGCCGAGCAGCGACGCGCATTTGCCGCGGATCCGGTTCCAGTCGTCCTCGCTGTGGCCGGGCGACGGCGCTTCCTCTTCCGTGTCCATGCGCGCCTTGATCGCGTCGAGGACCGGAATCGGTGACGAGCCAAGCCCCGCCGTGTTGAAGAACGCGTAGTCGTGGGGCAGGCGGAACTGCGCCCGGACGGCGGCCCAATCGGTGGCGCCGGCGACATCGGCGCCGGCGGCGCGTTCGCCCGACGCGACGGTCAGGCCCCGGGCGGGCGCGAGCACCAGCGCGCCTGCCGTGATTCCCAGCGCTTCGAGGAACGATCGACGTCGCACGGCATGCCCCCTCGTGTGCCGCGCCGCGGGGCCGTCCCCGGGCGGCGGTCCGATCTTGGCGGAGCCCGCCGGGGCGCGTCAACTGCCGCCCCGCCTCGAGGTACGGTACGCTGACTCCCATGGCGCGTCGTTGGCTGCAGGTGATTGGCACGCACCGTCGGGCGATCCTCTGGTCGCTGGTGGGGATCGGCGTCGTTCTGCGCGCCCTGCTCGTGTGGGGATGTCCGGTCCCCTTCGGGTACGTATTCGACTACTACTACGAGGCGATCGAATTCGTCTACAAGACCGGCCGCGTGCCGGTCGCGACCGACTGCTGGCAGTGCTATCATCCGCCGGCGTACTACGTGCTGGGCGGCGCCTTCTACACCGCTGGTCATTGGCTGGCGGGCGCGTCCGATTCCGCCCGCGACTGGGGCCTGCGGGCGCTCGGCCTGCTGCCGCTCATCGCCGCGGCAGTGGCATCGTTCTACAGCTATCGTCTCGTGCGGTTCCTGACTCGCGACCGCGGGCTGTCAGCGCTCGGCGCCGGCATCATCGCCGTCTTCCCGTGCCTCTTCATCAGTTCGTACGCGCCCGAGGCCGACATCCTCGTCACGGCGGCGATGACCGCGCTCCTGTTTCATCTGACGCGCTACTTCGCGAGGACCCGGCGTCAGACGTGGCGGACGGCCGTGCTCCTGGGCGCACTGGCCGGTCTCGCGGCCGCCTCCAAGTACAGCGGCCTGATCGGGATTGCGACCGCCGGCGTCCTGTTCGCCGGACAACTCCTCACCGGGCCGAACCGCGGCCGCGTGATCCGGCATGGCGTCCTCGTGTTGCTCGTCTGTATGGCGATCGGGTCCTTCCGCTACATCGACAACATCAGGCGATTCGGGAATCCCCTGTACGCAAACGGGACGGCCGGAGAGGCGTTTTCCTCGAAGCGGCAGTTCTACTGGGACAGCTACGAGTTCTTCACCTTCCGTCTCGGCGACCTCTTCGTGCTGGCTCGCCCCGGCGCGCCCGAAGGCATGCTGACGACGCTGCCGGTGTACAGAAGCGTGTGGACGTCGCTGTACGCGATGGCCTGGGGGGACATGAGCTTCTTCTCGACCAAGGGGCGCATCGGCGACGAGGAAGCGCCGTACCCGACCAAGTGGATTCCACCCTGGCTGACCGAGTCGGTGCTCGTGCTGGGGCTCGTCCCGACGGTGCTGGCCCTGCCGGGGTTCCTCGTCACGCTCCGACGGAGGGTGTTTCTCCCCCTCGCCGTGATGCTGGCGCTGACGGCGGCGTCCTACCTGCCGTGGGTCGTCGCACAGGATGAATGGGCGCTGAAGACGAAGTACATCCTGTTCCTGCTGCCCGTCTACACCGCCTACGTGCTGGCCGGGGTCCGCTGGCTGCGGTGGCGGTCGCCGCGCGCCGGATTCGCGGTGTCACTGGCGCTGCTGATGGCGCTCGTCGGCGTCACGCACCTCTACCTGCTCGCATTCGCGGTATATTGAGCGTATGAGACGTTCACTCCTGATTGTCGCGGGCGGGGTTCTGCTCGGGCTGTTCGTGGCATGGGCGGTGATGAACTCAGTGCCGCCCAACCAGAAACTCGAGGGGGTCCAGCCGGGAAACTCGGCGTACCAGGGCAGCGGAAGAGCGACGACGCCGGGCGCGGATCCCGGGATACGGTAGCTCGCCGGGTCCGGGGCGCGCCGCAGCGCCCCGGGGAGCCGAAGCCCCCCGGAGCGTCCGGCATTTCACCTACTGAACGGTCTTGGGGACCGGCTTCGCAAACCGTGACGGATCGATCTTCGGGTTCAGCGTCACGTCGCTGATCTTCAGATCGGTGATGGATTCCCAGTCGGTCATCTTGATGGCGTACGGAAGCGTCACGCCGCCCACCGCCCGGAAATCGGAATAGTCAATCTGCATCGGCAACCGCCCGAGCGGCGTGATCAGCGAGATGCTGCGGCGAAGGAGCTGTCCCGTCGTGCGATCGACGAACAGCGTTTCGGACGCGATCGGGGACGGACGTCCCTGCATCGCGATGACGTCCTTGCCGTCGATCCGGCTGTAGGCCCGTACCGTCAGCCCCTGATAGCGGTCCTTCACCTGGAGCGGCAGCACCATGTCGGCGGCGAGCGCCACGGCGGCGGCTTCGATCCCCTCCAGGTTGCGCACCTTGTCAGCGTTGAGCGACCACGCGGCCGTGCCGTCATACGCGCGCGCCGTCGGGATCTGACCATCGATGCTGAGCCGGTACTGGCCCTTGGCCGTTTCCTCGAACGACGCCGGCGATGTCTGGCCCATCCGGTTCGTGGCCGTGCCCTTTGCCACCAGGCCGGTCAGTTTCTTCAGGGCATCGGCCCCGCCCGCGCTCTGAACGAGCTTGGCGATCACGTCGTCGACGGTCTCCGACGGGACCCGCGCCCGCTGCTGGCCAGGCGCGCCGCCAGAGGGAGGCTGGCCGGGAGCACCCGCGGCCGGAGGTTGACCGGCCGTTCCCGCGGCAGGAGGCTGACCGGGCGCTCCCCCAGGCGCACCCGGGCCGCCCGGCCCCGCCGCCGCGCGTGCGGCCAGCTGTTCGGGCGTGGCCATCTGCGCGAGTTGCGGCGTCGAGCCCGGTGACCGCCTGCCCTGGTGGCACGTCTGACACGTCACCTCGGGCTGGCCCTTGAACGACTGCGCGTTGATCGCGCGCGTCATCACGATCATCTCGCGCGCCGTCTTCTTGTTGGTGCGATCATCCTTGTCGAATGCCCATTCGCCGGCGTCGTTCTTCACGTGGCAGAACTGGCAGGTCGTCGCCGTCGCAGCCTCGATGTAGAGCATCGTGTCGTGCAGTTGCGTCGCCGGGATGTCCTTCAAGACCTGGATGTTGACGTATTTCTCTCCAGCCGTGGGGCCAGCGGGAGCGGCAGGCGGGGCCTGGGGCGCCTGCTGGGCGAGCGTCGGCACCGCAAATGCGGCGAACAGGGGCACACACACAAGGGCGCACGTGCGCCAGGACACGACGGGTCTTGACACGGGAGACTCCTCTCGATGAAACGGGTTGCCGCCGTCAAGCGTATCAAATCCGGGGTCAGGTCTAAACCGTGACCTTTTCCGGCCTGGCGGCCGGACATGTTACGGTTTAGACCTGACCCCACTCTGGCCCAAGGAGGATTCGATGCGGCGTGCGTATGGCAGGACGGTGATGACGGGTGCAGCAGCGGCCATCCTCCTTGGCAGTTGGGCGGCGGCAGCCGCGCAGCCGGCCCCGGCGGCGCTCCCGGCGAAGGCGCTGGCGGCCGAGCGCACCCTCGCGGCGGGCGTGTCCGAGACGCGCATGGTCGAGACGGTGAGGAAGCTGGTCGGGTTCGGCACGCGGATGTACGGCACGCCGTCAAATCACAACTCGGCCGCGTGGCTGGCCGCATCGTTCAAGGAAGCGGGCCTCGACGTCACGATCCGCAAGGACACGGCACGCGACTGGTACCAGCCCGTGTCGTGGAGCGTACGTACGACGACGACCGCGGCCGACGCGGCGGGCAGCGGCATCGCGCCTGCCTCTGCGAAGCTGCTGACGACGGCGTGGCCGAGTTCGGGCGCGCCGTCAGGCAAGGGCGAGGGCGCCCTGTCGCTCGGCGCGGCGCCTGGCGCGGTGTGTCTCGTTTCGGCAAACCCGACGCCGGAAACCACGGCAGGCTGCGTGGCCGTACTGTTCGACGGACGTTCGTCCGCCTCCGGCTGGCCGGGCATCGGCCGTTTGCGGGGGACGTGGACCATCCCCGTCTTCGGCGTCTCGCCGAAGGAAACCGCGCCGCTGCGCGAGCGCCTGGCGGCGGGAGACCGGATTGCCGTGTCGTTTGCCCTCGAGGCGATGACCGGCAAAGACACGGCCGACACAGTCGTGGCGACGCTGCCGGGCCTGGACCACTCGAAATACATCCTGTTCTGCGCCCATGGCGACTCGGACTCGGGCGGTCCGGGTGCCAACGACAACGCCTCCGGCGTCTCCATCGTGCTCGAAATCGCGCGGACGATGGCGGCGGCAATCAAGAGCGGAAGGCTGAAGACGCCGGCGTGGGACGTGCGGTTCGTGGCCTGGGGCGGCGAGATGACCTCCACGCGCGAGTACCTCGCCGCGATGGACAAGGACCCGGCCAAGCTGCAGGTGGTCATCAACTATGACCAGGCCGGATTCGGCTCGTCCAAAGACGCGCTCTACGTCGAGCCGGACGACATCCCGGTCAATGTGCCTGCGATCACGGTGTTCCGCGCCATCATGAAGGACCACCTGGGCCAGAAGGGGTTCCCGCAGCACGCGGCCAGCGTCAAGACGCAGGGCGGCACCGACTCGTACGTGTTTCAGAACACCCGGAACCCGAACGGACCGCTGTATCCGTCGGTCAGTCTCTACACGTCGGCGTGGGACAAGGAGCGGGCCGTGCCGGTGACCGAGGGCTTCCCGCCGATCAACTGGTACCCGGACGAGAAGCCCGGCATGATCACGGTCGATGGCGACCCGTTCTACCACTCGGCGGGAGACAGCCCGGCCAACACCACGGACACCGAACCCTTCGACATGGGGTGGTGCGCGCGCGTCGGCCTGCTGGGCGCGCTCAGACTGATGAGCGGCCAGTAGGGACGGGCGCTCCGAGCGCCGCGCCGCGAATCCGTCTGGCGGCGATGGCGAACACGGCGAGCGCGGCCACACCGACCAGCGCTTCGGTATAGAGCATGCCGGTGGTGGACCACCGGTCGTGGGCCCAGCCGGCCACCCGCAGCATGCCCAGGCTGAACAGCGTATTGAGCGCGAAGAACAGGTTGATCTTCGTGGCCGCCGCGGCGTCGCCGATGATGGCGAGGACGAGGCCGGTGAACGACGCGTTCACCATGCCGAGCGAGAACGTATAGAACAGCGTGGATATCGCGTACCCGGTTGACGTGCGCGGCGACCACGCCACAACAATGCAGGCGACCAGGCCGACGGCGCACGACAAGGCGTAGGACCAGGGCTTGTCCATCCGATCGGCGAGGCGGCCGCCGGCGATGCAGCCGGCGACGATCGCGATGCCGCCGCCGAGTCCGCCGACGGCGGCCACGACGTCGGCGGACGCGTGGAACTCGCGGCCGATGGCGCTGAACAGGAACATCGCCGCTCCGGTGCCAATGGGCAGGACGGCGAGCAGCAGCGCGATGCGTCCGGTGCGTGCCCGCAGGACCGACAGCAGTTCGCGCCACGCGTCCGCCATGCGGGCGCCGACCGTCGCGTGCTTCAGCGGGCGCGGCGGTTCTTCCAGCCCCGTGAGTGCCAGCGCGCAGGCGAGCACGATGCCGGCAACCGCGAGAGCCGCGACGGCAGGCGAGGGGGCGTGCTGGATGAGCCAGAGCCCGATGCCGCCGCCGGCGGTCTGACCGAACTGGTTGCCGGCCTGGAACCAGCCGCCGGCGCGACCGCGGGTGTCCGGCGTGGTGTTGTGCGCCATCAGGCCTTCCGTGGCAAACGCAATGAACGTGGCCGCAACGGCCGCCGCCAGAGCGAGGGCCGACAGCATTCCAGTGGTGGCCGGCTTCAGCGGGATGATCGTCATGGCGACGAGCCCCGCCGCCACCAGCGCCGCAGCCATCAGGTACCAGGTCTTGCGCGACAGCGTGTAGTCGCAGACCGGTGCCCAGACGAACTTCCAGCCGTTGGCGAGCATCGTCATGCCGACGATCGCGGCGATGGCCGACACCTCGAGGCCGGCCCTGGCGCCGAGGTAACCGAGCGCCACGGACGGAAAGCCGATGGCCAGCCCGAAAGGAAAGTAGAGGATGGCCCAGACCAGCGGGTGAGGAACGGTCCGGCCCGGGGTGGACGGGGGCGTGGGGCTGCTCATGGCCGTCATTCTACCGATCCCAAGGCCGGGCCGATTGCATAGAATGGATAATCCGCCGGCGCGCCTCCCCGGCATCAGCATTCCGACATCAGACTCGTGCCATGCAGAGAATTCCCATTTCGCTGGCCACAGACGGCATGACCGTCGCCCGGCCGATCCCGAACGCGGACGACCCCGGGGGGATGCCCATCTGCGGCAAGGGCATCGTGCTCACCGATTCCCTGATCGAGCGGCTGCGCGAGCGCGGCGTCCAGGCCCTGACGGTGGAAGGGCACCCCGTGGCGGTGGAAGGCGAGGCGTCGCTGGAGGAGATGCTCGACGCGCTCGAGAAGCGGTTCCGCCGGGTGGCCGACGACCCGTTGATGGCCCGCGTCCGCGAGATCTACCGGAAGCAGATCGTGCGCCAGATGGGAGACGGCCGTGGCGACTAAGCGGTTCGAGATCCGGAGGATCATCCGGGACACGAAGACGCTGCCCACGCTGCCGGGCGTCATCTCCAAGCTCACGGCGATGGCGGAGCAGGGCACGGTGTCGGCCGAGGAGATGGCGCGCGTCGTGATGACCGACCAGGTGCTGTCGGCCAAGGTCATCCGCCTGGTGAACTCGGCGTTCTACGGGTTCTACGGCCGCGTGTCGACGGTGTCGTCCGCGCTGGTGCTGCTCGGCGTCAATGTCGTCAAGAGCCTGGCCATCAGCAGCTCCATCTTCGAGATCATGGAGAAGAACGTCGTCGGCCTCTGGGAGCACTCGATGGGCGTGGCCGTGGCGGCGAGCGTCATCGCGAAGCAGCTCAAGCTGAAGGATCCCGACGAAGTGTCGACGGCCGCGCTGCTGCACGACATCGGCAAGGTCATCATCAAGATCAAGCTCGAGGAGGACTAC
>Ga0334722_10008112_pt1 | contig 10075 bp, 7 predicted proteins | sample C3_bottom_MG_FD_207210 | JGI IMG/M metagenome (GOLD analysis project Ga0334722, IMG submission 207210) | Sediment microbial communities from Yellowstone Lake, YNP, Wyoming, USA - C3_bottom | ecosystem: Environmental > Aquatic > Freshwater > Lake > Sediment | place: USA: Wyoming | collected... | reverse complement strand
TCGGGGCCAACCGCGTCACCGCGGTCAAGGCCATCCCGCGCCTGCTGCCGGCGTCCGGTGAGCCGAAGCCCGGAGGCGCCCGGGCGGCCAGCGCAACCGCGAAGGCGAGGTAACGAGAGCCAGGGGTTTCGGAGGAGGAGCATTGGCAACCAGATTCTCGATAGCGACCGTGATGCTCGCGCGTCGCCGGTACTGGATAGGCGCCATCGGGGCAATCGCACTCATCACGGCGATGGTATTCGCCGCGCTGCAGCCCGTATCTGTGTCCCACGCGCAGGCGCCACCGGCGACGGACGCACCCGCTGCGCAGGAGCCGCCGAAGCCGGCGCACGATCCCAGCGGGAACGGCACGGGTTCGGGGAGCGACCTCGCGGGCGTCGCCCCCGGCCAGCTGACGGCAGACGACTTCACGCAAGCCCAGACGAGCGAGCCGTTCGCCGTGAAGCTTGCCGACCTGGTGAACCAGAACCGGCTGGGGATCAACTTCACATGGCTGCTCGTCACCGGATACCTGGTCATGTTCATGCAGGCCGGATTCGCGCTGGTCGAGACCGGCTTCTGCCGCGCGAAGAGCGCGCTGCACGTCATGATGACCAACTTCATGGTCTACGGGCTGGGCATGCTCGCGTTCTACGCGGTCGGATTCGCGTTCGCCTTTGGCGGCATCGGCCAGGTCGGCGTCGGCAATCTCGGCGGTCTCGCGCAGCTCGACGGCGAGTGGAAGGTCACGCTCGGCGGGGTCGACTGGGGCATCCTCGGGCACAAGGGGTTCTTCCTGAGCGGCACGACATATGACGTCGGCGTCGCCGCCTTCTTCCTGTTCCAGATGGTGTTCATGGACACGGCGGCGACGATCCCGACGGGGGCGCTCGCCGAGCGCTGGAAGTGGACAGGCTTCGTCATCTACTCGTTCTTCATCGGGGCGGTGATCTACCCGGTGTTCGCGAACTGGGCGTGGGGAGGCGGCTGGCTGTCGCAGCTCGGCGCCCATGATCCCGGTTTCGGGAACGGCTACATCGACTTTGCGGGCAGCGGCGTCGTGCATGCCGTCGGCGGGTTCACGGCACTGGCGGGAGCGATCGTCCTCGGGCCGCGCATCGGGAAGTTCAACAAGGATGGCACCGCGAACGCGATCCCGGGCCACAACATCATTCTCGCGGCGCTCGGTACGTTCATCCTTGCCTTCGGCTGGTTCGGGTTCAACCCTGGCAGCACGTTCGGCGCCGCGGGCAACGGGAACCTGCGCATCGGCATGGTTGCGACGGTGACGATGCTGGCGGGCGCGAGCGGCTCGCTGATCGCGATGCTCGTGACGTGGGTCCAGCACGGCAAGCCGGACTCCGGCATGATGATCAACGGGCTGCTGGCGGGCCTCGTGGCGATCACGGCGCCCAGCGGCTACGTCAGCCCGGCCTCCGGCGTGGTCATCGGCGCGATCGCCGGCGGGATCGTCGTATACGCAGTCGCGTTCTTCGAGAACGTGATGAAGCTCGATGACCCCGTCGGCGCGATCTCGGTCCACGGTGTCTGCGGGATATGGGGCGTGCTCTCCGTAGGCATCTTCGCCGACGGCACGGCGAACTACGGGGGCACACAGGTCAGCGGAGCGCTCTTCGGCGATTGGGGACAACTCGGCGCCCAGTTGATCGGCGCGGCGGTCGTCATGGCCTGGGCGTTCGGCGTGTCGTTCGTCTTCTTCAAGGCGCTCATGGCGGTCGGCCTCTTCCGGAGCAAGCCGGAGGACGAGGTCGCAGGCCTCGACATCCCAGAGATGGGCGGCCTGGCATACAACTGGGACGAGGAGTTCGCGAGTGGTGCCTGGCCGATGCCGACGCGTAGTGCCGCGATGGCTGGAGGGCCCGCCGGCGGCGGCGGGTAATAACGGTAGTTAACGCGCAGGACTGCGCGTCGACTATGCGGAGGCGGCCCTTCTCCTCCCCTGGCGCCGGGCCGCCTCCGCTGATAGTTCGGGTTAGCCGCGCCGCGTCGAAAATGCGCATGGGACGTCCAGGGAGAGGATAGGCGGAACATCGTGGAGTCGAGCAACCTGCTCCTGACGGTCGCGCTGGTGTTAGTCGCCGCCAAGCTTGGCGCCGTCGCAAGCCAGCGATTCGGTCTGCCGGCCGTGTTCGGCAAGCTCGTCGTCGGCCTCGCGCTCGGACCGGCGGTGCTCAACCTGCTTGCGCCCAGCCAGTCTCTCGAGAGCCTGGCGGACATCGGCATCATCCTGCTGATGTTCATCGCCGGCCTGGAGACCGATATGGCGCAGATGCGCCGCGTCGGCAAGGCGGCGTTCCTGGCGGCGTCCGGAGGCGTGGCTCTGCCGATGGCGGCGGGCGTCGGCCTGGGGCTCGCGTTCGGCATGGGCACTGCCGAGGCGTTCTTCCTGGGCACCGTGCTCACGGCCACCAGCGTGGGTATCACCGCGCAAACGCTGACCGAGCTGGGCAAGCTCCGCTCGCGGGTAGGCAGCGCGATACTGGCCGCCGCCGTCATCGACGACGTGATGGGCGTTATCGTGTTGTCGATCGTGCTCGGCTTCAGTGGCGGCGGAAGCCCGCTCGTCCCGCTGGGCAAGATGGCGCTGTTCATCCCGCTGGCCTTTGTCATCGGCATCTACGTTATGCCGCTGGTGATCGACCGCATCCTCCACCTGGAGGAGGGAGAGACCCGCACTGCGCTCGTCATCGGCATCGCCCTCATGTACGCGTGGGCGGCGGAGCACTGGGGTGGGCTCGCCGCGATCACGGGCGCCTACATCGCGGGCCTGATGGTGGCGCGCACCGAGATCAGCGATCACGCGACGGAGTCGATGAACAAGATCGCGTATGCCTTCTTCATCCCCGTGTTTTTCGTCGTGGTCGGATTGAAGATGGACAGCTCCGCGCTGCGCGAGGCGCCGCTGTTCGCCGCGCTGCTCATCGCCGTCGCGATCAGCACCAAGATCGTCGGGGCGTTCGGCGGGGCGCTCGCCGGCGGGTTCAGCGTCTCAGACGCGACGCGCGTCGGCTACGGCATGGTGAGCCGGGGCGAGGTCGCGCTCGTCGTTGCGGTCGTCGGCCTGAACCGCGGCCTGGTTGACAACCGGGAGTTTTCGGCGACGATCCTGATGACGCTCGCCACGACGCTAGCGGCGCCGCTGCTCCTGAAGTGGGCATACCGGGCCAAACGGGGGAGCGCTGCGGTCGCGGCGGCCGCGATCACGGCGCCACCGATCCTCGTGTCCGCGGACGGCGCGGAGGCGTGAGCGTGGCCGAGGCCGAGGCCACCGCAACCACCGGCCCGCGACGTCGCAGGAGACAGAGCTTCGCGCAGCGTCTGGAAGCCGCTCGCGTGGTCATCGGCTACACGGAAGCGGACGAGGCGCGCGTACGCGCGACAGGGACCATCCTGGCGCCTTCCGCGGACGCGATCGCAGGTTCCGTCTATCGATACCTGCTATCACATCCGGAGACGGCGGCGTATTTCATCCTGCCTGACGGCCGACCGGACCGGGCGCACCTGGAGGCACGTCAGCAGAGCCTGAAGGCATGGTTGCTATCGGCCATCGAGGCGCCTCTCGATGAGCGGGCCGCAACCTACCTCGCAGGCATCGGGCTGGCCCATACCCGGCGGGGTGGCCACCTGCCAACGGGCGTGAAAGGACGCCACCTGCTTGCGACGATCAGCTTCGTCCAGACGGCCCTCATCGGGCTGCTGGATGCCGCGATCGCCGACCGGGCCGAACTGCTGGCGACGATCGACGCGTGGAACAAGTTGCTGATGATCCATCTCGACCTGTTCCTGGCCGTCCGCGGCTCGGCAGAAGGGAACCCGCACTGGTATTAAGCAACGGGAGTTGAACGAGGAGGAATCATGAAGCGTGTCGAGGCGGTCATCCGCGAAGAGCAGCTGCCGCAGGTGCGCGCCGCTCTTGAGGATGTCGGCTATCCCGGTATTACGATCATGGCCGTGCGAGGGCACGGCCGGCAGCGTGGCGTGAAGCAGCAGTGGCGGGGACGCGAGTACACCGTCGACCTGCTTCCGAAAGTCAAGCTCGAGCTCATCGTCGACGACGCGCACGCGGCGAAGATCGCGGAGGCTATCGCGGAGAACGCGAGGACCGGCGCCGTGGGCGACGGCAAGATCTGGATCTCCGCGATCGAATCCGTCATGCGTGTGCGGACCGGCGAGACAGGCGACGTCGCGATCTAACCGTGGCCAGGCTGGCGTTACATCGCGAGATCGTCACCGTCGAGCGAAGCCAGCGAGCTGGCCGGCCAGAGGATCGCGAGCACGATTGGCCCCGACGATCGCCGGGGTCGTCGTCGCACACGACGCGATTGGGCTCCGGCCCGGCGAGCGCGGCGCGCGCACGCCAGGCGTCTTGACTTTCGCGCGATGGGGGGTTCGGACGCCGGGCGCCTTTCGGGACCGGCGCTACGCCCTCTTCGCAGAGCCGCTGCGGCGCCGCGCACGTCACACTGCTGCTTCGGGCGGGGTACCGCTCGCCGGTGCGGGCCGCCGTGCGTGTTTTCGGGCGGTGTCAAACTCCCACCGGGCGCGGGATTCGAATCTACAGTCGTCCCGGGTTCATAGATCGCGATCTCGAGCCGCCCGGAACTCCCGCCAGCAGATGTAGAATCCCTGCACGATGACCGTGCGGGCGGAAACCGTCACGATTCTGTTCACGGACCTGGTGAGCTCCACCGAGCTCTTACAGCGCGCGGGAGACGAGCGCGCCCAGCGTATCTTCAAGGCCCACCACCGGCTGCTCAGCGAGGCCGTGCGAGCGCACGGCGGCCACGAGGTGAAGTGGCTCGGCGACGGCCTGATGGTCGCGTTCGACTCAGCTCGCGATGCGGCACTGTGCGCCATTGCGATGCAGCAGGCGGCCCGGAGGCCGGCGGCAGGTGAGAGGCTTGAGATCCGCGTTGGACTCCACGTCGGAGATGCGTTCCACGACGAGAGCGACTACTTCGGCACGCCCGTCGTCATCGCCCGGCGGCTGTGCGACAAGGCCGACGCCGGCCAGATCTACGCCAGCGACCTCGTCGTGCGCCTGCTTGACGGGAGGCATGAGATCGCGTTCGAAGACCTGGGCGCTCTGGCGCTGAAGGGCATCGACGCAGCGGTGCACGCACACGAGGTCCGCTACGAGCACGACCCGCTGGCGATGCTCGCGGTGACGCCGTTCGTCGGGCGAGAGAACGTCATTGGGGCGCTGTCGCAGAAGCTGGACGAAGCGCGCGGGGGCAAAGGCTCGCTGGTGATGCTCGTCGGCGAGCCGGGCATCGGCAAGACGCGCGCGGCGACGGAGTTCCGCGAGCACGCGCGTCAGTCGGGGGCGCTGGTGTTGTCGGGTCGCTGCTACGACGGCGACTGGGCCGCGCCCTTCTCGCCGTTCATGGAAGCGATCCGCGACTACGCATTGGAGGTCGCACCCGAGGAGCTGCGCGAGCGTCTCGGCGCGGATGCCAGCGTGCTCGCGCGGATCGTGCCGGCGCTGCACGAACGGCTCGATGGCATTCCCGATCCGCCGCCGATTCCCACGGACGGCGAACGCTACCGGCTGCTCGAGGCGGCAGGCGATTTCTTCGCGCGGCTCGCAGCATCTCGTCCGCTTGTGCTGATGCTCGATGACCTGCACTGGGCGGACAAGGGCACCATCGCGATGCTGCGGCAGATCGCGCGGTTTGCGCCGCAGCACAAGCTGCTGCTGATCGGCGCGTACCGCGACGTCGAACTGGACCGCACACACCCGCTCGCGGACGCGCTGCAGGCGATTCGGCGCGAGACGAACTACGAGCGCATCGTGCTGAAAGGGCTGGGCGCGGCGGACGTCGGAGAGTTACTGAACCTCGTCGCCGAACAGGCCGTACCCGAGCAGTTCGCGAAGGCGATCAGCGACGAGACCGGCGGCAACCCGTTCTTCATACGCGAGGTGATGCTGCACCTCGTGGAGGAGAGGAAGATCGTGCAGGAGGACGGGCGCTGGGTCGCGGCGACAGCGATCGCCGATATGCGCATCCCCGAGGGTGTGCGCGAGGTGATCGGCCGGCGGCTGTCGCGCGTCAGCGAGCCGTGCGGGCGCATGCTGACGGTGGCGTCGGCGCTAACGGCCGGGTTCACGTGGGAGGTGATGTCGGCGCTCGCGGAGCTTGACGATGCGGCGCTGCTGGATGCGATCGACGAGGCGCTCGGCGCGCAGCTTGTCGTCGAGCGCGAGCTGGGGCGGTACGACTTCACGCACGCGCTGATCCGGCACACGCTCTACGAGGAGCTGAGCACGCCGCGCCGCGTGCTGTTGCACCGGCGGATCGGGGAGGCGCTGGAGCGGCTCTATGCGCAAGAGGTCGAACCGTACCTGGCGGAGCTAGCGCACCACTTCTGCCAGGACGCCGGCGGAAACCCGGAGAAGGCGCTGGACTACTGCGCCCGAGCGGGGGCTCGAGCAGCTGCATCCCTCTCGTATGACGAGGCAGCATCGATGTACGAGCGCGCGCAGGAGTTGGCGGCGGCCGCGTATCCGGAGGATCCGGCGCTGCGAATCGAGTTGATGCTACAGCTGGCCAGGGCGAGGTTCGCGTGTGGGTCACCAAGCATGGATACGTTTCTGCGTGCGGCCGACCTGGCGAAGGACGCGCAGTTGCCGGAATTGGTGATCCGCGCCGCGTTGCGGGATCCCGAGAGGTCGAAGGGAGGCTACAGCCCGAGCGCAACGCTGTGGGGAGCGGGAGATAGACGGATACCGCCCCTCCTCGACTACGCGTTGACCGCGTTGCCCGACGCACCTTCTCGCCTACGGGCCTGTGCCCTCGCCTTCAGCGGCACGCTGGCCGAGAGCGAATCATCGGGATCCAAATTGGTGAATGCGGCAGAAGAAATGGCCCGAGGGCTTAGCGACGTCCCAACGCTTCTATACGTTTTGTTGCTGCAACAGTGGGTCCTGAGAGGACATCCGCTGCTGACAGAACGGCAGCTTGACCTTGCGTCAGAGATGCTCGACCTCGCGAGAAGGGCGCAAGACCTAACGATGATCAGGCTTGCCTTGTACTGGCGTTCAACTTGTCTCATCGCCCTCGCTGACGCTGGCGCATTCGCAGACATCGAGGCCTTTCATGAGACCTCAAAGGAACTTCGCGTTCCCCAGCTCTCGTGGCTCTCCACCGGCTGCATCGCGACCGCTGCGATTTTGAAGGGTGAGTACGCGGACGGCGAGCGCCTCGCCGGTGATGCGCTTCGCGTCGGCCAGACGGTTTCGCCGGAATTCTGGCTCGATATTGGCGGCGACTCATCGAACGTAGTGAACACATTCGGCATACAGCTCTTCCAGCTTCGCCGCGACCAGGGACGACTCGGTGAGCTGGAACCGGGGGTGCGGAACGCGATCGAGCGGTTTCCTGAGGAGCCTGCCTGGCAGGCCGCGCTCGCACTCGTGTTGTCCGAAACGGGCAGCCTGCCTGAAGCCAAGGCGATCTATTCCGGGCTGGCGGTTGGTTCCCTTGAAGAGACTCTACGACGAACGACGTTCTTCGGTATCACGCTTCCATTGCTCGCCGAGCTCTGCGCCCTGCTCGGCGACACGGAACGCGCTGAGGCGTTTTATGATTTGCTTCAGCCCTACGCGGGCCGTGTTCTTGACGTGGGCTGGACGGCGTCTCTGGGCAGCGCAGATCGCGTGCTGGGCACGCTTCAGAGCGGCAGGTCTGGCTGGGATACCGCGGAGCGCCACTTTCGACGTGCGCTTGACATGCATGAACGATTGGGCGCACGCCCCTGGCTCGCGCGGACGCAGCTCGACTATGCGCGGATGCTTCGCAGGCGGGACGGCGCGGGCGACAGCGTCCACGCGCGCGAGCTGCTCGAAGCGGCGCTGGCGACGGCGGGTGAGATCGGCATGGCGAAGGTGGCGGCCGACTGCGAGGCGCTGCTTGCGAATTCATAGCGGAGCCTCGTGGAACCTGCCGCTCGGTAATTGTCGGCGGCCCATCCGTCGTTGTCCATGGTGCAGACGGGGGAGGCTCAATCTTCGCGAGCACCACCGGGGTTCGAATCTACGCGCGGCCCCCGTTCGCGCTTGTTTGTTACACGATGACGGGCTTTTCCATGATCGTTGTGGAGCGCGCGAGTGTCGGATGGGCGAGACACTTGTCCGCGGTCGCTCAGCCGCCGAAATCAGGCACGTTCGATGAGCGCGATCGCCCGCGCGGCTTCGATTCCGGAGTCGATCGCTCCGTGCACGCACGCAGGTCTCACAGGGTTTGTAGCCTCGCCGGCGAAGTAGAGGACGTCGGCGACCGGCTCACGGAGGGTGGCACGTAGCCCGGCGCCTCCCGGCGGGATGTACGAGTAGCTCATCTTCGCATATGGATCGGCAGGCCAGTCGATGAACCGCGCCGCTTCCAGATGTGACTCCAGCTTCCGACCAAGCATCTCCTCAAGATGACGCAATGCGGCGACCGGCGCCTCGTCGCCAAGTTCGCGGAAGCGCGCGACCGATGAGCCGCCGAAGTACGCCGTGATGATCGGCGCTTCCTCGTCGCGGCAGCGGCCCGGCCGCCACCAGAGCTGCGTGTCGCCACCGCTGAGTAACAGCGTCAGATCATCGGGCCAGAGTCGTTCATCGAAGCGGAGTATGATCTTGCCGTTTGCTCCAGCGCCGAGCCCGGCGATCGCACGTTGCTTGTCGTCAGCGAGTGGTGGGTCAATCGCAACATCGCCTTCTTGCAGCACGGCGAGTGGGAGCGTGATGATGGCGCGCTTCGCCTCATACGCGTCGCTATCAGTGACAGCACGCACGCCGTCGTCGGACCACTCGAGACGGCGCACGACCGTTGAGAGACGGATGTCGACACCTTCGGCCAGCTGTCCCATCAGCGCTGAGTAGCCCTCGACCAGACGGTACATCAGCCGTTGGCCGTCGCCGGGAAACGTTGGCTCTCCGAACTCCGCCGCCCCAATCTTGTCTGGGTCGGAAGCGTAGTACTGTCGGGCGTAGCTGGTCCAGACGCGCCAGTCGTCTTCGGAAGGACTCAGCTTGTTGGCAAGCGCCCACGCCCGCGCCGCGTCGAGTAGCGTCGCTCCCGCGGGCGCGTCGTGGGCGGCCGCGTGCGTGTTCAGCGCCAAGCGCATCGCGGTCGAGCGCACGAAGTCGTTGCTATCAGCGAGGCGGCCATTGTTCCAGCCCAGCAGACTGATCACACTGAGCTGGTCGTTGGTATGAAGCCCGTAGCGCTCCAGGTACTTCCAGGTAGTGACGTTCTCGCCATGCACGAATTCGGCACCCAGCTCGACAGGGTGCGGGGCGAGGTCGTATGACGTCCATGCACGTCCGCCAACGCGGTCTCGCGCCTCCAGCGCCGTGACTGCATGCCCGGCGTCTCGCAGTTCGCGGGCAGCAGCCAGACCAGCTGCCCCAGCGCCTATGATGAGCGTATCGGTCTTCATAGATCGTTCCGGCGTCAAGGTCGCAGTACGTCGTGCCGTTGCAGTCGCATGCCCACCCTCGCGCGCCACCAACGTACTGCAATCGTACCCAGCGGATGTCCTGACTCAAAGCGAGTCACCGTGTCGTGTGGTCGGATGGAGTTGGCATCGCGGCAATTGCGCAGGGTTCACGGCAGCGTAGCGTAACGGAAGCACCGCCCGGCGCCCGTCTGACGGCCGATCCGTCGTTGTACCTGGTGGAAACGGGGGAGTGCTCAGCCTCCACGTGCACCACCGGAGCTCGAATCTACGAGCGGACTTCGTTCGCCGTGGTTGTGGCGGGCGCTCGTCGGCTCAAGGATCTAGAGCCGGCGGAATGTGAGCGAAAGGACGAGCGCGGAAGGACCGTCGACCTGAAGCAGGTCGCCCACAGGGCGTAGGCCGGATCGGGATGATGGGGTTCGATCTCGAGCCAACGCGGTTCATAGAGTTCTCGCAGCTGACGTCGGAAGCCAATCTCGGACCGACAATCCGCGCTGAGGTCGCCTCGCGGCAAAACTCCATCCCGGTGTAGCGGCGGCGGCCGCTCCCGTATCAAGTTGCCATACGGGCAATCGGGGGACAGTCGTGAAGGCGTAGAGTAACGAAAAGACCGCCGCCGGTTGTC
>Ga0334722_10008111_pt1 | contig 10076 bp, 10 predicted proteins | sample C3_bottom_MG_FD_207210 | JGI IMG/M metagenome (GOLD analysis project Ga0334722, IMG submission 207210) | Sediment microbial communities from Yellowstone Lake, YNP, Wyoming, USA - C3_bottom | ecosystem: Environmental > Aquatic > Freshwater > Lake > Sediment | place: USA: Wyoming | collected... | reverse complement strand
AACTATCCCTATCGCTACCGGGATTATTCCCGTGGTGCCGCCGAGGCGTCGCTCGCGGCGCGGGAGCAGGGGAAGTACTGGGAAATGCACGACATCCTGATCAAACGTTCTCCCAAGCTCGAACGGGTGAGCCTGATCGGCTATGCGAAGGAATTGGGCCTCGATGTGAAGAAGTTCACCGAGTCTCTCGATGCCCAGAAGTTCAAGAAGGAGATCGATGCCGACCTCAAGCTTGCGACGGACATGGATCTCTATAACACCCCGACCTTCTATATCAATGGCCGGCAGGTTGTGGGAGAGCGGCCCTTCGAGTATTTGAAGAAGATCATCGATGAGGAGCTGCGCGCTACGCGCTGAATGCGGATCAACAACGGAGATAACGCTATGGTAAAGCATGCGATCGCGATGGTGCTATGTGCAATGGTCACCTCAGGTGCGGCATTCGCCGGCAAGCTCGAACCCGTCGGGGCCGTTCCCGTCCATGCGGCCAACCCTCAGACCCCGGAGAAGATCGAGCTCGGTAAAAAGCTGTTCTTTGACCGGAGGCTTTCGGGTGACGGCACGATGAGCTGTTCGACCTGTCACGACCCGGAAAAAGGTTATTCCGACGACCTGGCAATTTCGCTCAGCTATCCAACGACGAGGAACTGGCGGAACTCGCCGACGCTCATCAACGTCGGTTTTCAAAAGTTCCTGTTCCATGACGGCCGTGCGCATACGCTCGAGGAACAGGCGCTTTTCCCCATGATGTCGGCTTTCGAGATGAACCAGAACCTCGATTTTGTCGAGGAAGAGGTCCGGTCGGTGCCCGAGTACGTCGATGCCTTCCGGAAGGTCTTCGGCGGTGAGGTGAGCCGCGAGCGGATGGCCATGGCGCTTGCCGCATTCGAGCGGACCCTTGTCTCGGTGAATTCGCCGTTGGACCGTTTTCTCAAAGGAGACAGGAACGCACTTTCTGCCGAAGCAAGAAAAGGATACGATGTCTTTACCGGCAGGGGAAAGTGCGCTGATTGCCATGACGGTGTGAACCTCGCGGACAGCAAGTTCTACGCGCTTAACGTGCCCGAGAACGAGGAGCAGGAGAAGGACCCGCGTGTCGCCGCAACGCGGCGGTTCGTGGCGAAGGTCTCTCACTACGAGGATTATCTGAACCTCAAAGAAGACCCGGGCAGGTTCCTGGTCACCAAGGACAGGAAGGACTGGAAGGCCTTCCTGACGCCGACGCTGCGAGATATTGCCAGGACCGGGCCCTATATGCACAACGGCATCTTCGAGAACCTGGAGCAGGTGATCGAGTTCTTCGATCAGGGCGGCGGGAAGGGCAACACCGCGCTCAAACCGCTTAAACTCTCCATTGAGGAGAAAAAGGCGTTAAAGGCGTTTCTCGTTGAGGGACTTGCAGGCGAAGAGATTCCGTTCAAGTATCCGAAGGTGCCGTGAGTTCCTCAGAGTTACACTTAAATTTGCGAAGGGCCTTTTCAGAACATCGAAAGGCCTTTTTTTATTGCCGGGCACCTCGCAGACCTGTCATGTCGATTTCGGCTGCTTTAGGTTCATTGTTGAGATAAAACTTGTCCGGTGCCCCAAAAATAATTGACTTCCCCGAGGTACCTTGCTAATATGCTGACAATGCAGAGATTTTTTACGACGATAGGCCTGGGGGTCGAGATAACGGCCAGGGCGCTCAGGCTGGGCTTGCTCACCGATAACGGGGGGACGACATCGCTTGCCGGTGCGAATACCGTACCGTTGCCCGATGGCATGGTGACCGGAACAAGCACCTCTCTGAACATCAAGGACTTCGCCGGGTTGACAGAGCTCCTTCGCAGCAGTATCAAGGATAGTTCGACGGCTCCGGTCCGCCGCGCGGGGCTTAGTCTACCCGACGGTCTTTTCCGCGTCCAGACACTCGAGTTCGATGAACTGCCGACGCACAGCAGAGACAGTGACCGTCTCGTCCGCTGGCGCCTTGAAAAGAGCGCAGCTTTCGATACTTCCCATACCCTTCTTCGTTATCAGGTGCTGCCCCGGCAGGATAAAGGGTGCTTTGTACTCGCATGCGTCGCCAAGCAGGACATCATTTCCCAATATGAGGACCTGCTCACCGGGTTGAGCATCGAGCCGTGGGCCGTGATCCCGTCGTCCTTTAATGCCCTGAACTTCTATGCTCCTTATCTTGCCATGAAGAACCTGCCCGGGTATGCCTTCGCCTGGGTTGCCGAAGGTTCGTATACGACCATCATCACTGAACGCGGCGGACCCCGCTTCTATCGCCACAGGGAGATAAAGTCAGGCACTTCCGCGGAAATAACCGGGAGGCTGATCCGAGAACTTGAGGACTCGATCCATTTTTATCTCCATATGGACCGGCAGCAGCAGTCGGAGGTCGGTCATCTCTATCTGTCCGGAGAGCCTGCGGTGATCTGTTCCCTGGTGGAGAGCCTGAAGAACGAGACGACCCTTGAGGTCGAGACCCTCGTGCCGTCCCTTGTTCTTGCCGCGGCTGCGGATGCCGATCCGGCACTTGCAGCTGCCTTCGGCGCAGGAGGCGCCTTGTGATGGGACGCCAGCCGTTGATCACCATCAATTTTGCCGGCACGAACTTCCGCCTCCTGACGCGTCTCCGGCAGGGACTTAGCGCCGTAGTGGTCCTGCTTGTGATCTCGGCCGGGATACTGCTCTGGCAGGCGAATTCCTACCGTATGCAGAGTGCGGCGCTGAAAAAACAGGTCGAGGAGTATTCCGCATCGATCGAGAAACTGCGGCCAGCCATGCAGGAACGACAGCAGCTTGTAAAGGACCTTGGCGACATGTCGGGCCTGATGGAGTCCAGACGGTTCTCGTGGACGCAGCTCCTGACCGGGATCGAAGCGGCGTTCCCCTCAGGTGTCGCGCTGACGCGCCTGGAGTTCAGCACCCGCAGCCTTGCGGTGGCCCTTGAAGGGGCTGCGCAGTCGCCGGAAGCGCTCAGCGGCCTCATGATCGGCCTGCAGAAGTCGCGCCTCTTTAAGAACCCGCAGTTAAAACATCAATCCATGGACAAGGGGAATCTATCGTTCAATGTGGCGGTCACGTATCAAGAACGTCTGGCAGCCGGAACTGCTCCGGGTGCTGGCCGGCAGCCTCGCGACTAAGCGCCTTAGAACTGCGTCGCTCCTGGTCTCCGGGCTCATCGTCCTCAATCTGCTGGTGTACGGCGCGGTTGTTTCGCCTGCTGCCAGGAGGCTTGACGCTGCCCGGCAGCAGTACAACGACCTCAAGAGGGAGCATGCAGAGGCGGTCTTGTTCCAAAAACAAAAAAAGCTCTTTGCCGGTCTCACGGCGGGGATCCCTGCGCAGAAAGACGTGCCGCTCCTGATCAAAGATCTTGTCCAGACGGCCCGCAGGCTGAACCTTTCGGTCGAGGCCATCAATTCGGACATCCCGACGCCCGGGAGCGGCGGCCTGACCATGGTAACGTTCAATTTCCCCGCATCGGGTGCCTATGCCGATATCAAACGGCTCATCTACGACGTCGAGACCTCCGACCGCATCGTGGGCATCCAGGATGTGAAACTTGGTTCCGACAAGGGGCGGGTCAGACTGCAGATGAAACTGGTTACCTACATCCGGGGAGAATAGTGCTGCTCCCGTTTACGATCGAGGCACAGAGAAGAAACGCATCATGGCATTGACAAAAGAACAAGAGAAAAGATTGCTTGCGGTCCTGGTGGCGATGATCATCGTTATTGCCGGGTATCGGTGGGCCTCGGAAGAAGCTCCCCGCACGCAGCCGCTGACCTACACCCGGGGAATGAAAGCAACATCACCCGTTCGCCATACCGTGGCGGCCCCGGGAAGAGCAGCGGACCCGCTCCTTGTCTTTCTTGAACGTCGGATAGAAAAGTATCCCGGTGTGTCGCGCGATCTTTTCCGGATGGGTGCTGCAAACGCCGCGGCGAACCGCCGGCCGTCGCTCACAACGAAGCCGGCGGCGACGGTAACGTTCCCAACGTCCACGATCGCGCTGAAAACGCCGGAGGAGACGGCCGCAGAACTTGCGCGTGCGGACCTCTCCAAGTTCCGGTTCCTTGGGTATGTCACAGAAAAAGAAAGCACGCTCTTTCTGTCCAAGGATGGCGAACTGTTCATCGTGAAGAGCGGCGACATGATACTCAAGAACTACCAGGTGCGGTCCGTTGGCAAGGACCAGGTGGTCCTTTTCGACACGATCACGAAGGTGGAGGTCCGGGTCGAACTTACGGGCAGCGCCAAGTAGTCAGCGGATACCGGTCATGGGACCCCGCCACGGACTTTCAACCGTGGCGATCGGCCTAACCACGAGGGAGGAAAAAATGAAGAAGATCGGCATACTGATGCTGACCACGGTCCTGATCGCGGTGCTGGGCGGATGCGCGGGTTCGAGGGCGTTCCAGCGGGGCGAGCGATACGCGACCGGGGGAGAGTGGGACCTGGCGGTCAAAGAATACCGGGAAGCTCTGAAAGAGAACCCCCAGGACATCGAATACCGGTCCGCATTGCTGCGGGCCGAGGAAACGGCGGCAAATCATCACTATAAAAAGGCACGCACGTTCCTGAAAGAGCGCAAGCTCGACCAGGCGATCATCGAGCTCCAGCAGGCGATCTACCTGAACCCATCCAACGTGGCGATCCAGAGCGCCCTCAAGTCCGTTCTGAACATAAAACAGGCCGAGGAACATTACCGCGCAGCACTTACGTTCATAGAACTGAGCCGATTGAACGATGCCATCAACGAATTGAACCGGGCGGTGGACCTTGACCCGGAGACCGCGAAGTACCATGACGCGCTCGACAAGCTCCAGAAGAAGAAGAACGAGAGCGAGCCGGACGAGGCCCTGACCCTGGCTTCGGACAAACCCGTCACGCTCAACTTCAAGAACACGAACATCAAGGAAGTGTTCGAACTCCTTGCCAAACTGTCGGGTATCAACATCCTTTTTGATGAAGAGGTCCGCACCCAGCCGGTAACGGTCTTTGTAAAGGATGTATCGTTCCAATACGCGCTTAATCTGCTCCTGTCCACCAACAAGCTGTTCATGAAGAAGCTCAGCGCGGACACGATCATCATCATTCCCAAGACCAAGGCCAAGATGGACCAATATCAGGACCTGGTCATGAAAACGTTCTACCTGACCAATGCAAAGGCCAAGGATGTCGTAAATCTCCTCCGGTCCATGCTGGATACGCGCAAGGTCTATGTGAACGAGATCTTGAACTCGATCACGCTTCGCGAGACGCCGGAAAAGATCAAGCTGGTCGAGAAGATCATTGCAGCGAACGATCTCAAAGAGGCGGAAGTGATCCTGGACGTGGAGATCCTCGAGATCGCGCGGAGCAAGACGCTGAAATACGGCTGGAACTTTACGCCCGGTTTGTCCGCGTCCGCGAACATCCAGGGGTCGACGGCTGGCGCTGCGCCGGGCTCGATCTCCCTGAACGACCTGCGCAATGTCAGCGGGAACAATGTGATGCTGTCGATCCCCGGCGTGGTGGTCAATCTGCTGAAGCAGGACGCAGACGCGCAGACGCTGGCCAATCCGCGCGTCCGTGTGCTGAACAACCGGCAGGCAAAGTTCCACATCGGCGACCGCATCCCCATCCAGACCTCCACGGTCCAGTCCACTGCGGCGGTTGCGGTCACCTCGACCTTCGAATATAAGGATGTCGGCATCAAGTTGAACATCGAACCCAACGTGCATTTGAACAGCACGGTCACCCTCAAAATGAGCCTGGAGATCAGCACGCTCGGTGATGCGCTCGATTTCGGCAACGGCCAGAAGCAGTATAAGTTCGGCACCCGGAACACGGATACGACCATCAACCTTCGCGATGGTGAGACCGTGATCATCGGCGGGCTGATCAAGGACGAAGAGCGGAAGAGCAGCAACAAGATCCCGGTGCTGGGCGACATCCCGATCCTGGGAAAGCTGTTCTCCTCGTCCGATGACGGCACCATCAAGACGGATATCCTCATGTCCATTACCCCGAACATCGTTCGCACCCTGGAACTTCCTGACAAGGACATCCAGACGTTCTGGTCCGGGACGGAAGAGGCCTTTGATGTAAAACCGATGTTCACGACCACGGGTGCCAAGAGCTCCAAAACGGCTGAGAAACCCCTGGAGAAGACGGCGGTCCTCGACACGCTTGCCAAGCGTGAACCGGTGGTGCTGACCAAGCCAACGGATACGCGGCAGGGGGCGGCGGAGACCTCGGCCGCAGCCATGCTCGAATTCAGGCCGTCAGATGCAGCGGTACCGGTCGGGCAGGAGGTCCGTTTCGATGTGCCGGTGGCAGGCGTCAAGGACCTGTATGGCTCCATCATGACGATCAGTTATGATCCCAAGGTGGTTGATTTTAAATCGGCCGCAGAGGGAGCCTTCTTAAGAAAGGACAACCAGCAGACATCGTTCTTGTTCTCGAACAACATAAAGGCCGGGACCGTTGATATCTACATAACCCGGATCGGCGATATCGGCGGAGTGGAAGGCGCAGGGACCCTTTGCTCGGTCGTGTTCCAGGGGAAGTCGGCGGGCACGGACCAGATCATGTTCAAGAGCGTCAAGCTCAGCAACTATAACCGGGAACAGCTCAAAACGGACATCAAACCCGCGAAGATAACGGTGAAATAGGATGCACGTGCAGACTGCGCGCAGACAAGACCTTCGACCCGGGCTGCAGGAAGGTACATCCTCACCGTTGCTTCCGTACTGCTCTCAGGGTGTGGATGCGCTGCGAGCGGGCCTCATCGGGGAGAAGAGAAGAGAACGATGGCCTTGTCGAACAGCAGCGCATCGGCGGCAGGAGCAACAGGGCCTTTCGCTCATAGAACTGCTGGTGGTCATCGCGATCGTCAGCATCCTGGCGACCGCGGTCATGCCCTTGTCACGCATGACGATGGTGCGGGTGAAGGAGACCGAGCTCAGGACCGGGCTCAGGGTCCTGCGCACAGCGATCGACGAGTTTCGGAAAGACTGCGAGCCGACGGCGAAAAAGCTGTCTGCCGAATATTGCAAGGTGGACCTTAATTATTATCCTGAATCGCTGGAACTGCTGACACAGCCACTAAAGCTCGCCGGAGCGGGTGAAAAAACAAAAAAATATCTCCGGAGGATCCCCCGGGACCCCTTTACCCCGCTGGATATGTCCGACAAGCAGAACAACTGGGGCCTCCGGTCCTATAGTGATGCGCCGGATTCGACCCAATGGGGCGGCGAGAACGTGTACGACGTGTATTCGAAGAGCGACGCAGTCGCCCTTGACGGGTCGAAGTACAGCACCTGGTAGTTGCCGGACGGAACCGGATGAAGAACGGATAACAGGCGAACAACGAATGATGAATGATCTGGCGAAACTGGAAAAACACCATTGGATGCCGAAAGCCGCCCGTTCGTTTGAACGGGGCTTTACGCTCCTGGAGCTCATGATCGTGATAACCATCATGGGCATACTCATTACGATCGCTCAGCCGAGCATGAAACAGTCGATCATCCGGGCCAGAGAGGCCGTGCTTCGGGAGAACCTGTACCAGATCCGCGATGCCCTTGATCAATACTATGCCGATAACGGGAAATATCCCGGTCAGCTTGCCGATCTGGTGAACCAGTCGGAAAAGGCAAAAAGCTATCTTCGCGGCATACCGAAGGACCCGTTTACCGGTGGTACCGATTGGATCACGATCGCTGCGGAAGGCGACGACGGAGGTGTGTTCGACGTTCACAGCGCAAGCCCGCTGATCGGGATCGACGGCACGGCATATAATGGCTGGTAATGCGTAACATCCGCGTTTTTTCAAGGATTTCCACCGAAAAAAAGCTTGCAAGCCCCTGGTAAAATCAGTAATATAACGACGTGAAAAAACTGAAAAATTTTATAAAGAAAAACTTTATTACCGGTCTTCTTGTGGTCGTCCCGGTGGGAGTGACGGTCTTTGTCCTCAAAGGTCTTCTCGGTTGGATCGACAATATCCTGGGCGATCTGCCTCGCTATGTCACCGGCATCAAATTCCCCGGTCTGGGGATAATCACCCTGGTCCTGTTCATTCTGATGATCGGGATGATCTCTGCAAATTACTTCGGGAACAGGATCGTCCGTTTCTGGGACGAGATCATGCAAAAGGTTCCGCTCGTCCGGGGCGTCTATTCCACGGTCAAGCAGGTCATGCAGACGTTCTCTGTGAAACACAATTTTCACGGGGTCGCGCTCGTGGAATATCCACGCGCGGGATGCTTCAGCATCGGATTCGTGACCGGCGACATCGCCGGGGGGGCCATGGGGCTCAACGGGAAGTACCAGACCGTCTTCGTTCCAACCACGCCCAATCCCACAGCAGGATTTCTCCTGATCCTTCCGGAAGCGGAAGTGCGCCACCTTGAAATGTCGGTGGAACAAGGGATGAAGTTCATCATATCCCTCGGGCTTGTCAGCCTGAGCGAACGGGAGGCGCTGAAGTTGATGCGGGAACGGGACAAGGGGGCCGGCACATGAGGCTTACCGTCATTGTCCTTGCGGCGGGCATGGGCACACGCATGAGGTCCGCGGTGCCCAAAGTGCTTCATCTGCTTTCGGGCAAACCGCTTATCCTGCATGTGCTTGATGCGGTCGTGCCGCTCGGACCGGAGAAGACAATCATGGTCCTCGGCCATCAAGCCGACAAAGTGCGGAGCGTTGCTGAGGGTTACGCTGTCGAGGTCGTGTTGCAGGCCGAACAACGGGGGACCGGTCACGCCGTCCGGCAGGCGGTCGAGGCGATCGCATCGGCACCGGGGCCGGTCATGGTCCTGTGCGCGGACACGCCGCTTCTATCAACGGAAACGTTGAGGTCCCTTGCCGACCTGCACTCCCGGTCCGGGGCTGCGGTCACGGTGATGACCGCGAAACCGGACGATCCAACGGGGTACGGGCGCATCGTGCGCGGCAGGTCGGGTGTGCTTCGCATCGTGGAGGAGAAGGATGCCACGGTGGCCCAGAAAAAGATCGGCGAGGTGAACACCGGCATCTACTGCTTCGAAAAGAAATTTCTGCTGTCCGCTCTGGGCGGGATCAGGAACAAAAATGCCCAGGGCGAATATTATCTTCCCGATATGATAGCGCTCGCACGGAAAGGGAAACGCAAGGTCGCTGCCGTCCTTTGCCATGATCCCGATGAGACCATGGGGATCAACGCCCGCTCCGATCTGAGCCGGGCAGAAGGTATCCTGCGCTCCGCGCGGAACGGACGGCTGATGACGGAGGGCGTTACGCTGCTCGATCCGGCAACGGTCTTTGTCAGCGAAGAGGCCATGATCGGCAGGGACACGGTCCTGTATCCTCATGTCCGGATTGAAGGGAAGACGACGCTGGGAGAAGGGTGCACGGTGTACCCCGGATCGCGTGTGGTCGACAGCCATTGCGGGAACAGCGTGACGATCAAGGACAACTGCGTCATCGAGGAAAGCCGGATCGCCGACAAGGCTTCGGTCGGCCCGTTTGCGCATCTCCGGCCGGGTACGGTGCTCGGCGCGGGGTCCCGCATCGGCAACTTCGTCGAGGTTAAAAAGTCGGTCATCGGCGAAGGGAGCAAAGCGAACCACCTGGCGTACATCGGTGACGCCACCGTGGGCAAGGATGTGAATATCGGCGCGGGCGTCATCACCTGCAACTACGACGGATTCCAGAAACACCGGACCATCATCGAGGATGGCGTGTTCGTGGGGAGCGACGCTCAACTGGTCGCTCCGGTCCGCATCGGGAAGGATGCACTTGTTGCCGCCGGTTCCACGGTCACCCGTGATGTACCGCCCGAAGCCCTGGCCATCAGCCGGTCGCCCCTGGAAGTGCGGGAAGGCGTTGCGGGGCGGCGGAAACGGATGAAACAGAAGAAGATCTAAGCACCACATAACAAGCGTCAAATCCCAAATGATTAGCAGTAAATCACAAATAAATTCCAAATAATAATTCGCAGTTTCCAGATGCTTTGATCAGTAAGATTTGCAGATTGGTGTTGACTTGATATTTGTATATTGAGATTTGTTTTTTAGGAGCAAGGCATGTGCGGCATCATCGGATACATTGGA
>Ga0334722_10008110_pt1 | contig 10076 bp, 8 predicted proteins | sample C3_bottom_MG_FD_207210 | JGI IMG/M metagenome (GOLD analysis project Ga0334722, IMG submission 207210) | Sediment microbial communities from Yellowstone Lake, YNP, Wyoming, USA - C3_bottom | ecosystem: Environmental > Aquatic > Freshwater > Lake > Sediment | place: USA: Wyoming | collected... | reverse complement strand
GCCGCTTCAGGCTTCAGTGTGGCAAACCCCAAGATGTTGTGGTCTGAGGCCTAGCCAGCTTCATGTCGTTGCCGCTCTTGGATAAAGGTCAAGACCACCGCAGTGGAAGTAGATTGCTGCCTTGTAGTGCTCCCGATTTTTATATCCACAGGCCATCATCTTGATCATTTGGATTTTGCTGTTGATCCCCTCCGACGTTGCATTCGTGATCCGGTGCTTGATGTAAGTCAGAAGGTTTGCAAGGTGCCGTTTCAGTGTCTTCGCGGCCTCGATCATCGGCGTAAGCCGTGAATGCGTCGCCCAGAAGTACCATGCATTAAAGTATTTCTCCGCGCATTTTGTATACGTATACGACCAGAATGCCCGGAGTGATTCTTTGATAGCCCACGCACGGCCCGTTTTGAGGTCAGCGTTCTTTACTCCCTCAAATTCCTCTCGACGCCACTCCGGCATATTCTCCTCGTTCCAGAGCCACAGATACTTCGTCCCCTTGAGGCGAAAATCTCCTCGTGCCGATAAAGCCTTGTGTTCTCCTCGCCGCACTTTGTCTACGGCCTTAGTTACGTACGTCGTTGCGTGGTATCGGTCAAAGACGATTTTTTCATCGGCGTCAGGAACATATGCCCTTGTCGCGGCAACATAAGGCGCCCACATGTCCATGGCAATTCCCTTGATTTGCGCCAACTCTTCCTTGGTGAACTGTTGATAGTAGCTTTCCAGACTCTTCTGTTCCCGGTCATCTACAACATACTCGACGATGCTCTTGTCGAGATCGCACACGATGCTTTCGTAGTTGTGGCCCTTGCCAATCGACTTCTCGTCGACACCAATATGCGCGGGAACCCGTTTCTTTTTTCGGGCAAGCCCACGCGTTACTGCCCTCATCAGCACGCCCCACGTCTCGTCCCAGGTCGTTCCAGACAGCCGCGTTACCCCGGTTACATCACATTCCTTCAGCGTGTCGATCAGCCGCGTCTCAAACAGCCGCGTAAACTGAGATCGAGGCTCTGCCCACGGTGCTAAAATCTGTTTCACGCCGTCTACCGGACATTTCGTTCGAGGCAGACGGGCATGCAAAAATGTCTGGCACTGACAGGTGTCAAGATGCCGCCACACCTGTTCCTCGGTATGATCATGCACCGGTGCCTCCTGCCCACATACTGCACAGGGAAACTTCGCTCCTGGCACCTCTTCGACCCATACGTCGATGCGACTCAACGTCATATCCACCTGCACTTTGTTTACTCTCCACGGAAACTTAATCCCAAGCAGCATCGCATAAAGCTGAGTATCTTCCATGCTCGTTCCTCCTTTTGCATGGGAGATACTACCATAAAATGCGCAACCACTACATCTTGTGGTTACTCACACTCGTTCCGGAAGGACCCAATTTGTTTTATTATTACAAACATCATGGCTGGCCCCCCACTGGCGATATTGTTGTTCATAAGAAATCGCCAGCTCTGACTCGGCAAGAAATTGGCCTCCTTATAGCCGCTGGCTTATTTTTAGCTATATCAGTAGTATTGTGTATTTCTATCTATTTGTTTTATGTCGCGATGATAAAGAATGGATAAGAAAAACGAAAATGATTATAACCATTCGGCTCGAAAGGGGCATCAAAAACGCGCCCCTCAGCCGCCGTTCCCGCAGCTGGGAAACGCCGCAGGAATGCTGGCGATAACTCGCTAATTGCCTTACAACGCGGCTGAGAAACGCCGCTGGAACCAGGCAATCAACATCGACGCCCGCTGCGCGGGCAGCGAGTTATCGCCAGCATTAACTCTGAAAAGAGAACTCATGTCACTTACTCAGATCATCTATGCACTCTTAATTGCGGTATTCGCTGCGCTCATATTGATTCCAATTATAATATGGGTCATAAAGAAATTCGATCAGGCCCTGGACAGACATAATGAAAACAAACCAGCTGAAGCATACACCCTCCCTAGGAGAACTTAGGGACGTTGTTACTTACGTTGCAAAACACTTGACATGGCTATTGTAAATCGGTAATATTGCTTCATGCCGCGCCACGCCCGCTTAGATGCCCCCGGTGCCCTGCACCACATCATGGTACGGGGGATCGACAAATCAAACATTTTCCGCGATGCAGAGGACAAAGCCCGCTTCCTTGAGCGTCTTGGACAAAACATTCAGGATGCCAAGTGTTCAATATACGCTTGGGTGCTCATGGACAACCACATCCACATGCTGTTCCGAAGCGGACAAGACGGCATCTCAGCCGTCATGAGAAAGCTCCTTACCTGGTACGCCCAATACTTCAACCGCAGGCACGGCCGGAAGGGGCATCTCTTCGAAAATCGGTACAAATCCATACTCTGCGACGAAGACAATTATCTCCTCGCCCTCGTCCGCTACATCCATCTTAATCCCGTTCGGGCAAATATCATCCAGACCATGTCAGAGATGGACAAATACCCCTGGAGCGGCCATCGGGCCGTGATAGGAAAGGCAAAGAACCCGTGGATGGACATTGCAACAGTATTGGCACAGTTCGGAGGCACGAAAAGAAAAGCCATGAACGAATATCGTCGGTTTATGCAGGAAGGCCTGGATCAGGGACACGATCCACAGTATTCCGGGGGTGGCCTTGTTCGGAGCCTTGGCGGGTGGTCCAATGTCCTCTCCATGAGACGGAAAGGCCAGAAGGAAGAAACAGACGAGCGGATACTTGGGAGCGGCGATTTCGTACATCAAATAGTAAAAGAAGCGGAAGACAAGTCGCTTCGGCAGATGAAGCTCAAAAGATCTGGAATGACCCTGACAAAAATCATCGATCGGGAATGTAAAAAAGTCCAAATCAGCCGGCAAGAACTGGAAAGCGGCAGCCGGCGATCGAAGGTAAGTCAAGCGCGTGCAGAGATCGCACGACGCGGGATGAAAGAGCTCGGGCTCCCGGCGGCGGAGATTGCGCGACATCTTGGTGTAGCCACGTCAAGCATTACGCGGGCGGTTGAAAAGATGGGGAGTTGAGCCACAACGCAACGTAAGTAACAACGTCCCAAAAGTCAACACACCAAATGTCACAGGGGCGCCACTAAGAGAGAGATAGCCTTCAATTGTCACATCGGAAATAACTAAAGAAAGGAATATCGGGTTTCGCGTGTCCCTTGCCCGAACGACAACTGGACGAATGAAGAGACTATTGATCGCGATGATATGCGCACTACTCGCCACGGGTGCAGCCGCAGACAACGCATGCGCAGAGGCCCCCGAAAAGAGCGACTGGGACGGTTTGTACACCGAATTCGGCGTGAGGAGCAGGAGCAATACCATACCGGGTGTCATGACCGGTGTCATCGGAATAATCCATGAGGACCTGAGAAGCGGTGCTTCGATCCGGGGAGGTCTTTCCTTCTATACAACCGATGAGAAGCCGGACATCCTGACCGGGGCGGAACTGGGTATGCGTTTTCATATGGGGTCGACCGTTGCGCCCTTTATCGGAATCGGCGGTTTTGTCTGCTCATCCGAGGAGGAAGTTCGCGCGGACGACGACGGGATCGACAATGACGGCGACGGAGTTATCGACGAAGCGGGCGAGACCAAAAGCCAAACAAAGGACATCATTGGCGGCATCTATCCCGAGGTAGGCGTTCATGTCTGGCTGTCCAAGTACGTGGGGCTTAACGCAAGCTTGAAGTACCATATCACAACCGAAGGACGGAAGTTTTATTATAGGATATCGACGGTGGGCATGTATATGCAGTTTTGAGAAGCGAAGACAGTGCAATAGGGAGTGACTCCGGCCGTTAAAGCAGCAGCCCTTCCACGATCTCCGAGTTCACCTGATGCGTCCACTGAATGATGCGGTGCCTGGCTTCCACTTCCAGGTCTTCGAAGCACAGCCCGATGTAATAGGTCCGCTCCTGCTTTCTGGCGTGATAGACCGTGGCGCGGACCGTCATATTGTCGAGCGCCAGGAGGTTCAAGGCCAGGTTCAATTTGGAACCGATACCCACCGGCGTATCGATTGCCAAAAGACATCCGCCCGGGCTGATGTTCTTGATAAAAGCGGTGTAGGTTTCATCGGAAAACCCTTCCAGCGTGTACGTGGCCGTGGCCTCGGTTGACTTTCGCATATACCGCCGCGATCCGCCTTTGACGGCCACCACCTCGGCAACGCCGATGGGCTGGTCCTTGCCCTTTACCATGACGGGGTGAATATCCAGCATCGTTGAGTCCTCGCCGATCGCATCGGCAATGGATTTGCTTGCCAGCACCTGCCCCGGCTGGGCAATGCCGCACATGCGCGCCGCAATGTTGATATTGTCGCCGATGACCGTATAGTCCATGTGGTCCTCGGAGCCCATGTTCCCCATGACGACCTCGCCGCTGTTCAGGCCGATGCCGATGGAGATGGTTTTCTCCCCTGCCGCTGTTCTGGCCGCGTTCAGTTCCTTGCTATAGCTCTGGATCTCCACGGCGGCCCTGACCGCATTGATCTCGTTCCCCCGGCCCTCGAAGATGGCCATGACCTCGTCGCCGACGAACTTGTCGATGGTCCCGCCGAACTGATGAATGACCTGTGCCTGCAGGTTCAGATAGACGTTCATGAGACGGACCACGTCCTCGGGGCTCATCTTCTCCGCCAGGGAGGTGAAGCCGCGTGCATCGGTGAACAGGGCGGTCACGTACTTGCGCTCACCGCCCAGCTTCAGCTGCGTCACATCCCTGTGCTCCTTGATACTTGCGACCGTGGGCTGCGACAAATACTTCTCCATCAGGAGCTTCTCGCGCAGGCTCAGGATCATATTGTTGAACGCGCTGGTCAGATGGCCGATCTCGTCGTCGGAGCGCACCGCGACCAGCCTGCGCAGGTCCCCCCGGCCGACGACCTTGATGCCTTCGGCCAGCGAATCGAGCGGCTTCGTGATCATGCGGGCAAGGGCAAAGGACACCAGCAGGCCGCCCACTACGAACCCCAGGGCGACCCAGAGATAGATGGCTTTCTGTCTGCGAATGGCCTCGTTCAGCGTTTTCTGCGACAGGCCGACTCTGGCCACACCGAGCTTCAGGTTCATCGCCTTCAGCATGATCGGCATCGTGGCGTCCAGCACTGCATCGTTGTTGAAGAACATTTCCTGGAACAGAAGGTCGCCGGCTTTCAATGCAGCCCCGTCAGAAACTGCTGCGGGAACGGACCCTTTTTTGGAAAAATCGCTGTGGGCAAAGACCTTTCCTTCGGTGTCCAGGACCATGGCATAAACAACATCATCCCGGTTCAAAATATCCGTAATGGTGGAGAAAACCGGCATTTCCTGTTTCGTAAGCAACCCTTCCTTGCCCGCGTTTGCCAGCTGATGGGCCAGCGTTGCAGCGCGGCTTTTCATTTCATTGCGCAGGATCGCGTTCTGGCGGGCAAAGGTCACGCTGCCGAGGGAGGCGACGGCCAGGCTCAGGATGATGATGAGCGTGCCCGCGATCTTATAGCGAAGGCTGATGGAATTGATGCGATGGAGCAGCCAGGAAGGGGCGGCGGGAGACGCCTGCTTCGGCGCACGGGGTGTTGCAACGCTCTCTATTTCAGGCAGGGGCAGCTGCGACGCCGCAGGCGCTTCAGATTCGGGATCGGCCACCATGCGAACGGGATCGTCGGTCATTTTGAGTCGAACTCCTCAAGTGTTTTCAGGATCTGCTGTATTTTTTTCAGGTTCTCCTGCGCTTTTACCCCCAGCGCGGTATTCGGCCCGAAATCAACGGCCTGCTGGAACGATTCCTTGGCCTTTCCGTAGTTTTCCTTGGAGTACTGCTGAAGGCCAAGGTCGTAATAGTGCTTCTGGGCTTTGGCATCGACCGGTCTTGCCTGAGAACGGGCAGCCGATTTCGGAGGAGGCGCTTTCCGCAGTCCGGCACAGCCGGACAGGGCCAGGAGCGTCATGCTGCATACGAGAAGATTGTGAACTGCGTTTACCGTTGTCGGCTTCATCCTGTCAAACTCTCTCTCTGGTATGGCATAAGGACCGGAACGAACCAGCCGATGCATAGACCTGCCCCGATGCAGCGTGGTATGCCGAAATGTTCGCATGAGGATGAACAAAGGGCAGCGGAAATAGAATGCGGTAACGGCCTTTCGTACTAAGGTAAGTATATAATAAGAGCCGGTTTTATTCAATGGCATTCATGATGCTTTCGGAATAAGCTCTCCTGGTTCTCGCGCAGCTCGTAACTGCCTGAAAAAAAAGGGTTGGTACGATGGGTAGCCTATTTCTCAACAACGCTTCTCGAAATCACCCCTCACCTTTATTCACGAAAAAAGACGGTGATCGCTCACCGCCTTTCTGGTATCTGTGCATTTTTTCCGTCGCTGCTTATGCTTTTTCCGCTCTCAGCCGAAGCTAAAAAAAGTCATTTGAACGGGCTTTTCGCGGACCTGAGACGGCTGATGACTCGTCACGGCTCTTGATAACCATGCATCACATCATGCACGGCCTGGCTCAGGATCTTGATCGTATAAGGCTTGGCAGCCACTCCCTTGAAACCGTACTCACTGAACTGCGCCATGATGGGGTCGTTGGAATATCCGCTTGACACGATCGCCCTGGCCTGCGGATCGATCTCAAGCAGTTTCTTGATGGTCTCCTTGCCGCCCAGCCCGCCGGGAATGGTCAGGTCCAGAATGACCACATCAAAGGGGTTGCCCTGCTGCTGCGCCTTTGCATAGCGCACCAGCGCCATCTGCCCGTCGGATGCGCTTTCCACCTCGTACCCCTGGCTGGCCAGGATCTTGGCGGCCACTTCCCTGATCATTGCTTCGTCATCAACGACCAGGACCCTGCCGGTGCCGCGAATGGACCGGTGCTCCACCACCGGTTCCTGCCGAACGTCCGATGTTGACGAGGGAAGGAGGAAAGAGAAGGTAGTGCCGATGCCCGGCTGCGACTCGACGGAAATATGGCCGTCATGCCGATTGATGATGGAGTAGCTGGTGGCAAGCCCGAGCCCGCTTCCCTTCTCCTTGGTTGTGAAGTAGGGGTCGAAGACCTTTTTCAGATGCTCCGGCAAGATCCCGACCCCGCGGTCGGTGATCGAGACCTTCACATAGTTCCCGGGGGGCAGGGGCAGGCCGCTGTCCTCTCCGAGTTCTGTGTTCTCGCAGGAGATCCTGACCGTGCCGCCTTCCGGCATGGCCTGGACGGCATTGATGACCAGGTTGTTGATCACCTGGCTCAGTTGGCCTTCATCAGCCTCGACCGGCAACAGGACCTCGGGAAAGACCATTTCGCATCGGGAGTGAGAGCCGCGCAAGGAAAAGGAGGCCGCATCCCTGATCAGGTCGCCGAGAGCAAGCGTTTTTTTGATGGGCGCTCCTCCGCGCGAGAACGTGAGCAATTGCTGGGTCAGGTCCCGCGACCGGTAGGACGCCCGCTCCGCCTCTTCCAGCCGTTCATACCTGCCGTCGCCCGGCCGGGAGTCCATCTTCGCCAGCATGATATTGCCCAGGATCGCCGTCAGGAGGTTGTTGAAATCGTGGGCAAGCCCGCCGGCGAGCACGCCGAGCGACTCCAGCTTCTGCGCGCGGAGCAGGTCATCCTCCATCTTTTTGCGCACCGTAATATCGCGCATGATGTCGCGCGAGCCCGCGACCCTGCCGTCCGCCATGATCGCCGAGGAGCTGATCTCGACATCGAGCCAGCGACCGTCTTTGGTACGGACCTTCCCGACGAACTTTTCGTAGGCGCCCCGGTTCCGCAGTTTATCGAACTCTTGTGACGAGCGGGGTACCTGTTCAGGCGGGATGAGATCGAGGATCCTCATCGCGAGCAGTTCTTCACGGGAATATCCTAAAAGGTCCACGGCCTTGTTGTTCACGTCGAGGTACCGGAGGTCGGAATCCACGATGAAGATCGCGTCATTGGCGTTCTCGAAGAGGTCCCGGTATTTTTCCTCCGAGCGCCGAAGCGCTTCCAGCGTTTTCTGGGTCTCGGTGACGTCGTTCAGAAGGACGAAGCGCGCCGTGTGCGTGCCGAACGGAATGCCGTGGGACATGATCTCGACGTTGATGATCGTGCCGTCCTTTTTGCGGTGACGCCATTTGCCGGTGTGGCTCAGCCCCGAACCGAGCGTCGCTATCGTATCGACGAGGAGCGGAACGTCTTCAACAGGACGAATGTCCTTTATGGTCATGGAGAGAAATTCTTCGCAAGAATAGCCGTAATGCCGGACCGCCGCATCGTTCACGGCAAGGAACCGGAGTGTTTTAATATCATAGACCCACATGGGGTGCGGGTTTCCCTCAAAGAGGCTGCGATACTGCTCCCTGCTTTCGCGAAGCGCTGCTTCGGCCTGCTTTCGTTTGGCCAACTCCTGGCGCCTGCCGAGAACATAGATCAGCCAGCCAAAGGCCAGGATCCAGACGACCCCCTGGAGCCAGACGAACAGGTGGTTATCGCTCCCCATAGAGAACCTCGTGCGTTACCATGTTCATTCACCTTTTTGAAAAAAGCGCCGTCGGTAGCGCCTATTAAAAAGCGAGATTCCCTGCAAGGATCGAATAGAGGCCGTAAGCAATAAGGATGCTGCCTGCAACATACCTGAGAATCGCTTCATGCTGAGAAAGCCCCCTGAGCCTGCTCTGTAGAAGATGGGAGGAGTAGGCCACCGCCAGCATGGGGATGCCGAGGCCGAGGGAATAGAACGCAAGAAGAAGGATGCCGGGCAGGAGCCGACCGCTGGTGCCGACCATGGTAAGTATGCTTGACAGGAACGGTCCGATGCAGGGGACCCAGACCAGCCCCAGGGCCATGCCGAGGACCAGGCCGCCGAACCTGCCTTCCGCCTTCACCGGTATATTGGAAAGACGGTAGAGCCGCTTAAAGATGCTGACGTCGAACAACACCATAAAACCCATGAGCATGATGACCAGCGCGCCGACCACTTCGATGGTGCGTGTGCGGCCGATCAGGAGCGAGCCGAAGAGGGACGAAACCGCGCCCATGGTCATGAACGTGAGAGAAAGCCCCAGGACCACCAGCAGGGGGCGGAGGCGGTCCTTTTGGTCCGCCCCTGCCATGATGACGGGAATGACGGGAAGCACGCAGGGCGAAAGCACGCTCGCCAAACCCGCGCTCGACGCAAGCAGAATGTTCGCCGGACCGAGCTCCATTAGCGCGATCCGTCCAGCGCCGCGGTCAGGGCCTCAGCGCTCTGTATCCCCGGGGGGAAAACGCGGCTGATCTTGCCGTGCTTGTCCACCAGCACCAGCATCGGCAGGTTCCTGATGCCGTAATCGTAAAAAGCCTTCTGGTCCTCGGGATTCATCGTGCTCACGTTGGCAATGTTGAAATTGTTTTTTCTGTCATGCTGGAGCTTCTGCAGTATCTCCTTTTGCGCCCTGCAGGGCCCACCCATGGGGTTCTGAAAGAAAACGAGCGTACTTTTTTTGCCCGAGCCGATGACCTGCTTAAGCTCCGGCGTGCTGAGCGGAGCCGCCTGATCGCCGGCCATGGCCAAACCTGCTGTCAGCAGTGTTGCGATGAGTGATAAGAATACGAGGATCCTGCCCATAGTGTTCTCCTTGTTCATGCATAAGTTGCTCAATCAGAGCGATATAGTACCAAATCTGTCAGAGGCTGTCAACACTACGCGGGGATGCGCTGGCCGTCGCCAAAAAAAAAACCCCTTTTATCAAGGGGCTTTTGCACTAATTCGGACTTCTTTGAATTGTGAAATGGTGGTCCCAACGGGAATCGAACCCGTGTCTCCGGCGTGAGAGGCCAGCGTCCTAGGCCGCTAGACGATGGGACCGTGCTTGGTGAGGCGTCAGATTGGAAATTTATTAACTTCCAATCTTCAATTTCCAATATCGTAATACTGGTTGGGAGAGGAGGATTCGAACCCCCGTAGACAGAGTCAGAGTCTGCCGTCCTACCACTGGACGATCTCCCAGTCGGTTTCAGAGCTTGCACTATATACAAAACCGTAGTGGGTGTCAAGGGTAAAAAGGGTGTTTTCTCTGGCCTTTATCGGCTCCCTTCCATTACGGACTTGACAAGGAACGGGATAATGCGATATTACATCTGCATACGACCTGGAAAGAGAGATGCGCCCTA
>Ga0334722_10008109_pt1 | contig 10077 bp, 10 predicted proteins | sample C3_bottom_MG_FD_207210 | JGI IMG/M metagenome (GOLD analysis project Ga0334722, IMG submission 207210) | Sediment microbial communities from Yellowstone Lake, YNP, Wyoming, USA - C3_bottom | ecosystem: Environmental > Aquatic > Freshwater > Lake > Sediment | place: USA: Wyoming | collected... | reverse complement strand
GCTGTCTTGTTCCCCTAGATCAGCCGTAACAAAATGACTACGGACTATTAGTTGATCGTTTTCGGCGCAGCAGCGTCATCCAGCGCGAGCGGGGTCTGCAGCGTCGGCAGTTCCAGTGTGATGTCCCAGTCGGATTTGGCCACGGCGTTTTGCACCAGCTTGCAGAAGGAATGCAGCAGCGTGTTGTCCAAGGTCAGGTGTATGCCCTGCCCCTGTTGCGGCAGCAGACCGAGGACCTGGTTGCCGCCTTCGTCCTTGTTCGATTGGATGCGCGCCACCAAGATAGGCTCGGTGCCCAGCGGCATCTCGCGCGGAACCTCATCGAAGGGCTTTGCGAAGTTCGCGCGGCTGAGCGCCTGCTCGTGCTGCATGCCGACCAGGGCGTCGCGCGCCTGCGGGTTGCTCTGCAGCGCGACCTCGGGCGAGGAGCGCACCATCTGCACCAGCAGCGGCCACATCAGGCGCAGCGCGCGCCGCGTCAGCCACAGGCGCACTTCCTGTTGATCGTCCGTGCTCACGCGCAGCAGCAGCCGGTCGTGTTCGGGGATGAAGTCGAGCTTGAGTTGATGCAGGCGCATAGTGTGAATTTACTCCTACCGAATTATATACGGCGTCTTGAGTTCAGGCCCATGCCAGGAGCGGGAATTGCGCGCTCTGCGCGCAATCGGTGATCGGCGCGGACGGGACTCCGCAAGAGTCGTAACGCAAGCCATTACCTGCCGTGGCGCTGCAGCGCCCAGGCGACGTGCTCGCGCACCAGCGGCGATGGATCGTCGGCGCGGGCGCGCAGCGCGCCGATCACGGCGTCGCTGCGGCGCGCATTGCCCAGACCCACGGCGAGGTTGCGCGACCAGCGCTCGAAGCCGATGCGGTGGATGGCGCTGCCGGCCATGCGTTCGCGGAACTTGTCCTCGCTCCAGGCGAACAGCTGCGCGAGCTGCGCGGCATCCAGTCCGTGGCGCACGCGGAAATCGGCTTCGGCGCTCGGCTTCGCATAGCGGTTCCAGGGGCAGGCGAGCTGGCAGTCGTCGCAGCCGTAGACGCGATTGCCGATCAGCGGCCGCAACTCCAGCGGAATCGAGCCCTTGAGTTCGATCGTGAGGTAGGAAATGCAGCGTCGCGCATCGAGCTGATAGGGCGCGACGATGGCGCGGGTAGGGCAGATGTCCAGGCACTTGCGGCAGCTGCCGCAATGCTCCGACGCCGGGGCGTCAACCGGCAGCGGCAGGTCGGTGTAAATTTCCCCGAGAAAGAAATACGAGCCGGCATCGCGCGAAAGCAGCAGCGTATGCTTGCCGCGCCAACCGAGGCCGCTCTTCGCCGCAAGCGCCACTTCCATCAGCGGCGCCGAATCGGTATAGACGCGGTGGCCGAACGCGCCGATTTCCGTTTCGATGCGCAGCGCGAGCTGATTCAGGCGGCGGCGCAGCAGCTTGTGGTAATCGCGGCCGGTGGCATAGCGCGCGATATAAGCCCGGTCCGGTTCGCCCAGCACCGACCAGGCGTCGGCCGCCTGCGGCAGGTAGTTCATGCGCGCGCTGATCACGCTCAGCGTGCCCGCACGCAGTTCTGCCGGGCGCGACCGCTTCGAGCCGTGCCTTGCCATATAATCCATGTCGCCGTGAAATCCTGCTGCAAGCCATTGCGCAAGACCGGTTTCAGCGGCACCGAGATCGGTATCGGCAATGCCCACTGCCTGAAAACCGAGTTCGCTTCCCCACGTCTTGATCGCGCGGGCGAGCCGGGCGTAACCGTAGTTTGCGGCCAGATTGGACATGCCGAATCATAACCACAGCGAGCTTGAAATGCATTTGGACGACGAGGCGGCGACCGCTGCATTCGGCGCCCGGCTGGCGCGCGTCATCGCGCCGGGCCTGTCCCTTTATTTGCATGGGGACCTCGGCAGCGGAAAGACGACGCTGGTGCGCGGTCTGCTGCGCGGCCTGGGCTATCAGGGGCGGGTGAAAAGCCCGACTTATACCCTGGTTGAACTTTATACTATTTCTAGGTTAAACTTGTACCACTTTGATTTTTATCGATTCCATGAGCCAAGAGAATGGCGGGATGCGGGCCTCGATGAATACTTCAACGACGCTACGGTATGCCTGGTCGAATGGCCGGAAAAGGCCGCGGGGCCCTTGCCTGCCGCGGACGTCGATATCAGTTTCGAGTTTGCCGGCGACGGGCGTGACCTGAGCCTACGTGCCGGAACTGAAAGTGGCAAAGCATGCTTAAACCGATTGATGCAACTGCCGCTCTGAATGACCTTGCCGCGCGCGGCGCGGCGCTCCTTATGCAATTTCACTTCAGCCATGTTCTCCCTGTTCTATTTGCGTTCGCACTGTTTGCGGCTCACGCCAGTGCTGGCGCGGCAGACCGCATCAGTGCGGTGCGCATCTGGCCGGCTGAGGACTACACGCGCATTACCATAGAGTCGGACAAGCCCATACGGCACGAGTTGTTGCTGGTGAAGAACCCGGAACGCCTGGTGCTGGATCTGGAAGACGTCGATATCGCCAGCGTGCAGCAGGAGATCGCCGGCAAGGTGTTGCCCAACGATCCCTACATCGGCCAGATGCGTGCCGGCCGCTATAAGCCGGGCGTGGTGCGGCTGGTGCTGGACCTGAAGAGCGAGGTTAAACCGCAGATTTTCATGCTCAAGCCGGTGGGCGACTATGGCCATCGGCTGGTGCTGGACATCTATCCGCTGGTGGCGCTCGATCCGCTGATGGCGCTGCTGCAAAAATCCGAGGCCAGGAGCGTGCCTGAGGGACCGGGTACCGAGGCTGCGCCACCGGCAATGCCGGTGGCGCCCAGAGCGGAAGCGCGGTCCGAGCCTGCGGCCAGACCCGAATTATCGCAGAAGACCAAACCGGTCGTCGCGCGCATGGTGACCATCGTCATCGACGCCGGACACGGCGGCGAAGATCCGGGCGCAAAAGGCCGAGGGGGCAGCCGGGAAAAGAACGTGACCCTGACCATCGCGCGCAAATTGAAGTCCATCGTCGACGCCGAGCCGAACATGCGCGCCGTGCTCACCCGCGACGGCGACTATTTCATTCCCCTGCAGGTGCGCGTGCAGAAGGCGCGCAAGGTCCAGGCCGATCTGTTCGTGTCGGTGCACGCCGACGCCTTCATCAAGCCGCATGCGCGCGGCTCCTCGGTGTTCGCGCTGTCGGAGCGGGGCGCGACCAGCACCGCGGCAAAATGGCTGGCCAAGCGCGAAAATGACGCCGACCTGATCGGTGGCGTCAACCTCGATGTGAAGGACCGCTATCTCGCCATGACGCTCGCCGACCTGTCGCTGACGGCGCAGATCAACGACAGCCTGAAGCTGGGCAAGGCCGTGCTGGCGGAACTGGGCGGCGTCAACGCGCTGCATAAGAGCGACGTCGAACAGGCCGGATTCGCCGTGCTGAAAGCACCCGACGTCCCGTCCATCCTGGTGGAAACCGCGTTCATCAGCAATCCGGAAGAGGAGCGCAGGCTGAACGACGAGGACTACCAGGGAAAAATGGCGCAGGCGATTTTCAAGGGCATCAGACGCTACTTCACCAAGAACCCGCCCTTGGCCAAATCGACGCTGGCCTCGATCCAGACCACGGACTGAAGCCGGCTGGCGAAATCTTAACCGGGCAGTCGGGCGCGGCGCTGCGCCAGCCAGTGCCGGATCGCCGCGATCAGCGCCGGCAAACCTGGAATGATGATCAGCGCAAGGATGATCAGGGTGAGGTTGCTCTTCACCCAGGGGATATTACCGAACCAGTAGCCCGCCAGCGTCAGCGAGCCGACCCAGAGCACGCCGCCGGCGACGTTGTAGGACTGGAAGCGCGCGTGCGTCATTTGCGCCACCCCGGCGACAAAGGGGGCAAAGGTGCGCAATATCGGCAGGAAGCGGGTCACGACGATGGTCTTGCCGCCGTGGCGCTCGTAGAACGCATGGGCCTTGTTGAACGCGGCGCGATTGAAAAAGCGCGAATCTTCCCAGGCGAACACCTTGGGGCCGAAGTAGCGGCCGATCCAATAGTTAGTGGTGTTGCCCAGGACCGCCGCCGCGATCAGGAGCAGGTTCAGGGTCGCGATGTTGAGCGTGCCGGCGCTGTCCGCTGCAACGGTGAGGGCGCCCGCGATAAACAGCAGCGAATCTCCGGGCAGAAACGGCGTCACCACCAGGCCGGTCTCGCAGAACACGATCAGGAACAGCAGCAGATAGACCCAGGCGCCGTATTGCAGCAGCAGGTGGGCAAGGTGTTGGTCGAGGTGGACCAGGAGGTCCCAGAAATAGAGCAGGAGTTCCATCGGCCGCCATTTTACCGCAAGCGTGGCGTGTTCCCGGTATACTTGGGCGCCCAAAAAGTGCGCGACCATGCCTTCGATTCGCCTTCTTCCCGACACCCTCATCAGTCAGATCGCCGCCGGTGAAGTGGTGGAGCGCCCGGCTTCGGTGCTGAAGGAGTTGCTGGAGAACAGCCTGGATGCCGGCGCGAGCGAAATCAGCGTCAGTCTGGCGCAGGGCGGCATCAAACAGCTCAAGGTTACGGATAACGGCGGCGGCATGGACGCGGAGGACTTGCCGCTGGCGTTTGAGCGCCACGCCACCAGCAAGATCGCGAGCCTGGACGACCTGGAACAGGTGCGGTCCCTGGGTTTCCGCGGCGAGGCGCTGGCGTCGATCGCGTCGGTGGCGCGCGTTGCGCTCACCACGCGCACCGAGCGCGCGGCGCACGCGTGGAGCTTGCGCGCCGAGGGCGGCACGCAAGGCGAGGCGCAGCCCGCCGCGCACGCGGGCGGCACCAGCATCGAAGTCGACGACCTGTATTTCAATACCCCGGCGCGGCGCAAGTTCCTGCGCACCGAGGCGACCGAATTCGGCCATTGCGAGGAGGTGTATAAGCGCATCGCCCTGTCCCGGCCCGATGTCGCGTTCACGCTGAAGCATAACGGCCGAGTGATTTCGCACCTGCAGGCGGGCGATGCCGCGCGGCGCATCGCCGCAGTCGCGGGCGCGGAATTCGCCGCTGCGGCGCGCGCGCTGGATGAAATTTCCTCCGGCCTGCGGCTGTCCGGATTTGCCGGTTCGCCCGCGTTCTCGCGCAGTTCGCGCGATGCCCAGTTCGTGTTCGTGAACGGCCGTTTCGTGCGCGACAAACTGCTCGCCCATGCGCTGCGCCAGTCGTATCAGGACCTGCTGCACGGCGATCGCCATCCGGCCTATGTGTTGTTCCTGGAACTCGATCCTGCGGGCGTGGACGTGAACGTGCATCCGGCCAAGACCGAAGTGCGTTTTCGCGATTCACGCGCCATTCATCAGTTCGTGTTCCACGCGGTGAGCAAGGCGCTGTCGGCGAGTGCGGCACACGCGCCCGCTGCCGCGGTGACGCCCTCGGCTAGCGCAACGGGAATGAATTTCCAGCGCGCGCCGTATCAGACCGGCCTCGGCGTGGCGCAGCCGGCCGCGGCTTACCAGGCGATGTTTTCCCTGCCGCCAGCACCCTCCCGCGTGTCCTCCGGCGCCGCGGTGCACGCCGCGTTCCCGGAGCGTGGCGCGCCGGCATCGCTGCCGTCCGAAACCGATGCGCCGCTGGGCTGGGCGCTGGCGCAGCTGCACGGCATCTACATCCTCGCGCAAAACCGGCAGGGCCTGGTGCTGGTGGACATGCACGCCGCGCACGAGCGCATCCTGTACGAGAAACTCAAGGCGGCGCTCGACACACTGGGCATGAGCATGCAGAAGCTGCTGATTCCGGTGACGTTCAATGCCGAGCGCCTGGAAGTGGCGACGGCGGAGGAGCACGCCGGCCTGCTGCAGCAGCTGGGATTCGACATGGCGCCGCTGTCGCCGACGGCGCTGGCGGTGCGCGCCGTGCCCTCCATGCTCGCGCAAGCCGACGTCGCCGGGCTCGCGCACGCGCTGCTCGCGGAAGTGCGCGAGTTCGGCGGCAGCCGCGTACTGACCGAACACCAGCACGAACTGCTCTCGACCATGGCCTGCCATGGCTCGGTGCGTGCGCACCGGCAACTGAGCCTTACCGAAATGAATGCGCTGTTGCGCGAAATGGAAGTCACCGAGCGCTCCGGCCAGTGCAATCACGGCCGGCCGACCTGGTATCAGATGAGCATGGCCGATCTGGACAAACTGTTCCTGCGCGGACGTTGAGAGGAGAGCTGCGATGAAGGTATTGATACTTGGGGCAGGTGCGGTGGGCGGCTATTTTGGCGGCAGGCTGGCGCAGGCCGGCGCGGACGTGACGTTTCTGGTACGGCCGCAGCGCGCGCAAACGCTGGCCCGGACGGGCCTCGTGATCGAGAGCCCGCTGGGCAATGCGCAGCTTGCCGTGCGCACCGTGCAGAAGGAGACGGTGCGGCCGGACTACGATCTGGTGATCCTGTCGTGCAAGGCCTACGATCTGGACGTATCGATCGTCTCGCTGGCCGGCGCCATGGGTCCGAACACGCTGGTTCTGCCGCTGCTCAACGGCATGGCGCATCTGGAACGGCTGGAGCAGGCATTCGGCCGCGAGCGCGTGCTGGGCGGAACCTGCTATATCGCCTCGACCCTGGATACGGATGGCCGCATTCTTCATTTAGGGCAGTTTCATGGCATTACCTGCGGCACGCGCGCGGGCAATCGCGCCGGTGCGAAAGAACTGCTGCAGGAACTCGCGCAAGCGTATGCGCGCGTTCCGCTGGAGTGCAAAGTCAGCGAGGATATAGAGCAAGACATGTGGGAGAAGTTCGTGTTCCTGGCGAGCCTGGCGGCGATGACCTGCCTGATGCGCGCCAACGTCGGCGAGATTCTGGCCGCAGAGGACGGGGAGACGCTGATGCGCGAAGCCCTGTCCGCGTGCGTCGCCGCGGCAGCTGCCGCGGGTCATGCGCCGCGCGCGGAGTCCCTGCAGCGCTCGCAGAACATGCTGTTCGCGCACGGCTCGGTGTTCAGCGCTTCCATGCTGCGCGACATGGAAGCGGGCGGGCACGTCGAGGCCGATCACATCCTCGGCTATATGCTCAGACACGCGCGCGCCGCCGGCGCCGATACGCGCCTGCTCGCGACGGCCTATTGCCACCTGCAGGCCTACGAGGCGCGCCGCCGCAGAGGCCAGCCCGCGTGATTTCGCTCAGGCATGCGTCGGCCGCATGACGCATTCGTCGGAGGCAGGATTGCCGTCGGCAATCCTGCTGATGGGACCCACGGCCAGCGGCAAGACTGCGCTGGCGCTTGCGATTGCGGCGCGTTTTCCGGTCGAGATCATCAGCGTGGACTCGGCACAGGTCTACCGCGATATGAACATCGGCACGGCCAAGCCCACGGCCGCCGAGCGTGCCGCCGTGGCGCACCATCTGATCGACATCGTCGACCCCACCGATAGCTATTCCGCGGCGCGCTTCAGGCGCGATGCAGACAGTCTGATGCGCGCTATCGTCGGCCGCGGCCGCGTACCGCTGCTTGCAGGCGGCACCATGCTTTATTTCAAGGCGCTGCGCGAGGGGCTATCCAATTTGCCGCAGGCGGACCCTGCGCTGCGCGCCGCGATCGAAGCCGAGGCGCGGGAACAAGGCTGGCCGGCGCTGCATGCCGAGCTGGCGCGGATAGATGCTGCCACCGCCGCGCGCCTGAAGCCGGGCGACGCGCAGCGCATCCAGCGCGCGCTGGAAGTGTTCCGTCTCAGCGGCAAGCCGCTGTCCGAGTTGCAGGGCGCGCGCGTGGCCGCAGACACCCCGTACCAATTCGTGCCGGTCGCGCTCGCCCCTGGCGAGCGTTCGCTGCTGCACCGTCGCATCGAACGTCGCTTCGACGCGATGCTGGCGGCGGGTCTGGTGGACGAACTCGCGTCCCTGCGCCGCAAGTACGCGCTTGCGCCCGAGCTGCCGGCGATGCGCTGTGTCGGTTACCGCCAGGCCTGGGAATACCTGGATGGGGCCTACGACTGCGCCACGCTGCGCGAGCGCGGCATCTACGCCACGCGTCAACTCGCCAAGCGCCAGCTCACCTGGCTGCGTGCCATGCGCGAGCCCAAGCTGTTCGACTGCCTTGCGCCCGACCTGTGCCGGCAAGTCCTCGACTATCTCGCTGCCGGACGCCTGTCGGCGGGTATCCCGCACTAGCGGCGGCTGGATCGGCGTCGCTCAGTCCGATACCTGAAGCACCATCTCCACTTCCACCGCGATCTGGTTCGGCAGCGCCGCCATGCCGACGGCGGAGCGCGCGCCGCGGCCCCGTTCGGCGCCGAAGATTTCCACGAACAGGTCGGAGAACCCGTTGATGACCTTGGGCATCTGGTCGAAGTGCGGCGCCGAATTGACCATCCCCAGCACCTTGACCACGCGCTCGACCCGATCGAGCGAGCCGATCACCGAACGGATGTTGGCAAGCATGTTGAGCCCCACGATCCGGGCGACCGCGTAGCCCTCGTCCGTCGAAAGATCGGCGCCTAGCTTGCCGGTAATCTTGCTGACGCTACCGCTGCGCGGGCCGCAGCCCGACATGAACAGCAAGTTGCCCACGCGTATCCCAGCGACGTAATTGCCGATCGGGCTGGGCGCCGGCGGCAGTTCGATCCCGAGTTCCTTCAGTCTTGCCTCTGCATCCACGTTGGTCTCCTTCTGTGATCGCTTCATGGCCCTAGGCGCGAGCCTGGGCACGATGTACCAATGCGCATCGCAAACAGCCCGGAACGCCAGTAAAGACGGGCGTCTTCGGCTGGCTGCCTGTCGTCGCGCGATATCGTCGCGCGCCCCCCTACTCCGCCTTGATTCCGGATTCGCGCATGGTGCGGCTCCAGACTTCGAGCTGTTCCTTCAGGAAAGCGCTCAATTCCTCCGGCGTCGAGGGGGCAAATTCGAAGGCCTGGCGCTCGAGCTGCTCGCGTACCTCGGGCCGCTTCATTGCCGCGTTCATCTCGCGGTTGAGGCGATCGACCACGTCCTTGGGCATCTTTGCCGGACCGAACAGCGCAGCCCACGAACCGATGGAAAACTGCGGCATGCCGGCTTCGGCCATGGTCGGCACGTCGGGCAGCTGGGCGGTGCGCTTGGCGTTGGTGGTCGCGAGCGCGCGCAGCTTGCCGTCCTTGATCATCGGAAGCGCAGTGGTGGAGGAGGCGAACATCACCTGCACCCGGCCGCCGACCAGATCGGTCATGGCGGGTGGCTCGCCCTTGTAGGGCACATGCACCATCTTCGCGCCGCCGAAGGCCAGCAGCTGACCGGTCGACAGAATCGCCGTGGTATTGCCGGTCGCGTAGTTGAGCTTGTCCGGATTGGCGCGTGCGTAATCGAGCAGTTCGGTCAGGGTTTTCGCCGGCACGCTCGCATGCACGGCCAGGTAGAAAGTGTAACGGCCGGCGAAGCTGATCGGGCTGAAATCCGCGATCGGGTCGTACGGCGGGTTCTTGCGCAGCAGCGGCACCGCGGCGAGCGGGCTGTTGGTCGCCATCAACAGCGTATAGCCGTCGGGGGCGGACTTCGCCACCATTTCGCCGGCGATGGCCCCGTCCGCGCCGGGTTTCTCCTCCACGATCACCGGCTGGCCCAAAGCCTGCGACATCGGCGCGGCGAGAATGCGGGCCACGGTGCTGGTTGCCGATCCTGCGGGAAAGGGCACGATCATGCGTATCGGCTTCGACGGGTATTGGGCGGCCGCGGGCAGCAGGGCTGATGCAAGTACGGCGAACGCGCAGGTGCGGCGCAGGATATTCAACATGGTCTCCTCCAGCTTGTCGTTATCGTTTGGGAATTATAGGTTAAACCGACAGCAGCCATGTGCTGCAGCGCGGGATGGCGGGCCATGCACGTACCGGCCAAAATTGCGTAAACCCCGATAGCGACGCGCATCTTGGGCCGATAGCCGCACAGGCTTCGCCCCTACCCGCAATCAGCCGCCGCGTACCTGTCCTAGACCTTGCGCACAGTGCCATAATAGGCGTTCGCGCAATTTCTCGGCAGTGCAAGCATGAAAGACTTGGAATGGAAGGATGAGTACCTGGTCGGAATTCCGGCGATCGATCTTCAGCACGAGCGCATATTCGACTGTATCAAGACCATAGCGGGCGGCTCGACCAAGGACGATGGACTGCT
>Ga0334722_10008108_pt1 | contig 10077 bp, 7 predicted proteins | sample C3_bottom_MG_FD_207210 | JGI IMG/M metagenome (GOLD analysis project Ga0334722, IMG submission 207210) | Sediment microbial communities from Yellowstone Lake, YNP, Wyoming, USA - C3_bottom | ecosystem: Environmental > Aquatic > Freshwater > Lake > Sediment | place: USA: Wyoming | collected... | reverse complement strand
TGGGTTCATGTACGGATCCGCCGGCACAACCCACCACGCAACCGAGGATATCGGCATTCTTCGTTCACTTCCAAATCTTCGGTTGTTCGCTCCAAGCATGCCCACGCAGATTCCCCCTGTTATGGAAGAAATTGTTTCCTCGAGGGGGCCGGCATATTTGCGAATAGGAAGAGCGATGGATTCCATACCGAAAGGCGAGTTCGTCGCAATAGAAGGGGGATGGCTGACGCATCGGGACGGGGCGTCGCGGGCGATTCTTACCGTCGGGAACGTTTCCGGGATAGTAGACAAGTTTCTTGGGATAGAACGAAAGAAATATGATCACTGGATCTGCGGGAAACTCAAGCCCATGCCAAGTCAGGTGATTGATTCCCTCCGGGGGTACAAGGAAATCTCCATCTTCGAGGACCATCAGAGAAGCGGGGGCCTGTTTTCCATCCTTGCGGAAATCTTTTATACGCAAACCGGCATGGGTATTGGTCCGGTTTTGCATAGCTATTCGATTGCCGATGTTTTCCCTTCCATTGTCGGCAAGGAAGCCGCCTTAGCCAACGAGATGGTAAAACCGATAGTGGGGAAATGATCCCCGGGAAAAAAATAGCTATTCTCGGTGCGACCGGCCATATCGCCAAGGGGCTGATCTTTAACCTCGGAAATAGCGGTGGATACGATCTTCGCCTGTTCGCCCGTTCCCCCGAGAGAGTAAGCGCATTCCTTGCCGCCATCGGTATGGGCGATCGTTTCCAGGCAAAATATTATGACGAATTCGACCGGGGATCGTACGACGCGATCATCAACTGTATCGGGATCGGCGATCCTGGAAAGCTGAAGGACGCCGCGTCGTCCATATTTCAGATCACGGAAACCTTCGACAACCTCGTGCTGGGCCACCTGGAGCGCCACCCGGAGTCGATCTACATCAATATCAGCAGCGGCGCCGTATATGGAACCGACTTTTCCTCCCCAGCAGATGAAAACAGCCGAGCCGTTATTGATATCAACTCCATGGATCCGGCTGCCTATTACGGCATCGCAAAGCTCCATTCGGAAGCCAAGCATCGTGCGATGAAGGATTTCCGGATCGTCGACCTGCGGGTATTCAGTTATTTCAGCCGGTTCATCGATCTCGACGCTAAATTCATGATGAGCGAGGTCATGTCCTGCATTCTGCATGGAAAAGAATTCGTGACAGGGCCCGACGACATAGTCCGCGACTATATCCATCCTGAAGACCTCGCATCCCTGGTGAAACTCTGCATTGCCAAGCGGGAGCTGAACGACGCGTTAGATGTTTGCAGTCTGCGTCCTGCCAGGAAATTTGAAATCCTCGAAAAATTATCCTCTCTGTACGGGCTGAAAAATGCAGTGAAGGAAAGCCACAGCGAATTATCCGCTACCGGGAAGAAGACGAACTATTACTCCACTAATGGCAAGGTCCGGACAACCGGGTTCGTTCCCCGATACACCTCCCTGGAGACGCTCTGCCAGGAGACGAAGCTCATCATGGATTCTCGGTAAATGGAGAAGAAGTCCGTTATTCTCGTCACCGGCTCGACCGGGATGGTCGGGCTGTCGCTCCTCGCAAAGCTTCAGCAACTTGCCTTCAAGCGGGTTCTCTCCCCTTCGCGGCATGAGCTCGATCTGTGCATCCGGGAGCAGGTCGACACCTATTTTGATAGACACCGCCCCGAATACGTCTTCATGCTTGGTGCCAAAGTTGGGGGGATTGCGGCCAACCAGTCCGACCCTGTGGGTTTTCTCGTGGAGAATGCGAAAATCCAGATCAACTTGTTCGAGGCATGCCACAAGTACCGGACGAAAAAGAATCTCTTTCTCGGGAGCTCCTGCATCTACCCGCGAGAATGCCCTCAGCCCATGAAAGAGGAACACCTTCTGACTGGACCTCTGGAGCCCACCAACGAAGGGTACGCCCTGTCCAAGATCATGGGGCTGAAACTTGCGGAATATTACTACCGCCAACACGGAATGAAGACTATCTGCCCGATGCCCTGCAACATCTACGGGACTAACGACCACTTCGAATTTCATCGTTCCCACGTCCTTTCAGCCCTTGTGAGACGATTTGTTGATGCGCAGGATGGCGCCGCGGAGCACGTGACTCTTTGGGGAACTGGGATTGCCCGGCGGGAGTTTATCCATGTTCATGACGTTGCGGATGCGCTCTTTTTCTTAATGGGCCATCGTGAGGGGCCGGAGATCATTAATGTGGGAACGGGAGAAGATCTTTCCATCCGGGACCTCGCGACCCTCATTGCGGGAATGGTCGGGTATCAGGGAGAGATCCGATGGGACCCCACCAAGCCGGACGGGATGCCGAGGAAATGTCTCGATGTTTCGAAATTGAACAACATGGGCTTCCGAACGAAGATCGGCCTCGAAGAAGGAGTGGAAAGGACCATCTTGGAATACCGGATGCGCAAGATGGAAGGTTCCGTAGAATGACCATCGACCTCACAGGCAAACTGGGAGGAGTGATCGAACTACTCCTCGAATCGCACAGTCGAATTAACGAGGCCAAGCCGGAGCGCTACTGGTATCCGTTAAGCATGGCGACTTACGGTGTCGAGGAGATCATCGAGGCGCTGGACTCGATGTGCCGCTTCAGGACGACGATGTGGGAAAAGACACGGAAGTTCGAAGGGCTCTTCGCGGAGTACCAGGGGGCAAAGGAAGCAGTCATGGTGAACAGCGGATCCTCCGCCGACCTTCTCCTTTCCTTTCTTCTGACCAGCGCGCCGTCACATTACAGTGGACCAGGCGACGAGATCCTGATTCCTGCGGTAACCTGGCCCACCCAGATCTGGTCGCCGATGATGGCGGGGCTGAAGGTTCGCCTTGTAGACGTGGACCCGGAGACGCTGAATATCTCGCTCGAGGACCTTGAGAGGAAAATCACTCCGAGGACGAAATGTCTGTTCCCGGTCCACCTGCTTGGGAATCCGTGCGGGATGGACAGGATACTCGAAATAGCAAAAGCAAAAAACCTGATCGTCATCGAGGATTGCTGCGAGGCACTGGGCTCGGAATGGAACGGGACCAAGGTCGGGAATTTCGGACTGGGGGCTTCGTTCTCTTTCTTCTTTGCTCACCATATGACCACGATGGAAGGGGGAATGATCACCACGAACAGCGAGGAGGCAGCCGAAACTCTCCGCATACTTAGAGCCCACGGCTGGCTTCGGAACGTGGTGGACCCTTCCCGGTATGCGATCGACGGGCCGGATATCGATCCACGGTACGCGTTCGTCAATTGGGGGTTCAACGTGCGCCCCACCGACCTTCAGGCAGGGTTCGGGCTGCAGCAGATCGTCAAGCTCCCGCAATTCAACCGGAGGCGGGAAGTCCTGGCTGACCGGTTTTTTGCGTTCATCGACAACTCCCGGTTCCTGTCTCGTCCGAAGGTTTCGGATCTTGCCCGCCCTGCCTGGATGGCGCTGCCGGTCCTGGTTGCCGAGGATAGCCCGTTCAAGCGGAACGAACTTACACGGTATCTTGAGAACGAGGGAGTGGAAACACGGCCTATCGTGACGGGAAATATCGCGCGACAGCCGGTTGCGAAACTGTTCAAGGAGTTCTGTGACTGCCCCCTTCCCGGTGCGGACGCCGTCCACGAGCGAGGGTTCTACATCGGGTTGTCCCCCATCATATCGGACGCGGCGATGGACCGGCTCCTTGAATGCTTCGAGTCGTTCCTGAAACGGTTCTGATGTGAAGGCCCCACAGAATTTTCCGCAATAATCCCCCATATCGAATCATCAAGGATTGATGGCCAAAGACAGAACGATATCCCGCAAAAAAACCGCTTGGTGGGGTCTTTTATTTCATTACGCGTCTATAGGTGTTTCCTTTGTATCCGGGTTCATCGTTCTGCCGATCAGTTTGAAGTTCATCCCGTTGGACCTGTACGGCGCATGGCTCGCAAGCGGAAACATCCTTATTTGGCTAACAGTTATAGATCCCGGCTTGGGAGCGGTTCTCCAGCAGAGAATCGGCGAAGCCTACGGTGGGAAAAACTACAGGAGCCTGCCGTCTCTCGCTTGGAGTGGATTTGCAATCAACGGGGTTATCGTGGCTGTCATCGTTATGGCGGGATTGGTTCTTACGGATTTCGTCCCGAGCCTTCTGAAACTTCCCCAGAGCATCGATGCTTCCCTGGTAAAGAATGCATTTGCTTGGGCGGTGGCAGGGACCGGGTTGTCCTTCCTGGCTTTCGCTATCGCGCATGTCAATGTCGGCCTGCAGGCAACAGTGGGTATGGGTTTCCCCTTTTTCATCGTGTCCCTTGGATCAATCGCCTTGACGGTCGTCCTCTTATACAACGGGTTCGGGATCATGGCCGCTCCATTCGCGAACGTCTTTCGGGGTGGCGTGTTGTTGATTTGGAACGCTGGATACCTGTGCTGGAGGTTCAGGTCGGAGGGAGTGTCCATGGCCCCTTCTCTTGGCGATGTGCGCGGACTCCTCAGGCTCACCACGTACACATTCGCAAGCAACAGCCTTGGGAATTTGGCCAACAGCTTCGACAGTTTTCTCGTGGCACGCGTACTGGGTGCGGGACAGGTTCCAATCCTGAGGGCGACCCGGACGACGATAGAAAGTTTTCGGCCTTTGGTTGAAAGACCTTTCGTCGCATTGATGCCTGCGTTGTCCCATCTTACCGGTTCCGGAGAACTGGATAAGAGTAGAACCGTTCTGTTACGGCTGACTGTTCTGACCATATGGGCTGTTGGGTTGATCGGAGGGGGATTCCTCTCATTGAATGATCGACTTGTCACCCTATGGGTTGGCATGGGTCTATTTGCGGGCCATTCCGTCAACGCGTTGCTATGTCTTGGTTTTGTTGTTGGCTCTATCTGCGCTGGACTGACGAACGTCTGTTTTTCCCTCGGGGCAATCGAAAAAACCAGCCGGATCAGGACGATCCAAGGAGTTCTTCAAATATTTTTAATGGTAATGTTCGGATGGTATTTCGGGATGATTGGCATCGTAGCGGCTCCTCTTTTAGCGACAGTTTGTGTCGGTGGTTGGATGGTTCCCAGACTTTTCGGATCTCTATTAAAATTCGAACGAGCCGAATACCTTAGGCTGGGCCGGGAGTCTTTATATGCCGTTGCCGCGGCGGTTGCCGCTTCTCTTTCTGTTTACCTATTAAGACCAACCTCTTGGTTCTATCTTTCATTGTGCGCTTTTCTGTTTACGGTTGTTTTTACATCATTTCTTGCGGCCATTTCTTCGACATTTCGCGCTGAAGTCCAAGAGGGATGGAGGTTTGCGATTACAGTAGCATCTCGCAACGATCACAAGAGAATGGCGATCTGACGATGAAATCAAATATATTATTATTATCAAGCTCTTTCGAAGACGAAACGCGTTCTGCAACGGTCCATCCGGATAATCATTATCCAATCGGATTGGGGTACATTCATTCGTATTTGGAAAGTAAGCGCCATAGTGTTCAAACATTATTCTTAAATGATTATCCTTTCGACCAATGCCTGAATATATTTGAAGAAAACATCATTAATTTCAAGCCAAACATTATCGGCATTCAGATGTTGACCAATAATAGGGTAAGCAGTTTCCGCATTATTGAATATTTACACGACCATCACCCATCCATTCGTATAATTATAGGCGGAATACATGCATCCTTGATGCATGAACAGATCTTGGATAAATATCCTTATCTTGTGGCCGTTTTGGGTGAAGGCGAATTAACATTTTCGGAATTAGCGGAATCTATTGGAGCGGGTAAAAACATCGATTCGATAAAAGGGATAGCTTATTGTAATGATCTTGGAAATATCGTAAGGACTCCACAAAGGGAATTGATAGAAAACCTGGATGTTTTGCCATTCCCAAAACATTCGGCATTTTTTCAGAACAACAGAAAGGTAGCAGGCATTTTAACAAGCAGGGGATGTCCTTTTTCATGCAGTTTTTGCTGTCTTGATATGGTTTCAAGGAGAAAAGTCAGGTATCGCTCTGTTGATAATGTAATAAAGGAAATATTATATTTAAAGAACTCTTTTCCAAAACTCAAAACCATCTGGATACACGACGACTCTTTTTTTCTCGATAATGATAGAGCGATTTCAATCTGCGATGAAATCGTAAAGAATAAGATTAAATTGAAATTTATTTGTAGCGGGAGGATGAAACCGGTTTCCAAGAAGCTTGTGAAATCGATGGAACGGGCCGGCTTTACGTACGTTCTCCTCGGTCTTGAATCCGGATCGGCAAAGATATTGAAAAATTGTCATAAAGGCATTTCGCCGGATGATGCCATAAATATTTTTCGATTATTTAAGAACTCATCAATTGAATTGGCCACATTTTTAATTGTAGGTCTTTGGGGGGAAGATGATAATTCCATATCTGAAACAATTGACCTGGTGCGTGCCTTGCAAAAAATAAAATATACTTTTTATGGAGATATCGGGGTCCTTTATATTTATCCTGGAACCGAAATATATGAAATCGCTAAAACCGCCGGTATTATTGATGATAATTATTGGATGTCAGTTAATCCAGTCCCATTTTTTACGGTGGAACATGGCGTTGATAAATTGTTCGAATATAAAAACACTATTCTAAATTCAGTATCGTTTATGAGGATATTTACTAAAGATGGATTTAAGGCGCAAAAAGCCATGTTGTCTGATATTGCAAAGTATTGTATCAAACATCCCAGTCTTGTTTATTGGTTCTATAAAAATATTTTAAAGACTGGGATTTCACGTTATTTTGGTAATAAAGAAAACGTTCATGCCATTTCAAGTTGACTATATATTTCTTCTGAAGTGATCAGGTGAGATGAATATTTATCGTTTCTTGCGAACATCTGTTTCGGAGCGCCGGCAACTTCGTGAGTTTATCGCTCTGTCGAATAAGATTCGCGCCGGAGGAACAGATGACAGCGGCTACTCCATAGAGGATGTGAAGAGATCCCTTTCCCGTAAAACAATGGAACGGAGACAGTTCATTGTATCCGGTGGGCAACCCGTCGTTGCAGGATTTGGCGCGATGGAATCCTGGCAACGAAATGGGATGTGGAAAGGTTTTCATGAGGTGTCTGATTTTCATCTGCACGAAGTGCCTCATGAAAAACTTCCAGGCGCCCGTTCCGACGATCATGAAAGGGAAATCAAGGCTTCGACTTTTCTCTCCTTCATTGACGAGCTGGAAAAGAAAGTAGAGGTGACCTGCGCCTATTTCTACCATTCGGGGAGACATATATCGGATGAACTGATTAATGAATTGCACCACCGCGGCATCTGGACAATTATCATGAGCCTCGACGACAATCACCAATTTTCCAACCCGAAGTGCAAGCGGACAGGAGAGCCTCATCAATTAAGAGTAGCTCGCCAGGTTGATTTATATTGGACAACCTGGAAGGCGGGTACTGAATTGGTCAAAAGGGTCGGTGGGAACCCATGGTATGGCGGTATGGCCGCTAACGAAGAGTTCTATCGTCCGCTTGGCCTCGATCGGGACCTCGATGTTGTTTTCATTGGTGCGAACTACGGGATCAGGAAGACACTCGTCGAAAAACTACGGGGATACGGCGTAGACGTACACGGATTCGGCTTCGGCTGGCCAAACGGTCCGGTGTCCCCGGAGGAGATGGTTCGTTTGTACAGTCGAGCCAAGATAGTCTTGGGCACAGGTGTTGTTGGGTACATGGCCGGAGTGAAACATCTCAAGGGACGTGATTTTGAAGTGCCGATGTGTGGGGCTCTATACTTGACCTCATACAACCCGGAACTTTGCGACTTCTTCGATATCGGCAAGGAGATTATCTGTTACGGCTCCATAGAGGAGAGCGTAGAACTGATCCGGTGGTTTCTTTGCAATCCCAAAGAGAGCGAAAACATACGGACATCCGCTCGAAAACGTTCGATTCGAGATCACACATGGGAAAATCGTTTAAAAAACATGTTTGATCTTTGGTCGAATACCAAAGGATAAATCATATGACAATTCCTAAAACCAATGGAAGAGAGTTTAAACCGAATCTCAAAGACATTATAAAAACACCGTTAAGCGTTAAAATGTCCGGCTTTGTAACAAGATTTAAAAGGCATATTCTAAAAATGCAACTGGATGACGATAACTGGGAAACCTATAGCAAGGCTTACGGTCCGGAGAATGAGGCGGAGTCTTATTACTATACGTTTGACCTTGGAAAGATAGATCACAAGATAATTGATGGAAATATATATATATTGGGAGATTGTAAGCCCCTGCAATTCTCCAACAGGGCAATAATCGAAGCGGTTATAAATTTACCCGATATATCTTCCATTTCAGAGGTGGGAACAGGGAATGGCAAATTGATAGTTAACATTAAAAGAATCCTCGGACCAAAGGTTATATATACCGCATCTGATATTGCTAAATGTCAATTAGATCTATTTAAACAAACCTTTCCCGAAGATTTCAATCAGATTCAGCCATATATATTTAATATTACAGAGAGATCTCTTCCAGCCAATGATAAACAAGATGTTGTTTTCGCCGCGACGGTTCTCATGCATATAAAGAGGGAGATAGAATACAGGAAAGCATTAGAAAATTTATTATTAAGTGCGAATAAGTATGTTGTAATTCTGGATAATTGGAAATCCCATGACTACTATAATGATATATTAACAATAATAAAAAATAACACAGATAAATTTTCGTGTTCAACGGTATATAAATATGATTCCGGATCAAATATATGTATTATTGTAGGACTCATAAAGGACAAATTGCCGTTGATGTATGATGTGTTAAATAATAATGTAATGCTGTTCAAATATTTTGCTCTTAATGGTGAATGGAAATAATTTTGGACAAATGCATTGTTAAATTAGATAGCGAATGATTTAATGGCAGCATATATTAGCAAATACGTTGGCCTAATTGTTAGATACAAGAATAGAATCCCTTTTATATTTGCAATGGCTATTATTTTATTTTGTGATCCAAGGGTTATATTGCGGACTTTTTTTGGAGATTTTCTAGGGTTGTTGATTGGCATATTACTTCAGATATACATAATATATTCTTTATTCGTCCGGTTAAAATATAACAAAAGAACCGCCCTTTTTATCTATATATTTATACTCTTTGGAGTATTTAGTGTAGGAAGATTGATATATGCGGGTATGGACTGGCGTTGGCAAATAAGTTCGTTGGTCGGATATTTTTTAGGTTCAGTAGCAGTAGCAAGGAACAACGATCGGATGTTTCAAGAGTCCGTTCTATATGCACTTACACTTGCGATGCTTTTACATACGTGGGCAATTTTCTTTCCTCCAGAATTTGTATCGAAGGGAATCGACACCCAAACAGCAATGTGGGTAACGAGAGATGACGAATTAGGTATGTTTTTTGGTAGACATACTGGTTTTACAGGAGCACCTGGCCTCCTCTCTTTATTCGCGAGCGTTGGGGTTGCGATTGGAATTCAATTAATTATTAAAGAAAAATTATGGCCGTGGTGTTTATTGGCTGGGGCTAGCTTATTATGCGGTTTTGCTTCTGGAAATAGGTCGTTCCTGTTTGCTTTAGTTGCGGTTGTCACGCTGACAATAATGTTTGGTGTGGGTAGGGGAAAAATAAGAAGTGCGTTGGTACTCGTTGGTTCCATTTTAACAGTGTTTATTGTCGGTTATTATCTATGGACCCAAACGAGTTACAGTTCGTATATGTATAACCGTCTATTTGAAGCTGCATTAGAAGAAGACATAAGAACTCGTTTATATCATAGCGAGGTGGGGATATCGGATATTGGCGATGTTGTATCGCGAGCACCGATACTAGGATCTCTGGAGTATATTCCGGGGACGAAAGAGGTTGCAGTTTATTCTGGTGTTAATTGGTTTCAACCGCATAATTCCATTGTGTGGATCTTTGGATCAAGGGGAGTTATAGCGGGATTTATTTTTGTTGTAGGGTCGCTTCTTGCAATATTCAATCTCTTGAGAAGAGATATATTACAAAAGAGATATCCACTCGTCTATTCGGCTCTTCCCGGAAGTGTGTTTCTAATTGGTTTAATAG
>Ga0334722_10008107_pt1 | contig 10077 bp, 13 predicted proteins | sample C3_bottom_MG_FD_207210 | JGI IMG/M metagenome (GOLD analysis project Ga0334722, IMG submission 207210) | Sediment microbial communities from Yellowstone Lake, YNP, Wyoming, USA - C3_bottom | ecosystem: Environmental > Aquatic > Freshwater > Lake > Sediment | place: USA: Wyoming | collected... | reverse complement strand
AGCCGACCGCGAAGGCGCTCGTGGACGGTACGCTCGAGAAGCTCGGCGTCGCCGGCAAGCCGGAGGTGCTCTTATCGGTGCTGGGCAGGATAGCCGCCAGGGCGCTCGAGACCAAGCTGGTCGCGGACGCGATGGTGGACTGGACGATGAAGCTCGCGGAGAACATAAACGCGGGCAAGAAGGACCTCTTCCAGCAGTACGAGATACCGGACAGCTCGAGCGGTATAGGGCTCTGGGAGGCCCCGAGGGGGGCGCTCGGCCACTGGAACGTCATAGAGGGCAAGGTGCTAAAGAACTACCAGCTCGTCGTGCCGACTACCTGGAACGTATGCCCGAGGGACGAGAAGGGCGTGAGGGGGCCGATTGAGGAGGCGCTGGTCGGGACACCGGTACTCGATGCGAAGAGGCCGGTCGAGATACTCAGGGTCGTGCACTCGTTCGACCCGTGTCTCGCCTGCACGGTGCACGTGATCGACCCGGGCACGAACGAAATACACAAGTTCAGGGTATCCTGAGGGAAGGGGGCGGTATAGATGGCTGAAAAAAAGATATACCAATGGACCGCAGCCGTCAGGATAGAGCACTGGTGGCACGTGGCCGCCATGGCCACTCTTGTATTCACCGGTTTTTACATCCACATGCCTTTCCTCAAGGGCGGAAACGACGACATGGGATGGATGAGGTTCGCGCATTTCGTGAGTATGTACGTCCTCATCTTCGGGTTGCTGATAAGGGTGTACCTCGCCTTCTTCTCAAGGAAGGCGGCGGACTGGAAGGAGCTCCTGCCCCTTCCGGGTAACTTGGCAGGCATACCCGAGATGGTGATGTTCTACCTGTTCCTGAAAAAGACACACAGGCCGTACAAGCGGTACAACCCGCTCCAGGGCCTGGTGTACACCCTGATGGGGGTAATGCTCCTGGTCATGACGTTCACAGGTTTCGCGATGCACGGGGGCTGGCTGCACTCGAGCTTCGCATGGGTGAACACCATGCTCGGCGGCGAGCCCGCCACCAGGCTTGTGCACTACTGTGGTATGTGGGTGCTCATCTACATGAGCGCCGTGCATACCTACTTCGTCATCAGGCAGAGCCTGCTGGAGAAGGACAGGACTCTCATGTCTATGGTGGACGGGTACAGGAGCACACCGGAATAAACCGGCTTAACTTTAGGGAGGCATAGCCCTTCCGCATGTCACCCCCGGACGCATTTTAACGGGGGTCCAGATTTTCGTTTTAATGCAAAACCTGGATTCCCGCTTTCGCGGGAATGACGCCCTTTAAAGGTGAGAGTTGTCTGAAACCATGAACGATTCATACGCCGGCCCCGGGGCCAGTGACCACAGGGTCATGGTGCTCGGGGTCGGCAACATTTTGCTCAAGGACGAGGGCGTGGGCGTGCACGTGGTCGAAAGGCTTCGGGAGTCCTACACCTTCACGCCGGAGATAGAACTTCTGGACGGCGGCACCGCCGGTTTCGACCTGCTCGCCTTCGTGGACGGGGTGAAGCACCTCATCATCGTGGACACCGTCAAGACCTCCGAGCCGCCCGGCTCCATTTTCCGGTTCACGCCTGCCGACATCAACATCAAGGTCCCGTACAAGACATCGCTCCACCAGGTAGGGATGGTAGAGGTGTTCGCGGTGGCCGAGGCGCTCGGCAAGAAGATAGAAGCGGTCATCATAGGCATCCAGCCGGAGGACATGTCGGGCTGGGGGCTGGAGATGACGGACACTATACAGGCCAAGGTGCCGGAGCTTATATCATTTGTCCTGAAGGAACTGGAAGCGGTAGGGGTGAAGGCGGAGAAAAAAGAGAAACAGGCCTAAAATCCCATGCACGAAGTCTCCATCTGCGAATCGATAATGGACATCCTGAAAGGCGAGGCGGCGAAAGCCGGGGCTTCGAAGATTACATCCGTGCGCCTGAAGATCGGTGAGATGGCGGGCGTGGTGGACGAAGCGCTACGCTTCGCGTTCGAGGTGGTATCGCAGGACACCCTCGCGCAGGGGGCCGAACTGTTCATAGACAACGTGCCGCTCACGGCGCGGTGCATATCTTGTAATGTGGAGTTCCATGTAGACGGATACGCGTTCTCGTGCCCTGACTGCAACAGCCCTGAAATAGAACTGATATCCGGCAGGGAGATGCTGATAGAAGAAATCGATATGGACTGACCCCGCATATGCGGGTGTACCCTTACTGCTTGTTGCCCCACAGCCCGCGCCCGTTTTCCCGCGCCTCCCGCTCGTAGCCTCGGAACCGCTTCAGGTACTTGAACGGGAAGCGTGTGTATGCGTGGCCGTAGCCCTGCTTTATAAGCTCCGCGTTCAGGAACGTCCCGTCCTCAAGGTACACATAGGCCAGCAGCCGGTCGTACTTGTCGCGTCTCTGCCAGTCGTACTCCAGCCTCACCGGCTTTCGCTCCACCATTTGCCTGGTGAACGCGGACGCCTCTTTCCCGTAATACTGCACCGGGGTGTCCGGCCGCACCGTCTCCGGGGTGTCCACGCCTATCAGCCGGACGCGCTCTTTTCGACCGTTCAGCCTGACTATTATGGTGTCCCCGTCAACAACCCGGATGCATACGCCGAGGTCATATTTTTTTGCGGTGACGGGCTCGCTGGTGTACTGCCGCTGCGCGCTATCGTATGGCCGGGTGTAGTGGAGGCGTGAGTGCTCGAGAGGACTTGTCGGGGCGGTGAATATGCGAAGGACTGCCGCCGTGAACGCGATGGCCGCCATGCCAATAATAAGGGCGGTGCGTCTACTGGTACTTGTCGTATGTATTTTTCGGACGGGCATATATACATTATAGACCAGTATGCGGCCGCTTGTCCAGATGCAAGGGCTTGTTCGTAAGGCAATTTGACAATAAAGGAATTACTGGCTATATTCAAACATAACGGTTTAGAGAAGGCGCTCAACCTCCCGGCAAGTTCCAGACAAGTTCCAGATAAGTCTCAGGCATCTTTTTCTGCATAGAAAACGCGTACTGCATAAAGAGGAGTAAAACCTATGCGGCTTGTTTTTGTGCTGCCGTCGTATGAGCCCTCCTGGGAGTTCGGGGGCATAGTGACCAGCATGTCCACCCTATGCAGGGGGCTTGTCGGGCATGGCGTGGACGTGACGGTTTATACGACCAACGTGAGCGCGTCCGGCAGGCCGCTCGAAGTGCCCCTGGACAGGCCGGTCGAGCTTGGGGGGGTGCATGTATGGTACTTCGAGGCGACCTACGGGCCGGGCGGGAGCTTCTACTCGCGAGACCTTATTAAAAACCTGGGCTGGACCGCGGCCGGGTTCGATGCGGTATATGTGTCGGCTACCTGGCAATGGAGCGGACTCGAGTGCGTAAGGGCATGTCGGGACGCATCGGTGCCGATGATAGTCGGCACGCACGGGAGCTTCTCGGCCGAGCTGTCCGCGGATGCGGCTGTCAAGGACATGCTGTACAGGGAGCTGTTCTTCAGGAAGGCGCTGCGGGGCGCATCAGCGGTGCATTTGACCGCGCACTCTGAAGGGGCGGTGGCCGGGTCGTGGTTTGAGGGCATGCGCACGTTCGTGGTGCCGAACGCGGCCGACCCGTGGAGGTTCCGGCCGATTGCTGACGCGCGGGAGGGCTTCCGGGCCATGCACGGCATACCAATGGGCGCGCCCGTGGTGATCAGCGTGGGGCATCGCAACTGGATGAGGCGCAACGACCTCGTGATTCGGGCGATAGCCGAGACGGATGACTGGTGGTACGTCATGGCAGGCCCGGATACGGGCGAGAAGGCGCAGGAATGGGGCGCGCTCGCACGCGAGCTGGAGGTAGACGACAGGTTCGTGCAGACGGGCTTCCTCGACTTCGAGCCCCTGGCGGAGGCGCTCTCGGCGGCGGACATATTTGCACTCGTAAGCGATTACGAGAACTTCGGTACGGCGGCCGTGGAGGGCATGATGTGCGGGCTACCCGTGATGCTGTCCTCCGAGGTCGGGCTGTGCGAGAACATATGCGGAGAGGACTTCGCCTTCACGGTGGAGAAGACGGACGAGGCGATTACGAGAAGGCTGTCGCGTTTTCTGAGCCACGGCATCGGACGCTACGACATCAGGGACGGGGCAAGGCGCTTCGCCGTGGAGAGGTTTTCGCCCTACGCGGTGGCCAAGTGTTTCATAGCCGAGGTGGAGAAGGTGCTTGGCGCACGCCGCGCTCATATGCACAGGGCTCACACCGCCGACGTAATGGACTTAAACGGGATGAGGCTGTTCCGGGATAGCGGGCATGGCAAGAGCGCGGGGGAAGAGTAGGGGCAAATATTTATCGTATTTATTCTTAAAGGTTATGCGGTTCTCCACGGTAAATAATTCCCCACATATATACGGACAGAATCCTTGACGGCTTTGGCTGATTTGACATATCTTAATGTGAAGTTATGCTTGAACTATCCGAATGTTATTTTTAACAGCCCTACCAGTTAAAGCAGTCTAAAATTTCGACATAAGGAGGAAGGAAACATGAAAAGTAGAAAACTGTTGCCTGTTGCTGCGTCTGCTATCATGGCGCTCGGTCTTTTTGCCGGAACCGGGTATGCCGCACCGAAGGAGACGAAGGTAACGCTCTCCGAAAACGACCGCATGGTTGACGCGAATGTTCAGAAAATGGTCGAGGACGGCAGGCGGATATTCCGCTATGACACTTTCGGCAGCGAGGCTTTTTGGGGTGATGCGCTTCAGCTGCACAAGGCAATTGCCGGCTCGAAGAACGGCGGCGTGGGCGGCGGGGTCAGCCCTAAGACCGCGCTTGCTGTCGGCCTTAAAGTGGATGCCGATGCACTGCCCGACGGTCTGAAGAAGCAGATTAAGGCAGGGAAAGTAAACCTGGACGACCCGGCTACGACGCTGGCCCTGCTCAAGCTCAACGCGGTCGTAGGTGTTACAGGCATCTTCGACAAAAAGGGAAACATAACGTCGATGGGAATCCAGTGTTCATTCTGCCATTCGACAGTCGATGACTCCTTCGCGCCCGGGATAGGAAGACGCCTTGACGGTTGGCCTAACCGTGACCTGAACGTAGGGGTAATCGTCTCGCTCGCCCCGAACCTCAAGCCGTTCACCGACCTCCTCGGTGTTGACGAAACAACGGTGAAAAAGGTCCTCAACAGCTGGGGGCCAGGACGCTATGACGCCGAACTGGACAAGGACGGGAAGGCTTTCCGGCCCGACGGGGGACAGGCAGGTACATTGACGTAGAGCCCGAGGTGGTGATGAAGGCTCTGAGGGGGCAATGAATACTGACTTCGTACAATCTATCCAGATCATATCGTCCATAGCTACGCCATTAATTGTCCTTTTTCTGGGGCTGAAAATTAATAAGACGCTTGACGTTTATAGGTCGACTTTGGCCAAAGACAAAGAATGGCGAACCGCTTGGGCGGAAAGGTTTTATTCTACAGCGATAGAATTTAATTCACATATAGAAGACTGCATTGGATGTTTATATGATTTACAGGAGATAGATAAACAGAAACTCCCTGGCTGGGAAGATAGGTTCAATAAGAAACTAAACCGCATTCACGACATCGTTGAGAATATAAGACGTGCAGAATGGAGTCTAAAAACAACTGTAGAGTTTGCCCCTCAATCAAAAGAAATTGTTTTAAAAGAGAGCGAGCAAATTATTTCGTTGATGAGTAATTTGCTTGCCAAAAAGCAAGGTGATTTGGAAGCTATACGGAATGCGCTTTTTAAATTCAATCAGGCGGCAATGATGGCCCATCGAGAAATTATGGGATGATGGCCTTAAACCTGTTGCCTGACAGCTAACCAATTGTTCTCAGGAATTATTTTCCATATCAGCTTTTAAAAAGTAAGCAACTGTAAGCAAATTCCAATAGAAAAGGGGCCAGCCTTTCGGCTGACCCCTTGATTTTTTGGTGCCCCCAGCATAGCCCGGACATGCGACACCGGGTTTAGGAAAACTGTTTTCAATAGGGCTTAACATTTCGTATATTAAGGGTTATTAGGTTTTTGGATTGTAGGCAATTTGACTGGCCCAGCGAGCGGGGGCCTTGACTTTGCTCCTTCGCTGTGATAATGTCCATATATAGGCTCACCTTAGCTCAAACAAGGAGGTCGTTTTATATATGGGACAGTCTGTCTTAAGCAATCTCAAGGCCCTTCACAAATTAGAGAGCATCGAAAAAGAGGTCAGGTATCTGAGACTTTCCATCCTCAAGAAGTTTGCGCCCACAGGTAAGAAAACAGCCACTTTCAGAGGTATCCTGAAGGGCGTGGATGTTACCGACGAAGACATCTCCGCCGCGAAAAAGTCCCTTTACAGTAAGACAAGAATATAGCCTGCCTATGAACTTCGTAGCGGACACCCATGCTTTGCTGTGGTGGTTTACGGACAGTCCCAAACTCGGCAAGAAAGCAGCCGCGATATTTGAGGAATGCGAAAAAGGGGAAAACGTCGTCTTTATCCCTTCAATCGTTATCGCGGAGGCCCTCAGCATATTCGACAAAAAGCGCGTATCGTTCGACTTCAAGAAACTGCTGAAACGTATCAACGACAGTGAGCGTTTTGTCATTGTTTCACTTGATTACCCCGTACTTCAAAAGATGATAGAGCTGACCGACATCCCCGAATTACACGACAAGATAATTGTCTCGACAGCGAAATACCTCAACCTGCCGATAATCACCAAAGACAGCATATTGCAAGACCTCTCTCACGTTAAGACCGTGTGGTAGTCGGTCTATAGAGGGTCGCCACTGCGTTTGGAAAGCGGCTGAAGGTCAAGATGGCGTGATAAATGGGAGCCCCGCCATGAATAATCGGCCTGACTACTATACAGAAGCAGCTACTATCAGCAAATAAGGACTCACATAAAAACAGGAGGTAGCCGATGACTATTTTCCAAATGTTCATGAGCGTGGTCATGAGAAAGGATGTATCCAAGGCTGGTGGGCAGGCGAGCTCCAAAGCTAATGGGCGGCGTGTATCTCGCGCTAATAATGGGATGGTATCACGGGCCGGCGGGAAAGTTATGTCAAAGGCTGATGGGGAAAGGATGTCCGGAGCCTCCCGTCAGAAGCCATAAACCTGTTGCCTGACTGCTAACTAATTGTTTTTAGCCATTAGTTTAAACACAGGTTTTTCAAATGTAATGAAATGTAGTCAGCTGTAGTTAAATTCCAATAGAAAAGGGGTTAGGCCCGAAAGCCTAACCCCTTGATTTTATGGTGCCCCCAGCATGGCTCGAACATGCGACACCAGGTTTAGGAAACCTGTGCTCTATCCTGCTGAGCTATGGGGGCTCGTGAGGCCTTAAATATAATGCAAAGGCCGCGTTTAGTCAATTAAAAAAGAAACGAGCCTAAAACCTGGATTCCCGTTTTCACGGGAATGACGAACTTTCCCCCTCGCCTGCCGGGAGAGCGGGGCAGGGGGGAGGGAATTGCTTTAGTAGGTTATCAGCGATATGACCGGATAACCCGCGAGTTTGTCCCTGCCTTTGAGTTCCGCAAGCTCTATCAGGAACGCAACGCCTACCACGTTCGCGCCCAGCTGCTTTAGCAGGTCGAGTGTAGCCGCCATCGTGCCGCCGGTTGCCAGAAGGTCGTCCACAACGAGTACCCTCTGGCCGGGGGTGATTGCGTCCTGGTGCACGGTCAACGTGTCCGTGCCGTACTCCAGCTCGTACTTGGCCTCGAATATGTCGCTTGGGAGCTTGCCGGGCTTCCTGACCGGTATGAAGCCCGCGCCGAGGGTGTAGGCCAGCGGTGCGGCGAATATGAAGCCCCTCGACTCTATGCCTACCACCTTGTCTATCTCCTCGTCCTCGTAGAACGAGGTGAGCTTGTCCACCACCTTCTCGAAGGCCAGCTCGTCTTTCAGCAGGGTGGTGATGTCTTTGAAGAGTATCCCCTTTTTGGGGAAGTCCGGGATGTCGCGTATCCGGGATTTCAGGTCCAACATGCGTGTGCCTCCTAATAATTTCCCCTCCCTTATTCCCTCCCCCCCCCCAAAGTGGGGTAGGGGCAGGGGTGAGGGGTGCATTAAAGTATATTATCCATGTCTATCATCTTGCGCTTCGTGATGAAGCGTAGCTTGTTGAGTGCTGAGGCCTCTATCTGGCGGACGCGTTCGCGGGTCAGGCCGAACTCCTTGCCTATTACCTCGAGCGTCTGTGCCTCGCCGTCCTCGAGCCCGAACCGCATGCTTATGACCTTCTTCTCGTTGTCGGTCAGGTACTTCAGCCACTCCATTATCTGCTCCCGGCGCATTATGCCCTCTGTGTTCTTGGCCGGGGAGAGCGAGGTCTCGTCCTCTATCAGGTCCTTGAGCGAGCCCTCCTCCTTGTTGCCGATAGGCGTGTCGAGGGAGTGCGTCTTCCTGATGAGCTGCATTATGTCCTTCACCTGCTCGGGCGGGTAGTTCATCTCGGCGGCGATTTCCTCGGTCGTAGGCTCCCGCTTGAGGCTCTGGACGAGGCGTCTGACCACCTTAACGAAGGAGTTGATCTCCTCGGAGATGTGTACCGGAAGGCGTATGGTGCGCGTCTGGTTTACCAGCGCCCTCTCTATGGACTGCTTTATCCACCACGAGGCGTACGTGGAGAAGCGGAAGCCCTTCTCAGGCTTGAACTTCTCCACGGCCTTGATGAGGCCTATGTTGCCTTCCTCAATAACGTCCGAGAACGGGAGCCCCCGGTTTATGTAGCGTTTCCCTATGTTGACCACGAGCCGGAGGTTGGCCTCTATCATCCTGGCCCTGGCCTCCTCGTCGCCCTCGGCAATCTTGTGGGCGAGTTCCTGCTCGTCCTTGAACGTGAGCAGGCTGGCGACGCGGATCTCCTTCAGGTACAGCTTTATGGCGTCCTGGGTATCGTCTGAGTAGCCGGACTCCTTTTCCTCTTCTTCTTCCTCGGCCTCCAGCTCCTCGGCGTCAGGCTCCGCTTCGTCGAGCCCGAGCCCCACGCCTTCGACCTCTTCCTCGTCAGCCCCGTCGTCGTCCAGGTATACTATGTCTTCGTCCGGCGCCTTGCCCTTGTCGAGCCCGAGCTCCACGCCCTCGTCAAGCTCGTCATTGCCGGCATTCTTCTTTTTTCTTGGAGCCATCTGCCTCTCCCGTTTTCAGAACCGTATGATGAAATTGTTGTATCTGCCCTGGTAGGGTTTCCATGTCACGCTGACCTCGGCCACCCGCGCCGCCCTGGGGCCGTCCTTCAGCTCAGCGACGAACTTCTCCACCGCTTCCCTGTCGCCCTCGACCTCGGCCGTCACGCTTCCGTCCGGCATGTTCATGGACCAGCCGTTGACGCCGAGCCTTGCCGCGAGCGATTCGGTGAAAAAGCGGTAGCCCACGCCCTGCACGCGCCCACTTACCGTAATATCGACCGACACCTTATCGCCTTGCATGGCCGCGCCGCCTTTTAGTCGAGGGACTTGAAGGCCATGGTTACGGCCTCCTCGGGTGACCCGGCCTTCTTTATCCGGTCGCCCAGGTCCCAGCTGCCCAGGCTAATAACGGTCTTGCCGAGCTTGAGAGCGAAGGCTATCTCCGAGAGGGTGCCGTACTCCCCGCCAACGGCGATGAGCACATGCGAGGTCCTGGCTATTATGATGTTCCTTGCGTGGTTGAGGCCGGTCACTATGGGGATGTCCACGAAGCGGTTGGCGTCCTGGACGTCGAAGCCCGGCAGGACGCCTATCGTCGTGCCACCAGCTTCCTTCGCGCCTTTACAGGCGGCCTCCATGACACCGCCGAGCCCGCCGGTGAGCACCATGGCCCCCCCCTGGGCGACGAGCCTCCCAACATCCACCGCTTCGGCGTACACCTTGCCGGTAGCGAGGCCGGAACCGATAACGCCTATTATAGTAGCGTCCATGTCCCTCCTAAAGAAAAAGGGCATTCAGGCAGTTGACGAGAATACCCTTTTCCGTATTATGGATGTTATTTGCGGCCGTCCGTACTGCAAGGGCCTTGTAAATCTAATGGTCGGGGCGAAAGGATTTGAACCTTCGACCCCACGGTCCCGAACCGTGTGCGCTACCAGGCTGCGCTACGCCCCGATTTTCTAATCCTACAGGAG
>Ga0334722_10008106_pt1 | contig 10079 bp, 4 predicted proteins | sample C3_bottom_MG_FD_207210 | JGI IMG/M metagenome (GOLD analysis project Ga0334722, IMG submission 207210) | Sediment microbial communities from Yellowstone Lake, YNP, Wyoming, USA - C3_bottom | ecosystem: Environmental > Aquatic > Freshwater > Lake > Sediment | place: USA: Wyoming | collected... | reverse complement strand
AAGAACTACTATTTGAAGTTGCTGACGCAGGGGGGCATATTCGGACTGAGGCAGCTATAGGAACGATCGAGATTGTGACCGATGATAAGACGCGGTTATGCGAGGTCGCACTAAGGTCACTTGAACGATTAGACGCTATTCAGATATCCGGTTCAATTGTTAGTAAATGGCTTGATGCATCGCATGAGCATCTTTTACCGCCAGCGTTACCTGCTATTATTCACCTCTCTTCGCCACCTCTACACAGATTCGGAATGTCAGTCGACGAAACCCCAGGGAGGCCGGAATCGCTCCTTGCTTCATATCACCTCTTCCCAGGTTTAGTTTCCACAACCATCCGCAACATGGTTCACATGTCTCAGAAGAGGGACAGAATTCACGCTTGCATGGCAGTGTCAGAAATCATTCGGGAATATCCTGAGTTCGGCCCAGAGATTGCCGAAGAGTTGGCAAATTCTGTCGGTCTTGCAGATGACTATTACGATGAAGGACCAGCGAGCGCAGCGGTAGCGAACGTATTGGCAGAAATAATGATGAATTATCCAGAGGAAATAGATTCGTTGCTGCAAAAAGCAATGGGCAGAAATTCTGATGATGCTATCATCTCTCTATTTCGAACATATACGAATGTTTTGCGATTCAAATTGGAAAACAAAACGCAGATGGTTAGCCCCGCTCATTCGTTATCATTCAAACGGGTGGTTGAGGCACTAACCAAACGTGTCGCCGGGCACAGCTTGCAAGACGCAATCAACTGTATTCGCTATGCGGCAAAGGATTATCCTATTATGCTGGAACAGCATATCGACACGCTGTTCGGTGCCTTAGCTTTAATAGCCGATGAAGTAGCCAATCCTTATAGTCCCCTGCTGGATGTGCGGCCCGATCCAGTAAAAGCTATCGAAGCCCAGACTCGTCAGATGCATTTGCATTCCGCTTCAGATGCAATTATAGATGCAATTGGTGTTGCTGCATTGCGTAAACCGAGCGTTATTGGGAATCAGGTAGTACAAATTCTAAAACAATCGGAAGATAAACATGAATGGCTAAGATCAGCGCTAGTGAAGTGTTTGGGGGCTGTAGGCAAAAGCCATGAGGGACTGCCTGTAATTCTTCCCTCGTTATATGATGCCATGATGGATCGATCGCAGATTGTTCGCGCGGCAGCTGTTTCCGCCTATGGTGAAATTGGCCAAAAGGCATCGGCAGATTTGCCTGTATTGTTTCATGAGAGCGCATTGGTATTACTGCTGGATAGTTACGTTATTGTTCATAGCGCTGCTGTAAAGGCAATGAGGCGTGTTCGGCTCCCTGAGGAGTTGTATGCAGATGCAATTAACAAAGTCTTAGTCCTGATTGGAGGTTACTCGCAAAGCCGCGACAGTGATAGGATTCTTTCTGACTGCATAAAATTGTATCTCGCGCTGATAGTCCAGATGGACGCATTGACTGCTGAAATAGCTGATTTCGTCATCTCTGTAGTCAGCAATATGCAGTGGCATGAAGCTGCAGATTTAGTCAGGTCAAACAGCCGAGTTCTGCAAATTGGCTGTAGCTACCCAGCATTAGTCGTTAAACTATTGCAGGAGCCGGAACTGCTCGATGACATGCGTAGTGAACTTGTGGACGAGCTCGGCAAAGTACGCTCAAACGAAATACATGTACTCTCGGAATCTATTAAAAGAGCAGCCGCTGTATGCACCCGTAACGATGTAATTTTAGCCAATAAGTTTCTTGAGATATTGACTGCGGCCGGCGCATGGGCAACGGCAGTAGAGGTGGCCAGCGTCGACACATCACGCTACGAAGATACCTTGTGGGATCGCCCGCGCAAGTTGCGATCAATAGCACGTCAAATCGCAGCAGAACTGGAATGTGCTGTTTGGAATAGGAATGCAAAGGAAGTGTTAACCTGTGTGCAGCGTTGGAAGAACATAGTTGACGAAATAGAGAAAGACGATGAAGAAAATAAAGAGGCCAGAAATCCTGTACGAGGTATTTAGCAAGCGCGCAAAAGCTGTTGAGGTACTCAGTGATGTCGTCCAAGGTCGCAGTACATCGACGGCTCTCGCAGAGGCATCATCATCTATGCATTTCGTCGCTAAGACGCTGGGCGAAAGTTATGCAGCGCTACGCTATGAGCAATTCGCCAGCCTGCTGGACTGTCTTACTCATTACATTCGTTGGAAAGAAGCCATTCGGTCTGCTGAGGTTGAAGCAGATCGTCATGCGCGAGCTGCCAAACAATTGGCGAGGGAAGTGGTGCGGTCGCTTGCAAAGGATTCGGAATCAGTCACAATATTGCAGGCCGCAGAACAAATCCAGGCGGTATCGGATGTTTCTGATATAGAGAGCACTGCCGAGGTTCTATTAAGAATTCCATTGCCGCTTCCTCTATTCGTGGTAGAGAACGAGGAAAGACGGCCAAGGCCAACATCTGCCTGTCAGCCAGAAGAAAGAGTCATAACGGTGGCTTTCATATCATTCTGGCTGAATAATATCGTGTTTGGCCATCCACATACCGTGCAGCCGAATACTCTACATGAATTGTCTGTTGAGGTGCGCATATCGCGATGGCCAGATAATGCAGAAGAGCTCATATTAGACGTTATAACCGTTGAACAAAAGGATAAATTTCAATTGCCGCAATTCAAATTTCAACGTCCTTATGGACACGCACCATTTGTATTGAAAGGGATAGGCCGCTTGTTCTTGGAAATTCCACAAGATATATCGTCTCGTCCGTTGGAATTTGCCTACCGTGCAAAGTTTGTGTCAGAGGACCAGGAGACGCATGTAGAGGTAGAAGGACAGCGTCATCTGTTACTACAAAGCTTCGATCCGGTGCTTAATCCTATATCAGGCTATCAACTTGTCGATCAACAGCTTGTGAATATAAGAAATGAAGCGCGATCTCAGTCAGGAATTCGTGATAAAGAATTGGCCGATTTTTTGCTGGTTCTTACCGTGCTCGGCAAGTCTGCTGGTGCAGCGCTTCAAGACAATTTATTTCCCGGGAAGTTTAGTGAAAAACAGTTTCAATCAAAGATGCGTGAAAAAATGCGGTCTGAACCAAGAATTGGATCCGAACTTGAAGAGCATCCAAAAGCATCAGGTGGAATAACCGATCTCTCTTTTCGCAGAATGCGTATCGAGCTCAAGGTTGAGCAGAAGCGCTTAATAAGCATGGAAGACGCCAAACAATATCTCGGGCAGACAAGTCAATACGCTGCTGGCAGCGATACTCGCTTTGGCATCTTATGCATGCTAGATTGTTCGCCCAAGACAAATGCACCGGGCTCTGTTGCAAACGACATTTCAGTGATATCTGTAAAGCCTCCGACAAATCAAGGTTTGCCAATTCTTGTAGGAGTCGTAATAATACGTGGCAATTTACCAAGGCCAAGTAGTCTTTCGGTCAGGCGCAAGGAGAATAGAGTAAAATAGCTTCAACCGAGAAGTGAACGGGATATTTGATGCGGTTTCTAGATGATGGGAGTTCTGGTACCCCTTATATCCTCCAGTCTGAGCGAGTGGCGCCGATACCTTATTTCATCAGTTTGATTACTCGTCCATAGGGATGATGAATTGATAGTGTCACTTTGCTGCAGCCCGCTCCCGCAACGCCTCATACAATCTTGCCGGTCCAAGCAGAATATCCCTAAGTCCATTGCGGACACGTTCTGAATCCAACGCCTGTTTGCTCATCGTGCTGTGGGCTGCAAAAGCGTCCATAATGGCGTTCATCAATTCACTGGCAAGGTCCGGGGAATTGGAGAACTGCTCTTTGGTGTTGTTATTTGCCTGCTGCACTAGAATGTCCGACTCAAGCAGCTTACCTTTCAACACGTTGTTGACATAAACTAGGCGATCATCGTCCGTCAGCTCGCCTTCAAAGAGGTCATTGACCCTGGCGATGATTTCGGTCAAAAAGGCTTTTTCCTTTTCCCGTACCAAACCAGTCCCCAATTCGGTCAAAGGATCAATCTTCGGATATTCCCCAGTCAGCGGAAGCGGCTCTGTGCCCTTGTTCTTCAGATTGTGGTGCGTTAGCACGACTTTGGAAAAATCAATCGTATCCCGTTCCCGGCCGAAAACCAGCAGCGGCAGCAAGCGCCGGAAGAAGATGGAGCGTTTCTCAATTTCGGTATTGCCGTAGTCGATTATCTGCGACAGGAACGTATAAAGACGCTGGAAAGCTCCCATGTCCTGCCTGAAGAGGATCATTGCATCAAGCTCATCCTGGGCATCCTTTGCGGCTTTTGCATCCTTCAGGGCCTTGGCCGCTTTCTGCTTCTCCTGCGCCGCCTTATACTTCTTCAGCAGCCGATCCACAACCGGCTCAAGGGAAGCAGCCAGGTCGCTTTGCCTGGCATTCGGGTTCAACTCTACCCCAACTACCCGGTTGACCTCAAAATCATCGTAATACCCAGCGCTATCCAGTTTCGCCCTCAGGCCATATACCAGATTCGGGTCGGTCACATCGGAGAGCTCAGCCGTGGTGTAGTACATCTTGAAGGCTTCCAGCACCTCCTGGGGATCGTTCACAAAGTCCACCACGTAGGTCGTATCCTTGCCCGGATGGGCTCGGTTGAGGCGCGAGAGGGTCTGCACTGCCTGAATACCAGCCAACCGCTTATCAACGTACATGCCGCACAAAAGAGGCTGGTCAAAACCGGTTTGGAATTTGTTAGCCGCAAGCAGGATGGAATATTCGTCTGTGTTGAATGCCTCGCGGATGTCGCGCCCTTTCAAGTTCGGGTTCATGGCCTTGCTGGTTTCGGTCAAACCCTCTGGGCCTGATTCCTTGTCATTCACCTCGCCGGAGAATGCCACAAGCGTGCCGATCTTGTACCCTTGACCTTTGATGTATTTCTCTATCGCCAGCTTCCAACGCACAACTTCCAGACGACTGCCAACGACAACCATGGCCTTGGCCGTGCCGTTAAGCAGCGGCGCTACGTTCTCGCGGAAGTGTTCCACAACCACCTGGACCTTCTGGCTTATGTTGTAGGGATGAAGCCTGACCCAGCGCATGATCCCCTTCAGAGCCTCGTTCTTTTCCACTTCCTTGTCGTCGAACTCCTTGCCGTTGTGGGCAAGTTTGAAGGCAGTCGAGTAAGGAGTGTAGTTCTGGAGCACATCGAGGATAAACTTTTCTTCGATGGCTTGACGCATGGAGTAAACATGAAACGCCGCAGGAAGGTTTTCCTTGCTGGAAGGCAGATCGGGACGGGGACGGCGGCCAAACAGCTCCAATGTCTTGGACTTGGGGGTAGCAGTAAAGGCGACGAACGTAATCCCGGTATCCGCAGAGCGCGCAGCCATTTCAGCAGCCAGGATGTCTTCGGTTGAGACCTCGCCGCCGTCGTTCAACTCCTTCAGCTCCTCTGGAGAAAGCACTGCTTTTAACTTAGCTGCAGCCTCCCCAGTCTGAGAGGAATGGGCTTCATCGGCAATCACCGCAAAGCGTTTCCCCTGAGTGGCGGCAAGCTCTTGCACTGCCTTCAGGGCAAAGGGAAAGGTCTGGATGGTGCAAACAACAATCTTCTTGCCGCCTGATAAAGCCTTGGCCAGTTCGCCGCTTTTACTGGCGCTCTCCCCGGTGATCGTCGCCACGACCCCTGCTATACGCTCAAAATCGAAGATAGCCTCCTGCAACTGGTCGTCCAGCACCGTGCGGTCCGATACCACCAGCACTGTGTCGAACATTTTCTTGTGATCGGCGTTATGCAGATCTGCCAGAAAATGGGCTGACCAGGCAATAGAGTTGGTTTTGCCCGACCCTGCGGAATGCTGGATCAGATACTTACCCCCTGGTCCCTCCTCCAGCACCTTTGCCAGAAGTTTGCGGGTAGCGTCAAGTTGATGAAAACGAGGGAAGATGACTTTAGTAATCTGTTTTTTGCTGTCCTTCTGTGTCACCAGATAGCGCCCCAGGATCTCCAGCCAGCTCTCTCGCTCCCAGACTTTTTCCCAGAGGTAGGATGTGCGGTGCCCCTGATCGTTGGGTGGGTTTCCCGCAGCGCCATTGTCTCCCTGGTTAAACGGTAGGAATGCAGTTGCGCCCCCTGCAAGCTTGGTTGTCATATGCACTTCGCGGTTACTGACGGCAAAGTGCACCAGCGCCCCGTTGGGGAAGGATAGCAGCGGTTCTGCCGCAGATTGATTTTTGGGCCTGGGATGACGGTCAAAGCGGTATTGATCCACAGCATCTTCCACCGATTGGGTAAAGTCGGTCTTCAGCTCCACCGTGGCTATTGGCAAGCCGTTAATGAACAGCACAAGATCGATGCTATTTTCATTGTGTCGCGAATAATGCACCTGCCGGACGACCCGCAGGCGATTATCAGCATATTTTTTCAACGTCTCCGGGTTCATGGCCAAAGCCGGTTTGAACTGGCTCAGCGTGATGGACTGGCGCAGGCCGATCATCTCGAACCCATGGCGCAGCACGTCAAGCGTACCGCGATCATCCAGCGATTTCCGCAGACGATCCAAGAGCACAGCCTCTGTCTGAGTGCCGTGGTTTTTAGTGAGCGTATCCCATGCCTTGGGCTGAGTGGCCTGAATCCAGGAGATTACGTCCAGCGGGAACAAGGCGCGGGCACGGTCGTAGCCTTTCGCGTCACCCTCGGCATAAAGCCAGCCGCGAGCGGCGAGGTGGTCGCAGATGTCGGTCTCGAAGTTGATTTCCTTGTGCAGGTTCATGCAACGTCCCTTTCAGTCAGATTTCTCACATCAATCTCCCCTGTTACCGCCGCCGCGATCAGCGCAGTGCGGCGCTCTTGTAAGAGGGTAATGGCGCGTTGGGCTTCGGCCGTTAGGATGTCAATCTTGGCAGTCTCACGGTCGAGGAAAGCGGCGATCGCGTGTTGCTCGGAGGGGCTCGGAATTGGAATCCGGATTTTTGCCATTACATTATTCATTAACTTTGGGTTGATGTCTTGGCGAACAAATGAGGCTGTTGATATAGATAATGCATGAACACAATAGTCCAACACTACTTTATCATTTTTTGCTTTGAGAGTTCCACAGACATTGGTACAGCTAAACTTCCCACGCCTTCTAAAAACAGTACCTGCTTTGGCTCCATCAGTTGTCCACGTGAGGTAATCTCCCTCAAAATCGTATGTATCTAATCGGCCCATAATACCATCATTTTCCGTTTGGGAAGAATAGACTGGATACTCACCAGCGTTATCCATAATTTCTCCGTGGCTTATTACACGTCCGCGACCGAGCTCGAAAAGCAGCCAAACGGCGCGAATATCCCAATGCTCCGGCACCTCCCCTAACCACTCAATCCCCGAATCCTTCCTCGGCGCATTCGGGTGCAGCCCCTTAGTGACAGCTTGGGAGATTATCGTCTGGCGTTTTTCCTTCAGAAGCGCAATCAGCCGCTGCTGTTCGGCAATCAGAGCGTCTATCTTGGCGGTCTCACGGTCGAGAAAGGCAGCGATTTTTTTCTGTTCCTGTATGGACGGGTTTGGGAATTCAAAGCTATTGAACTGCTCAGTTGGGAATCTCCATCGCCCTAGTTGTGAAGAGCCTTGCCCAAACGCATAAAATATCTTGTTTCGATACCCCATTTGAAAAAGGTATAGATAATACCTGTCAAAGCAAACTTCTTTATCCCTAACACAAAATACTCTGTAATCTGGGCTGGTAACTCCAAAAATAGAAGAGATGTCCACATATCCTGTTAAAAGATCCATATGATTCATGGCGAAGTCGCCAATCTCTACAAATTGGTATTTTGAGTAATCCATTGAAAGCTGTCCATCGCCGCTTTCAATGTCTTTAACTTTAATTCCCTGCTGCGTGATTGATAAAACCTCATACCCCTCATCGCCAGATATACGCTTCTTAATCGCAAAGAGGTGCTTAACTCTTTTTATGTTCCATCCGCTCGGCACCTCCCTTAGCCAATCCACCCCGCTCTCCTTATAGAGCTTGTACCGTGGAAAACTCATGTCGACAACCCCTTAATCATCGTCAGAATCTTGTCCGTGCATTGCTTTAATTCGGCGTCAATCACTGCAAGCTGACGGGTTGGTTCAAAGACATAGAAATGTCGGTTGAACAGAATCTCATAGCCTATCTTGGTCTTTTCGTAGTCTATCCAGGCATCAGGTGCATGGGGCAGCACCTCGCGCTTGAAGTAAACCTCCACGTCCTCAGTGAGCGGTACGTTCTCGGTATCCCGTAGGCTGCTGTCTGGTTCGGGTTTTCCTTTCAGCTTTCCTTTGCTCCCCATCACAATCTTGCCTGCCTTATCGCGCAGCGGGCGCTCAACGGTGATGGTGCGGTACCCAAACTCCTGATTTTTAAAAATGCGGGATATGGGTTTGCCGTCTTTTTTAGCCTGCTTGAATTTTCCGAAGAGCTTGGTTATCTCGTCGATATGTTCGTCGGACAGCTCTTTGCGTTTGCTCCCCAGGCTTTTCCGCATCCTTTGCCAGAAGCCCGATGAATCGATCAGTTGTATTCGCCCCTTGCGGTGCTCTGGCTTTCGGTTGCTGAGTATCCATATATAGGTGCTGATGCCGGTGTTGTAAAACATATCCGTGGGCAGGCCGATGATCGCTTCCACCAGATCATTTTCCAGCACATAGCGGCGAATCTCGCTCTCACCGCTTCCCGCGCCGCCGGTGAAGAGAGGCGAGCCGTTCAGGACGATGCCGAAGCGGCTGCCACCGTCCTTTGCCGGTCGCATCTTGCTGATGAGGTGCAAGAGAAAGAGCAGTGAACCGTCGGAGACGCGAGGCAGGCCAGGGCCGAAGCGGCCATTGAAGCCCTGTTGCTCATGCTCCTTGCGGATTTCTTTCTCGACCTTTTTCCACTCGACGCCAAAGGGCGGATTGGAGAGCATGTAATCGAAGGTTTTGAAGGGGTGGCCGTCTTCGGAGAGTGTGTTGCCTGCGACTATGTTGACTACATCCTGCCCCTTGATAAGCATGTCCGCTTTGCAGATTGCGTAGGATTCGTCGTTCAGCTCCTGGCCGAACATGGTCAGCCTCGCCTTGGGATTCAGCTCCGCAAGGTGCTCTCCTCCTACTGACAGCATTCCGCCTGTTCCGGCAGTTGGGTCGTACATGGTACGGACAATGCCGGGCTTGGTTAGCACCTCGTCGTCCTCGATGAACAACAGGTTGACCATCAGGCGGATGACTTCGCGGGGAGTGAAGTGTTCTCCCGCGGTCTCATTTGAAAGCTCGGCGAACTTTCGAATCAGCTCTTCAAAAACCAACCCCATTTGTTCGTTGCTGACGGCTTCGGGATGAAGATCGACATTGGCAAACTTTTCCGAGACCTGATACAGCAATCCAGCCTTGGCCAATCGCTCGACCTGGGTGTAGAAGTCGAAACGCTCGAAAATGTCACGCACCGACGGCGAAAACGCCTGGATGTAAGAGAACAGGTTTTCCTTGATATGGTCCTGATCCCCCATCAGCTTTTTCATGTCCATGGGTGAGGTGTTGTAGAATTTCTGCTTGGCCTTGCGAAGGAGGTAGGGCTCAGGGTTGACCTTGGCCTTCTTCTTGTCGGCAAACTCGGCCAGTACCGCTTTCTTGGTGGCTTCCAGCACGCAATCTAGACGGCGCAGTACGGTAAAGGGAAGGATCACCTTGCCATAGTCGGATTGTTTATAGTCGCCGCGAAGAAGATCCGCGACAGACCAGATGAAGGAGGATAGGGCTTGCTGGTTCATTAGAATCCCTTCGAGTCGCAGCACTCAGGCAATTTTTTTATAAAACGACAGGAGTCGGCATTGGCTGGCCAGGATTCTTTTAATAAGAATCCTGGCCAGGTACAGTGAATTATCTTTTCTTTATTTTATTATGTGCCTGGAACAGATTCTCAAAGTAATCAGTTTTCGGGAACAGCGTTACGATATCCTCTCTCGTAACAGATTCCTCTTCAATGCGGTTGTATAGCTCCTCAGAAACCGTTTTGGTTATCTCATAAACATAAGTTCCCCGCATCAATTGTAGTCTGTCTCGAAAATAATCTACTCTGGAAAATGTTCTAATCTCGAGTTGTCTTCCACTTAGCCATTGTGACGCATCTAAAGA
>Ga0334722_10008105_pt1 | contig 10082 bp, 9 predicted proteins | sample C3_bottom_MG_FD_207210 | JGI IMG/M metagenome (GOLD analysis project Ga0334722, IMG submission 207210) | Sediment microbial communities from Yellowstone Lake, YNP, Wyoming, USA - C3_bottom | ecosystem: Environmental > Aquatic > Freshwater > Lake > Sediment | place: USA: Wyoming | collected... | reverse complement strand
CGACGCTTTGCCAAGCATGTTCTCCTCGAGCACGCGGGCTAGGTTCTCCTTTGGGCTAGATTCGAGATCCCAGCTCAGGAGAACGCTCCGAGTATCCTCAATGAGGGCGCCCGCCTTGATGATTCGAGAGGAATAGACGGGTGGCTCCGCGGGGTTTCGAGTTCTCGGCATTGCGCTCGACTTTACTCGGGCTCGGTGCAACGGCCGAGCTGCGGGACCGCGCACTTAGATAGCGCCTGGACGGGCAGTAGGACCCGCCGGTCCTGGAGCGGTTTCGAACTTGGCATGCTGGTTCTTCCAGGGGGCCAGCGGTGCCAAGTCACTGCAGCCGCGCAGACACCGCAGATGATCACCGCGCAACTCCGGGGATTAGAGGCAACGAGAGGCCTGCACGCCCATATCGGCGTCACCCAGCGAGTCATGCCGGCGGTTGTTGTCCTCAGAGTTACCAGACCTTCGTTGCCAAAGAGTACACAGTCACTCGCTTTACGCGTTTGGTAATGATGCACTTATTGACGATTATTGATATAATAGAAATGCAGATACGCGTCGTACCGTTACGGCACATTCTGCACAACTTATGGAAGGACGACTCGGTCGAGGCGTCGAAGCCAGACCACAATCAGACATTCTCCAGCGTTTCGAAGACGCTGTTGGCGCCATCCAGGACAGCGACAGCTTCCGGAGATGGCTGGATGTCTCCTCCCGCTTCCATGAGTACTCGCTCGGCAATCAGCTCCTCATCGCGATGCAACGGCCTGACGCCACGTATGTAGCCGGCTTCCACGCCTGGCTCAAGCTCGGGCGCCACGTCCTAACAGGGTGTTGAAAAGCTCGGCCCTCAGTACAGAGTAAGCATGTGATCAGTTATGCTGGCGGGGAGCCAGGAGGGTCAGATGCGAGGACGAGTCGAACGGCAGGCAAAGATGCTCTTCGGGGTGACGACGGAGGACTTTGTCCCCGCCAAGCATCCGATTCGCAGGGTGAGAACGCTCATCGACGAAGTGCTCGCGGCGCTCTCGGCCCAACTGACGTCCATGTACGCAGCGGACGGACGCTACTCGATCCCGCCGGAGCATCTGATCAAGGCGACGCTCCTGATGGCGTTCTATTCGGTTCGCTCCGAGCGCCAGTTCTGTGAGCGGCTGCAGTACGACCTCCTCTTCAAGTACTTCCTCGGCCTCAACATCACGGACGACGCTTTCGACCACTCGACCTTCTCAAAGAACCGCCAGCGGCTGCTGGAGCACGACCTTGCGGCGGAACTGCTGGGCGAAGTCGTACGCGAGGCGCGCAAGCGGCGGCTGATCAGCGAGGATCACTTCTCGGTCGATGGAACGCTTTTGCAGGCATGGGCCTCGCAGAAGAGCGTGCGCCCGCGTGACGACCATGAGAATCCGCCGCCGGCTGGTGGAACCGGTGGCCGGAACCCGGAGGTAGACTTCCACGGAGAGCGGCGAGCGAACGACACGCATGTCTCGGCGACGGACCCGGAAGCGAGGCTGGCGCGCAAGGGGCAAGGGCAGGAGTCACGCCTCGCCTTCGCCGGGCATCTCCTCATGGAGAACCGCAACGGACTCATCCTCGACGTGCTCGTCACCCAGGCGACGGGGACAGCCGAGCGCGAGGCGGCGCTGGTCATGCTCGACCGGCGCAAGCTGCCCCGCAAGCGAGTGACGCTGGCCGCGGATCGGGGGTACGACACGCGCGCTTTCGTCGAGGAGTTGCGGCAGCGCGAGGTGACTCCCCACATCGCGCGGAACACGTCAGGACGGAAGAGCGCCATCGATGGCCGGACGACCCGGCACGCTGGCTACGGCCGGAGCCTGCGGGTTCGCAAGCGCATCGAGGAGTGCTTTGGCTGGATCAAGACGGTCGGCGGTGGGCGAAAGCTGCGCTACGTCGGGCGGGCGAAGAACCAGCTCTGGGCAACCTGGACGGCCGTTGCCTTCAACCTCACCCGGATGGCCAACCTGGAGCTACAGACCGTGGCGTAAAGCGCCTCAGACCAAAGCTGCTCCTCAGAATCGACTCACGACTGCCAGCCGGCCCGCTTCCTGCCACCCGACCGCCACTCGTGCCCACCCATCTCTTGCCAGGCGGGCACCTGAATGCCTCTCAAAGAGCGCCGACTGCCCAAAATCGGCGCTCTTCAACACCCTGCTAAAGGGCGAGAAGGGGATCAAAATAATGGTCCCCCACGTGAGGAAGGTGGCCAACGATGAAGGGGACGAAGAGCGACGTGTCACGGGGTTCGGGACGGGCTACGTCTTCGACGTGAGTCAGACGGACGGCGAACCGTTGCCGGCCTTCGACGTACCGACGCTCGAAGGCGATGCCGGGCAAGAGCTCTGGGACGGACTCAGCGGGTTCGCAGCGCGAGAGGGCGTCACCGTGCACATCGCTGAGCCGGAAACCCTTCCCGCAGAGACCATGGGCTACTACCAACCTGCGACGAAGGAGATCGTCGTCGGCGCCTACAGTCAGCGCCAGCGAACCAAGACGCTGGCCCATGAGCTCGGACACCACATCGCCCGGGTCGACGACCGGGCCGAGAACGAGTGCATCGCCGAAGGGATCGCCTACATCGTCTGTGCGCACTTCGGCATCGACACAGGAGAGCGCTCGTTCCCGTACGTCGCCGGTTGGGCCAAGGACAAGGCGGTGTTGAAGAACGTCCTCAGTACGATTCAGGCAGCCAGCGCCACGCTCATCGAGGGAGTCGAAGGCATGCAGCCGTCGCCCCTTTCCTCCACCGATTAGTTGCGATGCATTCCGACATCGAGGTTGACGGTCTCCTGCATCAAGTTCCGATGATCCGGCGGATGCCCATGTCCAGGTATGCTGCGTTTGGATCGACCATGATGGACCTTCGGCCGAGTTGCTTGGCGACGAAGGCCGTGGTGCACGAGCCCGCAAACGGGTCGATGACCGTACCACCTTGGCGGCAGCCGGCGAGGATGCAGGGCCTGACGAGATCCGGCGGGAAGGTGGCGAAGTGCGCCTCCCGGTAGGGGGCCGTCGGGAGCGTCCAAACCGTGCGCCGGTTGCGGCCACCGGGGACTTGCGTGAATCGGGCCGTCGCCGCGTGGAAGCTCTCGTTGGCTCGGATGCGGCCGTTTCCAGCTGGCGCGCTCTTCGGCGTCACGCCCCGACCTCGCGCATGAGCACTGCCGGACTGAGGTTCGCGGATCGCCTCCCGGTCGTACCAGTAGTGCTCACGCTTGGACAGCAGAAAGAGATACTCGTGCGCCCTGGTCGGCCGATCACGCACGCTTTCAGGCATTGCGTTTGTCTTGACCCAGATGATGTCGGACCGTAAGTACCAGCCGTCGGCGCGCAAGGCGAACGCCACCAGCCATGGAATGCCGGCCAGGTCTTTTCGCTTGAGCCCCGTTGGGGCGCCTGGCTCACCGATACTCGTCGGAGGGCCAGGAGGTACGGGCGGCACACGGTCGACACCCAGCCCGTGCGAGTCCGCGAACGTCTCGCCTGCAGCGGCAGCGTCAGCTGCATAGCTGTCGCCCAGGTTCAGCCAAAGCGTCCCGTCGTCGCGCAAGACCCGCCTGACCTCCCGGAAGACTTCGACGACGTGCTTGACGTACAGGCTCGGCGTTCGTTCGAGGCCAAGGACGCCTTGAGACGCCCCGCACCTGCACGCGGCGCTGTCCGTCTTCTTCGGGTGACCCCAGGCATTGCCGTCAACATCTCTGACTTTCATGCCTGCGGCGCGAGCTTCTTCCCCGATGTGCTGCCACTTCCGCTTGCCCGTGTAGCGCTCGGCGTGCCGCTCAATGCCCCTCCAGCGGTGGCGGCAGTCGCGGCGGCCACCCCAGATACTGGGACTGATTCCGTAGTCTCGCAGCGACCAATAAGGCGGGCTGGTGACGCAGGCATCGACAGACGCTGCCTGGAGCGCACGGAGCACATCACGTGCATCGCCCTGGTAAAAGGCGGCGCCGCCATTGTGATAGTACGGTTTCATCCTCTGCGTTACATTGAGGTCCTCGTTTCGATTAGAGGACGACAGTCTCGTCATAGCCTAGTATATCATACGAGTATTCGCATCACGTCTTCCACTATCTCGCTCCTCCGCACAAAGTCACCCGATGTATGGATAGTTCCGATAATCTCTCTTCTCGGAACAAGTTGGCACTTGATAAGCACAAGAGCGGTTCCGTATAATGACTTAGAGACCATGTTATAGGAACTGAATTACGAAGCACAGTAGTTGTTGAGACAAACCGCGGCAGTCCGCTATAACTAGGTGACGCGAAACATTCGCGCAGACCTATGACAACAACCGACCAAACCATACCCTACCAGCGAACAGCCCTTCTGGGGTTCGAACAGCCGCTGGCTGACTTCTTCCGTTCGCTTGGCGCCAAGAACCGCAGTGACGCCACCCTCCTCGCCTACGAGACCGACCTTCGTCAATTCTTCGCCTTCCTCGCTGCAAACAATGTGGCCGCGACCAGGCCCGAGAGCGTTGAGCGCGTCGACGTTGTCGAGTTCCTTGCCGATCTCGGCTCCCGCGGCGTCAGCGGCGTCTCACGGGCGCGCAAGCTGGCGGCGATCCGCGAGTTCTGCCGTTTCCTTGTCACGAATGAGACGGTCTCGCGATCACCAGCCGATGGCGTCGAGACGCCACGCCGAGAACGCAACGTCCGAACATACCTCCGCCCAGAGGAATACAGCCGGATGCTGGCGCTCGCCGGTAGTAACGCCCGCGACTACGCGATGCTCGAGACCTTCCTTCAGACAGGCGTGCGCGTCAGCGAGCTCTGTGCCCTCACCCTCGATGACGTCGACCTCGACGGACATGTCGTGCGCGTTCGGGGCAAGGGGATGGTGGCACGTGAGATCGACCTCGAGCGGAATGGGTTGCTGGCCCTGAAGAGCTGGCTCAGCGTGCGGCCGCTGGCTATGTCGAATCACGTCTTCTTGAACAAGGACGGTCAGCCGTTTAGCGTCAGAGGGGTGCGAAAACTTGTCGAGAAGTACCGACGTCGCGCCGGCATTGCCAGGCGCGCGAGCTGCCACTCGCTCAGGCATACATTCGCAACCTACAAGGCCGAGCGGGGAATCAGCGCCTTTCAGCTGCAGCGCTGGCTGGGACACGCTTCGGTCGCAACGACTCAGATTTACGTCCATCTCGGCCGCCAGAACGCGAGGAAGCTGATGGAGGCGACGAGTCTATGAGGAGAGCAAGGTCTCTGCGGGGAGGACCGATCGTCATCATGCCTGCGAGTGCGCTGCTTTCAAGCCAGCCTCTGGGGCAAGGGACCATTCCAGGCACTGACCTGGTGGTCGTGGTGCCGGGTGAACAGGGCCGTGTGCGCGACGTGATGATGGACGTGGTCGCCGGTGCGAGGGAACGCGGCTGGAAGGTGCGAACGGTGCCGTCGAGTGTTATCGCCTCGGAGCAGCCATTAGCCCAGGACGGCCTTTGCATCCATAAGCGCTCCACTCGTTATAGGTGACAACGGAAGGCACTCTTCAGAATCCGCTTACAGTTCAGTCGTCAGGTTTGGCAGTAACTTCGCGCGCAAGCCGTTTCGCTGCGCCGGTGTACCAGCGCTCGAGCTCCTCTGCCATCGCATCCTCGTCCGGCCAGTGGAACTGCCAGGCCTTTGACCAGTTGATTAGCAACAACGATTCGTCGGTGCAGAGCACCGAGATCGTCCGGTCTTCGACGGAGGGGTCGACCACGACCCAGACGGGCCGCCGTCCGAACTCCAGCACGAGCTCGTCGCGGATGCCGTTGAAGACTTGGCCGTGGAGAGCGCGGACGTCCATGTGGATGTCCCACTCGAAGTCGTCACTGACAAGATGCTCTGGGATCGCCGTGTCGCGTGGGGTCAGGTAGAGGGACTGGAAGACGTCCTCGCCGTCCCGGCCGAGCGCAAAGTAGCCGAACTCGTCGTTTGTCTCACGGCGGATCCGGTCGAGAATCGCTCGGCCTCGTCGGTTTGGTTCCGGTTCTTGGAGATTATTGGGTTCCCGTTCGTTCATAGTCCGCTCTTATGTTTCCCTACCTATTATATCATATGTAGGCAACTACTATGCTTTGTCGTTATCTCGTCCTACCTCGGGATCACCTTCGCGACCGTACCGAAAGAGATACCGTCCGAAACCGACGTCGGCCCGCTCCGCCCAGATGTTCAGCATCCGGATCTGAAGTTCGCGGAACTGCTCCGGTGTCGCGGGTGAGCGCCAGAGCATGCAGATGCCGTGCCGGGTGAGCACGACGCCGATACTCACAGCGGGAACTCTGGGCTCCTGGTCGTATTCGATCCAGACGGGAACGTTGTACGCCGCGAAGCGGCCTTCGGCGTATTCCGCGAACTGCTCCGAGAGTGACTCGAAGCTGGGATGGATCTCCGCGTCGTAGCCGTCTTCATAACGGTAGACAAGCTTCGGTTCGCGGGTGCCGGGTCGCCGCTCTCGAGACTCCCGGCGGTCAGTCTCCTTCATGGTATTGTATATGTGATTATACCATATAGTGTAACAACGGGTGCGGTTCACGGTTTTGCGTGGCGGGGCCGGGGGCGGAGACTGAAGTCGCCCCAGTTGCGTGGGCGGCGTCGGCGAGGAAGCGACACTGTGGTGGGGTGGCGGGCTTGATGTTGGGCGGTGGCGACCTCTCGCGAGCGGGCGCAACGGTAGCGCTGGAGGAGTGCCCATTCAGCGGGCCAGCGGTTAGCGCTGCAGTAGGTATTGCGTAAGGCAAGCATGGGGTCGACGTTTTCGCGGCGCCAATGCATGCCGGCGCCTTTGAGCCGGGCCTCGACGATGAGCTTGTTGGCGCTCTCCACACAGCCACTGCCGATCGGCCGGCCTTCGGCGCGGAAGCGGGCGTATTGGAGCTGCTCAAGTCGGCGGGCGAGGTAGAGGAGACTCCCGCACACGACCTCGGCAGCTTCCGTGCTCGGCGACAAGGCGGTGAGCCTCTCACAGAGTTCGCGGAGGACCGTTTCGGGGTCTCCTTCCCAGAGCTCACGTAGCTGGGCCTCCCGCCAGGTGACAAGCGCTTCCTGCTCAGCAAAGAGTGCACGTGCGGCGGCGGCGACGTACTCGCTGCTATGTCCCCAATCGATGACCCGTGTTGCCTGCGGACACTGGATGTCCGCGAACTCCTGCAGCCACTCCGCCCCGTCGACGACGAGGGTGACCCGCTTTGCGCGTTCGGTGGCCCGGCGGTGGGTCTCGACGGTCGCCAGCCGGGTGAACGTCTTGTGGTCACACAGACGTGAGAAGTAGCTCAGGTCGACGGCCTTGGGCTCGCCCGCGGGTCTCTCAGTCACCCTACCGACGGCCAGCGTCTTGACCTCCGCCCACTCACCAATGAGCGGGACCATCGCACCGTCGACACTCAACTGCTGGTGTTCAACCCCCGCCGCTGTCGGCTCCGGCGCGTCCCGCAGCACCCACTCCACCGCTGCCGTCTCCGCCGCTACCAGCGCTTGCCCGGCCGCGAGCGTCTGGCGACGCGTCGTCGATGGCCCCAGCCTGATCCCAAACCACGTCTCGAAGAGCCTGCTTGCCGCCGCGAAGGGCATGATCGTCGCCAACTGCACCAGCGCTTCCTGGGCTCTGGGCAGCAAAGGTGAGTTCGGCAAGAGGCCCAACTCTCTATCGAGGGGGGAAAACACCCAGCTTGCAGACGGGGCAAACCGCGTAGCTGCGCTCAAGCACGATCGGCTCGCCGCCATTCGCTTGCAACCTCCGTGTCCGCCGTCCGCGCGTGGCTAACTTGTTGCCGCAACGCTCACAATGCGACTCCCTGTCCGCCTCGCTCTGTTGGGCGACTTCTGCCAAAAACTCCGCCCGCAGCTTCGCGACCTGTTCCTCAACGGCGTCTTCGATCTCCCGCATCGTCGCCCGCGGGTGCGCCGCCCGCCAGGCCGCCAGCGCCGGCTTCACGTTCGCGTACGCCATCCCTCTCGCTATCTCCTCGGAGCGCTCTCCCACCTGATCGTCCTCTCCTCCACCCCTCCCTTTAGCTTCTCCCTTTCATCACTCCACGCAAAACCGTGAACCGCACCCTGTAACAACACTAGGCCGTGCGAGGCCGCTGAAGCTGGCGCCGCCGCCTGGCGACCGTTTGTTTCCCGGACATGGTCGCAGCGACCCCCCCCCGTGCCATCCAATCAGCGCCGCACTGCGCGTCGGGATCGAAGTACAGGCGGGACGCGGTCGCAACGATGCTGGCTCGCCGTCTCTCATCGAACAGTACGCCCTACCCTGTCCTGGAAAGACAGGGTGAGTCCGGGAGAAACTCGAGCTTCAGCAGCTCATGGTTCGAGGAGGAAGCCGTCCTCGAACGCCCGGCCATAGAAGTCGAGGTATTCGGGCGTGCGCGCGATCCAGTACTCCTGCAGGTGCCCGCCGTCGCCGACGGAAAACTCGTGCGGGACTCCTCTGCCCGTGAGCACCGAGTCGAGCAGCTTCACCGCCGGCTGCCAGTCGTCCTCGTTACCAACGTCGATCCAGATCTTCGGCGCGGAAGTGACGTCCATGTGGCGAGCGATCTCGACGGGGTCGAATGAGGGGAGCTCCTCGGCTGAGACTCGAACGGCTTCGACGCCGGTCGAATCGCCAGGCAGTGATGGGCTGTTCGCGCCCACGATGCCGAAGACATCGGGATGGGTAAAGGCGAGATAGAGCGCGCCGAACCCACCACGGGAGAGGCCGCCGATCGCGCGTTCGGGCGCCTGGGGAATGGTGCGATAGGTAGAGTCGATGAAGGGCACGAGATCGTCGATCACATAGTCGGCCCAGGCCTCACCGTCACCGCTCAGTCCGTTTGCCCAGTACCCCCTCCCGCCCTCCGGCATGACGACGATGAACTCGGTCAACGTACCGTCGGCCATCATCTCAGCCGCCTTCTGCGGCAGCCCGTAGACCGACCACTCGGTGTAGCGCCCGCCGGCCCCATGGAGCAGGTAGAGCACCGGGAAGCGGCGGACCGGGCCGGACGCGTAGGAGGGCGGGAGGTAGATTGCGAACGGCATCGTCTGCCCGAGGGCCCCGCTTTCAATGGTGCTCTCGCTGAGACTCCCGGCGACGACCGCAAACTCAGGGTCTATCTCTCCGCTATCCGCCGAAGCCTGCTGGAGCGCGGCCCTTCCGGTGTCGACCGGTGAGGAAGTGACCTGGAGGGATGCTCGTGGTGGCGTGACCGTTGTGACCGGGTTGTTGTAGGCCTCGCGCCGGCTCTCCGCGCTTCCCGAGGCGAACGAGACCGACGTCCCCGCATCCTGACTCAAGGTCCCCAGCCCGGCCGCGCCCAGCAGGATGCCAGCCGCGAACATCGAGGGCGCCGGGCGCCAGCCGCGCTCGAATGCGCCAAGGGGGGGCCGTCCGAGCCAGCGAACCTGGGGTTGGAACAGGTGAAACCGCGTGGCCGTCCACACCGCGGTGAGCATCGCCGATTGCACCGCGAAAGACTCCCCCACGCCCAGGCGCCCTCCCGCCTGCACCTGGAAGAGCAAGATCTCAATCACGCAGGCAGCGACAACATGGGCGCTGTACGCGTAGAGCGCCGAGCCGCCGAGCGGCAGGAGGAATGGGCCCACCAACCGCCGCAGAGGCTCCCAGGCGATCGTGACCAACTGCCACGCGAAACCGAACACCACAACACAGGCGGCGAGCCTGGGAAGCGGCAACGATGTCTTGTCGAACCAGGCGTCGAGGAGCCGCGCACCGGCGCCGGCGCCAGCCCAGTGGTCCAGGACAGAGGCGTTGGTGACGTGCAGCCATACCAGCGCGGCGAAGGCCGTGGACGTGGGAAGGAGCCAGCCTCCGGCAAGCGGCGGCCTCGGGATGCGCTTGCGCATGCGGCCGACGGACTCGCCGTGATAGCCGAGCAGCAGGCCCGTGAAGAACAGCACCTGCCAGGCGGCCAGCGGGAAGTCCTGATAGTCGACGATGCGCCAGGGCAGGGTCAGCCTTTCGGGCCACAGCTGATAACCGCTCCACAGTGCCAACGACGCTGGCAGCACGATCCACCACAGTCCGCGCCGGATCAGCCAGATCGCGGGTGGGACCAGCGCCATCAGGAAGGCGTAGAGCAGCAT
>Ga0334722_10008104_pt1 | contig 10082 bp, 6 predicted proteins | sample C3_bottom_MG_FD_207210 | JGI IMG/M metagenome (GOLD analysis project Ga0334722, IMG submission 207210) | Sediment microbial communities from Yellowstone Lake, YNP, Wyoming, USA - C3_bottom | ecosystem: Environmental > Aquatic > Freshwater > Lake > Sediment | place: USA: Wyoming | collected... | reverse complement strand
CCGGATGGGCGAGCCTGCCGACCGCCTGCGCTTCGTGCCGGAAGCGGGCGAGCAGGTGCTGTAGTTCGCCTGCGTCGAGCGAGGACTTGGCGATGGTCTTGATCGCCACTGGGCGCGAGATCGCCGGGTCGAATCCGAGGTAGACCGCGCCCATGCCGCCGCGGCCGAGCACGCTCTGGATCTCGTATTTGCCAACTTTGGCCGGATGCGTCACGTCGGGCTAGGCCGCAAGCCCGGCATCCGCAGGCGGCTTCTGCGGCAGCCATACGGTGAACCGCGTGCCCTTGCCGAGCTCGGACGCGACCGTGATGCGCCCGCCGTGCTGCTCTACGATCTTGAAGGAAATCGACAGCCCCAGCCCGGTGCCCTTGCCGATCTCTTTCGTGGTGAAGAACGGGTCGAATATCTTCGGCAGGACCTCGGGCGCAATACCCTTGCCGTTGTCGGCGACTTCCACCGCGACGCCGCCGCCCTCGTCGCGCGTGCTGAGCGTGATCCTGCCTCCGGTCGCAGGCAGCGCCTGCGCCGCATTGGTGATCAGGTTGAGAAACACCTGGTTGATCTGCGAGGGCGCGCAGCTGATCGTTGCGATGTCGCCGAACTGCCGCTCTACATTGACCGCCTTGAGCATGTGACGCGCGAGCCCGAGCGCGCTCGCGAGCCCGTCGTTCAAATTGAAACTGCTCACTTTGCTGCGATCGAGCCGGCTGAAATCCTTGAGGTTGCCGACAATTTCAGCCATCTCGCCGGTGCCGTAGATCCCGTCTTTCACCAGGCCGCCGAGTTCAACCAGCACCTGCTGCTGCTTCAACTGCGCCAGCAGCGCCGAGGTCTGCGCAAACTGCTGCTGCAGTTCCTTGGGATCGACCTTGGCTTCGTCCTCGTTGAGCAGCGCCAGCAGCTTCTCGGAATGCTCGATCGCCGCGCTGATCTCGGGCAGGCGGTCGTTCACGGCGCCCAGGCTGTTCTTGACATAGGCGAGCGGCGTGTTGATCTCGTGCGCGACGCCCGCGACCATCTGACCCAGCGAGGACATCTTTTCCGACTGGATCAGCTGCGCCTCGGATTCTTTCAGGTGGCGCAGGGCATCCGACAGCGCGCGCGTGCGTTCGGCCACGCGCAGTTCCAGGCCCGCGTTTGCGGCCTTGAGCCGGACACCGAGGTAGCCGACGCCGATCAGCAGCGCCGCCGCGTAAGCGAGCAGGTACACGCGGTACAGCTCCTTCGCCTGCAGCGTGGCCTCGAGTTCGCGATTGAAGGAGAAGCTCAGGTTGTCCAGGCGCGGACCCGAAGACAGGGACGATACCCGGGTGAACAGCGACTCTTCGGCGCTCTTGCGTTTGAGCAGTTCCTGGATCGCGCCTTCAAGGCTTGCTGCCTGCGCGCGCGCTTCGTCGCTGACCGGCGCCGCCAGCTCGCGCACCTGGCTGGCTGTCATTTGGAGGCTGGCGGGCTGCGCGTTGCGGCCCAGCCAGTAATATTGCTGCGCGGCATAGGCGAGCTGGGTCACCAGCTGCTGCAGTTCTTTTTGCTTCGCGTCGCCTTTGCGCGTGTCGCCCGGCTGCGCTCCCGCCAGTTCGCCGGCGGCGGAAACGATCGCATGCAGCGCGATCTTGGCGCCCGCATTCTCGAGCTTGTATTTCTCCACCAGATCGGCCTTCTCGAGGATGGCTTTGGCCAGCTCGTCCAGGCCGTCCTTCAGCGCCGCGCTGTCGGTGCGCGGAACGACGCTGCGCAGATTGGCCAGTGCGGCTTTGGCGGTTGCAGTGCGGTTGGGCGCCGCCATCTGGTTCGCGTCGAGTTCGGTGCGCTCGCGCAACACATCGATGTCCCAGCGGCCGTCGATGTCGCGCAACGCGCTCAGCACGGAGGCGATTTCATTGCGGTCGCGCAAGTCGACCGCCTGCGTCTTGTCGTAGAGGAAGGCGAGGGCTGCGACCAGCGCCAGCGCGACGAGGGAAATCAGTAGATTGCGCAGGCTATTCATGGTGTTGTTGGCTGACTCAGGCAGGTGGCGGGCGCGCTCTGGCGCCTCGGGAAAGTTTGCACCGGGGTAGGGGGACGTGGTTATGAATTTCCCGCTAGTCTAGCATCTTCCCACGCTCGGCCCTGAGCTCCGCCGGGTCTTCCGGCGCGGTGCACAGCGGTGGTCCGGCATCCGAATGTTATTGATTTTGATCAAATCGGCAGCCACTTTTCCCCACACAATTGGTAGCAATCTAGGCGTGCTTTGCGCCTTCTTCTCAAGCTTGATTCCGGATGCAGGCGACCACCTTTAGAGTGCGAAATGAGTGAGTCGACATTTGCAGCGAGCAGCGTGCCCGCCCGCTACCGCAGTCTGAATTTTCCCCAGATGGCGGTGATCGCGCTCGGACTACTTTTTGTGGCGGTCTGGCAGGCGCCACCGCACCATGGCTATGAAGGCCTGGCGAGCTATCTGCCGCTGCACATCCTGCTCGAGGGCTTCTCGATTGTGGTATCGATGCTGGTGTTCGGTGTCGCATGGAATTCCTACAGCATCGAACGATCCGGAAATATCGTCATACTTGCGTGCGCCTTGCTGGCAGTCGGCCTGATCGATTTCGCCCATCTGCTTTCGTTTCAGGGCATGCCGGATTTCGTGACGCCGGCCAATCCGGAGAAGGCGATCACGTTTTGGCTTGCTGCGCGGCTCATCGCCGCTGCCGCGTTCCTGGTCGCGGCAATGCGGGGCTCGCAGCCGCTGCGGTCCCCGCGCACCCGCTATGTGCTTCTGGTAGGGAGCCTCGTGCTCGTTGCGCTCGCCTACTGGATCGGGCTGTTTCATCAGGAAGACCTCCCGCACACGTTCGTAGAAGGCAAGGGGCTGACGCCGATCAAAGTCGGCGCAGAGTATGTCATCGTCGGCATGCTTGCCATTCCAACGCTGCTGTTCTACGTTCGGGCCCGGCGCAAGCGCTCGTTCGAAGCCAGTTTGCTGTTTGCCGCCGCTGCCATCTCGATTCTGGGCGAGCTGTGCTTCACGCTGTATTCGGGCGTCACCGACGTGTTCAATTTGCTCGGTCACGTGTGCAAGGCCGTCGCGTACGCATTCATCTACCGCGCGGTGTTTGCCGCCAGCGTGCGCGAACCGTTCGAGCGGCTGCTGCAGGCGAAGAACCGGATTCAAAGCGAGGAACTCGAACTGCGCAAGGCCACGGAACAGATAGCGGACCTGTATAACAAGGCGCCCTGCGGCTACCACTCGCTCGACCGCGACGGCGTGTTCGTGCAGATCAATGATACCGAACTGGCGTGGCTGGGCTACACGCGCGAGGAAATGATCGGCCGGATGAACTTTGCCGAGTTGCTGACGCCGGACAGCCGCAGCCTGTTTCAGGACAACTACCCCGGCTTCAAAGAGCGGGGATCGGTCCGGGACCTCGAATTCGAGATGCTCAGAAGGGACGGATCCGTGCTGCCGGTGCTGCTGAGCGCAAGCGCGGTTACGGCCAGCGACGGCAGCTACCTGATGAGCCGCTCGATGATTTACGACATCACCGAACGCAGGCGGGCCGAGAACGCAATCAGGACCTCGAACCGTGCCTTGCGCGTATCGAGCAGCTGCAATCAGGCGCTGATACGCGTGAGCGAGGAGCAGGAGCTGTTCGAGGAAATCTGCCGGATCATCGTCGAAGAAGGCGGTTACCGGCTTGCCTGGTTCGGTTTGGTGGAGCGTGACGCCGCCAAGACCATTCGGCCGGTGGCGCAGCGCGGCTATGAAGCCGGGTACCTGGACCGGCTGCGGCTGACCTGGGCGGATACCGACAGGGGCAAGGGCCCGTCGGGCGAAGCAGTCAGGACCGCTTGCACTCAGGTGAACCAGGACTTTGCGACCAATCCCCTGATGGCGCCGTGGCGCGACGACGCTCTGCAGCGTGGCTACCATTCCAGCATCGCGCTGCCGCTCAAGGGCGAATCCGAGGTCATTGGCGTGTTGGCCATCTGCGCGGCCGAGCCGGATGCATTCGATGCCGATGAGGTCAAGCTGCTGGAGGAGCTGGCGAACAATTTTGCGTTCGGAATTGCCGTGCTGCGGGCGCGGGTCGCGCATGCGCGCGCCCAGATCGCGCTGCGCGACAGCGAGGAAAAGTTCAGGAACATCAGCAGTTCGGCGCAGGACGCGGTCATTCTCATGGATGACGCAGGCAAAGTGGCCTTCTGGAACGAGGCGGCGCGGCAAATGTACGGCTATTCCGAGCAGGAAATCCTCGGCCGGGATCTGCACCGCACGCTGGTGCCCGAGCGCCACCGCGAGGCCTACGAGCCCGGACTGCGGAAATTCTTCGCTACCGGCGGCGGAGCCTTCCTGGGCAAGAGGGAAGAGCTGATCGGACGGCGCAAGGACGGGGCGGAATTTCCGGTCGAAATGCTCGTCTCGGCGATGCAGATCAACGGCAAATGGCACGCCGCCGCCATGGTGCGCGACATCACCGAGCGCAAGGCGCAGGAGCTGAAGATCGCGCGCTTGAGCCGCATCCAAGCCGTGCTGAGCGGCATCAATGCCCTGATCGTGCGCGTCCAGGACCGCAAGCAGCTATTCGACGGAGCCTGCCAGATCGCGGTCGAACACGGCAGCTTCGGCATGGCCTGGATCAGTCTTTGGGATCCGGCCACCGCGCTGATCACACCCGTGGCCTGCGCCGGCGCCGATGCGCAATACTTCCGCGGGCGCTCGCCGGTGCCGGCGCCGCAGGGCGCGTCCCTGGCTTGCGACGAAGTCGGCCGCGCGATCCACGAGAAGCGCCCCGTTTTCGACAACCAGCTGAGCGCAAAACCCGGCGCAGGAAGTGAATGTTGGCAGGAGGCCGCCGGACTAGGCTACCGGTCTGGAATTGCGTTTCCTCTGCTGGTCGAGGGGGCAGTGACGGCAATACTCACGCTGTACGCAAAGGAGCCCGATTTCTTCAATCCGGACGAACTCAAGCTGCTGTCCGAACTGGCTGGCGACATTTCATTTGCCCTCGATCACCTCGCGAAGAAAGAGAGGGTCGACTACCTTGCGTATTACGACGTACTGACCGGGCTTCCCAACCGGGCGCTGTTCGCCGATCGCGTGGACCAGAATCTGCAGCAATCGAAACAGAGCGGCAAGATGAGCGCCCTCATGCTGCTCGACGTCGAGCGATTCCGCAACATCAGCGACACCCTCGGCCGCCAGGGCAGCGATACGATATTGAAGCTGATTACGCAGCGTCTGAGCGAAGCCGTCGGCGCGCAGGCCAGCCTTGCCCGCGTCGGCGCCGATGTCTTCGGCATCGCGGTCGGCGCCGTAGAGGGCGTTTCCGACATCGCCCATTTTGTGGAAAAGCAAATCAACGCATGTTTCAGCCGCGGCTTTCGCGCTGACGGGCATGAACTGCGCGTCGCAGCGCGACTCGGGGTCGCCGTTTCTCCGGCTGACGGCAGCGACGCCGACACTTTGTACAAGAACGCGGAACGGGCTTTGCTCAAAGCGAAAGAAGCCCAGGAACAGTACCTGTTCTACGCTGCCGATATGAACGCGCGGGTCGCCGAGTCTCTCAACATCGAAAACAGGCTGCGCAAGGCCGTCGACGAGCAGCAGTTCATTCTGCATTACCAGCCCAAGATCGAAAGCAAGACCGGCGTCGTCGTCGGGCTGGAGGCGCTGATCCGCTGGAACGATCCGGAGACAGGCATGGTGCCGCCGGGAAAATTCATATCGATTCTGGAAGAAACCGGCCTTATCCTTCCGGTCGGCGCCTGGGCGATGAAAGAAGCGGTGAATTGCTACAAGAGATGGAGCGGGCAGGGATTGAAACCGCCGCACATCGCCGTCAACGTTTCGGCGATCCAGTTGCGGCGCAAGGATTTCGTCTCGTCGGTGCAGGAAGCGATCCGCTCAGCATCGAACGGCGACCATGGGCTGGACCTGGAAATAACCGAGAGCCTGATCATGACCAACGTCGAGGACAATATCGCCAAGCTCCGCGCGATCAAGCACATGGGCATCCAGATTGCGATCGACGATTTCGGCACCGGTTACTCCTCGCTGCAGTATCTGTCCCAGTTGCCCGTGGATTCGCTCAAGATCGACCGCTCGTTCGTCGTGCGCATGCCGGAAAGCGGCGCGCAAATGTCCATCGTTTCGACCATCATTGCGCTCGCGCACGACCTGGAATTGAAGGTGGTGGCGGAAGGCGTCGAAACCGAAGAGCAGGCCAAACTGCTGCGGCTGCTGAAGTGCAATGAAATGCAGGGCTATCTGTTTTCCAGGCCCGTGCCGGAAGGACAGATCCCGGACCTGCTGCGCCAGTCCGAAGCCGGCATCGCGGCGGGCAGGTCCGGCTGAGGGCCCGGGCGCCAGCACGCCCTGCGCTCTAGGCGCCGTAGTGCTGCAGGCGTTCGATATAGCGCGCGATCAGGTCCACTTCGAGGTTGACCCGGCTGCCGGGTTTGAAATGCTTGAGGTTGGTCTGCGCGATGGTGTGCGGGATCAGGTTGATGTCGAATTCCGCTCCGTCCACGCGGTTGACCGTCAGGCTGACGCCGTTCACCGTGATCGAACCCTTGCGCGCGATGTATTTGGCCAGATCCTGCGGCGCACGCAGCGTGAGCAGAAAGCTCTCTCCGGCCGGCTCGAAGCGCAGCACCTCGCCCACGCCGTCGACGTGGCCGGACATCAGGTGCCCGCCCAAGCGGTCCGAAAGGCGCAGCGATTTTTCCAGATTGACTTCGGTGGGGACTTCCAGGCCGACGGTGCAGTTGATGGTTTCCTGCGACACATCCACCTCGAACTGGTCGCCGTGCATGGTGATGACCGTGAGGCAGATGCCGTTGACGGCGATGCTGTCGCCCAGCGCCACATCGGACAAGTCGAGCATGCCGGCGTCTATGCTGAGGCGCAAGCCGCCCTCGCGCGGCAGCGTCTTGTGGATTTTGCCGATGGAAGAAACGATGCCTGTGAACATGATGGCCTAGTTGATGAGACGTGAAAGGATGCGGATGTCGCGGCCCAGGGTCTGTACCTCGCCGAATTGTACCAGCCGCTTTTGCGCGAGGTCGACCAGTTGCGGCAGGCCGAACATGCCGCGCGCGCTGTCGCCGAGGATGCAGGGCGCAAGGTAGAGCAGGAGTTCGTCCACCAGATTTTCGCGCAACAGCGAGCCGTTCAGTTTGGTGCCGGCCTCGACGTGGACTTCATTGATTTCGCGGCGGGCGAGTTCGCGCATCAGTTCCGCCAGGTCCACCTTGCCTTGGGCGTTGGGCAGCAGCAGCACCTCGGCCCCCCGGTCCTGCAATGCGGCTATGCCTGGCGCGTCTTCCACGGCGGTCGCGACCAGCAGCTTGCCGCCCTGGAGCAGCCGCGCCGATGGCTGCAGCTGCAGCCTGCTGTCGACCAGCACCTTCAGCGGCTGGCGTGCGGTTTCGACTTCGCGCACGTTCAGTTGCGGATCATCGTCCCTGACCGTGCCGATGCCGGTGAGCACGGCGCAGGCACGCGCGCGCCAGGCATGACCGTCGCGGCGGGCCTCGGGTCCGGTGATCCACTGGCTCTGGCCGTTCGCGAGCGCGGTCCTGCCGTCCAGGCTGGCCGCGATCTTCATGCGCAGCCAAGGGCGGCCGCGGCTCATGCGCGAAACAAAGCCGACGTTGAGCGCTTGCGCCTCGTCCTGCATCAGCCCCGACTCGACCTGGATGCCGGTCGCGCGCAGCAAGGCGAAGCCGCTGCCTGCAACCAGGGAGTTCGGGTCCTGCATCGCCGCAACCACGCGCGCGATGCCGGCCGCGATCAGCGCTTCGGCGCAGGGCGGAGTGCGCCCATGGTGGCTGCAGGGCTCCAGCGACACGTACGCGGTCGCACCGCGCGCGCGCGCGCCCGCCACGCGCAGGGCCAGCACCTCCGCGTGCGGCCCGCCGGCGACCTCGTGCCAGCCCGAGCCCACCACCTCGCCGTCACGCACGATGACGCAGCCGACGCGGGGATTGGGCGTGCTGGAATACAGGCCTTTTTCGGCCAGGCGCAGGGCCTCGGCCATGTGCTCGCGATCGGCGGGGCTGAACATGCGGGCAGCGCGGCGGATCGACCCTGGGGGCGGGGTGCGCCGGCGGGCCTAGCCCCGCGCTTTGCGCCCGGGGCGCTTGACCTGCAGGATGGCGTCGCGGAAATCGTCGACGCGCTGGAAGTCCTCGTACACCGAGGCGAAGCGGATGTACGCGACATCGTCCATCTTCTTCAGCTCCCGCATCACCAATTCGCCTATGGTGCGCGACTTGATCTCGCGCTCGCCCAGGGCGAGGATGCGCGCCTCGAGGCGGTTGATGGCGTCATCGACGTTGTCGGTAGGCACCGGGCGCTTGTGCAGCGCGCGCATGAAACCGGTGCGGATCTTCTCGCGGTCATAGGCGGTGCGATAGCCGTTCGACTTGATCACGGTGGGCATCGCGAGCTCCACCCGTTCATAGGTGGTGAAGCGTTTGGCGCATTCCTTGCACTGGCGCCGGCGGCGCACGCTTGCGGCGTCCTCGGACAGGCGCGAGTCGATGACCGCGGTGTCGTCAGCCTTGCAAAACGGGCATTTCACGATGTGAGGGCGAAATTCTGCGCCTGCGTCTGGCGCGCGCCTTCCTGGCTGCCGTAGACCGGGAATCTCTGGCACAGGGCCTGCGTCTGCGCCAGCACGCGCTTTTGCACCGCTTCGTCCTGCGGGGCGTCGAGCACGTCCGCGATCAGGTGGGCGAGCTGCTCCGCTTCAGCGAGGCCGAAGCCGCGCGTGGTGATCGCCGGGCTGCCGATGCGGATGCCGCTGGTGACCATGGGCTTTTGCGGATCGTTCGGGATGGCGTTCTTGTTCACCGTCATATGCGCCCGGCCCAGCGCATCCTCGGCGTCGCGGCCCGTGATCTGCTTGGCGCGCAGGTCCAGCAGGAACAGATGGCAGTCGGTGCCGCCGGATACGATGCGCAGGCCGCGCTCCTGCAACACGCGCGCCATGGCGCGCGCATTGGCGATCACCTGCGCCTGGTAGCCCTTGAATTCGGGCGCCAGCGCTTCCTTGAACGCCACCGCCTTGGCGGCGATGACGTGCATCAGCGGGCCGCCCTGCAAGCCCGGAAACACGGCGGAGTTGACCTGCTTCTCGTATTCTTCCTTGGCGAAGACCAGGCCGCCGCGCGGGCCGCGCAGCGTCTTGTGCGTGGTGCTGGTGACGAAATCGGCAATGCCGATCGGGCTCGGATAGTGGCCGGTCGCGATCAGGCCGGCGTAATGCGCGACGTCCGCCATCAGATAGGCGTCGACTTCGTCGGCGATGTCGCGAAAGCGCTGCCAGTCGATGACGCGCGAATAGGCGGAGGCGCCGGCGACGATCATGCGCGGATTGTTTTCGCGCGCCAGGCGTTCGACCTCGGCGTAGTCGATCTGCTCGTCCGCGTCCAGGCCATAGGACAAGGCGTGATACAGCTTGCCCGAGAGATTGACCGAGGCGCCGTGGGTCAGATGCCCGCCGTGGGCGAGCGACATGCCGAGGATGGTGTCGCCCGGCTTGAGCACGGCGGTATAGACCGCCTGGTTGGCCTGCGAGCCCGAGTGCGGCTGCACGTTGGCGTACGCGGCGCCGAACAGCTGCTTCGCCCGGGCGATCGCCAAACTCTCGGCCACGTCGACCTGCTCGCAGCCGCCGTAGTAACGCTTGCCCGGGTAGCCTTCTGCATATTTGTTCGTAAGCTGCGAACCCTGCGCTTCGAGTACCGCGCGGCTGACGTAGTTTTCGGAGGCGATCAGCTCGATGTGGTGTTCCTGGCGCCGGTTCTCGGCCAGGATGGCATTCCACAACTCGGGATCGATGGCGGCCAGATGATTGTTGAGCGAGGACATGGTGCCGGGTCCGCAGGATGAACGAAGCGCAATTTTAGCATGCGGTAAGCGGGTTCCGGAGCGTGGATTGGCCTGCAGGTCGATTATGTAACTTATTGTTTAATCTACGATTGGCATCCAATATCCGGGAATTTTTCGGTTGCCAAGCGCGGCCATTGCGCGCTGCGCGCGCGAACCGTGGTTTAGGTCCGTATGAAAAGCGCATCCGTACCTAAACCACGGTTAC
>Ga0334722_10008103_pt1 | contig 10082 bp, 10 predicted proteins | sample C3_bottom_MG_FD_207210 | JGI IMG/M metagenome (GOLD analysis project Ga0334722, IMG submission 207210) | Sediment microbial communities from Yellowstone Lake, YNP, Wyoming, USA - C3_bottom | ecosystem: Environmental > Aquatic > Freshwater > Lake > Sediment | place: USA: Wyoming | collected... | reverse complement strand
CCTGCACCCCGAGCCGGCCATCCTGGTTCTTCCGCATCTGGTCGAACTCCATGCGGCAGATGGCCTTCATCCGGTTGATCACGGTCGTTCCGATGCTGATGGGAAGATCGGTCTTGTGCTTAAGCATTCCGTCCACGCGGTAGCGGACGCGATGCATGTTGTCGAGCGGCTCGATGTGGATGTCGGTGGCGCGATCCGCGATGGCGCTGGAAATAATGAAATCGAGGAGGCCGACTATGTTCTCCTCGACGTTTTCGAAAGAGCCCCCTTCGGAAATGGAAAGTTTCCCGGAATACACCTTGGCGGCACGATCGTCGGCGATGTCCAGCATCCGCAGGTCGTCGAAGACGCGCTTGATGCCGGTCTGGATGTCCGCGGCGCTGGCGATGGCGGGCGTCACCTTCCCCTTGAGGACTACCTCGAGGGTGCGTATGGTTTCCTCGGAGAGGGGGTCGCTCATGACCACCGTGATGACTTCGCCTTCCCTGAATACCGGGAGGCATTCGTTCTTCAGCAGGAAGGCCTTGCTGACCCCCTTAAGGATGCTCGGGTCGATCAGGCCAGGGCTGGGAAGGATCTTCGGTATGCCAAGTTGGGTGCTGAGGAGATTGATGAGATTCGCCTCGGTGATGTAGCCGTGATCCACGAGTATCGCGCCGAGCTTCTTCCGTTCTATCTGCTGCACCTCGAGCGCCTTCTCGACCGTTTCATGGTCCATCAACCCGGCGTCGACCAGCAGTTCGCCCAGATAGAGGCGTCTCTTGTATTTCTTCAGGACCTGTTGAAGTTCTCCCCGCGAAATGAGCTTCTGCCCGACCAAAACCTCTCCGATGGGGATAAAGGTTTTGCTTGCCTTCTGGATCGCGATCGCCTCATCGAGCTGCTTCTCGGTGATGAAGCTTTCAAGTATAAGCAGTTCGCCTATCTTGGGTTTTTGGTCGGCACTCTTTTTCATGGCGCGCTCCGCGATATCTATAAAGTTACGATTATCGAGCGGATTCAATGATAATTCATATCGTCTCCCGGTGACAACTATATTAGCGGATTGAAACCCTGTTTCCTTGACTGGAATCCAAACCGGTGTATACCCTTGACTGGACGGGAGGATAGCGGTCTTGGCACTTGCAGAGCTTGAGGGCGTTGCCCGGTCTCTCGTTGCGCCGGGGAAGGGGATCCTGGCTGCTGACGAAAGCGCGCCCACCATAGAGAAACGCTTCCGCACCATCGGCCTTCCTTCCACGGAGGAGAATCGCCGTGCGTACCGTGAACTGCTGTTCACGGCCCCCGGAATCCGGGAATTCATCAGCGGCGTGATCCTTTTCGATGAGACCATCCGCCAGAAGTCCCGGAGTGGGGCTCCATTCCCGGAAGTGCTGTCACAGCAGGGAATAATCCCCGGGATCAAGGTGGACCTGGGCGCGAAACCCCTGGCCGGTTTCCCGGGGGAAAAGGTGACGGAGGGGCTTGACGGCCTGCGGGAGCGTCTTGCTGAGTACCGTGGATTGGGCGCCCGATTCGCCAAGTGGAGGGCGGTCATCGAGATCGGCGAAGGTATTCCGACCGTGTCCTGCATCGAGGCGAATGCGCAAGCGCTTGCCCGATACGCCGCGCTGAGCCAGGAGGCGGGGCTTGTGCCGATCGTCGAACCGGAGGTCCTCATGGACGGCACGCACACCATCTCTCGCTGCGAGGATGTGACCGCCGCAACGCTCCACCGGGTGTTCTCGTCGCTCGTCTCGCACCGGGTCGAACCGGAGGGGATGCTCCTTAAGCCGAACATGGTTATTTCCGGGAAGGAGTGTCCGCAACAGGCTGGCGCGGACGATGTCGCCGCGGCCACGGTGCGCTGCCTTCGCCGGGCCGTTCCCGCCGCTGTGCCGGGGATCGTGTTTCTCTCCGGTGGACAGAGCGCGGAATTGGCGACCGTACACCTGGACGCGATGAACGCCTTGGGTAAACATCCATGGGAACTGAGTTTTTCCTATGGGCGTGCGCTGCAGGACCCGGTGCTCAAGACGTGGAAGGGCGTCGCCGCCAACGTTCAGGCGGCCGTGGAGGCGTTCCGGCACCGCTGTCGATGCAACGGGGCGGCTCGATTCGGCAGGTACACGAAAGAAATGGAGAAACAGGCCTAAGGAATGTTTTCAGACGGATCCATAAATAATGAGAATACCTGATGGAAAAGCGTATATCGCGCCGAATAACCGGGTTGGGGTATACGTACCTTAAGGAAGGGAACAGCGCATCGGTTTCCATAGGAAATGAGGGTTCAAAGGAGGAAAAGAGGATGAAGGGGATCATCGTCGTGACATTGGTTCTGGCCTTGGCCGTGACTGGATGCACCATGGGACCGAAGGAATCCGGGGGTACTGTCATCGGCGGAATGTCGGGAGCTCTGATCGGATCGGGGGTTTCCGGTGGACGGGGCGCCGGCATCGTCATCGGGGCCCTTGCCGGGGCGTTGATCGGGGGGGAGATAGGGAGATCCCTGGACAGGGCTGACCGGGAGGAGATGCAGCGGACCGCCCAGTATGCCCTGGAAAGAAACCGGGTCGACGAGACGGCCACCTGGAGAAATCCGGATTCCGGCCACTACGGAACGGTCACTCCGAGAAGGACCTACCAGTCGGCGGAAGGCAGGTATTGCAGGGAGTACCAGCAGACCGTATACATCGGGGGGGAGGAGCAACAGGCGTACGGTACGGCATGCCGCCAGCCGGACGGAACCTGGAAGATCGTGAAATAAACAAGGATCAGATCGCCACGCGCACCAGGACGGGTTTCAGGATCGCGGCGGCATCCCGCGGGTCGACTCCGACGAGGTATCCGCGCCTGCCTCCGTTTATATAGATTTTAAGCTGCGCAAGCACCGTTTCTTCCATGTAGACAGGCAACCGCTTGCGTATGCCGAAGGGCGATGTTCCCCCCACCAGGTACCCGGTGTGCCTGTGCGCTGAATCCGGCGAGCAGGGCGCAACTGATTTGACGCCGATGATCCTCGCCAGTTCCTTTGTGGAGACGTTCCTGTCGCCGTGCATCAGCACTATGAGCGGGTTCTTCCGTTCGTCCTCCATCACCAGCGTCTTTACGACGCAGTGCTCGTCCACCCCGAGTTCCCGCGCGGAGACGGACGTTCCCCCCTTCTCCTCGTAGGCGTAAGGGTGGTCCGTGAACGGAACACCCGCTGCGCGCAAGGCGCGGATGGCGGCGGTGACAGGTTGCCGTTCCTTCGACATCCCTTCCCCCCTGCATCGGATCCGACGGCTTATCATATAGCGATGGCATGAAAAAAGGAGGCCGGAACCCGGCCTCCCGCAATTAGAATCCGCCGTACTGTACAGCTTTCGGCGGGGATGTGAGACTACTTCTTCCGGATCTGGCCGCGAACCTCGCCTCCGGGCTTCCCTTTCGTATGTATGTTCGCGTAGGCCTCGCCAGCATCCAGCTTTTCGATCAACGCGCTCAGGGGCTTGCCTTTCAGGTCGCCCTGAAGGTTCTCGGCTTTGATATCCCCCTCGGCGAGCGTCCCCTCGAACATCCCCTCCTTCATCGCCGGCGGCGGGCCCGAAGGGTACAGCCACGCGGCGACGGGACCGTCCTTGTCGGGAGGGCCGAGATGGATGTGCGACATCGTGAGATTTTCGATTTTTGACGCGGTGATCTTGTAGTGGAGGGTGGTGCCGTCCTCGCTGAGCTTGAAAGTGGCCTTTCCGCTCGCCTTGGAGCCGTCAAGCCCCTCTAACTTCGCGGTGTAATGCTTCTTCCCCATGTCCGCTTGGGCGGCCGCTGCGAACGCAAGCACCAGCGCGGCTGTCAACATAAGCGATAGCAGCGATTTCGATTTCCTCATATTTCCTCCTCCTCGGGCAGGAAACGGCATATCCCCCGCCGGGCATGAACCGACGGTCAAATCGGACTGCCGTATTGCTCATGTTCTTGAGATGTCGGAGTTACGCACAGGGTTCCGGCCTGAGCTAAGGTGTGAGGACCGCTCGCAGGCGCACTTTCCCATCCCGTAATCTTTGCAGCACGTCGTTCACGTTTTTCAGCGGATGCCGCTCCACCAACGGCACGATCCCGTGGTCCGCGGCGAACCTGAGCATGGCGTCCATGTCGTCCCTCGTTCCGATGACGGAGCCGCAGATCCGCTTCTGCCCGGTGATAAGCCCCGCTGGGATGAGAGACGCCTTTTCCGCTATGGCGGCGAGCACCACGAGGGTTCCGTTGTTTCCAAGTCCCGGGATGCACTGCTCGAAGAGCTTCGCGGAGATCCCCGTCAGCAGGATCAGGTCCGCCCCGCCCAACTTGGTCAGCCGCTTTCCGATCTTTTCCTTGTCCGAGTCTATGATCTCCCGGGCGCCCATCTTGATGGCCAGGGCTTTTTTCTCCTCCCCCCGCAGTATGGCGACGACTTTCGCACCCATGGCTGCCGCCATGCGGATTCCCAGGTGGCCCAGGCCGCCGATGCCCGCCACCGCGACCGTTTTTCCCGCGAGGTTTCCCGCCCGGCGCATGGGCGCGAATACCGTGATCCCCGCGCACAGCAGGGGCGCCGTCTCCACGAGATCGAGGCCCTCCGGGATCCTGTGGGTAAAGGCCGCGGGCGCCTTCACGAACTCGGCATAACCGCCGTTCACCGTGACGCCCGTGCTCTTCTGGGAGGAGCAGAGCATCTCGGCCCCCGAACGGCAAGGCGGGCACGCTCCGCATGCGTACTGCATCCATGGAACGCCCACCCGGTCCCCCGGGGAAAAGCCTTTTACCTCACCCCCCGCTGTCTCGACGATCCCGGTAACTTCGTGTCCGGGCACGATGGGCAGGGGCGTGCCCCAGTCCTTCCAGTCCCCGTCGATCAGGTGGAGATCGCTGTGGCAGACTCCGCAGGCGCTTACCCGGATGAGCACCTCTTCCGGCCCCGGAGAGGGGACCGGCACATCCGATATCGCAAGCGGCTTCCCGAACGCTTCGCAGACCGCGGCTTTCATCTACGGTTTTCCCCTGTTTCCTGAATTATGCGGGACCTATTCGGTCAATTCGGAAATATCCGCGCTATCGGTGATCTCTATGGCGCCCTTCACGCTCATGGCGGCGGGACAGCGCACAAGGTATGTCTTGAGCGATTCCCGGACATCGTCGGATTTACCGCTTGGGATCTTGAGCGTGTATTTCACCCGGATTTTCGTGATGCGCAGGACCCCGTCGACATCCTCGACGTCCCCCTCGACATCGGCCCGGAACCGGTCGCCGAAGGTGGGAACCTTTTTACCGGCCAGCACCGTGGCCAGTGTCCCCATCATTCAACCGCCCACCGCGCCGACGATATGATCGAGTGTGGCCGCGTGCTCCTTTTCCGGCTCCACTTTATAGAAGTGCTTGATTCCTCCGTGGACCCCGTAGTAGACGGGCTCCGCGAAACCTTCGATCATCGCTTTTCTTGTCGGGCCCTTCTCCCTGGTGATCGTGATCCGTGAAGTGTGAACGACTTGACCCATTACCCCTCCTTGCCGGGATTCCACCCCGGTCCTCAAGATTATCCGAGTCGGGAATCCGGTTCACCTGTTTTGTGAATGTCCTTGGTAAGATTCCGGGTTTTCGGGACAGGTTGCAGCTTTTCAGGCCTCTCCTGGTAATATTGCTAAATATTGCTAAACAATTGAGAGCACGGCGACGAAAAGAAATGGGGGGGCCTCAACTCGGGGCTCCGCCAGGAGGATAATTGGGCGCAGTACTTACCATCACCGCGTTTCTACAGTTTATTGCCGCGTTCCTGTCCATCCGGTTCGTTCAATTTAAGAGGTTGGGACGTCCGTGGCTGCTGGTGTCCCTTGCGCTGATTCTTCTTGGCGTTCTTCGGGTGTACACACTCATAGCCGGTTATTACGATTCCACCGAGGAAGTGCTCGGTTCCGGCATCGAAACCATCTCGCTCCTGGTTGCCCTTCTTCTTGCGTGCGGATTCGCGCTTACGGAGCGTTGGTTCCTTCTGAAAGAACGGTTGGAGGGCCGATTCCAGCTGCTGTATGAAGTAGACCGGTCCATGGTCGGGGTTTTGGACGAAAACCGTATCTTGTCCATGGTGTGCGAGGTGATGTGCAGGCGAAAGGGGTACCGGCTTGCGTGGATCGGGGCTGGGGAGCAGGACGGCTCGGTTCGTGTCGTGAAGTCCGCAGGCATGGAGGAAGTTCTTTCCCAGGACGCGGGGATCCGTTGGGACGACACCCCGGAAGGGCAAGGGGTGACCGGCAGGGCGCTTCGGGGCGGCGGGCAATGTGTCGTCAACCGGGTGGACGCGGATCCCGGAATGGGGTCGTGGGGAAAAATACTCGTGAAAAGCGGCATCCGGAGCGCTTTCTCCGCCTGCATCGATTCCGGCGGACACCCTGCGATGGCGCTTACAGTCTACGCGGAAAACAGGTCCGCTTTCGACCGCCTCGAGGTGGAGGCTCTCAGCGCACTGGCCCATAGGATCGGCAACGCGGTCCAGACCGCCCGAAGGCACGAGTATTTCGTCTCCGCCAAGAGCGCCTACGACGATCTCCTGCGCGCGCAGCGCGACGGCGTGATTCTCGTCAGGGGAGAGAAGATCGTTCGGGTCAATCCGGTCGCCGCCTCTCTCCTGGGCCATCCCGATGGGGAAGAGTTGCTGGGTGAGGACCCGGCCGTCATTATCAAGGATCCGGGGAAGAACGCGGAAATCTCCGCCACCATGCGGTGGGGCGCGGAGGATGGGGGAAAGTACGAGTGGGAGGCGGAGATTCTTCGCGCGGACGGCACCGCCTTTTCCGGCGAGATGAGCATTACATGGCTTCCCAGGATGAACCGAAGGTCGACGTTCATCCCGAAGCTGGAAGGCCCCCTCGGGATGATCATCCTGCGCGACATCACGAACAGGAAAAAGGTCCTCGGGGATTTGCGGGAGCAGCGCGATTTCTCCGCGAAGATCCTCGACATCGCGGGCGTCCTCGTCGTCCAGCTGGATCCCCGGGGGGAAATCCTGCTGGTCAACCGCCAGTTCGAGGAGGTCACGGGGTTCGTTAGGGACCAGATCTCCGGCAAGGACATGGCCGGCCTGCTGATCTCCGGGCCGTACCGGTCCTCGTACCGCCGGGCGTTCGCGATGGTGCTCGAGGAATCGGTGCCGCAGAATCTCGAGTTTCCCCTCGTGACGAAGGCCGGCGAGGAGAGGACGGTGGTCTGGAACCATGCCGTGCTGAGGAATCAGGAAGGAATCATGACCTCGATCGTGGCGACGGGGACCGACGTCACCGAAAGCCGCCGGCTCGAACGGCAGATCATCCAGATGCAGAAGATGGAAGCCGTGGGGACGCTCGCGGGGGGGATCGCTCACGACTTCAACAACATACTCACGGGAATCCTGGGCAACCTGGACCTTGCGACATCGCTCCTTCCTCCCGGATCGCCGGCGGCGATGCCGGTCCAGGAATCGATCAAGGCATCCGAGAGAGCGGCCAACATGGTGCGTCAACTCCTCGATTTCTCCCGGCGGTCCCCCTCGGAGCGCCGGGCGATCGATCTTGGAAAGGTGTCGCGGGAAGTCGTGGACCTCTTCTCCCAGACCATCGACAGGCGGATCGAGGTGGATGTCCATTCCCTCGACGGCCTTTGGCTTGCGGCCGCGGATCCCAACCAGATGCACCAGGTGCTGATGAACCTCTGCGTGAACGCCAGGGACGCGATCATGGAGTGTCTCGATGCGAAGCGGGGGAGCGATCCGCACCCTGCGGGGCATCGGATACAGATCGTCACCAGGAACGTCACGGTAGGGGACGAGTACCGCCGCGAATACCCTTATGCGCGAAACGGGGATTTCGTCGTCTTATCGATATCCGACAACGGCGTGGGGATGGACGAATCGACGCAGCGCAGGGTGTTCGAGCCGTTCTACACGACGAAGAAGCTGGGACGGGGCACAGGGCTTGGCCTTTCCACCGTGTACGGCATCATCAAGCAGCACGACGGCTGGATCAATCTCGAGAGCCTGCCGGGCAAGGGGACCACGTTCCACGCGTATCTGCCCCGTGAGGTGGAGGGTGCGGAGGAGGAGAAATCACAGGGCCAGGATACGGGGAGGACGAAGACGGGGAAGGAGACGATCCTCCTTGTAGACGACGAGGAGATGATCAGGAACCTGGCCCAGCAGGTTCTGGAAGTCCACGGCTATTCCGTCCTGACCGCCGACGACGGCCAGCAGGGGATCGCTCTCTATCTGGAGAGACGCGACGAGATCGACCTCGTGATTCTCGACCTGACGATGCCGCACCTGTCGGGTAACGAAGTCCTGGCGCGCATCCGTAAGCTGGACCCGGACGCGAGGGTCATCATCTCCAGCGGACACCCGCTGCGGGAAACCCCGCGGGCGTCGGCATTCCTTCCCAAGCCGTACCGCGCCGACACACTGATCCGCCTGGTGCGGGAAGTGCTCGACCGCCACCTGGAGGAAGTTTAGCTCAATCCTTCAGCGCCGAGCGGATCGCGGCGCGCACGATATACCCGGAAAGGTGCATGATCGTATCCTGAAGATCGGGGTCGATCTCCATCGACGCGAGGCACGGGTGATGGTGGTGGCGCAGCGCCCCGGTGTCGGCCGCTTCCGGGATCCGCACGCCCTTCAGGATGGAGGCGACGAACTTCGCGGAACCGCACGGAGCGTCGCGCAGGACCTCGACGGACGCCACCAGGTCTCCCTGCCTTTCGATCCGGAACTTCGGACGTCCGAAATTCGCTGCGAATTCGGCCAGCAGCCGGTCCGGCCCGCCGTCGAAGCCGCAGAGGGGGCGGGGAAAGGCACTGGCGACACCCATCGCGGCGAGCCGTTTCCGGATCTGGTTTTCCAGGCCTGTAGGGCATGTAGTCCGGTCGTCCACGGCGGCAAGTACGGCCTTGGCGCCGCACCTTTTCGCGATGTCCGGGATCAGCTCCGCCGCCCCCGGCGTTTCGTGCAGGGAAACCAGCAGGTCCGCGGCGGGCAGGACCGCGGGCAGGAAATCCTCCGGGTCGTCGATCACGATCGGAAGGCGGGCCGGAAGCTTGAAGACGGCGGTTTCCCAGTTCGCCGGGCCGTTCGCGTCCACGTTCCCGGCAATCCGCTCCCCGTACCGGCCCTGCACCGAGAACAATATTTTCATCGAGGATTTCCGGCAAGAAGTATCGATGCGGCCCTGGCCATCTCTCTGGCAGCCGGAGATTCTTCAGGCAGGTCGAGGAAGGAGCGTGCCGCCGACTCCCATGCCCCAAGGGAAGGATCGTGGGGGATCGCAGCCAGCAGAGGTATGGGAAGGCAAGGCGTTTCCGCGGCGTCACCCGCCGCGTACGGCCGGTTCAGCAGTAGCCAGGTTTTTCCGACCTTGAGGGAAAGCTCCGTCGAGAGGTCGCGTATGGCGCGCGCGGCCGAAATGCCCCGCGGGGATGGATCGGCTACCAAGACCAGGTGGTCTATCCTTCGCAGGTTGCGACGGGATAGGTGTTCCATGCCCGCCTCGTTGTCGACGACGACGGCGGCGTAGCCACCCGCGAGCCGGGATAGGGACCTGCGCAGCAGATCGTTCACGAAGCAGTAGCAGCCGGGCCCCTCGCCGCGGCCCATCGAGATCAGGTCGACGTCCTTGCCTTCGATGACCCGTTGCTGGACCATGGCTTCGAGTTGTTCCCCCTTCGACGCGGCCCCGTCTGAAGCATCGAGAAGCTCCTCGCGGATCGATCCCAGCCCATGAGGGGCGGGAAACCCGAGGAGGAGGTGGAGATTGGCGTTCGGGTCGGCGTCCACCGCGAGCAGCGGGCGGATGCGGGATGCGAGAAGCGCGCGCAGCAGCAGGGCGGAACAGGTTGTTTTCCCGACTCCTCCCTTTCCCGCGACTGCGATCATGACGCTCAAGCGGAACCCGCCCCGTGTCGCTTTTTCAGGAGGTCGGAAAGCTCACGGGCCAGTAGCACCGCCAGCTCCGCGTCCTCGACCGAAAGCGTTCCAAGGCCGCAGGCGGGAGTCAGGAGCGCCGCCCGTATGACTGCCTCGCGGTCCATGTTGCGCGATTCGAATTTCCGGAGGATCGCCTCCATCCGGTCCG
>Ga0334722_10008102_pt1 | contig 10083 bp, 10 predicted proteins | sample C3_bottom_MG_FD_207210 | JGI IMG/M metagenome (GOLD analysis project Ga0334722, IMG submission 207210) | Sediment microbial communities from Yellowstone Lake, YNP, Wyoming, USA - C3_bottom | ecosystem: Environmental > Aquatic > Freshwater > Lake > Sediment | place: USA: Wyoming | collected... | reverse complement strand
TGCAAAAGGTGGCAGGATTTTCTTTCCGAAAAGCCCACATTGGGCGGGCTGGTCGCATTTCATACCCGTCACAAAATGCTCCTGATGGCGCACAACCCGCCGATATATAGGGAGATGGGAAAGCTGGTCGCGCAGGGAAGTAGCCTTAACTTTAAGGATTTACTTGCTAATTACGAAAATATGTTCATGAAGGGGCTGGCTTCCTCCGCGACCGTCAAGAAGCATACGGACGTGCTGATGCATATCATGGGATATTTTAAAAAGGCGCTTTCCTCGCCGGAAAAGGCGGAAATGCTGGAACTGATCGGCCAATACAAAAGCGGGACGGCGCCGCTCGTTGTCCCCTTGACGCTGCTTAGGCACTACATTTCTAAATACGATCAAGCGTACCTGAAAAATCAGGTTTACTTCAATCCCCATCCCGGGGAGCTTATGCTGCGCAACCACGCCTGAAAACGGCCCTTGCCTCTTTGCACCTGCGACATGCTCAGGAAGTCGAAAAATCACTGGGGGCGCGGAATTTCGTATAGGAAGTTTCCCCTCTTGACAAACGAACAGGCATGCATATAGTGTATCTTTACCCCCCCCGGGGTGGGAGGGGGGTTTGTAAAATGTATGCAAATTAGCATAATTATGGTGTGATGATGAAAAATGAAAATGCTTTGCGCCGCCTCAAAACCATCGAGGGTCATGTCCGCGGCGTCATCCGCATGATCGAGGAGGACAGCTACTGCATCGATGTTATCCGCCAGATTCAGGCGGTGTCCGCGGCGCTGAACAAGGTCAGCGCCCAGATTCTCGAAAACCACCTGAGCACCTGCGTCATTCCTGCGGTCAGGGGCGATGATGCAAGCGCGCGCGAGCGCGTCTTGAAAGAGATTACCGAAGTGTTTGATATGGCAAATAAGGTTTAATCACGGGGCAGGCAAGCTGCCGGCGCCTCAAAAAATGGAAGGAGTTTTTTATGAATACCGTTACCTGGTCTGTTCCTGCTATTAGTTGCGGTCACTGCACGCACACCATCGAAAGGGAGTTGAGCGAGTTGCCGGGCGTTCAGTCGGTCAAGGCTGACCGCGATTCCCGCAAGGTCACCGTCACGTTTGACGCCCCGGCAACGGAAGAGAAGCTCAAGGCGCTGCTGGCCGAGATCAATTATCCCGTCAATGCCTTCGCCGTCTGACGGAGCCCTTTTCCCGGCCCGGATGTCGGGTGGCTCGCCACGGTTTCCAAAGCGCCGCAGCTAACCGTAACCATCCGGATTGAATGAGGAATGAAGATGGATAAGAAAAAACGCGTGATTCTCCCCATCACGGGGATGACCTGCGCCAACTGCGTCGCGGCGGTTGAGCGCAATCTGAAGAAATTGGACGGCGTCAACCAGGCGGCGGTGAACCTGTCCTCGGAACGGGCGACCGTGGAGTTTGATGCCGCGAAGCTGACCGTGCCGGATGTTATCGCCCGGGTGGAACGGGCGGGTTACGGCGTTGCAACGGGGGATGCCGATCTGGTGATCAGGCGGCTTGCCGATGACAACGACGCACGCCGGCTCGAAAAGTCCTTGGCCGGGCTGGAAGGAGTGCTGGAGGCGCAGGTAACCTTTGCCGGAGAGAAGGCGCGCCTCCGGTATGTGCCGACCATGATCAGTCAGGCGGATATCCGCCGCGCCGTTGCCGAGGCTGGATTTGAAGCCCTCGAGCTGGGCGGCTCGGGAGAGGACGTCGAGGCCGAGGCCCGCCGGCAGGAACTGAGCGAACAGGGCCGCCTGCTGGTCGCCGGGCTGATCTTTACCTTGCCGCTGTTTTTGTTTTCGATGGCGCGCGACTTTGGTCTGACGGGCGCCTGGGCGCACGCCTTCTGGGTGCATTACGCCATGTGGGCAGTGGCTTCGCCGGTGCAGTTCTACGTGGGCCGTCAGTACTACAGGGGGGCTTACAAGGCGCTTGCGAACGGTTCGGCCAACATGGATGTGCTCATTGCCATGGGTTCATCCGTTGCCTACCTCTACTCGGTCTTCATTACGCTGGGGGTTATCCCCGGGCACGTCTATTTTGAGACCTCGGCAGTCATCATCACGCTGATCCGGTTGGGAAAATTCCTCGAAGCCCGCGCCAAGGGTCGCACCTCCGAGGCGATCAGGAAGCTGATGGGATTGCAGGCGAAAACCGCCCATGTCGTGCGCGACGGGCGGGAGATTGACACCCCTATTGACGAGGTGCGGGTCGGGGATGTCGTGATCGTTAAACCCGGCGAGAAGATTCCGGTGGACGGCGTCGTGATCGAAGGGCGCTCCGCCGTTGACGAAGCAATGCTGACGGGCGAATCCCTGCCGGTGGAGAAAAAGCAGGGCGACACGGTGATCGGTGCGACTCTCAACAAACTGGGACGCCTCACCTTCGAGGCGACGAAGGTCGGCAGGGAAACCGCCCTGGCGCAGATCATCAAGCTGGTGGAAGAGGCGCAGGGCAGCAAGGCGCCGATTCAGCAACTGGCGGACCGGGTCTCCGCCGTCTTTGTGCCGGCGGTCATCGCGATTGCGCTTTTGACGTTTGCCGTCTGGTATTTCGTTGTGCCGGCGGCGTTGCCTGGTTACCCGCTTATCCGTTCCGTTTTCACAACCGCCCTTGTAAACATGGTGGCCGTGCTGGTGATTGCCTGCCCGTGCGCGATGGGACTGGCCACGCCGACGGCCGTGATGGTGGGGACGGGCAGGGGGGCGCAGATGGGCGTATTGTTCCGCAGCAGCGAAGCGCTCGAGCGGGCCGGCAAGATCGATCTGGTGGCGCTCGACAAGACGGGTACGATCACGAAGGGCCAGCCCGCGGTTACCGATATTGTCCTCCGCGAGGGGAGTGCGTTGAATGAGGAAGAACTCCTGCAAATCGCCGCGGCAGTTGAAAAAGGAAGCGAGCATACGCTGGGCGAAGCCATCTGGAAGGAGGCTGAGGCGCGCGGGCTACGCCTGGCGGAAGCGACCGGATTTGCGGCCGAACCGGGACAAGGGGTGCGGGCCGAAGTGGAGGGAAGAAGCGTACTGGTCGGCAACATGCGCATGCTGGAGGCAGCCGGAATTCCGATGAACGGACTCATCGCGGCACTCGAACGTCTGCAATCCGAGGCCAAAACGGCCATGCTCGTTGCCGTTGACCATCAGGCCGCAGGCGTGATCGCCGTCGCCGATACTGTCCGGGAAGGTTCGCTTGAGGCGATTGCCGCCTTGCGCGGGCTGGGTCTGCGCGTGGTTATGATTACGGGCGACAATCGGAAAACGGCAGAGACAATCGCCGGACAGGTTGGCGTCGATGCGGTTTTGGCCGAGGTGCTGCCCGCCGGCAAGGCCGACGAAGTAAAGAAGCTGCAGCAGGGCGGCAGCGTCGTGGCGATGATCGGAGACGGCATCAACGATGCCCCCGCCTTGGCGCAGGCGGATGTGGGGATGGCGATCGGCGCCGGCACGGACGTGGCGATGGCGGCCGCGCCGGTCACGCTGATGAGCGGCGATCTGCGCGCTGTGGTGCGCGCCATCAATCTTTCCCGCCTGACTCTGAGGACGATCAAGCAGAATCTGTTCTGGGCGTTTTTCTATAATGTCCTGCTGATTCCCGCCGCGGCGATGGGATTTCTGAACCCGATGATTGCGGCCGGGGCAATGGCGTTCAGCAGCGTGTTCGTGGTCAGCAACAGCCTGCGGCTCCGCCGCGCCAAGGTGTGATTGTCCGGGAAGATATTGAAGTAATCAACTGATCATAATACCTGTTTTTTAGGTAAATTGTTTCAACATTGGTTAGGGGATAAATCGTGCAATCAATCCGTCCTCATTTTCTTTGGCGTATGCATTTTGAGGTTGCGTTATTGCAAGCGACTGCGCTAAAGGGTACGGCAAAAATGGGAAGGCGTCCATGATAATGCCTGATATAGAGCAGGAGACTTTTTGGGAAAGAATAAGGCGGGAGGCGATTTCCGGCAGCGGGATAAATGAGAGGGATGCCCTTGCCGTTTTGCAACTGCCGCAGGGGGAGATGTGGCGGCTTCTTGAGGTTACCGATAGGGTGCGCCGCCTTTTCAAGGGCAATCTCATCAGGCTCTGTTCGATACTGAACGCAAAATCCGGCCACTGCTCCGAGGATTGCTCGTTTTGCGCTCAGTCCTGCCGCTCGCAGGCGGCGATCGACAGGTACCAGCTTGTGGATGAAGAAACAATGGTTGCCGCCGCACGGGATGCAAAAAAGCTGAAGGCGGGAGAGTTTTCGCTTGTCACCTCCGGTTTCGCGGTGCACAAGAGGGCGGATCTGGAGCGGTTGGGAAACGCGCTCGATCGGATAAAAAATCAAGAGAAAATAGATACATGCGTAAGCATTGGGGCACTTTCACGGGAGGATACGGCGTATCTGCTGTCCCGGGGGCTCAGCAATATCCACCACAATCTGGAGACCTCGCGGAGTTTTTTCCCGTCGATGTGTACGACTCACACCTACGAAGACGACGTAATGGCCGTCCGCGATGCGAAAAAATCAGGGGCGCGGGTCTGTTCCGGCGGAATTTTCGGGATTGGGGAGTCGCCCGCGGACCGGCTGGAGCTGGCGCAAACCCTCCGGGAGCTCGACGTGGATTCTATTCCGGTCAATTTTCTGAACCCGATTCCCGGCACCCCGCTGGAAGGCAAACGGGAACTTTCCCCCTTTGAATGTCTGAAAATTATTGCCATGTTTCGGCTTTTCCTCCCGAAAAAAGAGGTGATTGTCTGCGGAGGCCGCAAGGAGAATCTCCGCGATCTGCAGTCTCTGGTATTTTCCGCCGGGGCGAACGGCCTGCTGATCGGCAACTACCTCACAACGCTGGGGCGGCCCCCGGAAAGCGATCTGCAGATGATCGAAGATCTGGGACTTGAGGCGCAGCCGGGGCGCCGCCGACGGTCCCGGAAGGGGAAGGCCAGCTCCGGGTTTCCCTGATGGCGACGCACACCGCGGCAATGGTCGTAAAAGCCGCCGCCGGGATAGCTGAAGCGCTGCAGGCGGCAGGCATTGAACGATACTGAAAGTTTGCGGGCAAAAGACAAAAAATATCTCTGGCATCCGTTTACCCAGATGGCCGACTGGGAGACGGACAAACCGCTGATCATCGCCAGCGGCGAGGGTAATTACCTGTTCGATACGCACGGAAACCGGTATTTCGACGGCGTCTCTTCGCTCTGGGTGAACCTCTTCGGCTGTTCTGTTGCTGGAGGGGGCGGGGGGAATAACGGTTGAGCTGAAAGAGGGCTATTCCTTTGCCGGGTTTGCCCAGGATTTGTCGTATCCCGTCCTGATCGTCGTCCCCAAGCACCTCGGAGTTTTGAACCACCTGAAATTGACGCTCCATTTTCTGCGAACGGAGCGGCTCTTTCTGTTCGGCGTTATCCTCAACGACCATATCCAGGCGCCGTTTACTGCCCGGGAGATGAACGAAGAAGAAGTCCGCAAAATCTCCGGCAACGCCTATCTCGGCAGGATTCCCTTCGGCGCGATCTCCCTTCCCGAGATCCTCTTCGCCAATTTCAGGCAGCGCTTGCGAGAAAGCGAAGGTTAATCAGGGGGCATCATACCATTCATTTTTTAGGCCTTCGCGAGGAGGCGCTGCCAGTCTTCGTCAACCATGGCCTGGATCTGGTCGAGGTCGTGGTCGGTCAGATGGCGGAAACGTCCCTGAAGGCGGAAATATTCGCGAACCAAGTATTCCCGCGGCTTGTAGTTGATCGTGTAGTTCTTGCCGTCTTCCACCTCGTAGAGCGGGAAGATGTTGGTCTGGACGGCCATGCGGGCGATCTTGACCGACAGCTCGGAGGGGATGCGCCAGCCCGTCGGGCAGCTCGCGTAAATGTGCAGGAAGCGGGAACCTTTTATCTCCCTGGCCTTTTGCGCCTTCCTGATCAGGTCGTCGGGAAAGGCGATGCTCGCCGTCGCCACATAGGGGATCCGGTGGGCGACGAGGGCCTCGACGATGTTCTTTTTGCGCATCTTTTTCCAGTCGCGGCCGGGGGTGGTGGTCGTCCAGGCCCCGTACGGCGTCGAGGAACTCCGCTGAATGCCGGTGTTCATGTAGGCCTCGTTGTCGTAGCAGACGTAGAGAAAATCCTCGTTTCTCTCCACCGCCCCGGAGAGGGCCTGAAACCCGATGTCGAAAGTGCCGCCGTCGCCGGCCCAGGCGACAACCTTGGTTTCCGTGTCGCCCTGCATGTCGAGCGCGGCCCGGACCCCGCTTGCCGTGGAGGCGGCGGTTTCGAAGGCGCAGTGGATGATGGGGGCATCCAGCGTTGACTGCGGATACGGCCCGGCGATGATTGACCAGCAGCAGGCGGGCAGCACGATCACGGTCTTTTCCCCCATCGCCTTCAGGAAGAAGCGCATCGCGATCGCGGCGCCGCATCCAGGGCAGCCGACGTGTCCGGAGTGCATCAACTCGCGTTCCCTTAATTCAGCATCCATTGTCTTACTCCTTCAGACCTGCCCAGACCCCGTTTTCATCAGGGGTTGCGGTTGATTTTGTTGTTTGATAGATAGATTCGATTATAGCCGGGGTGACATCCCTGCCGCCGATGCCGGCGATATATCCAAAAACCAGCGGTTTGGGCGAAAAGTTGCAGAGCGCGGACCGGAGTTCCTGGGCAAAAATTCCGCTCGTCCCAAACGAAAAGTTGCGGTCAATGACGGCGACCTTCTTTGCGTTTTTGAGCGCTTCCCGCAGCAGGTCGGTTGGAAAGGGACGAAACAGGCGAATCTTGAGGAGCCCGACCTTTTCCCCCTGTTCGCGGAGCTTCTGCACAACGAGGCGGGTGGTGCTGGTGATCGTTCCGGAGGTCATAAAGACGATCTCCGCGTCGTCGCAGTTAATCGCCTCGAGTGCACTGTACCGGCGGCCGAAAATGGAGGCAAACTCCTCTTCGATCTGCACTTCCTGCGGCAGGGCGTCCTCCATCGCGAGCGCGATGTCGTGGCGCATCTCCATGTAAGAGACCGGGGGAACAAGCCCGGCGAAACTGTGCGGATCGGCTGTCGACATCTTGAAGCGCGGTTCGTAAGGAGGAAGAAAGCGGTAAGCATCCGCTTCTTCGGGGATATCAACCGGTTCGTAGGTGTGCGAGAGGTAAAACGCGTCCAGCATGACCATGACCGGCAGATTGACGGACTCGGCCAGACGGTAAGCGATCAGCGTCGAATCAAGCACATCCTGACCGTCTTCGCAGTAAATCTGAATCCAGCCGGTGTCCCGCTGGGAGAGGCTGTCCGTCTGATCGGCCCAGATATTCCACCCCGGCGCGAGCGCCCGGTTTGCCACCGCCATCACAATCGGCAGACGGGCGCCGGATGACCAGTGCAGAAGCTCGTGCATATAGGCGAGCCCCTGGGAGGAGGTCGCCGTAAAGGTGCGCACCCCCATGAGCTCGGCCCCGATCAAGGCGGCGAGGCAGGACTGTTCGCCTTCCATCCTCATGAAACGCGCCTGCATGAGCCCTTTTTCACAGTAATCGGACAGTGTTTCAACTATATGGGTCTGCGGCGTGATCGGGTAGGCGGAGACCACCTGCACGTGCGACAATCTGACCGCTTCCGCGACCGCCTGACTTCCCTCGATGACCCTTCTCATTGGTCTGCCTCCTCTTTTAGGGACATCGCATTGCGAGGGCACTCCACAACGCAAATCCCGCACCCCTTGCAATAATCGTAATTTATCCGTCGGGTGTCCGCTTCCCTGATGACGGTGACGTCCGGACAGAAGAGACGGCAGTTGTCGCAGTTGTTGCAGAGGCCGCAGTTGAAACAGCGCGCCGCCTCCTGCATCGCCAGACCTGCGGAGATTTTCAGGTCTATTTCGGAAAATGACCGGCGGCGTTCCTCTATGAGCAGACGCGGCTGTCTGATTCGGGGCGCGAAGGAGAAGTAGTCGGTATTGATCTCGGAATATCCGACGACATGATTGCTCCTCAGTTTCCGCTCCCCTCCGAGATAGATTTCCAGGGATTGGGAGCTCCCGTCGCCGACTGTGCAGCCCGCCAGACGTGAGGCGACCGCCGCGGCGCCCTCGTGAAAAAAGATGTCCAGGGCGATGGCCGCCTGCTTGCCGGAGGCGATCGCGTGGGTCACGCTTTTGGTTTCATTGACCAGATCGCCCGTGTAAAGAACCGGCCGCTGTCCTTTGCCAAGGACGATGCGGGAATGGCTGAGCACGATTGTATCCGGGCCTGCCGGCGGGGGGGCCATCCAGGGTTCCTGCGGTTCCGCCCCGATTGCCCGGATGATGCGCTGTGCCTCTACGGCTTCGGAGCTGCCTCCGGCTGAAACAACGCGGGCCCTTCCCGCTTCCTCGCCGGAGACGGCCATCCGCTGCAGCGAAAGAACAAGGTGACTGCCGTCACGCTCAATTTCCACGGGAGAGACAAGCTCCTGTATGATCACCCCTTCTTCAATCGCCATCCGGATCTCTTCGGCGAACGCGGGCATGTCCTGCTGACGTCTCCGGTAGTAGATAACGGCCTTTCCCCCCAGGCGAACGACGCTGCGGGCGACATCAACGGCGGTATTGCCCCCGCCGATGACGGCGGTTGTCCCCTCGCCGGGAATCTGTTTTCCCTCTCGCAGATTCCTCAGAAAATCAAGGCCTTCCAAAACATCCGCGACTGTTTCGCCGGGGATGCCCATCATCTGACCCTTGCCGTAGCCGGTGGCGACAAGCACGGCCTGATAAAGACTGCCGGGATCCGTCAGGAACGTTTCGTCAACCCGGCGGTTGGTGAATATTCCGACCCCGGCGGCTTGCAGACGCTCCACATCCTGCAGCAGGGCGTCTTGCGGAAGCCGGTACGCGGGGATTCCCCAGCGGAGCAATCCTCCTACTTCGGAGGCCGCCTCGAGAATGTCGCACTGAAATCCCAGCCTGGCCAGAAACCAAGCCGCGGCGAGCCCGGCGGGACCGCCTCCGACAATCGCGATCCTTTCCTGACGCGGGGAAGCGACGGGCGCAGGCGGGTGAAAGTCGTACCGGGCGGCGGTGTCGGCAAGAAATCGCTCCATTGTGTGAACGGCGATCGCCTCGTCGTAATTGGCCCGGTTGCAGAAACTTTCGCAGCGATGGAAACAGACCCGGCCGCAGACGGCGGGAAACGGATTTTCGCGCAGGATCATTTCCCAAGCTTCTTTGAATTCCCCCTGGGCCGTCAGCATCTCGATTTGGGGAATATCCTCGCCCGCGGGGCACGCAGCCGAGCAGGGGGCGGTCTTGTTTTCGAAGCGCGGACGTAGAAAGCGCCATGATCCGGTTTTGTTTTCCTCGCTTGTCATAGAGGAAATGGGTATCAGCAGTTTGTTTTTCATTACGAGATTCATAGGCATACCGTCCTATAGGCTTCCTCGGCCGCGCTTACGTTGGAGTCCGTGCGGATCGGAATATCCTCGCGGATCGCCTCGATGACCGCCGCAAGCGGCGGCATTTCGAGCATGCGGGCCACGGCGCCGAGCATCGCCGTATTGACGATCGGGTGGGTGCGCGTGCCGAGTTTATAGTCCAGCGCAATGCGGTTCGCGTCAATGAAGGCGACGCGGAAATTCCGGAAGCGCTCTTCATCCTTTTCGTTTTTTATGTCGTTGATCAGGATCCAGCCGCCGGGCTTCAGCCCCCGGGCGACGTCTATGTTCTGCAGCAGGGTTTTGTCCTGGACTACGACATGGTCCGGCGTGGTAATGTTCGTCCGGAGGTAGATTTTTGTTTTGTCAAGGCGTACATACGATTCGACAGGGGCGCCCCGCCGCTCGACGCCGAAAACGGGGAAACTCTGTACCTCGTACCCGGCCCGGAAAAACGCCTTCGCCATGACGATGGTGCCGACGACCGTTCCCTGGCCGCCCCGTCCATGAAAGCGGAGTTCAAGCATGCATTATCCTCCTCAAATTTAACCGCGGTTCCAGACGACAACCAGCGCCCGCGCCGGTTTTTCGTCGAGCGACCGGAAGGAGTGGTTCTGCGCCGATTCAAAGTACAGGGTATCGCCCGGCTCCAGTATTTCCACTCGGTCGTTGGTTCTAAATTCGAGACGTCCCTCCAGCAAATAGGTAAACT
>Ga0334722_10008101_pt1 | contig 10083 bp, 6 predicted proteins | sample C3_bottom_MG_FD_207210 | JGI IMG/M metagenome (GOLD analysis project Ga0334722, IMG submission 207210) | Sediment microbial communities from Yellowstone Lake, YNP, Wyoming, USA - C3_bottom | ecosystem: Environmental > Aquatic > Freshwater > Lake > Sediment | place: USA: Wyoming | collected... | reverse complement strand
CTGGCAACCAGGGTCTGCAATCCCAGGCGGGTGAAGGTTACATTGACGAAAACCTTGACTCCCAGCTCGCCGCCGGTCCAGACATAGTTGTATCCGTCCATCGGCGCGGCCTGGATGAGCGCGGTCGGGTCGGTGGAGGAGAAGGAGCTGGTGCCGGTGTAGTCGGTCTTGGTCCCGCCCCCGGTGTTCAATACCACGACGGTGAGCCAGAAACTCTGGCCCACGAACACGACCGGGGGCGAGATGATGTTGTAGTAGATCCCGGTGGACACGAAGGGCAGGGCGTAGTATTTCTCGCTTATCTGCGTGTAGATGTACTGGGCGGAGGCCATGCCGGGGGTTCCGGTCAGGGTGAACCTGGTGTTGCGGCGGGTCGCCGAACCCAGGCCGGTCAGTTTGAGGAAGGAGACAACCTGGTCGGGGCCTGTGGTGGTGTAGTGGGCCGTGTAACCGTCCGTGGACTGGGCGGTGACGACCATGCCCTTGCTGGAGCAGAAAATATCAACTGTGTAAAGTTCGGTGTAACCGGACTTACAGGAGTAGTTGGGGATGACCTGGGTAAACCAGAAATCCGTGCCGAATGCCGCTCCGTTGACATCGTGCAGGATGCAACCGCCGGCGAACGCATCCGAGATGTTCCAGCCGGAAAGCACCTCCAGGGCGGAGCCGGGGGTCTCCACCTCGATCTGGCAGAAGCCCGTGTTCAGGATGATGCCGGGCACGATTTGGTAGGTCCACGGGTGGCGGAGCGGCCCGGCGTCATAGAGTCGGCCATAGATATGGGGATTGGCGGCATTTGCGAAACCGGCCGGCACATTGTCGAACCGAAAGGCCGTCCATCTTCCGGAGGGAACCGGGCTGGTGAACGGGCCATAAGAGTCATAAACCGACATCTTGTAGTTGGCGTTTACCGCCCCGATGTTGAGGATCGCCGCCTGGGCATCCGTGCCGTTGTATCCCTCCGGGGCGAGGTGCGCGAAAAACCGCTGGGGCAGGGTGCCCTTGGAAACCAGCAGGCCGGTCTCGGCCACCGGAGCCATGATCCCCCTGCTGGAGTTGGCATTCCAGGAAAAGCGGTAAACGAGCATCCGGGTGTCGGACGACAGGACGCGGTAGGAATCACCCAGGGTGGAGGGGGCGGTGTTGAACCGGGGGGCGGTTTCACACTCCCAAATGGCCCCAGGATCCAAATCCGCGATATCCTTCAATTCCCAGTTGAGGATGGCCGGTTCCCACTTGAACAAGAGGGCCGTGGTGGGATTATTCATATCGGTGTTGAAGATGAAGAAGTTGTCGCCCGGCGGGCTCCCGGTGTAATCCACCTGCATGAAAGAGTAGTGCATCCAGCCGGAGTAGGTCAGGGTGGTGGAACCCGCCCAGGACCACCGGTCGGCCGACTCATCCTCGATATTGCTCATCTCCTCCCAGATAAATGGGGAATTGGAGGTGACCTTGTAGACATTGTGGCAGGGGAACGGCGGGAATATGTCCTCGTACTGGGCGGGCCAATAAGAGGCGGGAATGCGCTCCACCTTACAGCCCGGCCATCCCCCGTCGGGGAACCCACCCACGCAGGTGCCGGCGTAAACATTGATGGAGGCGCTGGCTCCTCCCCCGGTAGCCCAGAGGTTGGAGCAGTTTTCCAGCTTGCGGAGCTCGAAGTTGGTCATCTTGTTCAGGGGAAAGAAATGGATGTGGTAGGCCTGGCCGGGGGCGTTGGTGGAGTCGGCGCAGGAACTGCCATAGGCGCCATAGGCGACATAGGTGGTCCGCAGGACGATGGCCGCCACATGGGTGAAGTTGCGGGGCTTTCCGGCGTGCCCGGTTCCTTCCACCACATTCGACCGGCCCAATTCCATGATGGAGGCGCGGTTGGTCGCGGTGTCATTGCCCGAGGCCGTGGTCTTGACGCGCGCCTTCCAGCGGAGTTCGAGCGTCATCTGGGGGAGCATATCCAGTTTCCAGGTGAGGATGGTGCCGGGGCCGGACAGCTTCCAGCCGGGCGTGCCGGGCGAACAGCCCGACGGCGACATGGTCCAGCCGACGCACTGGTCCTCAAATCCGTATCCCGGGGTCCAGACATCGATTTCCGGGGGGACGGTGTCCCAGACGCAGACATTCCACCAGGTCTTGGAGGCGGACATGTTCTTCATGAACAGGGAGTAGGTCATTTCATCGTCCGGCATCCCGATCTTGGGGGCAAACAGGATGTCGTTGTCGCCGATCTTCCAGAACATGTACCGCTTCACCACGGTCCGGACCTCATCAGACACATTGGAGGGCGGGATGCATGAGGTTCCGCGGAAATCCACATGCGCGGTGTTGCGGAGCCGTTCGCCTTCGGGTGCGCCGACATCCCCGCTACCCGGTTCGAAAGACTCGCCGTTCCCCCAGTCAACGGTGAGCGAGAACGACAGCTCCGCGGTCCGGCCCCCCGCGGTGGCTCCGCCTGCGAGGGTCCAGCGCAGTTTAGGGGGGGGGCCGGGGTTGGGATCCCAGCCCAGGTCGGGCGCGGGCACGGCGCTTCCATATACATAGTGGGTATAGGCCGGCATGGAGTCGGTGACGATGATGCTGGTCAGGGGATTCAGTCCGGCCCGGCCGTACCGGACGGTGTAATCCACCGTGTCCCCCGGCGCGGCGAAGTTCGGCCCCTCCTTCATCACATATACGATGGTGGAATTGACGCTGGAGGTCATGTCGTACCAGGGGGAGATACAGCCATGATTGTCGTAAACCGACCCCGGCCATACGGGGTTATTGGTCCAGTTGACCGGGAACCCCATGTTTACCGTGGACTTTTCAGTCGGGCAGGGCTGGATGTCCACATAGACATCGATGGTGAAAACCTGCGCACAGCCGTTGCAAAGGTCCGCGCAACCGCCCAGGTTGAGCGAGGCTCCGGCCCAGGTCCAGGCCGGCAGGAGTCCCGCGTCCTCCGTGTACAACCCCGCATAGGTGAGGGTGATGAGGGCGCCATTGGCCGAGTCGCACCAGACCCGGGCGTAAACGGTTTTAATGTCGGTGTTATCCGCCGTGCCGAAATTGACCACGGTCAGGCCGTTGATTATTTCGTTGGCGTATCCGCATCCGACGCACAGCGCGAAGGTGTAAGAGGAGACCGGGGTCCGGTACCAGTTGGGCCAGAGGTACGGGACGGCCGTGGTTCCGCTGTCCCAGGAATCGAGCACGCATCCGTCGGCGCTGGTACGGGCGGGGAGGAGGACAAGCACAAGGGCCGCCATGGCGATGAGTGCAATGACGGCGCCTCTAATCCCGCCGTGGCGGGATGCCGGTTTGTTAACCAATGCCCTCATCTCCCAAAATGATTATAAGCCCGGCATCGGCGGATTGTGCACGGATTCAGGGCGTATTTCTTTCCTTTTACGACAGTCAATTCGAAGTATTTGCCGGGTTCAGGGGCAGGGGGGCCGGAAAAACAACGCAATTCCGACAAAAGGGTCAGCGCTTTCCCTTTCTCCTGCCCAGCCGCCTGAACCCGGCCGGGGAGACCTTGAACTCGCGGCGGAACATGGAAGTGAACCGGGCCTGGCCGGAAAAACCGGTTTCCCGGGCAATGGCCTTGATGGGGCGGTCGGTGGACATCAGCATATGCCGGGCGATTCCCAGCCGGACGGTATTGGAATACATCCGGAAATTCATTCCATGCTGGCTGAAGAGGCGTTGGAGGGTGCGGACACTGACGCCCAGATGGCCGGCGACATCCTCCACGGTCAGGCTTTCCCGGAACCGCTTGAAGATGTAGGTTTCGGCCCTTTCCAGCAGGTTGGCGGGAACGGAATCCGGGTCGTGCCGAACCGAATCCCATATGCCGTTGGGAAGCGTCGAGGCGGATTCACCGGAATCGCCGGTGAACAGCCAGGCGGACTCGATCAGGCAGACCCGGCTCAGGTCGGATACCGCCTCGTTCCACCCGGGTTTCTTCGATTGGACGGCCTCCCGGATGACGGACATGGTGTTCCCGATGGCGGCCGCGGTTCCATCGGCCCTGATCCGCTCCCGCCCGGTCAGGAACATCCTCACCAGCCGGTCAATCTCTGTTTCACGCCGGGGCGGACGGGATTTTCCGGCGTTCAGAGCGCGCAGATTGACATCAAAGGCCAGAAAATACATCTCGAGCAGGGAGTCGCCGCGGGATGACACGCTGTGGGATTCACCGGGGAAGGCGATGATTACATCCCCGCCCCGGACAATCGTCTCCCGTCCCGCCAACAGGACCTCCCCCTCGCCCTTCGAAACGTAGGAAACCTCGATCTGGGTGTGGACATGCGCCTCGTTGCTCCAGGCAGAGGCGGGAATCATGCCCCACCAAAGGGGGGTCAGGGTGTATCGTCCGATGTTGAGGTCGACCGGCGGAAAATAGACCACGAATTTCTGGGCGGCCGGGCCCGGGATATCAGCCATTCTGGATCCCCCCGGCAGTCATGCGCTATTTAACCCTGACATCGTCTATGAACAGCGACCCTTTCTCCTTTCGCTGGTAGCCGTTAAGAAAAAACTGGATGCTGGTGATCGGCCCCAGTCTTTTCAGGTCCGCCGGTACATTCTTTTTCTCCCTGGTGTCTTTGCCCTTCTTCCCGTTGCTCCATTTCCATTCCGGCCTGGCCAGGTCGAGCATGACCGTCATGCGCCCGGGCCGGGCCAATTCGATGGTCTTCGACTCGTATCCGCCTTTTTTCCCGGAGATGCTTACCCAGAGTTTTTGCGGGGGGGTGAGCGCGGCATCCTCCGGAATGTACAGATCGAAGGAAAGGCGGGCCCCCCTGGCATTGAATTCCGCCGCCGGTTCGGGATCCAGCATCAGTTCCGGCCATTCGTAATCGGAGTAATCGTAGGTCATTTTGATGCCGCGCCCGCCTTTGCCATCCGGCATGGGAGCCGCTTCCACGCGGACTTTCTCGTTCCAGGCATCCCAGGCATTGGGGCCGTTATCCGACTCGGCATCCTCGATTACCGCGGGGAGCGCCAGGGGATTCACCGGTTCATGGACCCGGGCCAGGTCGATCCGGACGACTTTCACATCAACCTTCTTTCCGTCCACTTCCACCCAAAGGTAGTGGTAGAAGGCGTGTACCGGGTCGTCCTCGTCCAGGCCGCTTCCGGCGCCGCCGGTGATGTACTGGAGGATGCCCTCCCGGTAATCGAGGTCGAACCGGTGATAGTGGCCGGCGAAGGCCATCTTCACCCCCGATTTGGCGATGAGGTCCAGCAGGACCCGTTCCTCATTGGGGCGGGTGTATAGGTTCATGTCCCAGTCGCCGATTTTTCCGTTGATGACCGGCCGGAACAGCGGCTTGTGGATGGCCACGAAAACATTGTCGAATTTGCCGGCCCGGGCCAGCAGTTTCTTCAGCCATTCGAGCTGTTCTCCCGTAACCGCGTTGACATCAGTCTCGGCGTCCAGCGCTATGAAGAGGTTGTTTTCGCGCTCCCAGGAGTACCAGCGCTTGCCCTCGTATTCGTCCCAGAGCTTTCCGCTGGTTTCATCCCAGATGTCGTGGTTGCCGACGACATTGTGCACCGGGATGGGGGCGATAAGTTCCAGCGCGGAATTGTACTCCTTCCACATCCGGCGGATGAGGGGCGTGTTGTAAACATATCCGCGGATAAGGTCGCCGGAAGATATCACGAAGGCTGGGTTTCTGGCCCGGACTTCCTTGAGCAGGGCCTTGAACACCTCGGGCTGGCGAACGAGGTATTCATCGGTCCGGTTGTCGCCGAACACCGCGAATGTGAAGGGTTTTGCCCCGGCGGGGGCGGCAAGGAGCAGGATGGCCGGGAGTATGCAGGAGGTTAGGCGCATATTGCTGGTATAGCATCGGTTGGATGGGGGGTCAAAGCAGGCAGAGCAAAGTGGTAAGTGGGCTGAGCTTAGTGGTCAGTTGTCAGTTGTCAGTGGTCAGTTTCTGAGTCTGAAACTAACCACTTAACCCTGAGCGGGTGCCCATTTCCATGGGCAGCGAACCCGAGCCAGGCGAGGGCGGAGCCGTTGCCTGGCATAAGGCGAAGGGGAAATACCCGAAGCGCGACAGCGCGGAGTGGTATCCTCCTTTACCACTAACCACTTGCCACTGACCCCCTAGTCTTGCGATACAATATCCACTGGTTTTATGGCGGCTTTGCCGGAAGGCGGGCTTCCAAAAAGGAGTCTGAGATGAGGCACACGATATCCGTGATGGTCGAAAACAAGCCCGGGGTCCTGGCGCGCGTGGCCAACATGTTCGCGAGCCGCGGGTTCAATATCGAGAGCCTGGCGGTCGGGGAAACCGACGACCAGACCGTTTCGCGCATGACCATAGTCTCATCCGGCGACGACCGCGAAATAGAACAGATAACCAAGCAATTGAACCGGCTGGTTGATGTCATCAAAGTCAACGACCTGACCGAGGAGTCGTTTGTCGAGCGCGAGCTCACCCTCATCCGCATATCGGCGGACGGGGATACCCGCTCCAAGGTCGTGGAATTGGCGGACTTGTTCCGGGCGAAAATCGTGGATGTCTCGCACAAGGCCCTGACGATCGAATTGACGGGGGACTCTGGCAAGATCGAGGCCTTCGTGGACCTGGTGCGGGCATTCGGAATAAAAGAAATGGTGCGGACCGGCAAGGTGGCCTTGCCGCGGGCGCCCAGGGAGAAAAAATAATGAAGACGATCAAGATCGGCAAGATTACGGAAAAGGTCATCGAGAGGAGGGATTTTCCCACCGCGAAGATGAAGAAGGTCCTGAAAGGCGAGACCGTCGCGGTCCTCGGCTACGGCGTGCAGGGCCGGAGCCAGGCCCTCAACATGCGCGACAACGGGCTTTCCATCATCGTCGGAGAGGACTTCAAGCCTTCCTGGGTCCGCGCGGTCAAGGAAGGCTGGAAGCCCGGCAAGAACCTGTTCAGCGTCGAGGAAGCCGCCAGGCGGGGAACCATCAAACTGTTCCTCCTGTCCGACGCCGGGCAGAAGGAATACTGGCCCCGTGTCCGCGCCTCCCTGCGGCCCGGGCACGCGCTGTATTTTTCCCACGGCTTTTCCATCGTGTTCGGCGACAAGACCGGAGTGGTGCCCCCGCCGTGGGTGGATGTCATCATGGTCGCCCCCAAGGGTTCCGGCACGACGGTCCGCCGGCTCTTCGAGCAGGGGCGTGGGATCAACGCCAGCTATGCCGTCCACCAGGACCCTTCCGGCAAGGCCCTCGACCGGACCCTGGCCATCGGGATAGCCATCGGCTCGGGGCACCTGTTCAAAACCACATTTGAGAAAGAGGTCCTCTCCGACCTCACCGGCGAGCGGGGCGTGCTGATGGGCGCCATTTATGGGATCTGGATGGCCCAGTACAACCTGCTCCGGAAGAAGGGGCACTCGCCCCTCGAGGCGTTCAACGAGACGGTCGAGGAGGCCACCCAGAGCCTGTATCCCCTCATCGGCGAGAACGGGATGGACTGGATGTACGCCAACTGCTCGACCACGGCCCAGCGCGGAGCGCTCGACTGGGCGCCCCGCTTCCGGGACGCCGTGAAGCCCGTCTTTGACCGGCTTTACCACAGCGTGGCCACCGGCCGGGAGACCGACATCGTCCTCAAGAAGGGGGCCAACCCGAACTACCGCAAAGAGCTTACGAAGGAGCTGGAGGCCATCCGCAAGTCCGAGATGTGGCAGGCCGGCGCCATTGCGCGGGCCCTGCGTCCGGAGCGGCTCGCCGTTTCCGGAAAGGGCCGCCGCCGTTAAGCCCAGGGGATAAATGAAGATGGCCAAAGCGGGCGGACCCTACATTATTGTCACCCTGCTGGTGACGGCCCTCCTCACCCTGGCGTGGTACCGGTGGGGGGGGCGCGGTTGGGGGTCCGCGGCGGTGGTGGCGGGACTGCTGGCGGTTTCCTTCCTCTGGTTCTTCCGCGACCCGGAGCGGAAAATCCCGCGCGACGCCGGCATCCTGCTCTCCCCGGCCGACGGGGTGGTAAACCGGTTCCATGAGGGCCGGGACACCGTCACCCTGGAAATATTCCTCCGCATCTGGGATGTTCATATCCAGCGCGCCCCGGCGGCGGGAAGGTCGGTGGCCGTCAAATACACCAGGGGCTCGTACCTCCCCGCCAATGTCGTTTCGGCGGGGAAGCGCAACACGCGGTGCCTCATGACCTTCAGGACGAAGCACGGGAACATGGGGGTGACGCAGGTCGCCGGGCTGGTCGCGCGCAAGGTTGAATCCTGGATGAAGCCGGGCCAGGAGGTCGCCCAGGGTGAGCGCATCGGCATCATCCACATGGGGTCGCAATGCCGGCTGGAACTGCCCAAAGGCGCGGTCTGGCTGGTCAGGAAGGGCCAGAAAATATACGGCGGTCTCACGCCTGTTGCGAGGTGGGGCCGGCGGCGGGTATCGTAAGCATACAATGACAAAATTCGCCAAACGCGTTAAGCGGGGCATTTTCATCCTTCCCACGCTGTTTACCACCGGCAATCTGGTCATGGGCTGTCTGGGAATAATTATGCTGTTGGACCGCAATGAAAGCGCCGCGCTGGCGTGCGCGGCGGCCATCTTCGCCGGGGCCATCTTCGACCTGTTTGACGGCATGGTCGCCCGGCTCACCGGTTCCACCAGCGAATTCGGGGCCGAGTTCGACTCGCTGTCCGACCTGGTTACATTCGGGATCGCCCCGGCCATGCTCGCGTACGAATATTGCCTGAAGTCGCTCGGGCCGGTCGGCGTGGTAGCCGCCTGCTGGTATGCCACCTGCACCGCCTGGCGCCTCGCCCGGTTCAATTCGGCGGCGGAAAACCGCATTGGCGGATTCAGCGGACTGCCCAGCCCGGCGGCCGCCCTCACCATCGCCTCGTTCGTGATCCTGATGGAGACCGCGACCCGGTACCCGCTTTCCATGTGGCCTCCCATGCCGGACATGCAGGTGGTCCTCGCGCCCGGCGTCGCCTTCATGGTGGCCATGCTCGGCGGGTTAATGGTCAGCCGGGTGCCCTACCTGTCCGGAAAGGGCGTAAACACCGCCAAACCCCGGCCCATGAAGACGGTCCTGGCGGTGGTGGTGTTTTTGTTCGTGGCGTTCAGCATTCCCCCGCTTTTGTTCGGTCTGGCCCTGGTCTACATCCTCCTTGGCCTGGTTCTACGTTTCTTGACGAGCGTCCGCTGGGCTGAGGTGGTCGCGCCCGCGCTGGTGGCGTGGGCGGAGAACATGTCATCGCCCCGGCGGCCCGCCTCCGGCAAGGAACGCCATGAGGACCGTTAGGATATTCGACACCACCCTCCGGGACGGCGAACAGACCCCCGGAGCCAGCCTGACCTCGACGGAAAAACTTGAAATAGCCCGCCAACTGGCCCGGCTTAATGTCGATGTAATCGAGGCGGGGTTTCCCTATTCCTCGCGCGGGGACTTCGAGTCGGTGCAAACGATATCAAAAGAGGTCCGGGGGCCGGTCATCTGCGGTCTGGCCCGGTGCATCAGGGCCGATATTGAAGCGGCCATTTCAGCCCTGAAACCGGCGAAACGCCGCCGCATCCACACCTTTGTCGGGACCTCGCCCACCCATATGAAGATGATGGGGAAAGGGCCTGCCGAGGTCCTGGCCATGGCGATTTCCTCCGTCCGGCTGGCCCGCCGGCACATGGATGATGTCGAGTTTTCCCCCATGGATGCCACGCGCTCCGATCCGGATTTCCTGGCGCGGATAGTTGAGGCGGCCGTGAAGGAGGGGGCGACCACCGTGAACATTCCCGACACGGTGGGGTATTCCACTCCCAAGGATTTTGGCGACCTCATCCGGGAGTTGCTGGAACGCGTTCCCGGACTGGATAAGGCCGTGGTCTCGGTCCACTGCCACAACGACCTTGGCCTGGCCGTGGCCAATTCGCTGGCCGGGGTGGAGAGCGGGGCGGGACAGATCGAGTGCTCCATCAACGGGCTGGGGGAGCGCGCCGGAAATGCCTCGCTGGAGGAGGTGGTGATGGCCCTGCGCACCCGGCGGAACCACTACAACTGCGCCAACGGCGTCCGCACCGAGGAACTGCACCGCACCAGCAGGCTGGTTTCCCGGCTCACCGGGATCGCGGTGCAGGCCAACAAGGCG
>Ga0334722_10008100_pt1 | contig 10083 bp, 10 predicted proteins | sample C3_bottom_MG_FD_207210 | JGI IMG/M metagenome (GOLD analysis project Ga0334722, IMG submission 207210) | Sediment microbial communities from Yellowstone Lake, YNP, Wyoming, USA - C3_bottom | ecosystem: Environmental > Aquatic > Freshwater > Lake > Sediment | place: USA: Wyoming | collected... | reverse complement strand
GGATAGGGCCACCGATGTTGGCAATTTGGTCGGTGATCCGTTCGTGCACCTTGGTATTGCAGCTGCCGTGTTTGGCGGTGGGATTCTTGGCGAATCGCTCCGCTGGAAAGAGACTGGCGAGATGCTCGGTGAGGCCGTAATTCTGACCGATGCAACAACCTTTGTACTGAAGGAGGCTATCGGCAGGGCTCGCCCTTTTGTCAGTGGCGACAAGGGAAGTTTTCGGCCAGGCCAGTTCAAGTCTGATTACGATTCCCTCCCATCCATGCATACTTCCAGTTCATTTGCCATGGCGTCTATCATGGCTGCGACATCTGAAAGCTTGTCGGCAAAAGTGCTTTATTATTCTGCTGCCACATTTGTGGGATTTTCTCGCATCTACCAAGACAAACACTGGACCAGCGACATTATATTAAGTGCTGCAATAGGCGAACTCTGCGGACGGGTGGTTACAAGTCAACATGCAGGGAAAAGCAGAGTTACGTTTGTTCCATTGGTGTCCGGCAACTCGGCTGGATTGGCATTGCTGGGGAAATGGTAATAAGTCAGTCGTTTCTATATGTCAAAAACATGCAGCCAAAGACGTTTTTCCAGGGGGACTCACGGACCCTGCATCGGGCATATCTCGCCCGAAGCTGCCGAAAGTGGGCCTATTGCCTTTATCGAAGACGGTGATCGCATACGATTGGATATTCCCAACTGAAAACTCGATCTGCTGGTGAGCGCTTCAATTCTTGATGAGCGCTGGGCAAAGTGGCGGCAGCCTGAACCGAAGATAAAAGGCGGATAGCTGGCTAGATACGCAAAGATTTCTACATCGTTTAATACCAAGGCGGTTACGATCGTCGACTGAGGGCGTGTTGTCCCATGACCTTCCACAGTATCCTCTTTCAAAATGTCACAGAACGTGACCCGGATGAACGGCTTTTTCAGCCCGATTTCTTTGTCGATCTTAACCTCGATCAGATCGTCGCCGCCGTCACGGCCGACAAGGGTGAGTATTACCTGACGCCCTTCTTCCATATGCCTCTGCACGATGTCGATGCCATCGTGTACCGTCACGAGATCATGCGTGATCTTGAAGATGCTCGCCTGATTAAAAGTATCACGGACTTTGCCACTGGTATGCGCACAATGCGCGGACATCTCGCCCAAGCGGAGAAACTCTCCTACACACACCAGAAAGAACGCTGGTTTCTGGACAGCGTGGACGCCTATTGCGATGCCGTGACACGCCTCGTCCGTGATCTCTCCCTTGCACAGTTCACCTCACGGGGCCTTTTGCAGTTTAGGGAATACATAACCGGATACTCTGCATCCGGGAGTTTTGTCTCACTGCTGGAACAGACAAAGCAACTCAAGTCAGATCTCGCGTCGATACGCTATTGCGTGCTTATCGACGGGCTAACCGTCCAAGCCCGCAAATATGAAGGAGAGTCCGACTATAGTACGGAAATCGAGACGACCTTTGAGAGGTTCAAGCAAGCCGCCGTCACAGGGTATGAGTTCGATTTCAGCGACTTGCCGGGAATGAATCATGTAGAGGCCAAGATCCTCGACCTGGTGGTCCAACTGTACCCGGATATTTTTCCAGTACTGGCAAATTATTGCACGATACATAAAGATTTTTCCGACCCGACGATCACCGCATTTGACCGTGAGATCCAATTCTATGTCGCCTGGCTGGAGTATGTTGCACTATTCAGTAATGTGGGGTTGAATTTCTGTTATCCACGCATTTCCCAAACGTCCAAGGTAGTTTACAACCATCAAGGGTTTGACCTGGCCCTGGCCGCCAAGCTCATCGGCGACCAGGCAAAGCCAGTCTGCAATGACTTTCACCTCAATGAGCCGGAGCGTATTATCGTTGTCACCGGTCCCAACCAGGGGGGTAAAACCACCTTTGCCCGCACATTTGGACAGTTGCACTACCTGGCAAGCCTGGGCTGTCCCGTTCCCGGTGAGAAAGCGCAGCTCTATCTCTTCGACAGGCTCTTTACCCATTTCGAGAAAGAGGAGCATATCGCCAATCTCCGGGGCAAGCTGCAGGATGATCTTGTCAGGATTCACGCCATTCTCGAACGCGCCACACCGCGGAGTGTCGTTATAATCAACGAGATCTTCACCTCCACCACGTTCGGGGACGCGTCGCTGCTCAGCAAGCGAATTGTTTCAAAGCTCATGGAACTGGACCTCTTGTGCGTCTGGGTGACCTTCATCGATGAGTTGGCGGCGCTCAGCGAGAAGACGGTGAGCATGACCAGTACGGTCGTACCCGAAAATCCGGCGCTGCGAACTTTCAGGATCGTCAGACGGCCGGCGGATGGCTTAGCCTACGCCCTGGCGATTGCCGAGAAATACCGGCTTACGCACGACATGATCAAGGAGCGCATTGTCTTATGAAGGCGCGTCTTCTCTATCGGGAGCGGGATTTTGACGTAAAGTCGCCGCTGCCGTGGCAGGCGGAGACGCTTACCAAAGACTTGGAGCTGACCACGCTGTTCAATTTTATGGCGAAAGGTGACAGCCTTGTTATGGAAGTGTCTGAAAAGGTTGTCTTGGCGAGCTTTGAACAAGATCTTGAGGCCATTCGCTACCGCCAGAATATTCTGCAGGATTGTCTGAACCACTCAAGCGTTATTCGGGAGCTTTACGTTCTCGCTGCTGAGGCTGTGGAAGAAGGGAGAAAACAGTATGTCGGTGGTATCTTTGCGCGCTACCCTGATTCGGTCTTGCGGCATGCCATCGAGCACATGGAAGCACTCGTAGGTTTCATCAAGAAACTGAGACGGTATAGCGACGCGCATGAGGATAAGTTTTCCTCGGAAGGATGGGCCGCATTTTTCGCACGATTGAAAGAGGAGCTTAACGACGATTACGTGGCGGGAATCGAGGACCATCTGGAACAGTTGAAATTCCGCGGCGGCATGTTGCTCAGTGCCGAGTTGGGGAACGGCAACAAGGGTTTGCGGTATGTGCTTCACCGGCCACCCCCTTATCGAAGGGGGACGTGGCTGACGCTGTTCCTCGCTTGGCTGAAGGAACTATTTCCAAGGTTGACGCTGCTATTTAAAGCAAAAACACCGGATTACAGCTTTTCAATCGATCCACGAGACGAAAGCGGCGCCAGGGCGCTTGGGGAACTGCGCAACAGAGGTCTCGGTCTGGCTGCCGATGCACTTGCCCAATCCGCAGATCACGTACGCAGTTTTTTCAATGTACTGCGGGCGGAACTGGCTTTCTACATCGGCTGTATGAATTTGCACGAAGAGCTTGTCGTGAGAAAGGTTCCCGTGTGCGTTGCCTCGCCCGTGGCTATGGAGGAGCGCTGCCTGTCTTTTCGAGGGCTGTACGATGTGTGTCTGGCGTTGCATCTGGACAAGCCTGTAGTCGGCAACGATGCAGACGCCAACCAAAAGGACCTTGTGGTGATTACAGGCGCCAATCAGGGGGGTAAATCGACATTACTGCGAGCTATTGGCCTGGCTCAATTGATGATGCAGTGCGGAATGTTCGTGCCAGCCGAGTCGTTCTGTTCGAGTATCAGCGACGGCCTTTTCACCCATTACAAGCGGGAAGAAGATACCGGTATGAAAAGCGGGAAACTCGACGAGGAGCTCAGCCGGATGAGCGGTATAATTGATCATGTCACGCCTCATTCCATGATCCTGCTGAATGAATCATTCGCTGCGACGAACGAGCGGGAGGGCTCGGAGATCGCGCGGCAGATCATATCCGCATTGATAGAGAAACGGATTACGGTTATCTGCGTGACCCATCTTTATGAATTGGCACGAGGGTTCCACGATAGAAACAGCGCGAACATGCTGTTCCTGCGGGCCGAGAGGGAGCGGACATACAAATTGATCGAGGGAGAACCGTTGCAGACGAGTTTTGGTGAAGACTTGTACAAGAGTGTCTTTGGTGTCGACCATTGATGGACTCTCACGGATTACCTCCAAGAACCGAACATGAAAACTGATCCGATCTATTAAAAAGGAGAAACTGTATGGCACGGATAGAAAAAATTGAGTCCATGGAGATTTTCGATTCACGCGGCAACCCGACCCTGCGGGTATCAGTCACCACGGAAAGCGGCATCGTTGGCATAGCCGCAGTCCCTTCCGGTGCGTCCACCGGTGAGCGCGAAGCGTGCGAGCTGCGGGACGAAGATCCGAAGCGTTTCAAGGGTAAAGGGGTTCTGAGGGCGTGTGCCAATGTGGAAGGTGAGATCCAGGACGCATTGCGGGGCATGGACTGTCGCGATTTGGGGAGCATCGACAAGACTATGATTGAGTTGGACGGAACCAGGAACAAGGAACGGCTCGGCGCCAATGCTATCCTCGGTGTTTCGCTTGCCGTACTGGACGCCGGTGCCCGCTGTTCCGACCTCCCACTTTATCGCTACCTGGGCGGAGCAGGTGCCGATCTCCTGCCGGTGCCGATGCTGAACATCCTCAATGGCGGTGCACATGCCGATAACAACGTGGACTTTCAGGAGTACATGCTCGTACCGGCCGGGCTTCCCACTTTTGCCGAGGCGATGCGTTGTGCTGCCGAGGTTTACCAAGCGCTGAAGGTACTTTTACATAAGAGCGGTCATTCCACGGCAATTGGGGATGAGGGTGGTTTCGCCCCCAATCTGGCGGATAATGAGGAACCGCTCAAACTGATCGTTGAGGCGGTGGAGAAGGCTGGCTACCGTCCTGGCGAGGAGGTGTTCATTGCTATCGACCTGGCGGCTAGCAACTTCTGCAAGGAAGGGAAATATAACCTGGGGTCTATCGGAGAACCTCTCTCGTCACACGACCTGATCGGTTACTTGGAGCATCTTGTCGCCGCCTATCCAATTATCTGTATTGAAGACGGCCTGGATGAGAACGATTGGGCAGGCTGGCCAGCACTTCATGCACGATTGGGGGGAACGGCCCAGATTACCGCCGATGACCTGACGGTTACCAACACGGAACTTATCAGTCGCGGCATCCGTGAACACTGTTTCAACTCGGTCCTCATAAAACTGAACCAGATCGGCAGCGTCACCGAGACCCTGTCAGCTATCGAGATGACCAAAAAGGCAGGGTTCACCGCCATGATCTCCCATCGGAGCGGTGAGACTGAAGATACAACCATCGCCGACCTCTGCGTGGGGAGATTGACCGGCATGATCAAGACCGGCGCGCCCTGCCGTTCGGAGCGTTTGGCCAAGTACAACCGTCTGTTGCAGATCGAGCGGGAACTGGGCAAGGCAGCCCGCTATGCTGGGAAAGGGGCGTATTGCAGCATTGGGAGGTAGCAGGTTAAATCAGTCCGGTCTTGAAGCTTGATGGTCCAAAAGGAAAGCCGTGTGCAAACAGCTCCTAAACAATCCGCCGCTCTGAAATTTGTCCTGATGATCGGGGCGCTCAGCTTCTTCGCCGACTTCACCTATGAGGGCTCACGGAGCATTCTCGGCCCGTATCTTGCCCTCATGTCGGCCAGCGCCACGGCGGTGGGGGTCGTCACCGGGTTCGGCGAGCTGGCCGGTTACGGGCTGCGCCTTGTCTCGGGCCGCCTGGCCGATCTCACCGGTAGATTCTGGCCGATCACCATCTTCGGCTACGTCATCCAGATGTTTGCGGTGCCGGCCCTGGCTTTGGTAGACAACTGGCCGGCAGCCGCAGTGCTTATCATCCTGGAGCGGATCGGCAAGGCGATCCGCAATCCACCACGGGATACCATGCTCTCCCACGCCGCCAAGGAGATCGGTTACGGCTGGGCTTTCGGCATGCACGAGGCGCTGGATCAATTCGGCGCCCTGTTCGGTCCGCTGGCCGTAGCCGCGATTCTGGCGTTTAAGGGCGAATACCGTTTCGCCTTTGCCGCGCTGCTCGTGCCCGGTCTAATCTGTCTAGGCCTGCTCATGGTCGCCCGCTTCGTCTACCCACGCCCGCAGGACATGGAAGAAGAGCCGCCCAATGTGCAGGCCAAAGGGCTGCCCCGTGTCTTCTGGATTTACCTGGCGGGCGCAGCATTGGTGGCGGCGGGCTTCGCGGATTTTCCGCTCATCGCCTACCATTTCCAGAAGACCGGGGCAGTGTCCCAGCATTGGGTGCCCATTGCCTATGCCGTTGCCATGGCCGTGAGCGGCACCGGCTCGCTGGTCTTCGGGAGGCTGTTCGACCGGTTCGGGATCTCCATCCTCATCCCGTTGACGCTGCTCTCGGCGTTGTTCGCGCCCTTGGTGTTTCTGGGTGGGTTCTGGGCTTCACTGGCGGGGGCTGCTCTCTGGGGTCTGGGGATGGGGGTTCATGAATCGATCATCCCGGCAGCGGTTGCACCGATGGTCCCACCGCAGCGGCGCGCCTCGGCCTACGGCCTGTTCACCGCAGGCTACGGGCTGTTTTGGTTTCTGGGGAGCGCGGCTATCGGCATCCTCTATGACCGGTCGGTCTTTGCCACCATCGTCTTCTGCGTTGTGCTGCAGCTGGCGGCCATACCGATTTTTATCATGGTGTGGCAACACTACGGCGTGTTCAGAAAGAATCCTGAGAAACGATGACGTCGGAAACCGACAGCCATAGCCATTCCAGGGGTTGCTCCGACGATGAGATCGAGAGACTGTTCGAACGCCTGAATTCGCTGAAGGAAGGTGCCCAGGCCGCAACCGAGCTTGTGAACTGCGGCCAAAGGGCCGTGGAGCCGCTGCGGCGGTTCCTGCTCGACGGCCAACTGAGCGGCATCTTTCAGCCGAGGCAGCGGGCCGTGGAGGCGCTCGCCGAGCTGGGCGCCAAGGATGTCCTGATCGAATATCTCACGACCGAGAAGCATATCTCCGATCCCGTTGCTCGCTACGGCGAGGAAGCGGTGGAAGGCACGGCGGCACGGCTCCTTGCGGAATGGCGCGATGAGGGGGTGTACCAGATCCTGCTGCGGCTCCTGCGGCAAAGGGCGCTGCCGGGGCTGATCGATGCTGTTGCCGGGTTCCGGCGGCCCGAGGCGATCCCGGAATTCATCACCGCCCTTGGCGACAGCATCGGCCGGAGCTTTGCGGAAGAGGCCCTGGCCAGGCTGGGCGAAGCCGCGCAGCGGGCGCTGGTGGAAACGGCACGGACGCCGCTGCCGTCCGTTGACCACGAAACACCGACCAGCCTCTGCCGGCGCCGCTCAAGCCTGAGGCTCCTAGCCGAACTCGCCCTGTCGGCAGAGGATCTGCGTCTCCTCTCTCGACTGGCAGACGACCGCGATACGGAAATCGCGGCACGGGCGAGCCGGATCGTCTTGGCTGCACGGGACGGGAACGAACAGAGGCGCGCTGCCGGTCGCCTGATCACGATGCTGCCTGACGCCCCGTGGTTTCTCCAGATCGAGATCGAGGGGTGGCTGCTGGAGCGTGCCAGCATTGCCCTTATCGCCGTAGATGAGGAGATCGCTGCCCAGAGACGGGCAATCGATGAAGGACGTTTCACTGACAATCTGCTGCTGCGGCTGCTCAGCCTGAAGCATAAAATCGAGAAAAGGCAAAGAACATGACTGATGCCGATAAACCGTCAGGAAGCCGGAATGAAGAGACGTCTCCATCGGCGCCTCGGGAACTGCTGCGCGAATATGACCCAATAAAGCTCGAATTGGCGGCCATTATCCGCGAGGTGTTGGGGGAGACGGAAAACGACACGCCCGCTTGGCGCGAGGGGCGAGAACTCCTGGTCCGGTTGGCCGAGGACCGCTTCAATGTGGACTTTTTCGAGACCTAATGGGGAAGGTATTCATGCCAACGGTTTTCATATGTGACGACGAGGCTGAAATTCTGCGCTACCTTGACAAGCTGTTACGAAAGAACTGCTACTACGTCGAAACCTTTCTGCGTGGCAGCGATTTATTGAAACGACTTGAAAGCTTGCTCTCAGTCAGTTGTGATGCCATTCTTCTTGACGTACGCATGCCGGATATGGATGGCCTTCAAATTTTAAAGCATCTGCGCAAAGAATTCCCGAGCGTGCCGGTAATACTCATGACTGGCCACGGGACGATAGATGATGCTGTTCAGGCCATCAAACTCGGGGCATACGACTATCTAACGAAACCTTTTCCCAAGGAAAAAATCCTGGAGGTCCTGGGAGGGCTTCATAACTATCGCAGTATGGCCGAAGATAAGCACTTTGTAGTGCCGTAAATTGAAAAATGTGTTGCCGATCCTTTGGGGGCCATCGATTTCGGTAGAACGTCATGTATTGCAAAAAAAAGCGTGGGTAGGCAATGACGGAAAATGAAAAGATTTACGAAAAGCCAGTAATGGTGAATATAGAACATATAGGTCTGGTACGATATGACCGGGAGAGGGAAGAAACTGCGATCCTGACGGATATCTCGTTCTCCGCCCGCCAAGGCGAGATCACTGCCATCGTCGGCCCGTCGGGCGGGGGAAAGAGTTCCCTCATCCGGCTCATCAACCGCCTTGAAGACCCGACAACGGGAAGAGTCCTCCTGGAGGGAGAGGATATCATGCGCTTCGACCCGCTTCTGCTGCGTCAACGGATCGCCATGGTGCTGCAGAAGCCGTTCATGTTCGAAGGGACCGTTATCGATAACCTGCGGCGGCCCTTCCTGTTCCGAAACGAGCCGCCGCCTGCCGAGGGAAGTCCGGAGGTGCTGCATGTCATGGGACTGGTCAGCCTGGCGCCCGATATCCTGGGCCGGGATGCCCGGACACTTTCTCTTGGCGAGCAACAGCGGGTCAATCTTGCCCGGGCGCTGATCACCGGGCCGCAGGTGCTGCTCCTCGACGAGCCTACCAGCGCCCTCGACCGACCGACCGGCGACCGGCTCGCGGTCACCTTCCGGGACATCTGCACGGTGCAGAGTCTGAGCGTAATCCTCGTAACCCATGATCTGAGGCTGGCGGGGAAGACCGCCGATTACCTCGTCTACCTCGAAGGAGGCCGTATCCGTGAAGCGGGGCGTCCGGACGATCTCCTGACCAGTCCTAATAGTTCGGAACTCAGGCGTTTTCTTGCCGAGCCCGATATCAAGGAGTAAGCGAATCATGGTTCACCAGGGCGTTATAAACCTGAATCTGATGAATCTGGCGCTGGCCTACGGACTGGTCCTCCTGGCCGCTGTCCTCGCCCGCCTTCAGCGGATCGGCCAAGAGGGGCAGATGCTGTGGGCGGCGGTTCGGATGGGTCTGCAGCTGATTGCGGTCGGCTATCTCCTTGACGTCATTTTCACCATCAACAGCCCTCTATTGGTGGTTCTCGTACTCGTTGTCATGGCCGGCTTTTCATTGCAGGTAATGGGCTCGCGCATTCGTCACAAGATGCCGGGCTTTTACCGGGTGATGGGGGTCTCCATCTTCATCGGTTGCGGCGCGGTAACGTTCCTGTTCTGTTCCCTGGTGGTCGGGTATACCCCCTGGTACGATCCCCGCTACCTCATTCCGCTTGCAGGGATGATTATCGGCAATTCCATGAACGGGGCGAGCCTCGCCGCCGAGAGGCTGGCGGCGGAAATCAGGGAACGGCGTGAAGAGATCGAGACCGCCATCTGTCTGGGCGCCACGGCCCAACAGTCATCTGAAACCGCGATACGAAACGCCTTCCGCGCCTCGCTGATACCGACCATTAACACCATGGCGGCCATGGGAATCGTCGCCTTGCCCGGCATGATGACCGGGCAGATCCTCTCGGGGACAGCACCGGTGGTCGCCGTACGTTACCAGATCGCCATCATGTGCGCTATTACCGGAGCGGTTGCCATCACCTCATACCTCATTCTTCTTCAGGGGTACCGGCATTATTATACCGCTGCGCACCAACTGCGAGAGCGGCAGTAGGAATTTTCATGGTCGAAGGACCAAAAAAAGAGGAGGAAAAAAGATGAAATTACAGGAAATCAGGGAGATCGCCAAATCGAGGAATTTGCAGACAGGAAAAATGAAAAAGAGCGAGATCGTGCGGGCTATCCAGGCAGATGAAGGCAATATCCCCTGTTTCGATACCGGCAAAGCTGCCGAATGCGGCCAATCGGATTGTCTGTGGCGGGAAGACTGTGAGTGATGGAAACGACACGAGTACAAAACCAACCCCTCTTTATTCGACATTGAAA
>Ga0334722_10008098_pt1 | contig 10084 bp, 6 predicted proteins | sample C3_bottom_MG_FD_207210 | JGI IMG/M metagenome (GOLD analysis project Ga0334722, IMG submission 207210) | Sediment microbial communities from Yellowstone Lake, YNP, Wyoming, USA - C3_bottom | ecosystem: Environmental > Aquatic > Freshwater > Lake > Sediment | place: USA: Wyoming | collected... | reverse complement strand
ATATATGAAGAACAAGATATTTTATCAATGTCAGGCCTGCGGATATGTAAGCGCAAAATGGTTAGGAAAATGTCCTGATTGTGGAGGCTGGAACACCTTTGCCGAGGAGATGAAGTCGGTCTCATTAAGGGGTATTATTAAAAGGACAGCCCCCCAACCTCTGAACTCTATTACCGCCGGCAATGATAGAAGGGTCTCTACAGGAATAAAAGAGCTTGACAGGGTCCTTGGCGGAGGTGTTGTTGAAGGCTCTGTCATCCTCGTGGGAGGAGACCCTGGTATTGGTAAGTCGACCCTTTTAATGCAGGCCTCATCAAACCTCATGGCAGCAGGTAAGGTCCTTTATGTCTCAGGAGAGGAATCTCCCGAGCAGATCAAGCTGAGGGCAGAAAGACTCAACATCAATTCTGAGGATATCCTGCTCCTACCAGAGACTAACCTTGAGAGTATAATTAATGCTGCCACAGACCTTTCACCTTCAGCAGTCATAGTCGATTCTATCCAGACGATCTTTACAGAAGAGATCCCTTCTGCCCCTGGATCTGTCGGACAGGTTAGAGAGTGCGCTGCCAAGCTTACCGCCTTTGCCAAAAAGACCGCCATCCCGATCTTCATAATAGGTCATGTTACAAAAGAGGGTGCTATTGCCGGACCGAGGGTCCTCGAGCATATCGTTGACACTGTGCTCTATTTTGAGGGTGACAGGGGGCATCCTTACAGGATACTGAGAACTGTTAAGAACAGGTTCGGTTCAACTAATGAGATAGGGGTATTCGAGATGAGAGAGGAAGGCCTTGAGGAGATAGATAATCCCTCAGGCCTCTTCTTATCAGAGAGGCCATCTGATGTTACAGGTTCAGTGGTTGTTTCGAGTATTGAGGGCACAAGACCAATATTGATAGAGTTACAGGCCCTTGTCTCGCCCACCACATTTGGAATGCCAAGGAGGACATGCATGGGTGTGGACTTCAACAGGGTCAATCTCCTTATAGCTGTACTCGAAAAGATCGGGGGCCTCCATCTTGGGGGTATGGATATATTCGTGAACGTTGTGGGAGGGTTAAAGGTTACAGAGCCTGCTGTTGATCTTGGCATACTTGCAGCCATAGCCTCCTCATTCAGGGAGATCCCCTTATATCCTGAGACCGTCGTATTTGGTGAAATAGGCCTCTCAGGAGAGGTAAGGGCTGTCAGCCACGTTGAGGCGAGACTGAAAGAGGCAGAAAAGATCGGTTTTAAAAAGGTCATAATGCCGGTAGGAAGCCTTCTCAGGATGAAGGAGACCACCTCTCTCGATACTATAGGAGTGAAAAATATACATGAATTTCTTGAAGAATTGTTCCCTTAGGATATTACTTTTTCTCTCAATCCTGGTGCTATCTTCCTGTGCGACCCAGAGGTTCGAGATTCATTATTATGAAGGGAATCTTGAGGAGATGCTTCAGGGCCTTCGAGGTATAAGATCAATGAAGGCATCCTTTTCTATTGAGTTCGATAAGGGAGACGGTCTTTCCCTTAAGGGAGAGGGGATCCTTGATCTCTCAGAAGATACCCTTGACCTTCAGGTCTATTCAATGGGTTTTCTTGTTGCCGAGGTGACAGCTGATCAATCGGGCATCAAGAGCAATCCATCAGCAGACAGGAATAAACTCCTCCTCCTCGTCGATGGACTGAGAAATAGCCTTCTCTGGTGGACCATTGAGGGATATGATATAAGGGATGAAGGAGAATATTATCTTCTCAAAAATTCGTGGAAGAGGCTATATATCGATAAAGATACCAAGATGCCCTTGAGGCAGACTATAGACCTTGAAGAGGGCAGACAGCTTGAGGTCTTTTATTATGAACCGTCACTTTATAAGGGAAGGTCTGATAGATCTTCGGACATGATCTTTCCCTCGAGGATTCGTATCGAACTTTCGAGATATTCTGTAAATCTCAGGATGAAGGAGATAAATGTAGAGGTGAAAGGTGAAGGGAACCTATCCCTGTTTGAGCCCCAGATCTATTGCAACAGCCTTAATGACAGACTCATCAATACTCTTTGCCTTGAAGAGGTATCCCTCGAGAAGGGCATTATCGCATATAGTATTTATCAGCCTCGGTATGCCCATTGAGTATCTATAAATCTCTTTTAAGGCTCCATCAAGGAATAGACCATCTCCTCCACCAGCTATGTGCAATCTATGTCTTATGTATTCAATAGTGTCCTCTTCAGAGAGGGGCCTCAGGCTTACCTTTATTGCCACCCTCTGTTTTAGTGGTTCATCAAGGCTGAGGACATCTTCCAGCTCGGGCAGGCCGAAGAGGATTAGATTTATCATCTTTCCTTCTGGTATCTCCATATTCAGGAGCCCCCTGAACTCCTCCATGATCTCCCTGGACTTAAGCATCTGGACCTCATCAATAAGGAGAACGGCAACCTTTCCTGATTTGTTGATCTCGAGGAGTCGCCTGTAGATCTGACCGAGTATCTCGACCTTATCCTCCTTTATCTCCTTCACACCGAGTTGGATTGCAAACTTTCTTAATAACCATTCAGAACTGACAGAAGAATGGATTACAACGAGGAGAGTCGCCTCATAGATATCTTCACTGAGGTCATCCAGGAGTCGCCTTGCGAGGGTCGTCTTCCCTGCTCCAATGTCACCAATAACAACGGCCAGGCCTTTCTTTGTGTCTATAGCATACTTCAATTTCAGGAGGGCCTCCCTGTGCTGGGAACTGTCAAAATAAAATCTATTATCAACTACATTGGAGAAGGGATGTTCTTTTAGCCTGTAATACTGAAGATAATCCATATCTCTTATAGGTATGAGACCCTGTCTTTCTTCTCCTTCTGAGGTTCCTTCTCCATGGATGCCTTCAACTGGCTCAGCCTCTCTCCCACATCCCTGAACTTTGAATTCCATCCGTATATGTCAGTATAGAGTTCGAAGGCCCTGGCAAGTTCACCATTCTTCTCATGGGCTGCGGCAAGGTCATAGAGGGCACCCCAGTAAGATTCATCCCTGGTATCAATATTATCAAGGGCCTCCTTAAAGGCCTTTATAGCAATAGGGTAAAGTCCCTTTTCCATATAGCAGATACCAAGCATCGTCATGGATTGTACATAGAATCTCGGGTCATTCCTTGATGTCTGAAACTCCCTTATTGCATCGTCAATCAGACCCATCTCCTTATATGCTATGCCGAGGTTATAATGGGTCTCTATATCCTCAGGCTCTACTGCCTTCTCAAGTCCCTTTTTGAACTCTTCAAATATATCCATTACCTCGGTATCGAGTTGCGGCTCAACGAGTTCTTCTATATCGACCGTTTCCTGAACCTGTGGTTCTGCTAATTTTCCGGCCTCGACCTCAGAAGGCTGAGGGGCTGTGCCCTGGAGAGCAGCGACCCTGCTGAGTAATTCTTCATTCCCGGGGAATATATTCAGAAGCCTCTCGTAGATCCTGAGGGCCTCATCCTGAAGGCCCTGACGGATATAGAATTCTGCTTCAGCGATCTCTTCAGAATAATCATCGAGACTCTCGGGTCTTTTCTCTTCTTCAACTGCTGCCATCCTTTCTGCAAGCCTTGGATCATCAGGATTGATACTGAGGGCCTCTCTCAGAAGGGATTCCCTCTTTTCTAAATCACCCGATCGTCCGAATATCTCCGAGAGGATTATACATTCCGTAACAGCCTGTTCCCTATCTCCTGTCTCTAAGTAAAGGGATTTCAACCTATTATGAACCTCTATATTCATAGGGTCCTTTACCTTCAGGTCCTCAAGTATCGCCTTCGCTTCGTCAAAGAGATTGTATTTGATAAATATATCTGCATCGATGAGTAATTCCTCTAAGGTCTTTTCCTCTGTCTCAGAAGGTTTAACCTCCCTCTCGGCGAGTAATCTCTTGAGATTGATATCATCTGGCCTCAATCTCAGGGCATCCCTGTAAAGTCCTATAGCCTCTTCATTCAGCCCCTGATCATACAGGAGATCTGCGACAAAGAGTAAGGACTGGAACTCTCGATCCCTGTCACCCTTTGCCCTGTAGAGGGAGATCTGGAGCCTTCCAACCTCTAATGGCGCGATGTCCCTGAATTGTTCAATCATTCCCAATGCCTCATCTATCCTCTTTTCCTCGATCATGGAATCCAGGACTCTCCTGAACGATTCCCATGCCTTCTGTCTATTACCGAGTAATAAATATATATCTCCCTGTAGCCTGTATAATTCAGGATTTGATGGTTCGATATCTATAGCCTTCTCGAGATATCTCAATGCGGCCTCGCAGTTACCATCCTCCTTGAGAAGGATTACACACTTTATAAGGGATTCAATATCATGAGGATAGGCACCTATAAGCCTTTCTACATATCTAATCGCCTCTTTTATGTTGCCTGACCTTTCCATAAGATCAGCAAGACTCCGCAAGGTATCTCTGTTATCAGGATTGATCTCGAGGGCCTTTTTGAGGAAGCTCTCCGCCTGTCCCAGATCACCCTTCTCTTCAAAGAGGCGAGCTATATTCAGATACTCTGTCATGGCATCGTGATCAAGACCTTCCTTCAAGAATAGGCCTGCCACCTTTTCCCTCAGAGTAATATTTGTTGGCGAGAGGGCAATTATCCTCTTATATATATCCACTATCTCATTCTTCTTGTTCTCCTTCAAAAGGGCATCAGTAGCAGCAAGATAGTACTTTGTTGCATCTGTGGCAAGACCCTTCTCCTCGCTCAGTTCTCCAAGGGCTACAAGAGCAGCAGCATCGGAGATGTTGAGATTTATAATCTTTTTATAGAGGGCGAGGGCCTTGAGGGAGAATCCTTCTCTCCTGAAGAAGGATGCTGATCTGTGATAATAATCGATAGCTGCCTTCCTGTCACCCTTTTTCAGATAGAGATCCCCCATCGTGTTATAGACATTGCCATCAGGATAATCCTTTACAAGCTTCTCCCACTCTTCGATAGCCCTGTCTATCTGACCACGTGAGAGGTACTTCTGAGCCTCTTTTATGATAAGACCCTTATCAGGCATCGTTACAGATTGAAGGTATCATAATTTTCAAAAAGTGTCAATAACTATCAGAGGCCTTTAGCCTCAGCTTATTGAATTCTTTAAGATTTTCGAGGAGTTTTTCTTCAGAGATAGCCCCTATCTTTACGAGGGCCTCACCGAAGTGCAGATAGGTATCCTCCTGTTCCTTTAAGAGTTCCTGTCGCTGTTCCTCCGAAAGATACCTCTCCCTGACAGCTATTTCTCCGAATCTTTCCTGAGTCTCCTCCTGAATTACAAGGATCTTTCTAATATCATCCTCATTAAGCCATCCCTTTTTCATGGCAATCTCCCCGATCCTCAGATTCGTCTTTCTCTGAAGAAAACGGGCATTCAGAATGTCTATCTCTTTTATGAGACCCCTTTCAAGGAGGAATCTGCCGAATTTCATCTGTGGAATCATAACAATATTATAATCAAAAAGAGCGAAATATTGTTGTGACTGAAGGCATAAGCATTGAATCCTGTGTAACAGAGCGGTTATAATAATATAAAATATGAATCTTCCTGTATATTGAGCCATGTCTGGATCATCTACACTTGAATCATCAATCACCAATTTCCAGAAAGGTATTGACCCTTATGCCCGGAGGATCTATAACCTTCCAGGTTCATCTGCTGCCCTATTATTATGTCTATCTAAGACCCCCTTTGTCCTCCTTACAGGTACAGATGAGGAGTCTATCAGGTATCATAAAGATATCGACTTCTTCCAGAGGCTTCTGAATAGGTCATTTCGTCTTTTTTACCTGCCCGAGCCTGATAGCAATAATGGGGCTGGTAAGCGGGCAGAGGTCATTTATAACCTCAGGGAAGAAGATTCTATCATACTCTCTATCAAATCTTTCAGATCACCAACATGGTCTAAGGAGGGATTGGAAAGATTAGTCTTGTCCTTATCTAAGAGGTATGAGATCGAGAGAGATACGCTTGTAGCGAGATTAAATGAACTCGGCTACAGGCAAGTTTCCCTTGTAATTGACAAGGGTGAATTCAGTCTCAGGGGATGGATACTCGATATATTCCCTGTCAATATGGACGAGCCTGTAAGGATAGAATTCTATGGAGACATGATAGAACTCATAAGGACCTTTGATATCGAATCTCAAAGGTCCACAGGTGATTTGGACAACCTCATGATACTACCTGCCTCTGAGTCTTCCGAGGGGGAAATGGACCTCAAGGTCTATGGTTCGAATATATATTATACCGACTCAGTACTTCCACAGAAAGAATCAGATGATTTCTTAAGGTCTTTTAACCTCCTGTCATGTCCTGATATAGAAGGAGAAGGCTGCAGGGCAGGCACCCTGTCCCTGGGTGGTCTCGGTATCTACCCGGAGGAAAGGAAATCACTCTCAGAACTTGGAAGAGTCATCAATTCGATAAGCAAGGACACAAGGGTCATCCTCGTCGCTGCATCAAGAGGACAGGCCATGAGACTAAAGGATATCCTCTTTGAAGAAAATGTCTTAGCACCAATAATCGAGATCGAAGAAGCGGCTTCTTATGATGGAAATATCAGCATCTCAACAGGAAGACTCTCCTCAGGCCTTTTCATTGATGGCCTCCTGATCCTTACAGAAAAGGAGATATTTGGAGAGAGGCGCCGTTATAAGCCGATGAAGAGATCGAGGGTATCAGGACTTCTCTCAACACTTGATGACATATCACCAGGTGATTTTGTCGTTCACCAGGACCATGGCATAGGCAGGTTCATAGATATCGAGAAGAGGGTTGTTGAAGGATCTGATGGGGTTCCTTTAATGACCGATCTTGCAGTAATCGAATATGCAGGTGGAGATAGACTCTATCTACCCCTTTATAACATAGAAAAGATCAAGAAATACAGTGCCGGTGAAAGTGTCGTACCCTCGATCGACAGACTCGGAGGCAGGACATGGCAGAAGAAAAAGGCGAAGGCAAAAAAGGCTATCAGGGAGATGGCAGAAAGGCTCCTGAGACTCTATGCATTAAGAGAGGTCACAAAGGGTTTCGCCTGCAGTCCTGATACAGACCTGCATAGTGAATTTTATGATTTCTTCCCTTATGAAGAGACTCCTGATCAGATCAAGAGCTTTGATGAGATACGGATGGACATGGAATCTGATAGACCTATGGATAGATTGCTCTGCGGTGACGTTGGCTATGGAAAGACAGAGGTTGCAATGAGGGCTGCCTTCAAGGCTGTTTTTGATGGAAAGCAGGTAGCGGTGCTCGTGCCAACAACTATCCTCTGCGAGCAGCATTATTACACCTTCACAGATAGATTCAGGGCATTCCCTGTCAGGATAGATTATCTGAGCAGGTTCAAGTCAAAGGCACAACAGGAAGCGACTATCAGGGCGGTCTCGAGGGGTGAGATAGATATAATCATAGGGACTCAATCCCTCCTGAGAAAGGATATATCCTTTTATGACCTCGGTTTATTGATCATAGACGAGGAACACAGGTTTGGGGTCGTTCAGAAGGAGAGGATAAAGGAACTCAAAAAGGGTGTCCATGTCCTCAGTATGACGGCAACACCCATACCGAGGACATTACAGATGGCCCTTTCAGGGATCAGGAATATGAGCCTTATCGAAACCCCTCCTGAGGAGAGGATCGCTGTGAGGAGCATAATCTCGGTCTTTAACAGGGAGATTATAAGGGAGGCAATCGAGAGAGAACTCAACAGAGGAGGTCAGGTGCTCTTTGTCCACAACTTCATCCATGATATAGAGGATATAGCTAAATCGATAAGAAATATATTTCCTGGTGTAAGGATAGAGATTGCCCATGGTGAAATGTCGGGCAAAAGGCTCGAAAAGGTGATGCTCGACTTTATGAGAGGAGACATCAAGGTCCTGATAGCAACTAATATAATAGGCTCTGGCATAGATATACCTTCGGCAAACACCATAATTATCAATAGGGCTGATAGACTGGGGCTTGCAGACCTTTATCAGTTAAAGGGGCGGGTAGGAAGAAGCAATTTGAAGGCCTATGCCTATTTCCTGATCCCTGGTGAGGATATCATAACAGAGGATGCCAGAAAGAGGCTTGAGGCCATCAGAGAGATGAGTTATCTCGGTGCTGGATTCAGGGTAGCAATGAAGGACCTCGAGATAAGGGGATCAGGCAATCTGCTCGGTCCTGAACAATCAGGTCATATTAATGAGTTAGGATTCGATACCTACATAGAGATGCTCGAAAAGAGTGTAGCAGAGTTAAAGGGAGAGGAGACAAAGGAAGAGATCGAGCCTGTCATTAATCTGAACATAGAGGCCCGTATACCGGAGGAATACATAGAGGATATAACGATCAGACTCGGTATGTACAGAAGGATTGCAATGGCAAGGAATGAAGAGGAACTTAGTGAACTCGCCTCTGAGATGAGAGACCGCTTTGGAGAGATACCACATGGGGTCAGGAATCTCATCGAGATAATGAGGCTCAAGACGATAGCAAAGAGGCTCATGATTAAGAGTATCGGCAAGAGAAATGGTAAAGGTCCGACCCGAGAGCAGGAGACCTTGATAAGATTCTCCTTTTCTGATGAAACCCCTGTCAGGGTTGAGGCGATTACAGGACTTAACAAACGATTCCCGGGGATCAGATTCTACAGCGATGGCTTTGAGATTCCAGGGGGTGAAGAGCCCATAGGATCGGCAATTGAGATATTGAGTTGTTTACTTCCATAATGGTAGTGTAAAATCTTTTGTGCAAATTCTTGAAATATAAAAAAGAGAGGGTGTATTCTCCATTGATCAAGAAATCTTTAAAGGTAAGGAGGAATACACCCATGGCAGAAAAGCCACTAACTGATTTAACATTAACAGATTTATTCAAGGAATACAAGAGGATGTGGAATTATTGGCAAGAACATGATGAGGCGGTAAAGAGATTCAGGATAAGGCATATAGAGATGGCATTAGAGGAGGAGAGGAAGGAACTTATATGCTGCAAGCCTTATGAGCGAACTCCTGAGCGCAGGGATTATAGGGCAGGGTATTGGAAGAGGTGGATAACATTAAAGGATGGACGGTTACAGGTAAGGATGCCGAAGATAAGGGGTGGTAGTTACAGCAGCAATGTAATACCGAGGTATCAGCAGAGGATAGACGAGATAGATGCTGTTTTAATGAAGATATTTCTCTATGGGGCCTCTACAAGACTAACAGGGGAGGCATTAAGGCCATTACTTGGGGAAGGGGTGAGCGCCCAGACGATATCCAACATAGCGAAGGGCCTTGACGAGGAAGTAAAGAATTACCACAGTCGTAGGCTTCAGGACATATATCTCTATCTATTTCTGGATGGGATAACATTAAAGACGAAGACAGGATTTGGGGCGAAGAAGAAGGTAGTGCTTGCAGCCTATGGGATAACTGTTAAAGGGAAAAGGGAATTGATAGATTTTATGGTAGTTAAACATGAGACTGAGAGGGTTTGGGAAGGGTTTCTCAATAATCTTTACAACCGAGGACTGGCAGGGGAGAATTTAGGATTGATAATAACAGATGGGCACGCTGGGCTTGAAAATGCAGTGGATTATATCTACTCTGGTGTAAAGAGGCAGAGGTGCTGGGCACACAAATTAAGGAATGTAGCTAACTATCTAAGGAAGAAGGATAGGGACAGCTGCATAAATGAGGCGAGGGCAATATACAGTGCCTCTAACAGAGGGGAAGCTGTGAAGGCCTTCAATGAATGGGCAGACAGATGGAGAGGTGAATACCCAAAGGCGGTAAAGTGCATTGAGAAGGATCTGGAGGAGCTATTGAATTTCTATTACTGTCCTCAGGAGATAAGGATAAAAGTAAGAACGACAAATGTTATAGAGAGGGCCTTCAAGGAGGTGAGGAAAAGGACAAGGCCAATGAGTTGTTTCAATAATCCTCAAAGTATTGAGAGGATTGTATATGCTGTATTAAGTCATTTAAATGATCAATGGGGACTTAAGCCCCTTAAAGAATTTGCACAAAAATATTGACATTACCCTCCAATACTCATGCCTTGAAAAATCGGAGAGAAAAACTGTATTATCTAAGATTAGGCTTT
>Ga0334722_10008097_pt1 | contig 10086 bp, 5 predicted proteins | sample C3_bottom_MG_FD_207210 | JGI IMG/M metagenome (GOLD analysis project Ga0334722, IMG submission 207210) | Sediment microbial communities from Yellowstone Lake, YNP, Wyoming, USA - C3_bottom | ecosystem: Environmental > Aquatic > Freshwater > Lake > Sediment | place: USA: Wyoming | collected... | reverse complement strand
CCGCTGAGCCACGACCCGCCCCGCAAAACGCGGTATTGTCCAGAACTCGGTCCCTTGGGATTGTTACGCGGTGAACTGGCATAGTACGTATCGCCGTACCAGTCCGCGACCCATTCCCAGACATTCCCTGCCATATCCAACGCGCCATACGGACTTGCGCCAGCGGGATAACTTCCAACCGCTGTGGTATCTCCTTTACCACCTTCGGCTGAATTGAGCAAGTTTTTATCAAATGAATTGCCCCAGGGATAAACACGCCCAGTCGTACCGCGCGCCGCTTTTTCCCATTCCGCTTCGGTCGGCAACCGCTTGCCCGCCCACGCGCAATACTTGGTTGCGTCATCCCAGGAAACGTAAATCACCGGATAGTTGTCGAATGACACATTGCCGTAGTACGAGGAGCGCGTGTAAGACTTGACTTCGGAAGGCGCAGAGCATTTCCCCGCGTCTACACATTTTTTGTAGAACGCATTCGTCACAAGATACTTGTCTATCCAAAACGCGTCAAGGTAAACTGTATGAATCGGCTGGGCGTCATTGCCCACATCGTTGCTGCCCATCGTGAAATCACCCGCTGGCACATTGACCATTAGCGCGCCATTCACATTGCGTTCGCTCGCAGACGCGGCGGTCGGTGCGGCGATGGTTGGTATTCGCGCGGCAGTCGGCGGTGCGGCAGTCGGCGCAGGTGTTGACGCAGGTTGCATCAACAAGAATGTGAACGCGCCAATGCAAAGCACACCAATGAACATTACCCCAACCAGCCCGACAATTACTTTGCCCCAGTTTGAACCTGTGTTACCCGCCCGTTGCGTCGGCGCAACATAAGGCGGCGACGCTGGTCGTGGAAGCGGTGTCGGCGGCGTGTACGCCGGTACGGTTGGCGCAGGTTGCGGACGCGCGTTCAATACTTGGCGCATCTCAGCCGCGCTTTGGAAACGCTGTTGGGGATTCAATGCCATCGCGCGCAAAATCGCTTGCTCCGTCTGCGCGCTCACGCTCGGATTCAAACGACTCGGCGGAGTGAGCGTTGCAATCCCACGTTCCAACGCCAGCGCATCCGGCGGATCGCCGCCGACAAGCAACGCGTATAATGTCGCGCCCAACGAATACACATCGCTCCGTTGGTCGGTTCCACCGTGATACTGCTCTGGCGCGGCATAGCCGGGTGTCGCCGCTTTCGCGCCCGTCATCGTTCGCACCCCCGGCTGAATCATCTTGGCGATTCCAAAATCAACGAGCGTCGCTTGACCTTGCGCGAGGATGATATTTTGCGGCTTGATGTCGCGATGAATCACGCCGCGACTGTGCAGATACCCAACGGCATCAAGAATCTGGTTCATCCAGCGCAATGCCTCGGATTCGCTTAACGCGCCTTGGCGTTCCAAGCGCGCCTGCAAATCCTCACCGGCGACGTAATCCATCACGAGGTACTGTAAACCATTCACATCGATAAAGTGATCGGTCACGCGCGGCAAGTTGGAATGGCGCAGGGTGGCTAACAGCGTCGCTTCCTGCTGAAACTGCCGCGCATCGCCGCCGCGATTTTCCTTGACGACGACGCGATTATTTCCCAGCCGCAAGTCGGCGGCGAGAAACACGTCGCCCATTCCGCCGCCGCCAATCCGGCTAATGATTTGATAACGATTCTGCAAAATGGTCCCTGGGTTTAGCATCAAACATCCTCTCGATCTTACGGTACGATCGTCACGTGGATCATGCACGGCTGCCCGTAGTTGCCGTCTCTGAACGTAACGAGCAAGCGCAACCAATAGCCGCCGGGCGCGACCGTGCGGGTCTGCCATTCAAATAGCTTGCCATCCTGAACGCGGTTGGCGTTTTTGTACAGTTCTCCCCAGTTCTCGCTCCCCCAGCTCGCGTCGGGCATGTACTGTACTTTGTAGAAAGACAAGTCCTGCGTGTTCGCGGTTCCCGTGAAAATCTGATTGCCCCGAATGACCGCGTTCATCTGTGGCTCGGTTATGCGCGCGAGCGGATCATCGCAGTTGATTCCACTGGCGGGCAAGGTCGTCGCGGTCGGGATGAACGATTTCGATGGCGTCCACATCGGCAAAAACGTCATCGTGGGCAAGGGCGTCCTGGTGATGACAAACGGTGTCTGGGTCGGTGACGCGACTGCCGTTGGTGTGTTCGTGCGAAAGATCGGCGCTTCAGTAGCAAATGGCGTCTTGGTCGGCAACACACTCGGCGCGGTAAGTATTGCCAACGCAATGGACGTGGGCGGTACAGTCGTCGGCATCCCGCGCCCGGAGAATACTAGGATGAGGGCGATGCTGAAAATCAACAATGCGACCAGGATTGCGCCAACACCCAACATCTTCCAAGTCGGCATCGCAGTAACCGACTGCGCGCGCAACGCTTGCTCAAAATCAGCCACGTTCTGAAAGCGCTGATTGCCAGCGAGCGCCATCGCTTTCACAATCGCGCTCTCGGTGTTGACGGAGAGGCTGGGATTGATCGCGCGCACAGATTCCAACGGCTTGCCATACGCACGGCTAGGTGCCGGCGGTGGCTCGATGCCGGTCAGCGCAAAATACAGCGTCGCACCCAGCGAATATACGTCGGTGCGTTCATCGGTGCCGCCAGTATACTGCTCTAGCGGCGCATAGCCGGGTGAGCCAATACCATGTGCGCCAGTTTTCGTCGCGTGTCCGGGTTGAATTACTTTGGCAATTCCAAAATCCACAAGCACTGCTCTGCCATTCTGAGTAATGATGATATTCTGCGGTTTTATGTCGCGGTGGATGATGTGGTTGTCGTGCAAGTATTTCACCGCGTCGAGAATTTGCGTCATCCACGCGAGCGCTTCGGTCTCGGTCAACTTGCCGCGCGATTGGACCAGTTGCTCCAAGTTTTGTCCGGCAATGTAATCCATCACGAGATACTGCGCGTTGTTCGCCTCAATAAAATGATCAATCACGCGCGGCAAGTTTGGATGATGCAGCCCGGCAAGAATATTCGCTTCGGCGTAAAACAGTTTCGGATCGCCGCCGTTGTTTTCCTTCACGACCACTTTACGATTTTGCAGGTGAAGGTCGGCGGCGAGATACACGTCGCCCATGCCACCACCGCCGATGCGGTTAATGATTTGGTAGCGATTCTGCAAGACGATTCCTGAAGTCAGCATCAGACCTTCTCTTGGTTATAATCCGTGACGAATTGTGTCTACCCAGGGTGACCATTTTGGGCAACCACCCATGGTTGCCCCTACGTCATCATCCCTGCACGAACGCCGGGATTGTCGTTAGCCCCGCATCGCGCGCGGCGGCGATGCGATGGCGTCCATTGATGACATCGTAGGTCCCGTTGGGCTTGGCTTCCAGCGCAATCTTTTCGTCGCCATAGTACGAATGATACACATCGTTATAACCTCGAATATACTCGTTCGGGCTGTAATGTCCAATTTTGTTTTGCTTGTCCCAGGCGTCATAGGTATCAACATTCGCGCCTTGCGTTAGCGCGGGTTGCATCTGATCGAGCATCGTCGCTTCGCGGCAAAGCGCGGCGTACTGCTCCGGGTTTTTGAAATCGTTTGCCGACTGGATGTCGGTTGGGTTGATACGATCCAGCGGCACATTGGTCGTGCCATTCAAGTTATCGTTCACCGGCTGCGCGTCGCGGATTCGCTGTTCCACTTTCACGGCATCCACTTGCTCAACCCGGTTCTTGATCACATCAGACTCGTTGCGCCCAGATTCAATCCGCATAAGATCGTCCTTTTCATTGATTGGGATGGAAAAAGTGTTGATATTCTATATTGTGTTTCATTTCTAGGTCAAATGTCAAGTAAAATCGAACCGATTTTTGTTAAAATATCTTTTTTCCTACGGAACCCTGCTTAAAATCTAACCTCAAGAATTCAGACAGGGTCGGGTCTCTACGCCAAAAGGAAAACTTTACGATGACGCTCCCTGCTTTTGATTGGTCCTGAGCAAAGTCGAAAGATTAGTGCCATCCCCCCATAAAGGCATTGCAGCCTCAAGTCAATGTCTATACCGGGTGTACAATCGAAGGGCTGGAAAATTTCCAGCCCTTGTACTCCTATGGACTCGGTTTGGCGCATCGCACCGCCCCAATGACAGGAGCATCAAGATCATCCGTTGGCGCGCCATCTAAATCAATCTGGATAATAAAACTTCCACTCGGGCACCAGTAGCCCGGTTGATGACTATTGATACCTTTTTGCTCAACTCCAACCCAGGTAACTGCACTCCAATTTCCAAATCCGCTCAAGCTAGCACAGCGCACTTGCCAAATGATTGGCGAATCGTTCGCGCTAATACTGTAATCCGCGTTGAGATCAATCTGGGTGATAAACGTGCCAATGGGACACCAGGGTGGATCGTCTGCCGCATGACTATTTCTGCCGGCGGATTCGACGCCACGCCACGAGGACGTACTCCATCCATTGTTCTCCGCACCAGCCACTTGACAATATAGGGCATGTCCGATGATTGGAGAATCCCAGGCATTCGTGCCATAGCGATCCAAATCAAGTCCGACCAGAAAACTTCCACCCGGGATCCAAGCAACATTGGGATAATGACTCGCCTGGTATCCGACAGTCGCCGAACCACACAGACTCCAATTCGCAACAAAGGGAGTATTCGTCCGCGTTGGTGTTGGCGTAAAAGTGCGCGTCGCAGTGGGGGTGAAGGTGGGTGTTCTCGACGAAGTTGCCGTTGGGGTTGATGTTGGTGGTGGTGGTGTCGGTGTCGGGACCAGAGTCGGTGTGAAAGTTGGCGGAGGCGATTCGGTTACGGTTGGCGTTGGCGTTGGTGATAACGATGGTGTCACAGTCGGCGTATCCGCGATAGCGGTTGGGCTAGGTGTTTGAGTAATCGCAATTGTAGCCGTAGTTGACGGAGTTGTTGACACTCCTGCAATTAGGGTCGGTGTGGATGTGCCGTTGCTCAAAAAAATGTATGTTCCACCAACACTAATGGCGATGACAACCAGGACACCCAGGATGATCAGCGGCAAAATCCACCTGGGCATTCCTGAACCGGCAGGAGCTGGTCGTGATCGGGGTGGCGGCGGTTGTTGCATCGATTGCTGGTGTAACGGTGGCTGTACAAATGGAGGCGGAGTTGTCGGCGGCGTCACCGATGGTTGTCCCGATTGCGACGTTGATGACACTTGCGTGGATCGCGGTGAGATTGTCGGAGGTTTTACCGGCGGCGTAAGCCCGGCTTCGCTCAAGATCCCCGTGCCCTGCGGCAAAACCGATACGCCCCCTGCACCTTGCGTCAGCATTTTGCTCTGCATGAGTCGATTTAATTTCGAGTTCAAGACATCGGTCGTTAATCCCAGGTCGCGCGCCAAATCCTTGGGCGAAATATGTCCCACGTGTTGCGTGTATGCCAGGATAAACATCGCAAGTGGATCATTGAGGATGTCTACATCGCCGCGCTGATCGCGATACTGTTGGAGTAAATTTTTTTGGCTGAGTCGCGTGGAGGAAGAGGGCGATAGATCCTTGCCACAGCGCCCGCAAAAGCGCGCGCCGACGCGATTTAATGCGGCACACCGTTTGCACATGACCGTGCCAGCCGGAGATGCAATCGCGGCAGATTGTGATGAAAACGCACCAAGCGGTTTGCCACAGCGCGCGCAAAATCGCGCGCCGATTTTATTTTGATGTCCGCATTGAGGACAAGCCATACGCCACCTCGTGATCGCTTCTTTGCAATAGAGTTGCTTGGCTTAGTTCACCGGCATACTTGCCCAAGCGCGTGTGTTGGAAAAATCACGGTACTTGACCATTTGCATTGTCGTGACTTTATCCATCACTTTGCGCAAAAGATTACACACGGTAATATCGTGTTCGGTGAATGTTTCAACGTTGCGATAGAGGGAATTGAGTTCGCTGAGCGCGCCTTTGTACGAATAACCATCTGCCGCGTCTTCACGAATAAAGATGAGCATTTTGTGATTGATGACAGTGTAACTCGCAAAGTCATGCACTTCGGCGACCGAGCCATAGGAGGTTTGCAAAACAACGACGAGATCGGCGGCTTGGGCTTGGAGAAATTCAATGCCCTTGAGCGACATTCCCAGTGGAGCGCCGCCTTCGAGTTCTTCACTAAAGAACGCGGCGTGCCCGCGTCGGCGCAGTTCGTCGCGAATGTGGATTCGTTTTTGGTACAACGCACCCGCGCTTGCGCCCGGTCCCCACACCAGGATCGCCAACGGGGTTTGTTGCACCTGCTGTTGCAATGCTTCGTACTTGGGTTTGAAAGTTTGTTCGTAAAATTGACGCGCGCGCGGCGACAGAGGAACGGGGTCGAGCGCGGGTGGTGCAGAAGGAACAACTGCCATGGTGCGCCTCCTGTAAATCGCGAATCTTTGTTTACGACTCTGCCTCGATTATAAACCAGAGTGATGCTGAATGCAACTTTACGAATTGACTCATCAAGAATGTCGGTGAAAATTCGGTTGGGTTTCAGTGTGGCGAGTCGCCGATCTAATTCCGCTTTGACCTTGGATAAACTCAAACTCTTGTAAGTCACCGTCAGTTTCTGTTTATCGGTTGGGTTGATGCGATCCAGCGAGACATTCGTCGTGCCATTCAAATTATCGTTCACCGGCTGCGCGTCGCGGATGCGCTGTTCCACTTTCACTGCGTCCACCTGCTCGACTGGGTTCTTGATGCGATCCGACTCAAAGCGACCTGATTCGATGGGACTCATGAGGTTCCTCTCAGCGAACATTGATCGTGATGTAACTCGTTGAGCCGTTGGCGAATTTTAGATCGCTCCAATTTGCGCCGTCGTAGTAATTCGGCGTAAACGTGTAACTGCCCGTGCGATCAAGCGCGCGGTTCACGTCGTACTGAAACTCTTGCCCTGGCTGGAGCGTGAAATTCTCGATCCACAAAAAATCGTAGGACGCGCCGCTGCTGTGTCGTCCCTTGACGCCAAAATAGCGCAGCGTGATGGGTTGTCCGCCATCATTCTTGATCTTGAATTTCGCGTTGACGTTTTGTCCTGCCGTTGGACTGCTCGGCGAAATAACCAATCCCTGGGTCAGGATCGCGCGCCCCGGCGTGGTGGGCTTGGGCGTCATCGTCGGCGTGGGCGTAGACACAGGTTGCTGAATCGTAAATGACCAGGTGTCGCTCCAATCAGTTTCCTGACCGCTGGCGTTCCGTGCCTTGGCGTGCCACGACATTGTCCCAGACCACATCGTGCCGATGCGACAAGTTGTGCCGCTCTGCCAGTTGCACGGCGTCATCGTGCTGTACGGTCCGCCCCACAATTCGACTTTGTACTGCGTCGCGTTCGCCGCGCCATTCCACACGAGCGTCACGTCCGTACTTTGCGACATACTTGCGCCGTTGCCCGGACTCGACAGCGTCGGACGATTTGCTGATGGCGGTACGAGTGTCGGCGTTGGCGTGAATGTCGGCACAACGATTGGCTGAATCGTGAACGACCAGGTGTCGCTCCAATCGCTTTCGCGTCCATCGGCAGTGCGCGCCTTGACGTGCCACGACATTGTCCCAGACCACATCGTGCCGATGCGGCAAGTTGTGCCGCCTTGCCAATTACATGGAGTCATCGTGCTGTACGGTCCGCCCCACAGTTCGACTTTATACTGGGTCGCGTTCACTGCACCGTTCCATGAAAGTGTCACGTCAGTGCTTTGCGGCATACTCGCGCCGTTGCCCGGACTCGACAGCGTCGGACGATTTGCCGATGGCGGCATCGGCGTATTTGTCGGCGTGGGCGTAAAAGTGGGCGGAGTATTTTGTTGAACCGTGAACAACCAGGTATCGCTCCAATCGCCGGACTGCCCGCTGGCATTGATCGCTTGGACGCGCCACGACATCACGCCGGGATACATCGTACCGATGCGACACGACGTTGCGCTGGTGTTGTCGCATGGCGTCATCGTGCTGTACGGTCCGCCCCACAACTCGATGTGATAGCGCGCGGCGTTCGTCGCGGCGTTCCAGGCGAGCGTGACCTCGACAGTTTGCGCGATGGTCGCGTTGTTGCCAGGACTCGTCAGCGTCGGTTTGCCAGGACGCACCACAGGCGGAGGCGTCGGTGTGGGCGGAGGCGCGCCGTTTTGATCGTACTGATACAGGTTGTAATCGTCCATGATCTGCTTGATCTGGTTAAAGTAAGGTTCCCAGTTCGCTCCAGCGTAACCGGCTTTCGCTACCTCGCGCGCAAAACTCACCGAGTCGTTGGTGAATTGAAACGCCGGTTGATAACGCGAGTTCTGCCGCAAGAAACGCCCGTGATCGAGGAACGAATCGCGCGCGCTGGCATACGCGCGCCAATCCGCGCCGCTCATCGAGATACAACGACTGGGCGCGGGCACGCCGGGACACTTGATGCCAAAGTAATTATTGTAATTCGTCGCCAGACCGGAACTGCCCCAGCCCGATTCGACCGCGGATTGCGCGATGCCAAACGAGATCGGTACCTGGGATTCGCGCCAATCGGCTTGCGCGAGCGGATACGCAAAGCCGATGTACGCGGCGGGACCGCTCGGCGCGGGAACGCGCGCTTGCACGCTGTACTCAAACTCTTTGCTCTGCACCGAGCTCGCGCCGTCCACGCGCGCTTGCAAACGCACGCGGAATCTGCCGATGTTATTCGTTTGCCACGTCCACGATCCACGCGCGCCGCTGGAACGATTCATCGATTGATCGTTGATGAACACTTCGACGGCAGCAATGGGTTGATTCGTCGCCGGTTCGCGCGCCGAGTACGCCAGCGTCACGCGGTCGCCGGATTGCGCGACAGATGGATTCGCCACCAAACTATATTCGATCGGCAACGGCGTATCCGGGCTGGGTTCCTCGGCGACGACGCGATCCACGATCATCGCTTCTTGCGAAAAGCGCGGCGCGGGCGAGCCGTTCGGTGCCCAGTATTTGATCGTCGCGGTGTGCGCGCCGGGGAGCAAGAAAATTTTTCGACCATTCGCCGGGTTGGAATTTTCCGCGCCGGACAAAATGACGGTAGGCGAGCTATCGAGTCGTACTTCAAAGCGATACGGCGTCGAAACTGAAATCCAACGAATGGGCCATCGGATCGAAAAAGAAACGCGCGTCGATTGTTCCTGGATGGTCGGCGGCGGATTGCGAACCTCGACCGGATAAATGTAACGGATGCAACTCGCGCGATTCACTGTTTGCGGAATGTTCTGCGTGCCGTTGGTCGCGCCGAAAGGCACGTTATCTTGCAAGACGGTCAAACTCGTGGCGTCGAAATCGGTGACGATGGCGACATGCGTTGAATAGCCATCGCAACTTTCCCAATGCGCCGTCGCGCCAACCTGGGGCGTATCGGAAATTTGCCAGTACCATTCGCGTCCCATATCTTCGCGGAACGATTGCGGCAAGGTCTTGCCGTTCGACAATTGTTCGGTGAGACGCGTGGTCCACAAGCCGCCGTTCCACAATCGCGAACTGAGACACGTTTGCTGATAATAGTTCAGCACCTCCAGGTCACGCCGCTGGGTCATCGCATAGTACGTGCATTGCCCTTGCGTAAAATTGACCGGGTAGGGATTGCGTTCGTACGCTTCGACCCTGGCTTTGCAATCGGCGGGCGCAAGCCGTGGCGCAGCGGATAATGGCTCGGCGGTGCGCGTGAACGACGCTGCGAGCACGAGCAGGACGAGAATGTGCCAGGTTCGAAGGTATAGTCGTAACATGATGATGACTCTCCTGAAAATAGGACGCGGATGGCCGCCGATAGCCGCAGAATTTTGTTTTATCTGCGTTCGTCCGCGTTTGTCTGCGTCCAATTGATTTTCATCCTAAAGTTGGTGAACGCAAGTTCATTGAGAATTCCCGTGCGTTTACGGATTGAGCAACTGCACTGAGTCGAGCGCTTGATCGATCTGTGTCATTTGCGTCGTGCTGGGATTGAGCACGAGGACGGTGACACTGAGCGTTTCCCTGCCATTCCAAAACCAGCGCGCTTGCGTCGGTCTGCCGAATGAGTCGGGCAGCATTTTCGCGGCGTAGTATTCGACCGTCGCGCCTTGCGTGCGGCGCAGAATGTCTCCCGGCTGCGCGATCATCCGGTCGGCAATGGT
>Ga0334722_10008096_pt1 | contig 10086 bp, 10 predicted proteins | sample C3_bottom_MG_FD_207210 | JGI IMG/M metagenome (GOLD analysis project Ga0334722, IMG submission 207210) | Sediment microbial communities from Yellowstone Lake, YNP, Wyoming, USA - C3_bottom | ecosystem: Environmental > Aquatic > Freshwater > Lake > Sediment | place: USA: Wyoming | collected... | reverse complement strand
TGGCCCGCCGCGGGGTTCAGGGCCGCGTTTACCGCCGCCCACCAAGCAGGGGCGGGGTAGCGGGCCGCCGGCCGCGCACGACCACACACGACTCTGCTGCCTGTTCCAATAGCATACCCAATCCGTCTGCGAGCATTGTCGCGCCGTTGGCGCGGGCAAACGCAAGAAAAGGCGTTTCGCCTACGCCATACATCATGTCGTAGGCCAGGGCACTAGTCGCGAATACGCCGGGCGGCAGCGGCGGCAGCGCACCCGTGAGGCTGGCCGAAGTCGCATTGATGACGAGATCGAACTGCCTGCCTGCCAGTGCGGCGTAGCCGCACGCTTCGACACCGCCGCTGTAGCCCTGCGCCAGCCGCTCGGCCTTGTCCGGCGTGCGGTTGGCGAGCACCAGGCTCGCAGGCTGCTGCTCCAGCAGCGGCTTGATCACGCCGCGCGCCGCGCCGCCTGCGCCCAGCAGCAATACGCGCTGTCCGGCGATCATGCGTCCGAGATTGCGCCTCAGGTCATTGACCAATCCCGCACCGTCGGTGTTATCGCCAAAGATCGTATCGCCTTCGAACTTCAGCGTATTCACCGCCTGCGCCGCGCGCGCGCGCTCGGACAGCCGGGTGGCGTAGCCGAAGGCCTCGCCTTTGAATGGCAGCGTGACGTTAGCGCCGAGTCCGCCGCGGAGCCGGAATGCTTCGACGACCGCCACGAACCCGTCTGTGGGCGCGAGCAGTCGCACGTAAATCAGATCCTGCGCCGTCTGGCGTGCAAACTCGGCATGGATCTGCGGTGACTTGCTGTGCGCGACAGGATTGCCGATGACGGCGTATTGGTCCGGCATGGCGGCGAATTACTCCCCGAACAATTTGTCGCCCGGTGCGAAGGTCCAGGTGCGGGTGATGACAAGAATATCCCTGTCGCGCGCAATATTCTCGGGAAAGCGGGCATAGGGTGCGGCCATCTTGACGATGCGCTCGGCAGCGCGGTCGAGGAGCTGATGCCCGGAGGAGCGCTGCACCTCGACGGATTCGAGATCGCCGTCCGCCTTGATGGATACGCTCAGCACCAGACTGCCGTAGATCCGGCCGCGCGCGCTGTCGGGATAGTTCAGATTGCCGATGCGCTCGACCTTGAGGCGCCAGTCCTCGACGTATTGCGCGAAGCGGTATTCCCGCGCGCGTGAGCCTATGAATTCCTTTCTCGGGCGCTTGTTGTATTCCTCGGTCTGGCGCGAGATCTGCGCCTCCAGGCGCGCGATCGCGAGCGCGCTGTTGGCGAGTTCCTGGCCCGACGCCTGCGGCTGCGGCGTCTCCGGTGCGGGCGCCGCTTTTTGTTCCTCGGTGCTGGCTACGACTTTCGCCGACTTCAGCTGGGTCATCATCTTCAATTGCTGCGCTTCGAGCTCCTGCACCCGGCGCGCCGCGCGCCTGGCATCGGCGCCGAGCTCGGCCTCTCTAAGCACCGGCAGCGGCGTCTTCGCGCGCCGATCCTCATCGGTATTGCCGCCGCCGTCCAGATTCGCTTGCGCGAGCACATTGGCCTTGGCCGGGCTCGCCTTGGTCTTGCTGTTGACCAGCACGACCTCCAGCGGCAGAGACCCGTATTTGTCGCGGATGATGTCGGGCAGTTTGAAGTGTATGGACAACGCAATCGCATGCAGTACGACGGACGCGCTCAGCGCAAGCGCGAGGCTGCGGGACGAAGGTTCCATGCCGGCCATGAATTCAGGCCAGCGCATCTGCATGGATCCGAGTGTATGCACGCTGCGCAATCAGACCTCAATAGCCATTAAAATCAATGTATTTTATGCTTTTCCGGAGAATTTATCTTAACTTTTGAGCGAAGGTCTGATCAGAGCTGGGGCAGCGGGGCGTACACGGCGCGAAACGCCGCCCAGCTTGCCCCTGCACCGCAAAAATTCAGTCCTCTAGCAATTCCTTGAATCGGGCTTTGACCGAATTGTCGATCAAATCTATCCCCTCGATATCGAGCAGCACCCGACTGCCGATTTCCAGCTGCGGCAGCGAGGCCACGCGCACATATAGCGGAATGCCCTCAAACTTGACCAGATTGTCGCGCAGCACCTGCGCCTTTGACAGCGTCACCTGTTCCTGCTGCAGCCAGCGCAGGCACCAATAGTGCTCCATCTTTCCCTGGAAGTGGTCGTAGGCCGCGTAAGTCAGTTCGAATTCGCGCATGGCCGCGAGCAAGTCTCCGGAATTCTTCCCAAACGGCGGCGCCGAGCCCGACAAGCAGGCAAGCAGCTGCCACTGGTTGAGCAGATCGATGTAACGGCGCAGCGGCGAACTCGCCCAGATGTAGTGCGACACGCCCAGGCCCTGGTGGGGAGAGGGAACGGTGGTCATGCGTACCTTGCCGCTGGCTTGCGCGCGATAGATCGCGGGCACGCCGCGGTCGGCGAGCAGCCTGCCCCAGTTGTTGTTGGCACTGATCATCAGTTCCGACACCAGCTTGTCCAGCGGTGCGCCACGCTTGCGCTCGACGATGCTGACGTGCTCGTCCTTGACCACGAACGTGTAGTCGATGCGATCCTGGTGCACCGCGGGCTTGCCGCGCGCGGCCTCCAGCTCGAGCGCGAGCTGCCACAGAAAATACAGTTCCGCTTCGAACGGCAGCTCGCCGCGCTTCTCACCTGCGAGAAACGCGGCGTCCAGCGCCTCCACTTGATGATGGCGCAGATTGGCGGCAATCTTCACCAGCTCGACCCGCGTTTCCTGCCCCTCGACCAGGTGCGACAGGGGATTGATGTCCAGGTACAGCGACACCGCCGGGCACGCGCGCCCCTCGGCGAGCGTGTAGCGATCGATCACCTGCGTCGGCAGCATCGTGATCTTTTGTCCCGGGATGTAAGCAGTGGAAAGACGCGAGCGTGCAATCTTGTCCATCTCCGAGCCCGGCGCAAATCCCAAAGCCGGTGCAGCGATGTGAATGCCGACACGATAGCGGCCGTTCGCGAGTCGTGTAAGCGAGAACGCGTCGTCGATTTCGGTGGTGCTGGCGTCGTCCAGGCTGAAGGCAGCGACCTCGGCCAGCGGCAGGCTGGGCGGCTCGTCTGCGGCGATGGTGTCGAACACCCCGCTCTCGCGCGGAAAATATTCGAATAGAAACGCGCCCAGATGGTAGTCGTGACTGGATGGCAGCGCGCCGGCGCGCTCGATCAGTCTTGCGGCCGACAGCCCGCTCGCCTCGCACGCCAGCTCCAGGGCTTTGGTTTCGATGCGATTGCGGTCCGGCCGATACAGCAGTTGCGGCAGCATGGCCATCAGCGCGTCAGGCACGCTGCCACGCTGCAATTGCTCGGCCCAGGCCCGGATCTGCTCCTCCTGCACCCGCTTCTTTTCTACGCCCGCGAGCGCAGCCTTGAGCGTATCGGCGGGAGCCGCGCGAAAATGACCTTTGCCTTTGCGGTAGAAGTAAATGGGTGCGGATTGAAGCTTGATCAGAATCGCCGCGGCCTCCAGTGCATCGGGCGCGTGGCCGCAGTATTCGCCTGCAAGTTCAAGGAAACCGAACTCGGCTTCGCCGCAGCATTGCCACAGAAAATCGGTATCGATCTCCGCCGCCAGCGCTTCCGCCTTGCCCATGAGCTCGGCCAGCGGCGGCGTCTGAAAGCGCAGCAATACGCTCGCAGCCTTGATCTTGCTGCGCTTGCCGTGCGGGGCTTCAACCTGCAGCGATGCGTCGCTCTCGGCGAGCACGGCGCCGACCTTGAAGGAGCCGGTCTCTTCGTACAGCACATTCATGGGATCAGGGCCGAAGGATTAAGGTTTGTCGGGAGCCGCTGCCGCGCCCTGAGGGCGGGCCGAGCTAGCAGCGCTCGAGTTGCGTCCGAGTCAACGCAGCGGAGCGAAATTATACGCCAGCCGCAGGCCGCCGCCGCAGCAGATCATAGCCCGTGTCGCGCGCGCGGCCGAAGCCGTCAATTGGTTAAAGGGGGACTGGACCGAGTCGGCGCGAGCTGCGCGAATTCCAGGATCAGCGGAATATGTTCGGGGAAACCTTTCAGACTGTGATCGCCGCCCTCGACGACAATCTGGCGCGCGCCCGCGTACTTGCTCACGGCCTCGCGATAGTCGAGGACCTCGTCCTGGGTTTCTACCAGCAGCACATAGCGCCGCGCGTCGATTACCGGTTGATAGAGCCGGTGCAGCTGCTGCAAATGCTCTTCGGTAAGCTCATATTCCTCACCGGTATACAGGTTGCGCTGTACACCCAGAAACGAGCGCAAACCGCGCTGCGGATAGACGGCCGGATTGATCAATACCGCCCTCAAGCCGTGGCGCTCGGCCAGGTAAGTGGCGTAGAAACCACCGAGCGAGCTGCCCACAAGTGTGACCGCAGCTCGCGGGTAGCGGGCGATCACGGCCTCAATTTCGGCCACCGCGCGCTCGGGCAGGTGCGGCAAGGCAGGGCAGGAATACTGGGCCCCCAGGCCACGTTCCTCCAAATAGCGCTTCAGCACCTGGGCCTTGTGCGATCCGGGCGAACTGTTGAAGCCGTGCAGGTAGATCAGCACTTTGCCTTCAGTCGATCGAGCAGCTTCTGGTGGATGCCGCCAAAGCCGCCGTTGGACATGACCAGTATCTGGTCCCCGGGCCTGGCCTCGGCAACGATCGCGGCAGCCAACGCTTCCAAATCCTCATGGCAGACCGCCTTTTCGCCCAGTGGGGCGAGCGCGTCCGCTGGATTCCAGCCCAGATTCGCGCCGTAGCAGTACACCCGGTCGGCTTCGACCAGGCTAGCTGGGAGCGCCTGCTTCATTACTCCCAACTTCATGGTGTTGGACCGCGGTTCGAGCACCGCGAGGATGCGTCCCGCGCCAACCTTATGCCGCAGTCCGTCCAGGGTGGTGGCGATTGCCGTCGGATGGTGGGCGAAGTCGTCGTAGACCGCCACGCCCCCTGCCGTGCCGCGCAGTTCCATGCGGCGCTTGACGTTGTCGAATTGCCCCAGCGCTTCGCAGGCTGCTCCCGGAGCTACGCCTGCATGGCGGGCAGCGGCGAGGGCGGCGAGGGCATTGGCACGATTATGCTGGCCCATCAATCCCCAGCGTACCCTGCCTTGCTCGCGTCCGCCCAGACTGACGCGGAAGCTCTCGGCGTCCAATGCCTCGGCCTTCCAGGTGCCGCCGGCATCAAAATATTCAATGGGAGTCCAGCAGCCCATTCCCAGCACCCGCGCCAATGCCGGGTCGCCCGCGTTTGCCAGGATCAGGCCTGACCTCGGAATGGTTCGTACAAAGTGATGAAATTGCTGCTCGATAGCTGCAAGATCGTGGAATATATCTGCATGATCGAACTCCAGATTGTTCAAAATCGCCGTTTTCGGCCGGTAGTGGACAAACTTGGAGCGCTTGTCGAAAAAGGCGGTATCGTATTCGTCCGCTTCGATCACAAAGAAGCGCGAATCGGTTAAGCGCGCGGACGTACCGAAGTTCTGGGGTACCCCGCCGATAAGAAACCCGGGACGCATGCCAGCCGCCTCGAGGATCCAGGCGAGCATAGAGGATGTCGTCGTCTTTCCGTGGGTTCCGGCGACTGCGAGCACCCACTTCAAAGGTAGAATCTGCTGCGCCAGCCATTGCGGGCCAGAGATGTAGGCATCCCCGCGGTCCAGGATCTCCTCCATCAGCGGATTGCCGCGGGAGACCACGTTGCCGATCACCCACAGGTCGGGCCTGAGCTCGACCTGATCTGCGCCGTAGCCCTCGATCAAGTCTATGCCTTGGGCTTCGAGTTGGGTGCTCATCGGCGGGTACACGCTGGCGTCGCAGCCGGTTACCTTATGGCCTGCCTGCCGCGCAATCGCGGCGATTCCGCCCATGAAAGTGCCGCAGATTCCGAGTATGTGGATATGCATGAGCAGGACCGTGGTTTGCTACCGGGATCGGTCATGCCAATGAAGCGGCGAATCTGCACACAGGCGCAGATCTCCCGGCCATCGGCCCAGGAATGACACTGTTCGCCAGTTTACCGTATTTCGGCCGCAGCCCCGCTGCGCTATCATTCGTATCCGCTTACGCGTGAAGCGCCGCCATGCCCAAGAATCAGAAGTCGAAGCAACAGACCATGCGCATTCGGATCGCTGCGATAGCGGCGCGCATCATGGCCGAAGACGGAATCGAAGATTTCGCCATGGCCAAGCGCAAGGCGGCTCGCCAACTGGGCGCGGGCGATACCCAGTCTCTGCCGAATAACGACGAGATCGAGGCCGAACTGCGCCTGTACCAGTCGCTGTACCAGGGTGATGAACAGCGCGAACGCCTGCGCTATCTGCGCACCCAGGCGCTGGCGGCCATGGAACAACTTGCGGACTTCAAACCCTACCTCACGGGCCCGGTGCTGAAGGGGACGGCGGGTCGCTACGCCGACATCGACTTGCAGGTATTTGCCGACAGCTGCAAGGAGCTGGAGATCTATCTGCTGAACCGGAACATCCCCTATGCAGCCTCGGAATCGCGCCACTTCAGCGGCGACCGGCTGCGCGCGGTAAGCGTGCTATCGCTCGACTGGGAGGGCACGCCGATCCGGCTTGCCGTCTACGGACCGGAGGACGAACGTCGCAGCGTCAAGACCTCGCCTATGGGGCGGTCGCAGGAACGCGCCGGGCTGGATGCGGTGCGCAGCCTGATTGCCGACGGTGAATAGGCGCCTGCAGGCTGCTGCAATTCTGGTGGTGGCGGCAGTTGCCGGCGCTGCCGGCTTCTATCTCAGCCGGGCGAGCCTGAACTCCCCGGCAGCCGATGGCGCAGCCCAGAGACTGATGTCCGCTTCTATGCTCGACCTCGGCGGAGCGCCGCTTGCGCTCTCCCAATGGCGCGGCAAGGTGTTGCTGGTGAATTTTTGGGCGACCTGGTGCGCGCCCTGCCGGGAGGAAATGCCGGTACTGATGCGGATACAGCACAAATATGCTTCGAACGGGCTTAAATTGGTAGGTATCGCCATAGATAATGCGTCTAAAGTGCGTCAATTCTCGGATCAATTGCGGCTTGACTACACTTTGGTGATCGGTGGCATGGAAACCCTGGACTTAAGCAAAAGCCTGGGCAACAGGGCGGGTGTGCTGCCCTATACGGTAGTGCTGGATCGTGGCGGGAATGTGGCTTTTGTCCATGCCGGCTCGCTCACCGAGGCGGCCTTGGACGCAGTCCTTAGCCCTCTGCTCTAGCAGCACCGGTTTTCGGTCCGGTCTCATTCGGCTAATTTCGTATAACTTCTTTGAATTGCTGGACAACTCGCAGCTATGTACGGCAAACTTCCGGCCATGCGGAAGAAGACATCTGGCGCCGTGGCGCCAAAGGCAAAGGCTGGCGGACGGCAAGCTCGGACGCGCATCCTCGTGCTGCACGGACCCAATTTGAATCTGTTGGGTAGCCGTGAGCCGGAGATTTACGGAAGAGAAACCCTGGACGATATCAATCGGCGTTTGCTTGCCCAGGGCACAGCGGCGGGCGCCGCGATAAGTTGCTTTCAGAGCAACCACGAAGGCGCACTCGTCGATCGGGTGCAGCAGTCCAGGACAGAGCGGGTCGATTTCATCATTATCAATCCCGCAGGATTTACCCACACGAGCGTCGTGCTGCGGGACGCCTTAGCGGCTGTTGCAATCCCGTTCATTGAAGTTCATCTATCCAACATCCATGCCCGCGAGCCGTTTCGCCGCCACTCCTACTTTTCCGACTTAGCGGCGGGAACGATTTGCGGCTTGGGCAGCCGCGGCTACGAGCTGGCGCTGCAGTTCATTCTGCAGCAAGCCAAGGCCTGAGCGCGGCGGATTCGGCGCGCCGGGCTGGCTGGCGCCGTGGAGCAAGGAGAAACAGCCATGGATTTACGCAAACTGAAGAAATTGATCGACTTGGTGCAGGAATCGGGCATCTCCGAACTGGAGGTGACCGAAGGCGAAGAAAAGGTCAAGATCGTCAAGCACGGCGCCGCGGCCGTGGCCTACGCGGCGCCTGCGCCGGCTGTGCCTCAGGCTCCCACACCGATTGCGGCGCCTGTGGCGGCGAACACGCCCGCCGCGATCCAGGGCCACGTGGTCAAATCGCCCATGGTGGGCACGTTCTACCGTTCCCCCTCTCCCGGCGCCAAGCACTTTGTCGAGGTCGGCGATACGGTCAAATCGGGCGACACCATTTGTATCATCGAGGCGATGAAACTGCTGAACGAAATCGAGTGCGACAAGGACGGCGTGGTCAAAGCAATCCTTGTCGAAAACGGCCAGCCGGTCGAGTACGGTGAACCGCTGGTGGTCATAGATTGAGGAACAAAGGCGAAGACGTGCGCACGAAGCTGCGCAAGCCGGGGTGGGGCGCGCATGCGCCCGCCGCGTGGTTTGCGCCGATCTGCTGGCATCCGGTTGATAGGTCAAGACATCCCGTGCAGCGCCATGTTTAAGAAAGTCCTTATCGCCAACCGAGGCGAGATCGCGCTTCGCATCCAGCGCGCCTGCCGCGAACTGGGCATCAAGACTGTCATGGTGCACTCGGAAGCGGACAGCGAGGCCAAGTACGTCAAGCTTGCCGACGAGTCGGTATGCATCGGCCCGGCGCAATCCACGGCCAGCTACCTCAACATTCCGGCCATCATCAGCGCCGCGGAAGTGACCGATTCCGAGGCCATCCATCCGGGCTACGGCTTTCTGTCCGAGAACGCCGACTTCGCCGAGCGCGTGGAGAAAAGCGGCTTCGTCTTCATCGGTCCGCGACCGGAGACCATACGCCTGATGGGCGACAAGATCAGCGCCAAGGCGGCGATGATCAAGGCCGGTGTTCCCTGCGTCCCCGGCGCCGAAGGGGCATTGCCGGAGCAGAACGACGAAATCGTCAAGATCGCGCGCAAGGTCGGCTACCCGGTGATCATCAAGGCGTCGGGCGGCGGCGGCGGGCGCGGCATGCGCGTCGTCCACACCGAGGCGGCGCTGCTTGCGGCGGTGAACCTGACGCATCAGGAGGCACAGGCCGCTTTTGGCAATCCCGCGGTGTACCTGGAGAAATTCCTGGAAAATCCGCGCCACATCGAAATCCAAGTGCTCGCCGACGAGTATAAGAACGCCGTCTACCTGGGCGAACGCGATTGTTCCATGCAGCGGCGGCACCAGAAGATCATCGAAGAAGCGCCGGCGCCGGGCATGACTGAGCGCCAACGCATACGCATCGGCGAGCGTTGCGCCGATGCCTGCCGCAAGATCGGCTATCGGGGCGTAGGCACGTTCGAGTTCCTGTACGAGGGCGGCGAGTTCTTTTTCATCGAAATGAACACGCGCATCCAGGTCGAGCACCCGGTCACCGAGATGACCACCGGCATCGACCTGGTGCAGGAGCAGATCCGCGTCGCCGCGGGGGAGAAGCTGCGCATCCGCCAGCGCGACGTCGTGCTGCGCGGGCACGCGATCGAATGCCGCATCAACGCCGAAGACCCGTTCAAGTTCACGCCCTCGCCCGGACGCATCACCTCCTACCATCCGCCCGGCGGGCCCGGCATCCGCGTCGATTCGCACATCTACCAGGGCTATTATGTGCCGCCGCATTACGATTCCCTCATCGGCAAGGTGATCGCCTACGGCGAATCGCGCGAGCAGGCGATTCGCCGCATGCGTATCGCCTTGTCCGAAATGGCGGTGCAGGGCATACAGACCAATATTCCGCTGCACCAGGATCTGCTGCTAGATGAGCGGTTCATCAAGGGCGGCACGAGCATTCATTACCTCGAGCAAAAGCTCGCGCAGCAGAAACTCGAGAAAGGGTGATCCCCTGGCCTGGGTGTCGCTAATCCTGCGTACCGACGCGCGCGTGGCTGAGGCCTTGAGCGACGCGCTGCTCGAGCAGGGCGCGCAGTCGGTCAGCGTCGAGGATGCCAACGCGGGCACCGCCGAGGAAGCGCCCCTGTACGGCGAACCCGGCCTGCCCAGCGAAGGCGCGTGGCCGCAGAGCCTGATCACTGCCCTGTGCGCGCAGGACGCGGATCCGCTGCGATTGATCGCAGCCGCCTGCGACCAGATCGGCCTCGCGCCGCTGCCTGAATACCGGCTCGAGGCGGTCGGAGACGAGGACTGGGTGCGGCTCAGCCAGTCGCA
>Ga0334722_10008095_pt1 | contig 10087 bp, 12 predicted proteins | sample C3_bottom_MG_FD_207210 | JGI IMG/M metagenome (GOLD analysis project Ga0334722, IMG submission 207210) | Sediment microbial communities from Yellowstone Lake, YNP, Wyoming, USA - C3_bottom | ecosystem: Environmental > Aquatic > Freshwater > Lake > Sediment | place: USA: Wyoming | collected... | reverse complement strand
CGCAATCGGCGCATTTCCTCCGCCCCCGCGGAGTCGGGCAAGAGCACCAGATGGCGGCTCCGCGCGCCGGGCGCGCCCAGATTCAAGACTACCAGCCAGTTCGACACGTAACTGTCGGGATGTATGTGGGCCTCGTTCCATTGCCCCGAACCGTCTTGCCAACGAGCTAAGCCTTTCGTACTCAGTTCAAGCCCGCGCACGGCGCGCCGGCCCCGCTGCAGGACCGGCGCAAGGTGCCAGATCCAACCTAAAACGATGCCCGTTGCGGCCAGCAGGAACCCAGGGCGCGGCAGGCTGATCCAGGTACAGGCCAGCGCCGCCCCGGCCATGAGCGTCAAAGCCACGGCAAGGACACCGCAAGGTCTTAGCGCGACGGTTAAAGTCTGAGTCAAACCCGGCCGAATACCAGGGTGCCGTTGGTGCCGCCAAAGCCAAAGGAATTCGACAGCGCCACGTCGATCTTCATCGAGCGCGCGGTATTCGGCACATAGTCCAGGTCGCATTGCGGATCCTGGTTGAAAAGATTGGTTGTGGGCGGCGCGATTTGGTGATGCACAGCAAGCGCCGAAAAGATCGCTTCCACCCCGCCCGCCGCGCCGAGCAGATGCCCGGTCATCGACTTGGTCGAGCTGACCGCTGTCTTCTTCGCATGCGCGCCGAGGCTGCGTTTCACCGCTGTCGTTTCCGCGATATCCCCGAGCGGCGTCGAAGTACCGTGGGCGTTGATATAATCCACCTGATCGGCGTTGAGGCGCGCATTGCGCAACGCATTGTTCATGCAGCGCGCTGCGCCTTCGCCGTCCTCGCGCGGAGCCGTCATATGGTAGGCGTCTCCGCTCATACCGTAGCCCGTGAGTTCGGCGTAGATCTTCGCCCCGCGCGAGCGCGCGTGTTCGAGTTCCTCCAGCACCAGCACACCAGCCCCCTCACCCAGAACGAAACCATCGCGATCCTTGTCCCAAGGACGGCTGGCAGTGGCAGGATCGTCGTTGCGGGAGGAAAGCGCGCGCGCCTGGGCGAATCCGCCTACCGCGAGTTCGGTAACCACAGCCTCAGCCCCGCCAGCGACCATCACGTCGCAATCGCCATACTCAATCAGCCGTCCGGACTCGCCGATGCAATGAGTTGCGGTAGTGCATGCGGTCACCATGCCGAGGTTCGGCCCTTTCAAGCCGTATTTAATCGACAAATTCCCCGAGATCATATTGATGATGGTGCTGGGAATGAAGAATGGCGAAATCTTGCGCGGCCCCCCGGCGAGCAACTCGCTATGCGTATGCTCGATTACCTGCAGGCCGCCGATACCGGATCCTATGTTGACCCCGATGCGCTCGGCGTTCTGCGGCGTCACCTCGATACCGCTATCGCGCAGCGCCTGGATTCCGGCTGCCATGCCGTAATGGATGAAGGTATCCATGTGGCGCGCCTCTTTACGCTCCAGGTAATGCGACAGATCGAAGCCCTTGACCTCGCCCGCGATTTGGCAGGATAGGCGCGACGGATCGAAATGGCTGATTCGGCCGATGCCGGACTTGCCTGCAAGTATGCTGGCCCAGGCTTCGGAAACGCTGTTACCGACCGGGGAGATTATGCCCATCCCGGTGATGACGACTCTGCGGCGGGACAATTTTTCTCCGAAATAAAAGACGCCCTAAGTGCGGAAGATCAGGCTTTCTTTGGATGACTGTTGATGTAGTCGATCGCTTGCTGAACCGTGGTTATCTTCTCGGCATCTTCGTCCGGGATTTCGGTCTCGAACTCTTCCTCCAAAGCCATCACCAATTCGACCGTATCGAGAGAATCTGCACCTAGGTCGTCGATGAAAGAGGATTCGTTCTTGATTTCCGCCTCATTGACTCCCAACTGCTCGGCGACAATTTTTTTTACGCGTTGCTCAACATTTTCCATTTGATTCTCCTTCCCTCTACTTGTGCTTCGGAAATAGCCTGCTTGGCAAAATAGCCGCGCATTTTACCAAAATTCATCGGCCGACGTCTGCATTTTCAACGCTCACGCCATGTACATGCCGCCATTGACATGCACGGTGGTACCGGTGATGTATCCGGCCTGGGGCGATGCGAGGAAGGTTACAGCTGCGGCGACATCCTCCGCGCTGCCCAGCCGCGCGAGCGGAATGCGGCTGAGTATCGCCGCGCGCTGCGCGTCACTCAACGCGCGCGTCATATCCGTATCGATAAAACCGGGCGCAACACAGTTGACGGTGATATTGCGGCTGGCGATTTCCTGCGCCAGCGCCCGCGACAAGCCCGCAATGCCGGCCTTGGCGGCAGCGTAATTGACTTGCCCCGGATTGCCGGTGCTGCCTACGACGGACGTGATGCTTATGATGCGGCCATGGCGTGCTTTCATCATCCCGCGCATCACCGCGCGCGACAGGCGGAATACCGATTTCAAATTAGTGTCGATCACCGCATCCCATTCAGCCTCTTTCATGCGCATGGCCAGATTGTCCTGGGTGATGCCGGCATTGTTGACGAGGATGCCGATCGCACCGAATTCCTTCTCTATTTCCGCCACGAGCACGTCGATGCCGCCGGCGTCCTTCACGTCGAGCACAGCGCCTTTGCCCACGATGCCGGCCTGCGCCAGATAATCGCCGATGGAGGCGGCGCCGACAGCAGATGTCGCGGTGCCAATCACTTTCGCTCCCTGTGCGCCCAGTCCGAGCGCGATGGCCTTGCCTATGCCGCGCGTGGCGCCCGTCACTAGCGCTACCTGTCCTTGCAGCATGATCAAATCCTCTTGAATTGGTCGACGCCCGACTGGATGCTGGCCTCGTCCACCAGCGCCAGAGATTGCAGGCTGCCATCTATGCGCCGCGTCATGCCGGCAAGGATCTTTCCCGGCCCGCATTCGGCGACATGGGTCACCCCCTGCGCCGCGAACGACCGAATCGTCTCCGACCAGCGCACCGGATTGTAGGCCTGGCGCACGAGCGCGTCTTTGATTCGCTCCGCATCGACGTAGCTCGCCACGTCAACGTTGTTGACCACGGCAAAGCGCGGCGCCTGGAAGGCAATGCTCTGCATATACTCGCGCAGCCGTTCGGCCGCGGGTTGCATCAGCGCCGAGTGGAACGGCGCACTTACCGGCAATGGCAGCGCGCGTTTGGCGCCTTTGGATTTGGCCGCCTCGCAGGCGTGCTTCACCGCGGCTGCGTTTCCGGCGATCACCACTTGGCCGGGCGAGTTGAAATTCACGGCTTGCACGATTTCATCCTGTGCCGCCTCGGCGCACGCGGCGCGCACAGCCTCTTCGTCGAGCCCCAGGATTGCGGCCATGGCGCCTTGTCCTTGTGGTACCGCTTCCTGCATCGCTTGTGCGCGAAAACGCACCAGCGGCAACGCATCGCGGAACGCGAGAACGCCCGCGGCCACCAGCGCGGTGTACTCGCCGAGACTGTGGCCAGCAACCAGTTGCGGCTCGGCGCCGCCCAGGCTGATCCATGCCCGGTAGGCGGCATACCCCGCGGTGAGCATGACCGGTTGCGTATTGACCGTCCGATTGAGTTCCTCGGCCGGTCCTGCGGCGATCAGTTTGCCCAGGTCTTGTTTGAGCGTATCAGATGCCTCAGTGAGCACTTCGCGCACCGCCGCGTTGTCGCCGTACGCCTGCAGCATGCCTACCGACTGCGAGCCCTGCCCCGGAAATACCATTGCGAGCTTCATCGTGTCTGTACTAATTCAGAAAAGGTTCACGCATTACACGCGACGCAGGCCGCTACATCTGCACCAGCGCCGCGCCCCAAGTAAAGCCGCCACCGACCGCCTGCAGCATCACCTTGTGACCAGGCTTGATGCGCCCATCGCGCACGGCGAGGTCCAGCGCCAGCGGCACCGAGGCCGCAGAAGTATTGCCATGCGTCTCCAAGGTCACAATCACCTTTTCCTGGGGCAGGCCGAGCCGCTTTGCCGTCGATTCCAGGATGCGCAGATTCGCCTGGTGCGGAATCAACCAATCGATATCGGCGACCCGCTGGCCGCACTTATTCAATGTCTCGCGCGCCACTTCATCCAGCACGCGCACCGCGAACTTGAACACCGCAGGACCGTCCATGCGCAGAAACGGATCGCCGGTCACTTTGCCGCCCGCGACGCCGCCGGGGACCGACAGGATGCCGGCGTAGCTACCGTCGGCGTGCAGTGTGCTTGCCATGATCCCTGGTCTTACGTCGGCTTTGAGTATCACCGCACCGGCGCCGTCGCCGAACAGCACGCAGGTACCGCGGTCGTTCCAGTCGAGGATGCGTGAGAATACCTCTGCACCGACCACCAGGGCGCAGCGATGCTGTCCCGAACGAATGAACAAATCGGCCGTCGCCAGCGCATAGAGGAAACCGCTGCACACCGCTTGGACGTCGAATGCCGGGCAGCCCTTGATGCCGAGTTTGGCCTGGACGATGCAAGCAGTGCTGGGGAAGATGTAGTCGGGCGTCGAGGTGGCGAGGATGATGACGTCGATATCCTGCGCGGCGATGCCCGCGCTGGCGATGGCGGCCTTGCTCGCTTGCGCCGCTAGATCGCTCGAAGTCTGCCCGTCGTCTGCGATATGCCGTTGACGGATGCCGGTGCGCGAGCGTATCCACGCGTCGGATGTATCCATGCGTCGCGCCAGGTCGTCGTTGGTGACGATGTTGCGCGGCAAACAACTGCCAGTACCAATTATTCTCGAATAGATCACGCCGATTCCATCATGTGTTAGCCTGCTGCCACCAGGCGCTGGGTTATGCGCTGTAGCACACCTTCGCGCACTTCATCAAATGCGCGCGCAATCGCACTTTCGAAGGCGACGCTGTCGGCCGAGCCGTGGCTCTTTACCACGATGCCCTTTAGGCCGAGCAGGCTGGCGCCGTTATAGCGCGCCGGGTCCACCCGGCGCTTGAACGCGGCGAGTATCGGCATGGCCAGAGCACCGCAGATATGGGTAAACCAAGTGCGCCTGAACTCCTCCGTAAGAAAGCTGCGCAGCATCTTCACCAGACCTTCTGCGGTCTTGAGCGCAACATTGCCGACAAAACCATCGCATACGACCACATCGGTCGTGCCTTTGAATATGTCGTCGCCTTCGACATTGCCGTAGAAATTGAGGCCGCTTGCGCGTAGCAATTCCCCCGTCTGCTTCACCACGTCGTTGCCCTTGATCTCTTCTTCGCCGATGTTGAGCAGGCCGATGCTGGGGCTTTCCTTGTGCTGCATCGCCGAAACCAGCGTGGCGCCCATGATGGCGAATTGCAGCAGATGCTCGGGCGTACAGTTGACGTTGGCGCCCAGGTCGAGGACGTAGACCTCGCCCTTCGTCGTGGGCAAAATACCGGCGATAGCGGGGCGGTCTATTCCCGGCAAAGTCTTGAGCACGAAACGCGAAATCGCCATCAGCGCGCCGGTGTTGCCGGCGCTGACGCAGGCGTGGGCTTCGCCGCTCTTCACCAGATTGACGGCGACGCGCATGGACGAATCTTTCTTCCAGCGCAGTGCCGCCGAGGGCGGTTCATCCATGCCCACCGTCTGTGTCGTGTTATGCACACGCAAGCGGGGGCCGGGAGCGGCATGGTGTAGGCGCAATTCGGCTTCGATTAAGTCCTGCCGACCGACCAAAACGATATTGCCGTGCGGATGGGATTTCTGAAAATTGAGCGCAGCCGGAACCGTCACGCCGGGGCCGTGATCGCCCCCCATGCAATCGATGGCTACCGTAGTGTCCATTCAGATTGGGCTCAAACAAGGGAGGCCCCTTGCAGTTCCCTCGATTTATGGGGATACCCCGATTCAGCCGCCCGCCGAATCGGGGCATCCCTGGTTATTAGATGTAATCAAACCGACGCGCCCGGGATAACGCTCGCGCCTAAAGTCTATTCGCCTTTGGTATTGACGATCTTCTTGCCACGATAATAGCCACTGGGGCTAATATGGTGGCGTAGATGCACCTCCCCCGTCGTCGGCTCAATTGCCAAGGGCGGATTCGTCAGAAAGTCATGTGCGCGATGCATGCCGCGCTTGGAGGGCGACTTCTTGTTCTGCTGGACTGCCATTTCTATGCTCCTTACCTACTCAATTTTTTCAGAACGGCGAGCCCCTCGAACAACGAAGGCCTGGCGTTCCCTTCCAATGCGGCCGCTGCTTTGCAGTGCTCATGCTTGGGCACCATGGGCAAAGCGAGCAACACTTCATCCTCTATCAGCGCCGCCACATCCATTTCGCGGCCCGTCAAAATGCGGTCTACGTCATCCTCGTCGTCGGCGGCCATGATTTCAGCTTCGCTCGACACCAGTTCCAACTGCACCTCGAAGCGCAGCGGAAGGTCTAGACCTTCAAGACAACGCTGACACTCCAGGCGCACCGTGCCGTCCACAGCCAACCTTAGTCCCGGCTTGCCGCGCTGGTTTATTTCGCCATTCAGGACGAAACCAAAGGCGGAAGCCGAACACCCTGATTGGGCCAGTCGCGGCATGGACTCCAATCCGAGCCGCCCGCGCGCTTCCATCGCGTTGCGGGCAAACGCCAAGCCGTCTATGGTCGCCAGTTGCGACATAAGGCGCGCATGATATTATTTTTGCCCCACACTGTCAAAGGAAAAACAAAATTTTCAACGCGTTGCTGAAGAATTGCCGCGCTTAGACGTGGCGCTCTCGGGCAGCCAGCCGACCTGCTAAAGCTCCATGGATTGTTCGAAGAAAAGGGGCGAAACTCATTGCCGCACCCCCCATCTGACGGCAGGCAAGGGCACTGGCCGCGGCGACATTACCATCAGGGCGCGATCGATTCGTCGGCAGCTGCGCAAATCCGTGGTTAAATCCTGTTCCCGCCGATGCCAATCCTAGATCCCATATCTAATACAGATACATATATGTCAAATATGTCGACGCCGCCCCGAATTGTCCTTGCCTCGAGCTCGAAATACCGGCGCGAGTTGCTCGCCCGGCTCGGGTTGCCTTTCGACGTTGATTCCCCGGACATAGATGAGGCCGCACTGCCGGGCGAAGCGCCGCAGGATACGGCCAGTCGGCTCGCCGAAACCAAGGCGCGCGCCGTCGGGCTGCACTTTGCCGGGGCAATCATAATCGGCTCGGACCAGGTAGCGGTCCTGGACGGTGCAGCGCTAGGCAAACCTGGCGATTATGCCAATGCGCTGCGTCAGCTCAAGGCCACACGCGCGAAGGAGGTCGTGTTTCATACTGCATTGTGCCTGCACAATAGCGGCAACGGGATGACCGAGACTCGCGTCGTGCCTTATTCAGTGCGCTTTCGCGATTACAGCGACGCGCAGATTGAGAACTATCTGCGACGCGAGCAACCTTACGACTGCGCCGGCAGCGCCCGGGCCGAAGGCCTAGGCATCGCGCTCATCGCCGAAATGCGCGGCACCGATCCCAACGCCCTGATCGGGCTGCCGCTAATAGCGCTTACCGAAATGCTTGCCGCGCAGGGCGTCCAGGTCGTCTGACCTTGAATTCGGGCACACTTTATCTCATTCCGACTGTGCTTGGTGAAAGCGCACTCGGGACAGTCATTCCGTCCGAGGTGCAGCTGCGCGTGCGCACGCTGGATTACTTTGTGGCCGAGAATCCGAAGACGGCGCGTGCCTACTTGAAACACATAGGCATGGCGAAGCCGCTGCAGCAATTGCAGATTACCACCCTGAACGAGCATACGCCGGAGGACGCGCTCACCGAGCTGGCGGCACCCCTTCTGGCCGGCCATGATATGGGCATGATGTCCGAAGCGGGCTGCCCTGGCGTCGCCGATCCCGGCGCGAAATTGGTGCGCTACGCGCACCTTCACGCCATCCGCGTGATTCCCTTAGTCGGCCCTTCCGCCATCTTGCTCGGCCTCATGGCTTCGGGCCTGAACGGGCAGAGCTTCGTTTTCCACGGCTATTTGCCCGTAGCGCCGCTTGCTCGGGAAAAAGCCTTACGCGAACTGGAGAAACAATCGCGGCGGCTGCAGCAGACGCAAATATTCATCGAGACGCCGTATCGCAACATGAAGCTCATGCACAGCATCATCGACGTTTGCTCCGCCGAAACCCTGCTATGCGTCGCGACCGATATTACGTTGGCGAGCGAAGACATACGCACGCAGAGTGTAGCGTTATGGCGCAAGGCTCCGCCCGCTGTGGATAGGCGTCCTAGCGTGTTTCTGCTCCTTGCGCCTGAGCTTCGATAGATATTATAAATTACTTTAAATACAATAAATAACTAATTGATCGGTAAGATAATAATCTATCTAATATGCACTGACTCATGCAGCACGAACTGCGCCAAACCCTTAGCCGCAGCAGCGCCGAAGCGTTTGGCGATACGCTCGACGGGATTAGACTTTTGCGTATAGTCGACGAGCAGCTCGGCCTTGATCACGTCGCGTGCAACCGATTCAACGCTGCCGAAGCCGTCGGCCAATCCAAGATCCACAGCCTTCTGCCCGGTCCAGACTAGGCCGCTGAACAAGTCCGGATCATCTTTCAACCGCTTGCCTCGCCCTTGTTTCACCGCGCCGATGAATTGTTGATGAATGTCGCCCAACATGCTCAGCGCGTATTCCTTCTGCTTGGGATCCACGGGGGAAAATGGATCCATGAAGCCCTTGTTTTCGCCGGCCGTGAGCAGGCGTCGCTCCACTCCCAGCTTTTCCATGCTGCCGGTGAAACCGAATCCGTCCATGAGCACGCCTATGGAACCAACCAAGCTCGCCTTGTTCACGTATATCTTGTCCGCAGAAGCCGCGACGAAATAGCCGCCGGAGGCGCAAATGTCTTCGACGACTACATAGAGCGGTATGGTCGGATTTGCGGCGCGCAAGCGCCGCACTTCGTCATAGATTGTGCCCGACTGCACTGGACTGCCGCCTGGCGAGTTGATGCGCAGGATGACCCCTTTGGTGTAGCTGTCCTTGAATGCGCTCTGCAGCGCCCCGGTGATCTTTTCCGCGCTGGCTTCCCCTTTGGCGTCGATCACGCCATCGAGATCGACCAGCGCCGTATGATCGCTGGTGGACATGATGTCGGTATCGCCGTGCCACTGCAGCAGCATGAGCAGAAGGAAGGTGACGTAGGCAAAAGTGAGCAGCTTGAAGAAAATACCCCAGCGGCGTGCCGTCTTGCGCTCCTTAAGCGCGGCGAAGGCCAACTCCTGCAGTGTTTCCCGTTCCCAGTTCTTTTCCTCGTTTGCCATTCTTCAACCTTTCAGATAAACACCACCGTCGATCTCGAATACCTCCAGGGCGACAAGCCCTGCGCCGCGGCACGGTCCACCGCGACAGGCGCCGTTTTCCGGCCCAAATAGCGCCCCGTGCGTCGAGCATAGCAAATACTCGCCGCCCACATCGAAGAACTTCCCCTGCACCCAGTCCAGTTCCATCGCTATGTGTCCGCAGCGATTGAGATAGGCGTAGGGTCTGCCGCCATAGCGAATGGCGAAAGCGGCTACCGTTTCGCCTTCGCGTTCAACCTCGAACCGCACCCCGTCGCCGCGTTCGATGAGCTCGCGGCCAGCGCAGATCAGGCGTGCAACGGGGCTCGGCAGCACGGCGGTCGCGGCGAGCTCGTTGACCTGCGGCAAGCGTTTGCCGTTTTCGGTCAAGCGTTCGTCTTCAGCCATAAAGCCAGTTCTTGCGGTGTGTCGATGCAGGCGAGCGGATCGAATGCCGTCAGGTTTTCGCGCGGATGCGCGCCATAGCTCACCGCCAGCGCTGGCACGCCCGCATTCAGCGCCATCTGCAGATCGTGCGCGGTGTCGCCTATCATCAGCGTCGCTTCCGGCTCGACGACGAGTTCGGTCATCAGTTCCTGCAGCATGGCCGGATGCGGCTTGGAGCGGGTTTCGTCGGCACAGCGCGAAGCGTCGAAATACGGTTTCAGTCGCTTTGCTTGCAGCGTGCGCTCCAGACCAGCGCGGCTCTTGCCGGTTGCTACCGCCAACAGGTACCCCAGCTGCTTCAACTCCGACAGCATCTCGCGCATTCCTGGAAAAAGCTCCATTTCCAGATCGCGCGCCAGAAAATGGTGGCGATAGCGCTCCACTAGCTTGCCATAGTCGCTCACCGGTAACTCGGGCACGGCATAGGACAGGGCA
>Ga0334722_10008094_pt1 | contig 10088 bp, 7 predicted proteins | sample C3_bottom_MG_FD_207210 | JGI IMG/M metagenome (GOLD analysis project Ga0334722, IMG submission 207210) | Sediment microbial communities from Yellowstone Lake, YNP, Wyoming, USA - C3_bottom | ecosystem: Environmental > Aquatic > Freshwater > Lake > Sediment | place: USA: Wyoming | collected... | reverse complement strand
TATTCCACCAGATGGTGATGATTGGATACAGGACGAAGAAATGCCGGTATTCCCCGAGTTGCAAGATCCGTTCCATTGTGGTTATGTTGATGGCTATCAGATTTTTGGAGGTGTTAAGATAAGTACAAAAGAAGACGGAGAGCTTGAGTGGAGAACTGTTTTTTATAAGTACAAAAATAGTATGAAGGAGCTTAAAAGTGCTGATGAAGCGTTAGTTGAGCCATTTTGTACCGGGCCGCTCGGGATGAAGGATATTCGAATTTTACAATTACATTATGACGAAAAACATCCAGAAAATAATAAAATTGCCGTTTTCACCCGTCCACAGCATGGAGAGGGCAAGTTTGGGGGGTCGGGAAGAATCGGATATTTTGAAATTAATAATCTTTCTCAATTAGAGGGCGCGCTGGAAAAGCATGATCAGGAAAGTGATCCCAAATCTCTGATCGATGGGATGTTTCACGAGAAGGAGTGGGGTGGGGCAAATCAACTTCACAATCTTAAAGATGGACGAATTGGTGTTATTGGACATATTGCTCGCGTAAATGAAGATACAACGAGCGCAAACTATGGAGTAAAAGACTATTATGCCACTGCCTTTATTTTCGATCCAGTCTCAAGAACTTTTTCAGACTTGAAAATTATTGCATCAGCAGAAGATTTTCCCGAAGTTGAAGGCAAGAAGAAAGATATTGGCAGTGTAGTTTTTAGCGGTGGAATAAAACGGCTTGGCAATGGTAGAGCAATTTTTTATTGTGGTGTCAAAGATGTTGAAGCCGGTTATCTCCCGATTGAAGATCCGTTTGGCGATTTATAATCCTAAATAATTGAATATATGGAGAGTATTGTGAGCAATCTTCGATTGCTATTTTTTGTTATTTAATATATATTCTCTCTGTCGTATTTCGTCACAAGACGGAGCGAAGGGAAAGGAGGGGAGAGCATTGGAGTGGGAGGTCTTATCAGGAACTGCTTCATGGCAAAACCACAACGGGGTTCGGTCAGTATTTCTCGGAATTAGTGAGCATCTTGGGTCAAGAACCGTACTGATTGGTCCATACCATCCAAGAGCAAATCAGCCAGATGGGATCTGGCTGCCGTCCAGGCGTTACTCTAGGCCTGATGACTACTTTGATGCTCTCCTGCGTGATGATGAAACAGATCAGATGCTGAAAGAGGCTTTGTCCCATGTTGAGATCGTTCACCTTCACTCTGGCTCGGTCCTAACATACCGAGTGCTAAGGGTGATTGAAACGATGGCAACCCGGCCAAAGGTGATTGTGCATGTTCACACTCACTACATAGACTATTGCTTGGTCCGATTCGGACCAGTGAAGGGATACTTTGCCTCACGTGCTGTTTCGCAACTCTACCAATATCAGGCACGTATGGCTGATATGATCATCTTTCCCTCTGTTTGGGCTAGAAACGCACTCGGCCCAGACATGGGTCTATCACTAGATGATCCTAGGGTTGTGATTTGGTCGGCGCCGGTACAAGAGTATGCCTGTAGTGAACAGGATGCCGTGATCTCAGACGATATCAACGGCATTCTTGTCCCGAGCATGCGATACCTTTTCTATGCTGGACGTCTCGGCAAAGAAAAACACATCGACGAAATGATCCAACTCTTTGGATGGATCAGAACGATCGATCCACATCTAGCGTTGGTCATCTCCGGTTTTGGTAACCAATCACCATTTCGGAAAGTCGCGGTCAAAATGGGCGTTGGTGATTGGGTGTACTTTACGGGCCAGGTCTCCGAAGGAGCGGTCTGTGCGTACTCCAAGGGTGCTGTTGCGGCAATAAACAGCTGTCCCAATGATACCCAGTCCTTGGGGTCCCTTCGTCAGATGCTCTGCGGTTTGCCGTTGATTGCGCCAGCCAATACTGTCTTGGCTGACCATATCATTGAATCGGGTGGCGGTGTCATCTTCGACGGGAGTAGAAGCTGTCCTTCACCCAAGGTGATGCGTGAACTCAAATTGGTCCTGACTAAAGATGAAGTCAGAGCTCAAAGGGGCAAACTGGCTCGCCAGTATGTGCTTGACAACTTTTCTCCAGAGGGGCAGTATGCTGCTCTGGACGCGCACTATGCGCGACTTCTTACAGGCTAGCCCCACGTGGGGCTAGCCTGATTTGCTTTACTTCCGGCTAAACAAAAAAATGCTAGGTTAGAACCAGCATTTAGTTGTGCCCAGACTAATGAAAGTGGGCTATCTGACGATGAAAAGGCATTATGGTGGACCCGACAGGATTCGAACCTGCGACCTCCTCAGTGCAAATGAGGCGCTCTACCAACTAAGCTACGGGCCCATTAAATTACTTATTGAGTGTACTATATTTTTTTGTTTTTTTCAAGATTAGCTTTATGATTTAGCGCCTTATCTGATACACTGTACTTATGAATATAAAAAATAAAACAATTTTGGTCACTGGTGCCGGTAGTGGTATAGGAAAGGAACTAGTTTTGGCTCTGCTTAAAAAAGGAGCAAAAATTGCTGCCGTTGATATTCACGAAGATGCTTTGCAAGAACTACAGAAATCGGTTGGCGGAAAAGGTGATCGTCTTGCGACTTATGTGGTGGATATTTCAGATAAGGTGGCGGTAGAAAAGTTGCCAAAGGACGTTATTGCCAAACAAGGGGACGTTGACGCTATTATCAATAACGCCGGAATTATCCAGCCGTTTGTCAGAGTAAATGACTTGGACTTCGATGCCATCAACAGGGTTATGAACATCAACTTCTTTGGAACATTATATATGGTAAAAGCGTTTTTGCCTTTTCTCTTGACACGACCAGAAGCGCATATAGTCAATGTTTCGAGCATGGGAGGATTTTTACCTGTGCCTGGCCAGAGTGTGTACGGCGCATCGAAAGCAGCAGTAAAATTGCTGACCGAAGGATTGTATGCCGAGTTAAAGGAAACTAATGTGCGAGTGTCAGTAGTCTTCCCCGGGGCAACTCAAACAAATATTACAAAGAATTCTGGCATTGATATGCCAAAACCAGCAGAAAGTGATTCACAAAAACCGGCTATTCAGATGTTGCCAGCAAGTGAAGCGGCAAGGTTGATTATTGAAGGTATGGAAAAAAATAAATTGCAAATATTCCTGGGGAAAGATTCTAAACTTATGAACTTTCTATATCGGCTCAATCCTGTCTTTGCAACAAATCTAATTGCCCAAAAGATGAAATCACTTTTGCCTAAATAATATGATATGACAGATCAGAACAACGGCTATTTATTTTACAATACAAAATTTCCAGCACATTTTTATATTGGAGTTGTAGTTTTTAATGCCGACAATAAAGAAATCAGTATGTATTATATTTGCAACAAACAATAAACAGAAAGGAACACATGAACGAAGAAGGACAATTTGAGCCACCTGTCTCGCCGGCGACAGAGGCTAGCCAGCCCACATCTGGAGAGGGTGATAGCAGTATTGATCAGCCCAAGTCGAAAGAAATCGAAAGTGGTATCTCGCTCAATCTAACAGTGGGACAAGCGAAAGAATTGCTCGATACCGTAGAGACAAAGTTGCTTCAAATTTCTGCATATGCAAACCAGGGGAAACCTCCTTTTGCAGAACAAGCTCTTGAATTAAGAAATGTTGCTAAGAAACTCTCAGAGCTTCTCGGTAAGCAATATGATGAGACATCATCTCAAGCCATGGGTCTATAGCAACCCAGAACAAGCTCTTAAGAAAGTTCTTACTTTTGAGTGGTCGTATTATTTTGTGACAAAAATTGTTATTATCAAGATATGAAAACAGCAATAATTCTACATGGGATGCCTTCAAAAGAAGGTTATTATGACCCAAATAGGGAATCTCAATCCAATGAACATTGGTTGCCGTGGCTTCAACATCAGCTTTTGTTAAAAGACATTTTAGCTCAAGCTCCGGAGATGCCAAAGCCATACGAACCGAATTATGGAGAATGGTTGAAGGTCTTTGATCAATTTTTGATTGATGAGAATACTATTTTAATTGGCCATAGTTTGGGCGGGGGATTCTTGATTCGTTGGCTTTCTGAAAATAACGTAAAAGTGGGCAAGGTAATATTGGTTGCGCCGTGGATAGACACAAAGAAGGTGCTCGTAACTGGTTTTTTTGATTTTAAAATCGACCCCAACCTAGTAAACAAAACTAATGGAATTGTTATCTTTGGCTCTGACAATGACGAAAATGATATCAAAGAAAGCATCAAAGCATTGATGGGCGAGGTATCAAACATTTCATATCGAGAATTTCAAAATATGGGCCATTTTGTTTTTAGTTCAATGGGTAAAAAAGATTTCCCCGAACTTTTAGAAGAAGTGGAGGTTAGACATGGCTAATTGGCATTTTTGGGGAGAGAAACAATTTTCTGATGTGTACGAGAACATCTACATAAGAACTTCCATGGAAGATTGGTTTGGTATTGTAGATGTTTTGGCGAAAGAAATATCTGGTGCGAAATCTATTATCGATATCGGTTGTGGTGAAGGCCATACGACAAAACAAATTCTAGATCGTCTCAAAAACGACGACTATGCCTGTGATTTGTTAGAACCAAACAAAAATGCCTTACTTAATGCAGAGGCCTTTCTGTCGCCAGAAAATAATATAGGCAAGTGCTATGTCAGCACTCTAGCGAATTTTGATTCCAATAAAAAATACGATACTGTTTTCACGTCACATACAAATTACTATTGGGCTCTTAACCAGAAGGATTTTGATGATCAACTTGAGAAAATACTTGGCTTAGTTAAGCCAAAAGGGAAATTGCTCATTTTGACATTACCAGAAGATAGCGACCATTATAACATTGCTGTTAGACAAATATACCCTGAATTTAATTATTCAGAATATATACTCGACTATTATAAAAAATCTGGTTACGTAGCAAATATTAAGAAGTTTGATATGAAGATGTATGTCGGGGATATTCTCTCAACTAAAAAACGATACGATCTCAAAAACTTTTTTAAGTTCATCCACAATATGGACACATACCCAACTGACGGAGAAGCGGATCTTTTCCTTGAAAGAATCAGACGTTTTCAAAAGAACAATTACTTAAATTTTAAAGATCATCTAATAATTATTGAGCAGAAGTAGGTTCGCTCTCGCTCGAACATCGTGCGATTATTTTTTCAATCTTTTGGTCGCAAAACATTCGAGCCAGTTTAAGAACAGACCATCAACAAGAATCCAATCATAAAATATGTTTGGATTCTTGTTGTAATTATGATATATCTATATTGGATTTTCATCTCTGGTTGACGTCAAGACATGAAGGGGGGTTGTGTTAATGGGGAGAGAATTTCAAGGATCCTTTCAAGGATCCGGTGTTTCCGAAGAGGTCATAGCGGATATCAGGAAACTTGCTGTGCTGATTGTGCAGGAGAGAAGCATGGTATCGATCATGGAGCAGTTACGGGATCAAGGAGTCTGCCCCGAAACTGCAACGGCAATCGACGCCATAATCCCGAGTCTGAAGGATGGACAGACATTTACCCGCTCATTTCGAGTAGCGGCTGGCTCATGGGGAAGCGTTTTGGTAGGCACTGTGGTCACAGCAGGAGAAGTCGGGGGAACTTTTGGTACCCTGTTTGATAAACTCGCAGACTACCTGGACTTCGAGAATGCCCTTATGGGTCTAGAGAACTTGAGCGAAGCAATGGAGCGGAAGCGAGATCTAGCTCACTGGCTCAATTTGATCTGGCTAGTGCTAGAAATCGGATGTCCGTTCAGACTTTCGCTAGAGCGGATTGCCCAGCTTTTCGGAGGAGAACTGCATGATGCAACACTGGGCATCAAAAAGGGCATGGATGACGACTATCCGCTTTGCAGGATGATAGAGAAGTATTCCAACCTGTTTGGTGAAAGGATCTGCAGGACCTTTCGAGATGAGATGGGAGACTTCACATATAATCAAGCCTACAAAGATCTGGCAGACGACCTCTATGAAGAAATCGTCAGTCAAACTTAGCTGGCGTAAGAGTCAATCCGATTTACCTTCAGGGGCCTGGCGAATTCGTCGGGCCTCTAATTATATCCCGAATAAAAAATCAGCTCATCAGAGTTGCTTTTTTTAAGTGATTATTAAAAAATTTGATTTACTCTGTGGCAAGACTTGTTTCTGGTTCTAATTCCCCGAACTTCTAGAAGAAGTCATTAAATAGTACTATATATATCGTGCGATTATTTTTGCAATCTCGGCGATTGCTTGTTCGGGGTGGCCTTCGGGGTTTGTGACCGTAAAATCATAGTCCTTAATATATTTTTCTTCTTTTCTAGCTGATTCGATTCGTTTTAGAATTTCGTCTTCCGTAACATTTTTTCGCGACGGATCATTTAGGATTCTTTTTCGAATTAGTTCCTCGACTTTTCCATCTTCAAATTTAATGAATATCGAGATCGTTTCTGGCATTTTTTCTTTAATTTGGGCAACGCCCTGAACATCAATTTCCATAAAAACATTCTGACCGCTTTCAAGTGCATCGGTAACTTGCTTAAGTGGTGTGCCATAATGCCAATGGTGAACTTTAGCGCACTCTAAAAAATATCCATCTTTAATTTTCTTATCAAATTCGTCTTCATTAATAAAAAAATGATCTTTGCCATCAATTTCACCTTCTCTACATCCGCGAGTTGTGCAAGTAACGGCCCTATGAAAATCGGTATGATTTTTTATGACTTCCTTCAAAATAGTGTTCTTTCCAACACCAGATTGTCCCGATAAAATAAAAAGTTTTCCTTGTGGCATATCTTTACTTTAGCATAAGAAATAGCAAAGAAAAAACATTTTTTATTTGGTGCTTTTCAAAACTCTTGACACGAGTAATTTAAGTATGCTACTGTTAATTTTGTAGCAAATAAATTTCGTTCTACATGTTACATCACTACACAAGTATAGGGGCAAGCGGATGATATGAGGCCGATTTTTTGGCTCATTTGAATCCGTTAAGGCGGATTTTTTAGTTTATAACAACACGGATTTTATACACAGATCGAACACGGATAGAACGAGAACATTTAAGCTACTTATATTGGCAACACGGATCATAACAACACGGATCTTGAACACCTGCCTGCCGGCAGGCAGGCGGATAATCGCACATGGATAGAACAAGAACATCAAGGGCATATTATAGTATTAGAAATTAGTTGCGAGTTTGGAAGTTCGCATGCTGAATTCTAGGCTTGAACTTTAACAACTGAATATTTTATAGAAATATAAAAAGAGTAACAAATTGTGTAATTTTCTTTCCGCAGTAATATGTGGAAAAAAATTCTTCCGACCCGTCCCGCAAAGCTTGCAAAAGCGACGTGGGATAAAAATAATTTCTCAAAAAATTGTGATTCTAGATTGACTTGTTTCTCCAAAACAAATCAACTCCAGTAATCACTAGTCAAATCTCCGACGCAAGTCGGGGTAACTATGTCGAATTAATACTGTGCTTCGCACAGAATTCTTAATTTAAAATTTAAAATTTAAAATGAAATTTAAAATGTTTCAATGTTTTAAACATTTGAGCATTGAGCATTCATTGAAAATTGCCCGCAAGGGTCCCGATATTTCTATCGGGAAAAATTGAAAATTGAAAATTGCGCGCGAAGCGCAAGCATTGGTTCGACCTCTAGAGAATAATATTTCGTTTAAAAGCATATAGAGGATGCCTTGGGAGAAGATGGCCGAAGAAGGACGTAGTAAGTTGCGATAAGCCTCGGGGAGCTGCTAAACAAGCTTTGATCCGTGGATTTCCGAATGGGGAAACCCCCTCGCAAGAGGAAGCCGCCTTGCGCAGAATTTCCAATAACCAAGTAACAAGTAACAAACAAATTGCAAATTCAAAAAATCCAATAATCCAATATTTGAATATTGAACAATTGAAATTTGGATATTGTTTGTATCTTGTATCTTGTATCTTGGTGATTGTGTGCAGGGCGAGCTGGGTAAGCCGGTGAACTGAAACATCTTAGTAACCGGAGGAAAATAAATCGAAAGAGATTCCCTTAGTAGTGGCGAGCGAACAGGGAGAAGTCCAAACCCCGAATTTATTCGGGGTGTTGTAGGGCCTGCGTAATTTTTTCGAACGAATAAAAGAATGAGCCTGGAAAGGACGACCATAGAGCGTGATAGTCGCGTACTTTAAATTCTTGTAGGAAAAAGGCAGTGTCCCTGAGTAGCACCAGACACGTGAAACCTGGTGTGAACCCGGGCCGATCATGGTCCAAGACTAAATACCTCTTCTCACCGATAGTGAACAAGTACTGTGAAGGAAAGGCGAAAAGAACCCCGCAAGGGGAGTGAAATAGAACCTGAAACTATATGCTTACAATGAGTTAGAGCCGTGCATAGCACGGAAATATTTAATTTAAAATTTAAAATTTAAAATCAATTTAAAAATCTTAATTTAAAATGTTTAAACATTGAAAATTTAGTTATTGAATGAAAATTGAAAATTGCCCCAACGGGGTCCCTTTGGGAAAAATTGAAAATTCCGCGCTGTGTGCGGTGATAGCGTGCCTTTTGTAGAATGATCCAACGAGTTAGCTATGTATAGCAAGCTTAACCCATTATGGGGGAGGCGTAGTGAAAGCGAGGCCTAAACGGCCGCCTAGTTGTACATACTAAACCCGAAACCAGGTGACCTATCCATGGTCAGGCTGAAGTCCGAGTAAAATCGGATGGAGGGCCGAACCAGTAGATGTTACAAAATCTTTGGATGAACTGTGGATAGTGGTGAAATGCTAATCGAACCTGGAAATAGCTGGTTCTCCTCGAAATATATATAGGTATAGCCTGGCATTTTGTTGCAGGGAGAGGTAGAGCACTGACTGAATTTGCGGGGGCTTCGGCTCTCGCGTTCAAACAAACTCCGAATTCTTCCTGATTCATGCCAGAGTCAGACAGTGGGGGCTAAGCTTCATTGTCGAAAGGGAAACAGCCCAGACCGTCATCTAAGGTCCCTAAATTTATGCTAAGTGGAAAAAGTGGTGGAATCTCCAATACAACCAGGATGTTGGCTTAGAAGCAGCCATGCATTTAAAGAGTGCGTAACAGCTCACTGGTCTATATTTAAGAGGTTTTGCGCCGAAGATTTAACGGGGCTCAAGACTACGACCGAAGATACGGGTTAATATTTATATTAGCGGTAGAGGAGCGTTCTTAGTGCAGTGAAGGTCAGCTTGCGAGAGCGGCTGGAGCGCTAAGAAGTGAGAATGTTGGAATTAGTAACGAATTATGCTAGCGAGAAACTAGCACACCGAATATCCAAGGTTTCCTGGGCAACGGTAATCGTCCCAGGGTTAGCCGGTCCTAAGTTGAGGCCGTTGTAGTGGCGGCGTAGACGATGGAATTGGGGTTAATACTCCCCAGCTTTTTTACATATATCTAAATGACGCCTTGGTGTAGTCCTGACGAAATAATGGTTTATTTGTCAGGGTGTAACCGGGGACAAGAAAAGTTTAGGTCAAAAGTGTAAAAAAACCGTACCGCAAACCGACTCAGGTGGATGAGGCGAGAAGCCTAAGGTGATCGGAAGAACTCTCGTTAAGGAACTCGGCAAAAAAGCGTCCGTAACTTAGGAATAAGGGCTGCCCAACGCAAGTTGGGCCGCAGCGAACGAACCCAGGCGACTGTTCATCATAAACACAGGTCTCTGCTAAACCGAAAGGTGATGTATAGGGACTGACGCCTGCCCAATGCTCGAAGGTCAAACCGGTCCTTGATCATCCGATTTATCGGATGCTAGGGGAACGACTAAGCCCGAGTGAATGGCGGCCGTAACTATAACGGTCCTATGGTAGGATATTAACTGCCTTAGTGAGGTTAAAGCCCTCTGTTCGAACTCCACACGCCGTGGAGATGTAGAACAAAAATTTGGCTATATGCTGGAAAATCCCGTGTATCCGATAGTACTCGACTGCAAAGTCAGTGAAAATCTATTCGGTGGGGACAATCAGCAGGAAAGACTCTGAATAAAATCAGAGAATCCTCAGACACTAATACGCCAAACTCCGACAGTATCGTCGGAGAAGATAGAGTGCGATCTTCATGGCGACATGAAGTTATTCTTAGGTGACTAAG
>Ga0334722_10008093_pt1 | contig 10090 bp, 8 predicted proteins | sample C3_bottom_MG_FD_207210 | JGI IMG/M metagenome (GOLD analysis project Ga0334722, IMG submission 207210) | Sediment microbial communities from Yellowstone Lake, YNP, Wyoming, USA - C3_bottom | ecosystem: Environmental > Aquatic > Freshwater > Lake > Sediment | place: USA: Wyoming | collected... | reverse complement strand
GATGGCAATATCGGCGACTGCCATGAGGATCTCCTGCTCGTCCTTGATGGTCATCATATATTTTTGCGCGGCGTTCCCTGCGATCACGAGGAAGATCTTTTTAACATTTGCAACGAACGTCTTCTCAGCGGCAAACGGCCCTCCGTCGCCGGACTCCTCAAGTGAAGGCGACGTGAGCGCTTCGATCGCCTTCATGGCCTCGCGCTGGAGCGGGATCTCGCCTTTCATGGTCCGCGTCAGGATCATGCCGGGTATCAGGAGACGGTTGATCTCGTTCGTGCCCTCGAAAATGCGGTTGATCCGCTCGTCGCGGTAGAACCGCTCTGCCGGGTAGTCCTCGATAAAACCGTAGCCGCCGAAGATCTGCACCACTTCGTCCACCACGTCGGCAAGGACCTCGCTGCAGAATACCTTGGCAATGGCGCACTCGATGGCATATTCCTCGATCCCCTTCTGGTACGCTTCGTAGTAGTTGGGCGTGTCCTTGGCAATGGTCGCCAGCTTATTGTCGATCATCCCCGCCAGGCGATAGACGAGCGATTCCGCGGCAAAGATCGCGGCGGTCTGGTCGGCGATCTTCTCTTTGATGGCGCCGAAGCTCGCTATGGGTACGTTGAACTGTTTCCTCAGAACGGCGTACTTTATCCCTTCACCGAGCGCGTGCTTCGCGGCCCCGGTCACTGCGGCTCCCAGTTTGAAACGGCCGACATTCAGCACGTTGAAGGCGATCTTGTGCCCCTTGCCGATCGTGCCGAGCAGGTTTTCCTTCGGCACCTTCGCGTTCTCAAGAACGACCTGCGTGGTGGATGAACCCCGGATCCCGAGCTTTTTCTCCTCAGCCCCCACCGACAGCCCCTCGGTGCCTCTTTCCACAAGAAACGCGGTGAAGTGCTCCTTGTCCACCTTGGCAAAGATCGTATAAAGGTTTGCGAAGCTCCCGTTGGTGATGAACTGCTTCGTGCCGTTCAATAGATAGAATTTCCCGTCGGCGGAAAGAGTTGCTGTGGCCTTCGCCCCAAGAGCGTCGCTTCCCGAGTCCGGCTCGGTCAGGCAGTAGGCGGCTACCCATTCGCCGCTGATGATCTTGTTCAGGTATTTTCCCTTTTGTTCTTTCGTTCCGTAATAGACGAGCGGGAGTGTGCCGATGCCGGTATGGGCCGAGTAGGTCACGGAAAAAGAACCGGCGGACGAGATCTTCTCCGCCACCAGCATACTGGTCGCCTTGTCGAGTTCGAGACCGCCGTATTCCTCGGGAGCATCGATCATAAGAAGCCCGAGCTCGCCGCATTTTTTCATCAACTGGACAACCAGGTCGAAATTATGTTTCTCGATCTCTTCTATTCGCGGGACGACCTCGCTCAGCACGAACTGGGCCGTGGTCTCGCCGATCTGCCTTTGCTCGTCGGTGAAGTCCTCCGGTGTAAACACATCGTCCTTGGTAACTTCGGTGATCAGGTACTCGGCCCCTTTGAACAGTCTCGCGGTCATGGTAGTCTCCTCGAATGTTTATTTTATGGACCAAGGCAACCGTGTTGCCGTAATTTACGCAGTTGCCGTGATTTACGCCGACGCGGTCGGCTCGCTCCAAAGAAATCTTTACGCCCTTTGCGACTTTGCGCGAGACGCCTTTCGGTTCCGGCCTCTCCCTGTTAGAGCTTACATCTTCTCGAAGATCCCCGCGGCCCCCATGCCGCCGCCGATGCACATGGTGACCATGCCGTAGCGGACCTTGCTGCGCTGCATCTCGTGGAGCAGGGTCGTGGTCAGCTTGGCGCCCGTGCACCCCAGCGGGTGCCCCAGGGCGATCGCGCCGCCGCTCACGTTGACCCTGGCAGGATCGAGCCCCAGGGTCCGGATGCAGGCGAGCGACTGGGCCGCGAACGCTTCGTTCAGTTCGATAAGGCTGATATCATCCTGCTTCAGATTGGCAAGCTTGAGCACAGCAGGGACCGCTTCGATCGGGCCGATCCCCATGATCTCGGGCGGCACTCCCTTCACGGCAAAGGCGACAAACCGCGCGAGAGGCGTTTTGCCGCTCTTTTTCAGAAACTCCTCGGACACGACCAGCACCGCCGCGGCCCCGTCGGTCATCTGCGAGGAATTGCCCGCCGTGACCGTGCCGTTCGTCTTGAATGCTGGCTTCAGTTTTCCCAGGATCGCCGGGGTCGTGTCTCCCCGCACGCCGTCATCGATAGTCACGAGCTTTTTCTCTCTTTTCATCTTGCCGTTGACCAGCGTGCAGTTCTCAACTTCGACAGGAATGATCTGCTCCTTGAATTTACCCTGTTCAATGGCGGCCGCGGCCTTGGCATGACTTGCCGCGGCGAACACGTCCTGGTCTTCCCGTGAGACCTTGTACTTTTCCGACACCAGCTCGGCGGTGATCCCCATGGTTGCGAACGATTCCGGCCAGGAGCCCTGCAGAAACGGATTGACGCTGTACTTGTTTCCACCCATCGGGATCATGGTCATACTCTCCACGCCACCGGCTATGATGCAGTCCGCGAACCCCGCCATGATCCGCTCCGCGGCCGAGGCTATCGACTGGAGTCCTGATGAGCAGAAACGGTTGACGGTTTGTGCCGGCACCTGATACGGCAACCCGGCCCTCATTGCCGCGATCCTGGCCATGTTCATGCCCTGCTCCCCTTCGGGAAAGGCGCAGCCGAGAATGATGTCCTCGACCAGCAGCGGATCGATACCGGTCCGCTCCAGCAGCCCCTTCAGCGCAACTGCCGCCAGATCATCGGGCCGCAGATCCTTTAATTTCCCTTTTTTCGCCTTGCACCCGGGAGTGCGATAGGCGGCAAGAATATATGCGTTTCTCATCGGATCCTCCGTACCACAATTTTGCAATTTGCAATTTGCATTTTACAATTTTCAATTTCTTAATGGCTTCCCCTTCTTCAGCATATACTGGATGCGCTCCAGGGTCTTTTTCTGGCCGCACAGTTTGAGGAACGCCTCCCGCTCCAGGTCCAGCAAATACTCCTCGGTGATCAGGGTGCCTGCCGGAACATCGCCGCCGGTGATGACGTCCGCGATCGTGCCGCCGAGAAGCTCTTCGAACTCCGTGACCTGTCCACCCATCTTCATGTTCCAGATCTGGGACTTGATGGTGGCGGCAACGCTTCTGCCGGGCGCCTTCAGATCAGTGAGAGGCTTTGAGGGACGATAGTTGGCCGCGAGGGCGATCGCCTTCTGCTTGGCATCGAAAATCCGTTTGTCAATATCCATGCTAACGGCGTCGCCATGTCGCATGAAGCCCATGCCCCAAAGCTCGGCAGCGGACGTGCTCACCCTGGCCATGGCGATATTCGAATAATTTTTGAAGATGAACGGGCCCACGTCTGTATCGTATTCCTCCGCCAGTTTAATTGCGCGAATCGCCATCTCCTTGGTCCCCCCGCCCGCGGGAAGGAGCCCGACGCCGACCTCCACCATCCCGAGGTAGGTCTCTGCGTGGGGATTCATCGCATCAGCGTGGAGGCAGACCTCGGACCCGCCTCCCAGAACGAGGTTATGCGGGGCGGCGACGACCGGTATCTTCGAGTACTTGATCGCCATCATCGCCTTCTGGAAATTCTTGATGGTCAGGGAGAGCTCATCATAGGCACCCTCGGCAATGGCCATGGCAATGAGCATCAGGTTGGCGCCCGCGGAAAAGACCTTTCCCTCATTAGCGATGACGAGACCAACGCCGTCCTGCTCCGTGCGTTTGATGCCCTGAAGGACCATGGCGAGGATATCGTTGCCGATTGCGTTCATTTTGGAATGGAACTCGAGACAGAAGACCCCGTCCCCCAGGTCGAGCACGGACGCGCCGCTGTTCTTCTCCACCACACCGTTGCTTCTCGTCAAAAGAGCAAGGCTGATGTTCGCGGCCGGTCTGAGCACTTCACGGTATTCCTTGGCAAGAATGTCATAGGAGTAGTCTTTGTTGTTTTCGAACTTATAGAAGCATTCGATCGACGTGAGGCCATTCGGCACTGCCACCCCGTCCTTTTCCGCCCGTTCGATAAAGTTTTTAACGCCGATGGCGTCGAGCATTTCAAAGGGCCCGATGTCCCAGTTGAATCCCCACTTCATGGCGTTGTCGATATTAACGATGTCGTCCGCGATCTCGGGGACGCGGTTGAAGGTGTAGATAAGAGTGTCGCGCAAATTTTTCCACGCAAACTCAGCCCCCTTGTCAGCGCCGGACAAGGTTGCTTGCAGACGTTTCCCCGGGTCGTCTATCTGCCTGGCCGTTTCCGCTGAAGCGAACTTTGGCCGCACGGAAGGCGCATATTCTCCGGTCTTATAATCGTAGAAGAAATATTTTGAACCGTCCTCGCCTTTCTCCTTCTTAAAGAACCCGTGATCGCTTTTCTTTCCCAGCAGGCCCTTTTTCACCATCTCGGTGATAAAGCCGGGCAAGCGAAAGACCTCCCGCTGTTCGTCCTTGAGCAGGGTCTCGTAAGCATTGTCCGCCACATGCTGCAGCGTGTCGAGTCCCACCAGATCAGCAGTCCGGAAGATGGCGCTTTTCGGACGGGCAGTGGCGGGCCCGGACACCGCGTCCACCTCCTCCACGGTCAGCCCCATCTCGACCATATGGCGCATGCTGTTGCAGATGGAATAGACGCCGATCCGGTTGGCTATGAAGTTGGGCGTGTCCTTGGCAAAGACGATCCCTTTGCCCAGACGCTTTTCGATGAAACCGGCCATGAACCTGACCGTTTCGGGATCGGTGAATTTGTTCGGGACGATTTCAAGAAGGCGCATATAGCGCGGGGGGTTGAAGAAGTGGGTGATAAGGAAGTTTTTCCGCACCTGCTCCGGAAGGCTCTCGGCCATCTCGTTGACGGAAAGTCCGCTCGTATTGGTGGAGAGGATCGCGCCCTCTTTCAGGTTCGGGGCGACCTTCTCGCTGAAAAGCCGCTTCTTGATCTCCATCTTTTCAACAACGACCTCGATGACCCAGTCGCACTCCCGCAGCCTCTGCGCGTCGTCGTCGAAATTTCCCGCCTCGATATATGAGGCATAGGAGGGAATGTAGAACGCGGCGGGCTTCATCTTTTTGAGCCCTTCCAGACCCGCTGTTGCGATCCGGTTGCGCACCACGCGATCGCTCAGGGTAAGACCCGCCTTTTTTTCCGCCTCGTTCGGCTCCTTTGGCACGATATCGAGCAGGAGCACCTGGATTCCTGCGTTCGCAAGGTGGGCGGCAATGGTCGCCCCCATCACCCCTGCTCCCAAAACAGCTGCCTTGTTGATCTGTTTCATCGTATTCCTCCGTCGTTGCGTTGCTTTCGGGAAGATAGTGGTAGCGGTTTTTCTTTATGTATGCGCTAATTGTAGCATCATCTTGAATTATTGTATAGACTCACTTTTGCAATGACAGTTTCTGCCGGGAGGAGGATTTTTGGGAGTTGCCGAGGATGGTCGCCTTAATTGTCTGGAGAAAGGGTTACCAACAACCTCAAGCTCTCCAAATTATGGATACAACTAATCTCAAATTTCAGTTTCATGGTGAAAACAAAAAAGTTGCGTTTTGCACTTGACAACTGTCGCTCCTTGTATATAATCATGACCATTCGTTGGCGCATTTGTTTTATCGAAGCAACATTCCTCTACGTATCGGCATCTACAGATACGGACAAAATCGTTATAATGTTATAGCCTGTCCTGATACGCTGCACAGCCAAGCCGGTCCTCGTTCGAGCTGCGCGCGGAGGGAGCTGTTAACAACATTCGCAACAGTAATATTTTCCGTGAAGCACGAGGTCGATTTGACTGCAAGGACCATCATACTCGGCAGCATCCTGGCGGCGACGGTCCTTTTCAGCCCCGTTTTTTTTTCAGCGGCGCAGGCCCGGGAAGAAATAGACGGCTTGATCATCGAACAAAGCCAGACGAAGATCGGGCATGATTTTTTTCAGCAATTCACAGCACAGTGGGACCCGCCCTCCTCATCACAGGAGTACAACATATTCATTATTGAACGTGCCAGCCCTCAGTGGGGCAGCTGGGTCTGGATAAAAGTGAATGACACCATCGTGTACCAGGGCGTTGTGAAGCCGCGGTATGAGGAAATCAGGGGGGCGGTCCAAACGGGCCTCGCGCAAGCGATGGATTATCTCTTCTGGCTGCAGAACCTGAGAAGCGCAGGAGGCCCCGATGACCTCTGATATGAATCGTGCAGGGCGATGTTCGGTCAATCAAAAAGACTGCACCGGGCAGATCGCGAAATAGGACATGCAAAAAAAGGGAGGTATGCAATGGAGAAATATGAAGGGCGCTTAATGGCCATGCTCGTCCTCGTGATGGTTTTATTCACAGGGGCCGGCGCACCAGCATCGGAATTGATCTACAGGCCGACGAACCCTTCTTTTGGCGGGGACCCGAATAACGGACAGTGGCTGCTGAATTCCGCGTCGGACCAGAACCGGTTCAAGAATCCGGATGAGTTGTCCTCTCCCGGGGAAAAAGGCACGCTGGAGTCCTTCAAGGACAGCCTTACGCGCCAGTTGATAAGCAAGTTGTCTATAAAGATCGCGGACATCGCAAGTAATGGAACAACGCTGACCACGCCTCTAACCTATGATCTTGATGGGTTTGAAATTACTATACGAGATTTTGACACGGGTAATGGGCACGTTTTAGAAGTTACTATTTTAGACCCGTCAACGGGAAGTACGACATCTTTTCAAGTTCCCTATATATAATAATCGCTGTAATAGAAAGGCCATCATCCGCCATGCTTAAGTATGTATTGTCGTTGGCTGTCATTCTGCTTGCGGGTTGCGCAGCCGGCCGTTCCTCCCTCAACGCACCAGCTACCCTCGGATGGTATTCCGGCCCGACCCACCGCGATCTCATTTCGCTGCCGCAGCCGGCGAGCAAGGTCGTCGTGGGCGTGTACAACTTCCGGGACCAGACAGGCCAGTACAAGCCCCAGTCGAACGCCACCTCTTTTTCAACAGCGGTAACGCAGGGCGCGACATCAATGCTGCTCCAGGCCCTCATTGATTCCCGGTGGTTCATACCCGTGGAGCGCGAAGGACTGCAGAACCTTTTGAACGAGCGGAAGATCCTGCGCGCCCTGAACGGAGGCAAGGACGATAAACCCGAAGCGAACCAGGTGACCGTGCCGCCGCTCATGCCGGCAGCCATTCTCATCGAGGGGGGCGTGATCGCCTATGAGTCGAACGTCGTGACCGGCGGCTTCGGCGCCAAGTACTGGGGCACCGGGGGGACCACCGAGTACCGGCAGGACCGGGTCACCATCTATCTGCGGGCGGTTGATCCGAAAACAGGAAAGATCCTGAAATCCGTAACAACCTCGAAATCCATCCTGTCCCGGCAGTTGGATCTGGGGATCTTCCGGTATGTCAGCTTCAAAAAGCTCCTGGAAATAGAGACCGGTTTCAGCACGAACGAACCGCCGCAGATGTGCGTTCTGGAGGCGCTCGAGAAGGCCACCGCAAGCCTGATCATCGAAGGGATTCTTGAGGGACTCTGGTCAACAAAGGACCCGGAGGCGCTCAATGATCGTGTTATCAAGGAATATCTTGAGGAAAAAAATACTGCCAAGATAAGCACGGATAAGGACGGCAAAGTTGCTGCCATTACCGGGAACGGCACGACTGTCGGAAGGGAAGGGGGTGGGGAATAAAAGAAACTCCAGCGAAGCATCCTGAGAAGCAGGCTGCCGGGGACAATTCCAACAGGCGGCCGCGGTAGTAAAGACTGATTCTTTGCATTCGGGGGCCTTCTTGCCAGCCCAGGGGAAACAGAGAAATGCTGTTCACATTATCTCATATGGGGAGGTTGTATAATGAAAAAGACTATGATTTTTGTCATCGTCGGGCTTCTGGTGTTCGCCGGCGCCGCCTTCGCGGACAGCAACTATGCAGAGCTCAATCAGTACGGTAATTACGGGAGCGCGTCCCAGACGCAGTCTGATTCCGCGCAGTACGCACGGATCACCCAGTATGGCGAAGGGAACGGCGCGTCCCAGGCACAGTCGGGGAACTCGTGGTATGGCAATCAAACTCAGTATACCAACAATGCCCAGATCGACCAGAACGGTTATTACAGCAGCGCGACCCAGTACCAGAACCAGAACCCGTACTACTATAATTACGGGTATCAGAATAACGCCACCATCGGCCAGTATGGATGGTACGACAGTGCCTCCCAGTACCAGGACGGCGTGGGCAACTATGCATACATCTATCAGGCCGGCTCATCCAACAACGCTGGCCAGACCCAGTATGGCCAATTCAATACCGCCAATATCTACCAGTATACGGACTCTAATTCAGCATCTCAATATCAGAGCGGAAACTACAACAACGCCACGATCAATCAGGGTAATTACAACTGGTACTACTACACGAGCGGAAATTCCGCCAACCAGCAACAGTATGGCGACTCGAACAACGCTTCGATCCAGCAGAACGGCTGGGGTTCGAATAACTCGGCGAATCAGTACCAGAACGGGTACGCAAATAATGCTTCGATCGAACAGTGGTACGATGGGTCCAATGGCGCTTCTCAGTCCCAGTCAGGCTCCTATAACTCGGCTGGAATCGGGCAGTACGGTTATGGGAGCTCAGCATCCGAGTCTCAGTCGGGCTACGGGAACAACGCTTCAATCAGCCAGTCTGGTTATTATGACTCCGCATCAACGTCCCAGTCGGGCGACTATAACAACGCTTCGATTTATCAGTCCGCGTACGCCAGCGGCGCATACATAGCACAGTCCGGCTCTTCCAACTATGCCAACATCAACCAGTACAATAACTATAACACCGCGAACCTGAACCAGTCCGGCTATGCGAACAGCGCCTCGATCAACCAGTACTAAGCGTGGCGTTTCAGCAACACACGAATACTGCAGTAACGTTCCCTGCCGGGCATGCTTGCAGCTTAACATGACTTGTGGGGAGAGAAGGAGAACAGTATAGTGACAGGAAGCTATCGGCTTGCGGCAGCGGTCCTTGCGGCCCTGCTTTTCAGCTCCAGCAGTCCGGTACACGCTGATTCCAACTCCGCTGCTGTCACCCAGATCGGCCTGGACGCGTCGAATCCCAACACGGCCTTGCTGGACCAGTACGATTCGTTCCAGAGTGCCGGGGCCTACCAGTACGGTTCCGGCAACAGAGCCGTGCAGACGCAGATGGGGACGAACTACGGTTCCTCCAATACCGCGGACATTAGCCAGTCCGGCGTCAACAACAGGGCGACGCAGTATCAGTCGCAGGACGGCCTGGGCGGACGGAACTTCGCATCCAAATACCAGGAAGGCGGAGGGAACGAGGGCTATCAGGAACAATACGGCCACGACAACTGGGAAGAGGACATCCAGATCGGTGATTTCAACTGGGATGCCCAGTATCAGGCCGGCGGGTTCAACACGGCGCGCATCGAGCAGTGGGGAATCGCGAACCGGGCAATACAGCAGCAAACGGGAGAGTATAACGTTGCACGGGTCTATCAGAACGGCTCATACAACTCCGCCGAGCAGTATCAGACCGGCTCGAATAACTATGCGGAGATCTCCCAGACCGGAGACTACAACACGGGGGTGCAGGTCCAGGTTGGTGACGCCAACTATCTGAGCCTCACGCAGAACGGCTCCAGCAATTACTGCTACATGGAGCAGCGCGGCACCGGAAAGACCTACTCGCTCACCCAGACAGGCTCCGGAAACGTGACGTACGTGTACCAGTATTAACACTCAGGGAGGGGAACGATCCCCTCCCTTCTTTTATTCCCCGCCTATGATACTATTTGAGAACATTGGTTTTACCTGAGCTTTTACCTTGGAATGAACCTTCCCGCAGGAAGCTGCGGGGGTGTCTTAACGTTATAAATATCTTCCCTCCCTCGATGTGAGGGACAAGGGGAGGGTACACCGGCAACCCCTAACCCGGACAAGCCGGAAGCAAAAAGCTTCTCTCGCAAAGCTCGCAAAGGACGCCAAGAAAAGCCTAAGCACGGCTTGCTTTTTGATTTTAAACCAGAAACGCTTTTGACTCTAGGTTCCCTTTGCGTTCTTTGCGAGCTTTGCGAGAGATAGTCTTGTCTTTTTTTAAGT
>Ga0334722_10008092_pt1 | contig 10093 bp, 9 predicted proteins | sample C3_bottom_MG_FD_207210 | JGI IMG/M metagenome (GOLD analysis project Ga0334722, IMG submission 207210) | Sediment microbial communities from Yellowstone Lake, YNP, Wyoming, USA - C3_bottom | ecosystem: Environmental > Aquatic > Freshwater > Lake > Sediment | place: USA: Wyoming | collected... | reverse complement strand
TGTCTAAAACCATCAAAAATATAAATTTTGTGTGTCATTATAAAAGTTCATTTTTTCCTATAATAAATCCGGGATGAAGAATAAAATCCCATTATGCATTTAATTTTAAAGGTTTCGATAATTCTTCTGATGGCTGTCCTTGCGTCCATAGCCCAAACACCATACGTTACCGAGGTAAAGGAATACAAAAAACCACTCGAATTGCCCGAATTGCGACTTGGTCCGGTTAACTTTTATCCGCGACTTGGCTTTCAATCAACCTATGACGACAACATTTACGTCTCAACCCATAACGAAAAATCTGACCTAATCTGGACATTTATGCCGGGTATTTTTACCATCGCCGGCGACAAGGACTATGCAATCAGTGCCCGGGCCTCAGGCATCACCGTCGGTCCACAAAGAACCTCCATTATTTCCGACCCCGAACTCTGGCCCGGCAAACTCGCGTACGTTGATTATTCCGCCGGCATCAACCAATACACTTCTCACACTGACCAAAATTATACTGACCATCGCGTCAGCGGTTATTTCTTTTATCCTTTTACAAAAAGCCTGATTGAATTCCAGCAAGGTTATTCAAAATTGAACACGACGGTACTCGAAGCAGCACACAGAGCCTTGCAAACCACATACGACACCTCACTAACCTATGGCTACAGACTCGCCCCGAAGACTTCGATTGAATCAACTTTCTCCCGAAATTCAATTGATTACGAACGTCAATTTGGTTTTACATCATATACCGATTACCGGCTGGAAAATTGGTTTAACTGGCAATACACAGAAAAGCTCAACCTCTCCGCAGGTATTACAGCCGGATTCTACGATATCCAAGAACAACCCAACCAGACTTACGAACAATTCCGGCTCCGGGCTCGGTATCACATTCTTGAACGATTATGGACGGACGCCTCCTGTGGAATTCAAATCCGCCAATTTGACACTGACCGCCCTTCCACGACCGATCCAGTTTTCTCGTTATCAGCCTCCTATGCGCCACGCGAAAAAACCGTTGTCTCCATCAGCGCAAGCCGCTCAGAGTATGCCTCCGTTTACTCTGATTATAACTACATATCAACCGCGATTGGCGCAAACCTTTATCAGAAAATTGCAACCCGCTACGCAGTTTCGCTCGGCGGCGGATACAATCATATCTCTTACCTGAGCACTTTCGCAGGAAAAACAATCAATCGCTCCGACGATTACTACTATGCCAATCTCCAGTTTAATATGAAAATTGCCAAACACCTTGATGGCACCTTTTTTTACCAGAATTCATTGGTTGAATACGGCACCGGCTCCACATATTCCAACAACAGAGTCGGCATCCAGATAATGTGGAGCTATTAACAAAATTATAAAATCTGTTATACTTGCAGGCGGAAGCAGCGAGGATATAACGCTTATAAAAATTGTAAAGGTTGTAGTTGGATTTGACGGCGAGATAAAACACATTTAACAAAACTGGGTGAAACGCGAAGAAAACTGCTTGATGTATTTATAAATTCAAATTCGGATGGCAGTCTAAAGTATCACTTTAAAAAGGAATAAAAAAGTTATGAAACATACAAATCGAATTATGGATTATGAATTATGGATGATGGATTGGGAATGAAAGATTATAAATTTTGGATTATGCTATAATTTTATGGAATTTAACTCAATCGATAGAGAAAAAATTAAAAGAGAGAATAATAATTTGATAAAAGAAAAAAGTTATTCTTTTGCACTTTTGATAATTGATTTATATAAATTCTTGATAAAAAAAGGAGAATTTGTGTTATCAAAACAGATGCTTAGGAGTGGCACTTCAATAGGAGCTAATATTGAAGAGGCGCAAGTTTCTCAATCAAGGAAAGATTTTTTATCGAAAATATCCATTGCAAGTAAAGAAGCAAGAGAAACTCTGTATTGGCTCAGGTTATTAAAAGAAAGTAATCTAATTGAGAATTATCCAAAACAGGATAAACTTTTTACAGAAATTAATTCGATAATCAATATATTAACTAAAATAACCAAAACAACATCTAACACATTAAAATGAAATTTTCAAATCTATCACAAAATTTAATATCAATAATTCCTAATTTAACATTCAACATCCAACATCTAAAATCCATAATTCAAAATTCAAAATTAAAAATTAAAAATCTCTTCTCACATCATGGTTTGCGTCGCTACGGTGCAAATACTGCATGGCTTTTCTCCGAACAGGTCCTAAGGATGGTTGCAGGATTTTTCGTTGGAGTTTGGGTTGCAAGATATCTTGGACCTGAGAAATTTGGAATTTTCAGTTATTCTCTTGCGTTTGTGTCCCTTTTTGGAGGAATTGCGAGATTGGGACTCGATGGGATTGTTGTTAGGGATCTTGTAAAAGAGCCGGAGAAAAAAGAAGTTTATCTTGGCACTTCTTTTTGGCTAAAACTCATCGGCGGCATAATCACTTTTCTTATCATTACGATTATCTTGCTCATTCAATCTATCCTCACTTCTCACTTCTCACCCCTCAACTCTCACCTTTTCACTTCCACAAATCTATACATTTTGATAATTGCCTTTGGAATCATTTTCCAAAGTTTTGAAGTAATTGATTTTTATTATCAGGCAACCGTTCAAGCAAAATATATATCTGTAAGAAAAATGATACAATTATTCCTCTCATCTATTATAAAAATAATACTCGTTTTAGTTAAAGCGGATTTAATCTGGTTTGTTCTGGTAACTTTGTTTGACGCTATTTCTCTTGCGATATTTAGCTGGTGGATTTATAAATCTCAAGGACTTCCAAATATTATAAAATATTTTGATTGGAAAGCTGCGAAGAGGTTGTTAAAAGATAGCTGGCCGCTGGTATTTAGCAGCGTAGCAATTGCGATTTATATGAGAATAGATCAGGTTATGATAAAGAATATGCTTGGCGATAGAGAGGTCGGGCTATATTCCGCTGCTGTAAAACTTGTTGAGGTATGGTATTTTATTCCGATGATTATAACTCAATCTGTTTTCCCTGCAATTGTGAATGCAAAAAAGATAAGTGAAGAATTGTATTACGAAAGGTTGCAAAAATTACTTTCTTTGTTGATATGGGTAGCTATTTCATTAGCTTTGATAATAAGTCTATTTAGCAAGCATATTATTTACTTTTTATATGGTGAAAAATTTTTGGAAGCAAGTAGTGTATTAGCAATAACAAGCTGGGCTTCTTTGTTTGTATTTATTGGAGTCGGAACTAGTCAATGGTTTTTGACTGAAAATTTACAAAATTTAGCCTTTTATAGAACTTTATATGGAGCAATAACAAACGTAATATTAAATTTTATATTTATTCCTTATTTTGGAATAATTGGAGCATCTATTGCTACAATAGTATCTTATGCTATAGCTTCATATTTTTCACTTTTATTTAATAAAAAAACATTAAAAATTTTTAGAATTACGTCGATTGCACTGTTTTATCCTAAATTAAGTTTACAAAATTAAATATAAATTTTCAAAAATCTTATTAAAAAATTATGCCAAATAAAATAAAAAATATTTTAAATTCTTATAAAAAGCAAATAAGAAATTTTAAAATACTAGCATTAGAGTATGGTCAAATTAAAACAATTAAATATTGGCAATGTATAGATAAATATGGAAATAGTATTCCATGGTTTACTTATGCTGCTATAGATTATTTAGCTCAGCTTAATATATCAGAATATTCAATTTTTGAATATGGTAGTGGATATTCAACATTATACTGGATGAATAGAGCAAAAGAAATAGTTAATATTGAACATGATAAAAAATGGTATGAAAAAATTAAACTTAAGATTAAAAATAATGTAATGTATTTATTAAAAGAAGATCCTGAAGAATATATTAATGCAATTTTAAATTTTGACAAAAAATTTGATATATATATCATAGATGGAAAATGGAGAGGGAAATGTGCTAAAAAAGTATTAGAACATATAGATCTTTACGGTGGTGTTATGGTAATATTTGATAATAGCGATTGGTATCCTAAAACAATTGAGTTCTTAAGAAATACTCTTGACTGGATAGAAGTTGATTTTCATGGTTTCGGACCAATTAACGATTATACTTAGACCACAACTATTATTATCAACCGTTTATTAAAACTAAAATACCATAATCAACTTCAATCTATCAAAAATATTAAGATTGTCGCAGAAGATGATGAAATTTATTAATAATATAAGGATGGACAAAAATGGCAAATTATATAAAAAGGTTTTTAAAAAAAATACTGCCTAGGGAAATAATAGAAATAAAAAGGCTAATTTTTAAGAAATATAATTTATCCTCCTATAGTCAAGAAGGTGAAGATATAATTTTGCAAAGAATATTTGGATATAAAAATGAAGGTTTTTATATTGATGTTGGTGCCCATCATCCTTTTCGTTTTTCAAATACATACCTATTTTATCTCAAAGGTTGGAGAGGAATCAATATTGATGCAACACCAGGAAGCATGAAACTATTTAATAAGTTTAGAATAAGGGATATAAATTTAGAAGTTGGTATTGGCGAGAAAGAAGACGTACTTAATTATTATATATTTAATGAACCAGCCTTAAATACTTTCGATGAAAATTTGGCTAAAAAACGAGACGGGCAAAATGGATATTATATTGTTAAAAAATTGCCTGTAAAAGTTTATCCACTATCAAAAATATTAGAAGAATATCTTCCTGAAGAAAAAACAATAGATTTTTTAACTATCGATGTAGAAGGAAAAGATTTCGAAGTCTTGAAAAGCAATAACTGGTATAAATACAGACCTAATGTAGTACTAGTTGAAATCTTATCCTCTTCCATTGAAGAAATTTTAAAAAATATAATATACTTATTTATGAAGGAAAATGGATATTATTTGTTTGCGAAAACATTTAATACGTGTTTTTTTATTAAAAAGGATTTTTTAGGAGAATTTAAAAAATAAAATATATTCCAATAGTTTATTTACAAAACATGACATACAAAACTCGCAATAGAAAACTTTCCAGATATTATATATTATTATCAAATTAAGTTTTTCAAAGTAAATAAATGGGACAACGGAAATACCTAAAAAAAGATAAAACATGCAAATAGAAAAGTTTAGTCCACATTCGCCATTAAAAACTCCAATATTATTTTTGATTTTTAAAAGGCTTGATACAACACAACAGGTATTTGAACAGATTAGAAAAGCAAAACCGCCAAAACTTTATATAGCAGCAGATGGTCCAAGGGAAAATATTGAAGGGGAGGTAGAAAAATGCAAAGCAGTTAGAGAATATGTATTGAGCAATATTGATTGGGATTGTAAAGTTAAAACATTATTCAGGGAGAAAAATTTAGGTTGTGGAAGAGCAGTCAGTGAAGCGATAACCTGGTTTTTTGAGCAGGAAGAAAAGGGAATAATATTAGAAGATGATGTTGTCCCTTCTTTAAGTTTCTTCTGGTTTTGCGAGGAATTATTGGAAAGATATAAAGATGATATGAGGATTTGGCATATTGGTGGCTGTAATTTCCAAGATGGTAAAATACGTGGCGATGGAGATTATTATTTTTCTGCAATAAATCATGTATGGGGCTGGGCAAGTTGGGCTAATAGATGGAAGCATTATGATTTTGAATTAAAAAATATAAATGATGATAGATTTATTAAAAATTACTGGAAAGGTTCTGCTTCAAAATATTGGAAAAAAATTTTTTGGAAGATGAAAAATAAAGAATTTGATACTTGGGATTATCAATGGACATTTACTATGTGGTTTAATAAAGGACTTGCAATTTTGCCGAATTTTAATATGATTACAAATATTGGTTGGATAGATGCTAGGAGCGGAATTACTGTACCTGATAAAAATATGAATAAAAAAAGGTATGAGATAAAATTAGATGAATTAATGCATCCTAAAAAGATAGATAGGGATATAGCAGCAGATGATTATGTTATGAAGAATTCTTTTGGATTATCATTAGAATCTTTGATTAAAAGAATAACTAACAAATTTACTAGGTTATTAAAATTTAAGCTGTATTTATGATTATAATGATAATTAAACAATGTATTAAAAACTATTTACCTTTCATCTTAAAAATATTTAAGTTTTATAAAAAAAGAAACAAGATTAAAAATTATTTTAAAACTCAACACTCAAAAAATGCTTTATTATCGTATATAACAAAGCCATTTAGAAAAGGAGAGTACTTTACTCATACAAATTATTTTGAAGCGATGAGTCATGCAAAAATTTTAAATGAGTTGGGATATAATGTGGATGTGATAGATTATGATTATCATGGAGAAATAGATTTTTCTAAATATGATTTATTGGTAGGTTTTGGAGATGCTTTTCAAAAATATTTTGAATTTTCAAAAAAGAAGGTAAAAACAATTTATTACGGTACTGGTATGCATGTTTGTCATCAAAATCATGCTACTTTAAAGCGCTTAAAAGATGTGTATTTGAAAAAAGTTTTATGGCTTGGGAATTCTACACGTTATGTAGAAAAATGTTGGACACATCAAACCTATTTAGTTGATGCAATGATAGTTCTTGGAAATGAAGTATGTGTTGAGAGCTATAAAAAATTTTATGATGGGAAGATTTTTAATATACCTGCACCATTTTATAAAGTTATTGACGCATGGAAGTTATTACAAGAAAATAATTTAGGTAAATCTTTTATTTGGTTTGGAAGTTCAGGGTTAATTCATAAAGGTTTAGATTTAGTATTAGATTATTTTTTCTAAAAATCCTGATTTAAAACTCCATGTGTGTGGTCCTATAAAAAATGAGCCAAATTTTGAACAAGTTTATTGGAAAGAATTATACTAAACCCCAAATATTATTACTCATGGATTTGTAGATATAAAGACATAAAAATTTTATAAAATACTATTAGATTCTAATTTTGTAATATTTCCATCTGCAATAGAAGGTGGTTCTCCAAGTACTCTAACTATTATTGGTAATGGTGGCCTTATACCTATTATTACAAAAGAAACCACAATATCAACTGGTTATGAAATATGGATAGAAGATTTTACAGTTGAAGCAATAGAAAAAGCAGTTAAAAAAGCATTATTGTTATCAGATAAGGAAATTTTAGAATTAAGAATTAAAAATTTAGAATATGTTCTAAAAAATCACACTACAGAAGTTTATTATAGAAAATTAAAAGAAGCATATACAGACATACTTGGAAAAGTTAAATGACCTGTAAAATATGAAAAAATGAAACATGTAGGAGGATTTTATGTTTCTTGATAAAATAAAGTTTTATTCGAAAAATTTAGCAAAAAAAAGTGATGTAGATATTTTAAAGAATGCTATAGGACATTTATGTGTTCAAGATTTAAGAAGAAGGAGAGATTCAATTCAGACTATCAATGATGCTGAATTTCGTATATATTCTCAATGGGGAGAAGATGGAATAATTTGTTATTTAATTGAATCAATACCGATTAAAAATAAATTTTTTGTTGAGTTTGGGGTTGAAAATTATGAGGAATCTAATACAAGGTTTCTTCTTACTTATTATAATTGGAGAGGATTAATTATTGATTCTAATGAACGTTATATTAAACAGATAAAATCTTCAGAAATTTACTGGAGATATGATTTGAAAGCCATAAATGCTTTTATTACAAAAGATAATATTAATGATATATTGAAAAAGAATATGACTTTTGATGATATAGGGCTTCTAAGTATAGATATAGATGGGATGGATTATTGGGTATGGGAAAAAATAGATGTTATAAAGCCACGAATATTAATTTGTGAATATAATGCTTTGTTTGGCTATAAAAAGGCCATTGTAGTTCCATATTGTAATGATTTTAATAGATTTAAAGCACATTATTCAGGTTTGTATTTTGGTGCTTCACTTAAAGCATTAGTAACTCTATCAAAGAAAAAGGGTTATATATTTGTAGGTTGTAATAAAAATGGAAACGATGCTTTTTTTATAAGAAATGATATTAAAGGAAATTTGAAAGAAGTATCTATAGAGGAGGGTTATAAACCTATGCTTGCAAGACAATCTCGAGATATAAATGGAAATTTGACCTATATATCAGGAATAGAACAGATTGATTTAATAAAAGATCTTAAAGTATATGATTTAGAAAAAGAAATTATTGTTTCAATATCCGAAATATTAAATTATTTGTAGCCTTTATAAAGACTAATAAATTTGAAAAATGGAATAAAATAATGACCTGTAAAATATGTAAAACTGAAACAGAAAAAATTTTTGGTGCAGAAATAATAAATAAATATAGAATTGATTATTTTTATTGTAGAAATTGTGGATTTTTGCAAACGGAGGAGCCATATTGGTTAAGTGAAGCATATAAAGAATCGATTAACCTTTCTGATACTGGATATTTGCGAAGAAATATATATTTATCAAAAAAGATTACTATTCTTTTATTTTTCTTTTTTAATAGGAACAATAGGTTTCTTGACTATGCCGGTGGTTATGGTGTTTTTGTGAGACTTATGAGAGATATAGGTTTCGATTTTTATTGGTATGATAAATACACTCAAAATCTGTTTGCAAGGGGATTTGAATATAACGAGTCTATAAAAAATGATATTGAAGCAATAACATGCTTTGAGGCATTTGAGCATTTTGTAAATCCTATAGAAGAAATTGAAAATATGCTTTCCATCTCTAAAAACATTATATTTACCACAGAACTTTTACCACAACCAATACCAAAGCCAGAGGATTGGTGGTATTATGGTTTAGAACATGGCCAGCATATCTCTTTCTATAGCAAAAAAACATTTAACTTTATTGCGAATAAATATGGTTTGAATTATTCTAATTTAGGAAATTTACATATTTTAAATCATAAAAAAATATCAAATCTTAAATTGAAAGTTTTAAAATTAACTAAATATGGATTACATAAACTTTTAGAAAGAAAACTCAAAAGTAAAACTTGGGAAGATCACTTAAGGGTGTGTAATAATAAATGAAAATTCTATATGATCATCAAATATTTACGACTCAGAAACATGGTGGAATATCGAGATATTTTTATGAATTGATAAAAGAATTAAATAAAATGAATGATGTTGAAACTCATATATCTTTGTTGGTTTCAAATAATCATTATCTTTCTGATAAAAATCTTGTCAAATTTTTAAACATATTGCCAAATAAGTATTTTAGGGGAAAATTCAGAATTTTTAACCTTATAAATAAGCCAAAAACAATTTTAACATTAAAGAAAAAACAATTTGATGTTTTTCATCCGACTTATTATGACCCATATTTTTTAAAATATTTAGAAGATAAACCATTTGTTTTGACTGTATATGATATGATTCATGAAAAGTTGTCAGATTATTTTTCCAAAAATGATAGGACTACAAAAAAGAAGAAAATACTGGTTGAAAAATCTTGCAAGATAATTGCTATATCCGAATCAACGAAAAATGATCTGTGTAAGATATTTCAAGTTAATCCTGAGAAGGTTTCTGTTATCCATCTTGCTACATCTTTTGAAAGTATTAATGCAAAGCCGATTGAAAATTTACCTCAGAAGTACCTTTTATTTGTAGGGGGAAGAGGTGGTTATAAAAATTTTAATTTTATGATTAGCTCCATAGCAGATATAATAAAAAGATATAACATTTTTCTTATATGTGCCGGTGGTGGAAAATTTAAAAAAGATGAAATAGAATTATTTTATACGTTAGGGATTGGTAAAATGATTATCCAGATTCCTGCCAGCGATTCAGAGTTAAAGTTTTTATATCAGAATGCAATTGCCTTTATATTTCCATCTTTATATGAGGGATTTGGTATTCCCGTTTTGGAATCTTTCGCTTGTGGATGCCCTGTAGTTTTAAGTAATACCAGTTCTTTTCCAGAAATAGCAAGAGACGCCGCAATTTATTTTGATCCTTATGATATAAACTCAATAAGAAAATCAGTAGAAAATCTTATTAAAAATAATCAATTAAGAATCCAATTAATACAAAAGGGATTTGAAAGGCTTAAACATTTTTCATGGTCAAAAACAGCCTTTGAGACATTACAGGTTTATAAACAAGTACTTGATAAA
>Ga0334722_10008090_pt1 | contig 10096 bp, 14 predicted proteins | sample C3_bottom_MG_FD_207210 | JGI IMG/M metagenome (GOLD analysis project Ga0334722, IMG submission 207210) | Sediment microbial communities from Yellowstone Lake, YNP, Wyoming, USA - C3_bottom | ecosystem: Environmental > Aquatic > Freshwater > Lake > Sediment | place: USA: Wyoming | collected... | reverse complement strand
CTGTTTGAGAGAATGTGGCTGTCGCCTCCGGGGTGGCGAAAAAGCGCCTACTCAAAACTTATTGCAACCGGGGCAAAAATTCTCAACGTGCCGGCGGCGACAAGCTGAATTGATTTTGTGTTGAGCAGTCCGGATTTAAGGCTCGTATAATTCTTTTAATGACCATCGCCCTTCGACAGGCTCAAGGTGACGGTCATGGATATTTCTCAGTTATTTACACTACAATAAGTCATACTGAGCTTGTCGAATTATGCTCATTATAATCAGGAGCCACTAATGAAAATCATCATCAAACGATTCGATAAACCCGATGGAGTGCGCACATTCACCAAGGGAAAATTTGAGCTGGTCAATATCGGCGGGATACAGTTGGGGCGAGCGTCTTATGAACCAGGCTGGGTCTGGAAAGAACATATCGGAAAAATCAGCGGGACCGAATTGTGCGAAGTTGAACATCTCGGCATTGTCTTAAACGGGCAAGCCGCAGTACTTATGCGAGACGGCAAACAAGTCATATTGAAACCCGGCGATATTTTTTATGTCCCGCCCGGGCATGACAGCTGGGTGGTGGGAAAGGAGCCATATACTTCGCTGCATTTGTTGGGGGCTTCTCAATATGCGAGTGCAAAAAAATGAATTGATTCCAGCCTGTGCTGAATTGTCAAAATTGCCCATTCAACCCCTTTCCCTGACTACTTTTACGTCGTTTTAGAGAACAGTTTAAACCCCTTGCCATAATGGACGTTTTAACTATATTTGAGGGCTGTCTTGGACAGTATTGGTGAAGTTTGCCTTTTTTGGGCTTTTTCCCCTAAACGAACTAAAGACAGTAAAAGATAAGATACCATGTTTAGCAACCTGACTGACAAATTAGAAGCGGTTTTCAAAAAACTGCGCGGCGCCGGAAAACTCTCGGAGAAAAATATCGCCGAGTCGATGCGTGAAGTGCGTCAAGCTTTGCTTGAGGCGGATGTTAACTACAAAGTTGCCAAAGATTTTGTGGCGGCAGTACAGGCCAAAGCGGTCGGGCAGGAAGTGCTCGATTCGATCGATCCGGGACAGCAGGTTGTTAAGATTGTTCATGACGAATTAGTTACACTCCTGGGTGGAAAAGCCGTGCCGCTCGCTCCGCTTGATAAAACACCGACAGTCTTTATGGTCTGCGGCTTGCAGGGTTCGGGCAAAACCACGCTGGTCGGCAAACTGGCCTTGATGTACAAGCGGAAAAACAAAAAGCCGCTGGTGGTGGCCGCCGATATTTATCGACCGGCCGCAGTCAAACAACTGAAAGTTCTGGCTGATGCCATGGCCGTTTCCCATTTCCATCTGGAAAACAAAAAGCCGCAGGAAATTTGTAGCAAAGCAATCGAATTCGCCAAAGAGAATTTCATAGATATAGTAATTCTGGACACCGCCGGACGGCTGCATATCGATAACGACATGATGCGCGAGCTCGAAGAAATCAAATCGCTCGTCAAGCCGGATGAAATTTTGTTGGTAGCCGATGCCATGACCGGCCAGGATGCAGTCAATATCGCCAAAGAATTTAACGAGCGTTTGAAAATTACCGGTGTGGTCTTGTCCAAGCTTGACGGCGATGCCCGCGGCGGTGCAGCGCTGTCGATTCGCCAAGTGACCGGCTGCCCGATTAAATTGGCCTCAATTGGTGAAAAACCGGCCGATTTGGAAGTTTTCTATCCCGAGCGACTGGCTTCGCGAATTCTGGGAATGGGTGATATCGTCTCTCTTGTGGAAAAAGCCCAGGAGTATGTCGACCTCGAAAATGCCCAAAAGATGCAGGAAAAACTTTTCAAATCACGATTTGATTTCGAGGATTTCCTGGAGCAGATGAGTCAGTTAAAAAAGCTCGGGCCGCTGGAATCGGTAATGGGTATGATTCCCGGAGTGGGTAAAGCGCTCAAAAATGCGCCTATCGATGAGAAAGCCATGGATCGTATGGTGGCAATAGTGCAATCGATGACGGTGAAAGAGCGCCGCAATCCGCATTTGTTAAACGGCTCTCGAAAAAAAAGAATCGCACTGGGTTCCGGCAATTCGGTGCAGGCAGTCAATCAGTTGTTAAAACAATTTGAAGTTATGAAAAAAATGTTCAGCAGTTTGAGCAAAGGTAAACACGGCGGCATACCCAAGAGGTTGGCGCCATTTTTGAAATAGAATCAATTAACGGAGGTTTAGTTTTTTGGCAGTACACATACGCATGAGAAGAATGGGCCGACGCAACCGGCCTTATTACCGCATAGTGGCGGCGGACCATCGCCGTTCCCGCGACGGCCGTTTTCTGGAAGTGCTGGGGACTTACGACCCGATACTGAAGCCGGCGGCAGTGAAACTCAATGAAGCCAGCTTGAGCAAATGGCTCAACGAAGGCGCCGAACCATCGGATACCGTGCGCACTTTACTTCGACAGATTGGATTCACTCCCAAATATTTAAAAGCCAAAAAGGGCGAGGATGTATCCGCTATCGAGGTCAAGCCGACGATTACCGAACGCCGCAAAAAAACCAGAAAGATGAAGAAAGCGGTAGTGGCCGAGGCAGCAGCACCGGCGGCGGAAAAACCGGCCGCAGCTGCAGAAGCTAAAGAAGAATCCAAAGAATAATCTAAAACGCTTTTCGGATATATGCGTTTGATGATTGAGTCGATTTCGTCGCAACCGAGATCTAAAATTCAAACGAGAATGGAAAGGGGTAATCGATTATGAAAGCGTTTATCGAATATATCGTCAAGAATCTGGTTGACCACCCGGACGATGTGAATGTCACCGAAATCGAGGGAAGTCGAACAACTGTCTATGAACTTCGTGTCGGGCAGGGAGATTTGGGGAAAGTCATCGGCAAGGAAGGAAAAACAGCCAAATCCATCAGAACACTGCTGTCGGCAGCTTCTGCTCGCCAAGGGAAACGGGCGGTACTGGAGATTCTTGAATAACATCCTTGTGACTGCCGAAGAATTCATCACCGTAGGACAGCTGGGTCGTCCGCGGGGAACCACCGGCGAGATTTATGTGACACTTTTGACCGATTTTCCGGAGCGATTTGAAAATATGACAGAGATATTTGTATCAAGTGGGAATAGTTGGGAGAAGATGAAAGTTTTGTCGAGCCGATTCATTGCGGGACGCCCGGTACTGCAATTAGAAAATATAAACAGCCCAGAAGAGGCGGCGCGGATGACTAATCGCTATCTGGCCGTGCCCAAAAGCCAGCTAATGAAACCTCGTGAAGACAGTTTTTTCATTTTCGACCTGATTGGCTGCGAAGTAGTGAATGAAAGCGGAGACAGAATCGGCTCAATTGTTGATGTCGATGAGTTACCAGCTAATGATGCTTATATTGTCAAAACAGAAGACGGTAAGAGATTAATCATGGCCGCAGTGAAACGATTTGTCAAAAAAGTTGATATCGAAAATAGAAAAGTCGTGGTTGATGCGGCCGGTTTGATTGAAGAATAAAAAAATGAAATTTCAAATAATTACATTGTTCCCCGATTATTTCAGCCTGTCATTGAAACAGTCCCTTTTGGGAAAAGCCCTGACTGACGGCATTGTGGACGTTGAATTGATAAATTTGCGTGATTTTGCCACGGACAAACACCGCACAGTTGATGATACGCCCTTCGGCGGCGGCGGCGGGATGGTTATGAAAATCGAGCCGCTGGATAATTGCCTAAAGTCACTGGGATATCGACACAAGAATGAAAGTGACTCCAACAGGAAAGAACGTATTGTTCTGACATCAGCAGCCGGCTCAACCTTTAATCAGCAAAAGGCTATCGAATATTCTCTCTGCGATAAAATGACTATAATTTGCGGGCATTATCTGGGCTTGGATGAGCGGTTGCTCGACCTGTATGATATTGATGAAGTCTCGATTGGTGATTATGTTCTAACCGGCGGAGAGCCGGCCGCGGCGGTGATGGTTGATGCCGTAGCCAGACTTATTCCCAAAGTATTGGGTAATTTTGAGTCGGCGCTGGGTGATTCCTTTATGGAGCAGATTACCGGCACGCCCTGCTACACGCGCCCGGCTGTGTATAATGGATTGGGAGTACCAGCGGAGTTGACATCGGGTAATCATGAAGAGATCAAGAATTTCCGGCGCAAAGAGGCTCTTAGAAAGTGTTTGAAGAACCGACCGGATTTGATAAATAAACTGGAATTAAGCGAACAAGATATAGAACAACTTAAAAAGGTGAAATCCAACCGATGCGTGTCCTGAATTTGATTCAGGAACAATGCGGTTTATGAATTCAGAAGAGGTGAGACAATGAAAAAAGTAATGCAAATAGAGCAGCGCTCGCTGAAAAAAAATATCCCGACTTTCAAATCCGGCGACACTCTGCGGGTACATGTGAAAATTAAAGAAGGCGACAAGGAACGCGTGCAGATGTTCCAGGGCATCGTAATCGGACGCCACGGCGGCGGTACCGGCGCCACTTTCACGGTGCGTAAAATGTCCCAAGGGATAGGAGTGGAAAGAGTCTTCCCGCTGCATTCACCAAATATTGAGAAAATCGAATGCATCCGAGTCGGTTCGGTGCGCCGCGCCAAGCTGAACTATCTGCGCGATCTGGCCGGCAAATCGGCTCGTATCAGGGAAAAGATGGTGGAAAGCGGATTGGTCGGCGAAGAATTCCTGAACGAAACATTGGGCGGAACCGATGCTGCGGACAAGACTGCAAAAATCAATTCGGATGAAGCTGAATCCGATGAAGTCGAAGCCGCCAAAGCGACCAAAGATTAATTCAGGTCAAACTATCGTGAATGAACTAAGCGTTCCGACTCCGGGACGCTTTTTTATTTTGCTCCCAATATCGTAAACGTCGTGTTCCCGTATTTTCTTTGCTCTTTAATCTGAAAATCTGAAAACTTAATTTTCTTCGTCTCCGATGTATCGTGCTGGCACAAAATTATTCCATTTTTTTTGACTAAAGGGTTTTCTTTCAGACATGACAAGGTCTTTTCAATTAATCCTTGATACTGCGGCGGCGCCATCATTATAACGTCGAATAAGTCTTGCTTCTTATGCAGTAATGGAATTGCCACAAACACATCCTGGCAAAGACAATTTAGGCGGCCACTCACCTGGAATCTTTCCGCCTGTTTGTTTATAGAGTCAGCCAGCCTGCGTTCGTTCTCAATGCCAGTCGCAGTATTAGCGCCTCGGGAGACCGCTTCAAACAAATAGCTGCCGGTGCCACTATAAAGGTCCAGATAGTTCGCATTCTCCAAATATGGCCACAAGAAGTCAAAAATCGCCCGCCGAATACGGGTCAATGGTGGACGGGTGACACCAATATCGGGAGCGGTTATGGTACGTCCTTTTAATTGTCCCGCAATGACTTGGAATTTGAAATCAACTTTGGTCATGCTCTGTTTCTGCCCGGACCTGGCCGGTTTGGGTCTGTCCGGGTCGGTTAATACTAATCTAAAAGGGCCAAATAGTCGATAATATAAAAAGGCTCGGTGAACCGATTTTAAGCTTGATTCCGAGGTACCAAAGCTCTTATAAAGAAGATATGACTTTTAAGATGACCAGTGAAATCCCCAGCCCAGCGGCCTTTTTTGCCAATCTGGAAAAGACTCTCAAAGAAAAAGGATACAAAGCAATTTGCGGCGTGGATGAAGTCGGCCGGGGTCCTTTGGCCGGACCGGTGGTCGCTGCCGCGGTCATTATTCCCAACGATATGGTTATTGAAGGGCTCGATGATTCCAAAAAATTGACTGAATCGAAACGCAATGATCTGTTTGAAGAAATCATTGACCGGGAAATTCCCTGCGCGGTCGGCATTATCGATAACGAAGAAATTGACCGGATGAATATTCTCAAAGCATCACTGGTAGCCATGCGAAAAGCCGTGATAGAATTGAAAGCCACACCTGACATAGTGCTGGTTGACGGCGAGTATCCGATTCCCAATATCAGTTTCCCGCAATTATCTATTGTTGACGGCGACGCGCTGTGCCAATCGATCGCAGCCGCATCGATAGTGGCCAAAGTTACCCGTGACCGAATTATGGATCATTTTCAGAAAATGTATCCATCGTTTAGCTTTTCGCAGCACAAAGGTTACAGCACTGCGGCGCATCTGAAAGAATTGAAAATTCATGGACCCTGCGAGATTCACCGCAAATCATTTCGACCGGTGTCTGAATTGGTCGAACAGCTCGACCCGGCTCACGCCAAACAGTATGCCCTCCTCTAAGAAGGGTAATCAGAACAAAGAGAATTTCAGAATTGGGCGCGATTTTGAAGAACTCGCCGCTCAATTTTTTTTGGACAGAAATTATCTGATACTGAACCGGAACTACCGCGCCGGCCATAAAGAAATTGATTTGATAGTTCAAAAGGGCGACGTGGTCGCTTTTGTTGAAGTAAAATCAGTTAAGTCAAAATCGCTGGGTCATCCGGTGGAGCGAGTAACGAGACGGAAAATTAGCAACTTGACCAAAGCCGCTCAACAATTTCTAATCGAAAATGATATCACTGGTGCTGATTTGCGTTTTGATGTGGTGACGTTCGTGAACGGAAAAATCGAGCATTTTCCGGCAGCGTTTCCGGCGGCCGAAGAAGACTAATGCTTGGCGGGCCCGCTGGTTTTGGGCAATTCCGGCTTGGCTTTTGAGAGCGAGTCTTCCCTCTTACAAAGCGAGTCCACATAGGTATTGAGCAGTGTGGCAAAGTAGATGTAGTTTTCGGGGGCCCGGTTATATAGCTTCAAATACTCCTCAACATCTTCCACGCTGCTGCCATTTGCTTTCAAGAGTGAATCGCGGAATTTTCGATATTTTTCCGGGTCATTGTCATAAAGGGCGGCGTTAATCCAGGAGAGTGCGGTGAGTTTGGCGTAGCGCCGGGCCAGCTGCTCTTCCCGGTAAATTGTAATTTTTTTTAAGATAAAATAGCCCGTAAAGACGATTATTATGAACAAAATAAAGACAAATCGCTTAATCCAGAGCAAACCGACGCCAACTTTCTATTGCCTACCAGTGTTTAATAGGATAAACTATACAATCCCGATCCTATCGGGACAAGTTTATATATGGTAGAGCTAAAGTACCCCATACAGCGGCGCAAAAGCCGGGTCATTAAGATCGGGAAAGTCCTGATTGGCGGCGGGTTTCCCATTGCCATTCAGTCGATGACTACCGCCGATACGCGCGATGTCGAAGCCACCGTCAAGCAGATAAACCAGCTTTACGATGCCGGCTGCGATATTGTCCGCATTTCGGTTTTGAATCACGATGCCGGTGATAAGCTCAAAGAGATTCGGCAGAGAGTCGATGCCGACCGGCCGCTGGTAGCAGATATTCATTTTCAGTACAAGCTGGCGCTTGATGCTATCGAAGCAGGCTATGAAAAGATTCGAATAAATCCGGGCAATATCGGAGCCGAATGGAAAGTGCGCGAAGTTACCAAAGCCGCTAAAGCCGCTTCTGTTCCGATTCGCATCGGCGTCAACTCCGGCTCACTCCCCAAAGATCTATTGGAAAAATACGGCCACGATGACCCGCGGGCATTTGCCGAAGCCGCCATGCGTGAAGTGCGCATATTAGAAGACATGGATTTTCAGAATATTGTAATTTCCGTTAAATCTACAAATACGCAGACTGCTTTCTGGGCCTATCAGATGATTGCCCAAATGTGCGACTATCCGCTGCATGTAGGAATTACCGAAGCCGGCACACTCGACACCGGCAGTATAAAATCTTCCGTCGGTATCGGCGCCATTCTGATGACCGGAATTGGGGACACAATTAGAGTGTCACTGGCCGCTGACCCGATTCACGAAGTTAAAGTGGCTAAGCAGATTTTGACATCGTGTGCGCTGCGGCAAGACGGTATCGAAGTTATCGCCTGCCCGACTTGCGGGCGCTGCCAGATAGACATGATTCCGCTGGCTGAAGCGATTGAAAAGAAAACGCGCAATATCAAATCTTCACTTAAAGTGGCGGTGATGGGTTGTGCGGTGAATGGCCCCGGTGAAGCGGCCGCGGCCGATGTCGGCATTGCCGGCGGCGATGGCCAAGCGCTTTTGATCAAAAAAGGTAAAATCGTCAAACGCTTTGACGAATCCATGCTCGAAACCGCCCTGCTTGATGAAATTGAAGCCATGACCGGCGAGAAGGTGGATAGGTAGATATTTTGTGGACGGCAGATGTCCTGTCTGCCGTTTGACTCTAATAGGCAAAGCGGGAATTTGATATGAATTGTGGCAAGATCACTTAAGCCAGTTTCACGTGGTGAACCCCAAAAATCATAAGGTAATTAATGGAATTTAAGATAAAACTGCCAACGTTGAAGATTTCGCAAAAGGAGTTGCTGGATGACTTGAAGCGTGTTTCTTCCTTAGTCAGTTGCACAACTCTTAAAAGAGCAGAATACGAGAGACATGGTCATTACGCATGCACGAGTTTCAGGAATCACTTCGGTACATGGAAAAAGGCTCTTGAGAATGCAGGATTAAGCCGCGGTCGGAATTGGGGGGCAACGCCACAAGACCTTTTCGTAAACCTCAAAGAGGTTTGGGTAAAACTTGGAAGGCAGCCGAAATATGCCGACATGAAAATTCCTTTTTGGAAGTTTAGCTCCACTACATATGCTCATCATTTTGGAAATTGGACAAAGGCACTGGTCGCTTTTGAAAAACATGTTGAGGTAGGAACAACTGCAGAAGAATCTGTGCAACTTCCGGAGTCCGAAATTGTTCATAATCCAATTGGACGCAAAACTTCGCGACAACCAAATTGGCAAATCCGTTTTATGGTAATGAAAAGAGATCATTTTAGATGTGTTGCCTGTGGTAGATCACCCGCAAAAGACCCGGAAATTGAATTGCACGTCGACCACATAGTCCCCTGGTCAAAAGGTGGTGAAACAGTAACCGAAAATCTTCAGACACTTTGCATTAAATGAGATCTAGGCAAAGCAAATCTATAATGATTTTCTTCACCGCCGGATGGCCCACCATTCTGTTGGGGCTGGGTGGCCCACCTTTCAGGTGCGTTCTTGCCGAGTTAAATCCGGATGATTTTTTTTCAACCAGTCGGTTACCATGGTCTTGAGTTTACCGGCGAGTGCAATGGCCTCTTTAATCTCCTGTTCAGAGCTGACACCTGCTCTATTGTATGTACTGTTTATTCGTTTTTTCCGAAACCCATTTAGCTGCCCAATTAAATCATCAGGCGGATTTATTGTAAACTTGAGCGAGTCAATAGCTCTTCCGTGATGACCTTCACCACTTGTCCTATAACCAGATGCATGAAGTGCTATAATGGCACATTGCAAACATGCATTATAGGCAACACTTAGACGCGTGTCAGTACTGACTGATCCTACTTTGGAATCTTTAAGATTTCGCTCAAATATCTGAAATAAATCTGATATCTCTTGAGCGCTGGTCTGATGTTTCTTGAGCCAGTTATTTGCCAGCCAGTTTTCTAGGGTCATTTTTTTCGCCTATTATGAAATTTAATTCTGATTTCAACACTGTATTAAGAAAATGGTTTTTTTCTTTTACTTTTGCCATGAACTCTTTTTCTGGATACACGGTGAAATTGACTGTTCTTCCCAGCGATTTTTCCGCCTTTTCCAATGCACGCGCCATTTCAGCAAAGGTGACTTTGCCGATAATCATCAAATCTATGTCGCTTTGCGCTGTATCCTCGCCGCTGGCCACCGAACCATAGATAAAAGCTGATTTAATCTTTTTCTTAAGTGCCTTTAGCTCCGCTCGTAAAATATCTTTTATCCCGAAGGTCTTAATCACAATTTGCTTCAATTCCCGGTATATGGGGTTGGCATTATTGACGGAATAAAATATTTGACTCCCTCTTTTTTCCGATTTCAAGATTGCATCAGTAATTAGCTGCTTAAGCTCGCGGTGGAGAGTTCCCTGGCTGATTCCGGTCTGACGCTGGAGTTCTCTAAGATAGAACTGCCGGTCAGGGTGCAGGAAAAGCACGCCAAGTATTTTCTGTTTTGTCTTTGAAAGGAGGCTGTTCAGCATAATTAATCCGTTCTCATTTTGAGAAACATTGTACTCATTTTGAGAACATGAGGCAAAGACTTTTTGG
>Ga0334722_10008089_pt1 | contig 10096 bp, 10 predicted proteins | sample C3_bottom_MG_FD_207210 | JGI IMG/M metagenome (GOLD analysis project Ga0334722, IMG submission 207210) | Sediment microbial communities from Yellowstone Lake, YNP, Wyoming, USA - C3_bottom | ecosystem: Environmental > Aquatic > Freshwater > Lake > Sediment | place: USA: Wyoming | collected... | reverse complement strand
GACAAGTCTTCGCGCCGCCTCGCGTGCCGAGAGGCCTTCCCTGCGCGAGCTCAGACGTCGAAGCAGGACGTCGAGCGGCTCTTCGACCTCGTCTGGCTCGATCTCCTCGACTCTCGGTGCGGGTGTGGCCATCCAGCCAAAGGATCACACCCCCGGCCGCTGCGGCCATCGGTCCAGCCGCGGAAGGCACACGCGGGAAACCCGAAGCGCCGATCAGGACATCGGCGGATGTCCCCAGGGCTCGCTGCTGGCATCGTGCAGGCAGCAAACAGCAAGCGAAGGAGTGCCATGGAGACCATCGTGGTCGGGATCGACGGATCCGAAGGAGGTGCCGCCGCCCTCGAGTTCGCGGCTCACGAGGCCGCGCTGCACGAGGCTCGTCTCCGCGTGGTCACGGCCTGGGAGATCCCATACGCGGCGTACGCGGGGGGTCTGATGCCGCCGACCAACGTCAACGAGACGGTGCGCCAGGAAGCAGAGGCGGTCGCCAAGGCGGCTGCGGAACGCGCGGTCGAGCTCGAACCGAGCGTCTACTGCGAGCCCGAGGCGATCGAGGGGCATCCGGCCGAGGTGCTCACGAGCCAGTCACGGGATGCGTCGCTCGTCGTCGTCGGCTCACGAGGCCACGGTGGCTTCGCAAGCCTGCTGCTCGGCTCGATCAGTCACCAGGTCGCGCAGCACGCGCACTGCGCGGTCGCGATCGTCCCTCGCGCCACCGTCGAGAAGACGTAGCAGCGCGGATCTTCTCGAGCCGGGCGGTCAGGCCAGCGTCGCGCGGAAGCATTCGGTCAGGTACGGAAGGTCGATCCCGTCCGAGCCTGCGTGCGCGTCGTACAGGGTGTCGACCCGTGCAAGAACCTCGTCCCGTTCGACCGGGGACATGACGGCGCAGTAGCTGCGCGAGCGTACGAGGTCGAAGAGCGTCTCCCGCTCGAGTCGCTGGACGAACGAGAACGTCGCCTGCTCGACGGGGCCGAAAAGCGCGCTCGCCGCGACCGGCTCGAGCGCATCGCCGTCGACGATCGTCTCGCGGCCGATGATGGCGTCGCTGAGCTCTGCGACCCACGGCCTGCTGTCGTCGCGCGTGTTCCAGACGAGCGCGAGGCGACCGGTGGGCCGAAGCACGCGCGCAATCTCGCGAAGCGCAGCGGCGTGGTCGAACCAGTGAAACGCCTGAGCACAGGCGACGACGTCGGCGCTCGCGTCCGGCAGCGGGATCTGCTCCGCGCTCCCCTCCACCGAATGCGCCTCGGGAACGGCCCGGCGTAGACGATCGAGCATCTCGCCGAGCGGCTCGACGGCGGTGACGCGGTGGCCGAGCGCGACGAGACCGCGCGTGAGCTTTCCCGTCCCTGCACCGAGATCGACGACGTCCCCCGGCTGGTCGCCGGCGAGCCACCTGATCGCGTCCGCAGGGTATTCGGGACGCGAGCGCTCATATGCGTCCGCCACGGAAGCGAACGACGTTGCCCGACCCCGATGCTCGTCGCGGTTCACGATGCACGGCGTCGCGATCTCGGCCGCGACGCCGTGCATCCCCTGGAACCGTGGTACGACGTCCAGCACGCTCTCACGGGCGCAGTAGGGGATGTCCGCTTCGAGCTCGGGCCCGTTGTCGATCAGGTTGCGGCCGCTGCGCGACTGGCGGAAGGCCTCCTCTGCCGTCGGGTACGACGAGGTGAGCCGAACTGCGGCCTCGGCGGCGTCGCTCCGCTCCCAGCCCAGACGTTCGGCAACTCTTCCGGCGACGTACGCGTCATCGAGGGCGAACGCGCCCTTCACGCCTGCGCAGAACACGGCGACCTCGTCACCGTGGGCGCGGGCAGCCTCAACCACCGCTCCAAGGTTGAGGAGCGAGGCGATCAGCACGCGGTCGCAGCGCTCCGCCGCGGTGACGATCGCGCGCGTGCCGTTCGTGGTCGACATGGCGAGCACAGGCGACCGCGGCTCGAGGTACTCGGTCGGCGAGTTGCCGAGATCGAACCCCTCGATCCGGACGCCAAGTCTCTCTCCACCCAACGTCACGCCCTCCAGCTCGTCCCTGAGCCGCCGCGCGTCCTCGACGTCAGCGGTGCAGTAGACGCGGGCGTAGCCCGCGTCCAGTGCCTGGCAGATCGTCGACGTCGCGCGGATCACGTCGATCACGACGCCGGTCGGGGCCGCAGCAGACTCGTCCGGTGTGAAAGCGACGTGGACGCGCACGACGGTACGCTAGCCGCGGTGGACGAGCCTCTTCACTGCTACCGGCACCCGAGCCGGGAGACCTACGTGTCCTGCTCCGAGTGCGGCCGGGGGATCTGTCCCGACTGCATGATCTTCGCGCCCGTGGGCATTCGCTGTCCCGAGCACGCGAGCGTCGGCGCGCCCCGCCCGAACGCCGCGCGAACCATGCGGCAGGCACGCGGGCGAGTCGCCGGCGTGGGCGCGCCGGTCACATCAGCCCTGATCGCGATCAACCTGCTCGTCTTCCTGATCACGGTCGGCCAGGGTGCAGGGGTGAACTCACCGGGCGGGGAGCTCTTCCGCAAAGGCGCGCTCGTCGGCGTGCTCGTCGGCCAAGGCGACTGGTGGCGGCTCGTAACCGCCATGTTCCTGCACGCCGGCGTGCTCCACATCGCGTTCAACATGCTCGCGCTCTGGTGGCTGGGCTCGATCGTGGAGCAGGCGCTCGGGCCTCTTCGCTTCCTCCTTGTCTACTTCTCGTCCGGTCTCGCAGGCTCCGCGGGCGCGCTCGTGATCAGCGGTCTCTACACACCCACCGTGGGTGCGTCCGGCGCGATCTTCGGGATCATGGGCGCACTGCTCGTCCTCGAGTACCAGCAGACAGGATCTTTCGCCGGACCGGCGATGACGATGATCTTGATCAACCTCGCGCTTTCGTTCGCGATCCCGAACATCTCGATCGGCGGTCACATCGGAGGGTTGATCGGAGGCATAGTCGCGACGTTCGCGCTCACACGAACCCGCTATATGCGTCCGAGTTATCTCGGTCCGGCGCTCGTCGTCCTCGTCGGCGTCGTGAGCGTCGTGATCGCCGTCTCGCGGGCCCGCGGCTACGTGTAATGGTCTAGCCGCCGATGACGACGGCGGTGATCCCTCGCTCGGCGAGCGCCGCCTGAGCCGCCGCGAGGCGCGCGAGCGGCACCCGGTAGGGAGAGCAGCTCACGTAGTCGAGACCGAGCCCGTGACAGAAGGCGACAGACTTCGGCTCTCCCCCATGCTCGCCGCAGATGCCGAGCTTCAGGCCCGGCTTGACGCTCCGGCCGCGCTCGACCGCGATCCGCATCAGCTCGCCGACGCCCTCCTGATCGATCGTCTCGAACGGGTTTCGGTCGAGGATCTCCTGCTCGAGATAGAACGTGAGGAACTTGCCTTCCGCGTCGTCGCGCGAGAAGCCAAGTGTCGTCTGCGTCAAGTCGTTCGTGCCGAAGGAGCAGAAGTCGGCGATCTGCGCAATGTCGTCGGCGCGGATGCACGCGCGTGGCAGCTCGATCATCGTCCCGCAGAGATACTCGACCGTCGGCTCCTCTGCCGCCACCCGCTCGGTGAGCTCACGCAGCCGCCGCAACTCTTCCTCGAATCCGACGAGTGGGTGCATGATCTCGACCAGCGGAGCCTCGCCCGTGCGGTCGTGCACCGCCTTCGCCGCGCGCACGATCGCGCGAACCTGCATCTCGTAGATCCCGGGGTACTCGAGACCAAGGCGGCACCCGCGTGTGCCGAGCATCGGGTTCGCCTCCCGCAGCTGCCCGATCCGGCGGCGCATCTCGTCCGAGGTGGCCTCCTCGAGCGACGGGAGGAACTCGTGCAGCGGTGGGTCGAGCAGGCGGATGATCACCGGCAGCCCTGCCATCGCCTCGAAGATGCCCTCGAAGTCGCCTTGCTGCATGGGTAGCAGGCGGTCGAGCGCCGCGCGACGCTCGGGCTCGCCTCGAGCCATGATCATGTCCTGCACGATCGGGAGTCGGCCCTCCGCCATGAACATGTGCTCGGTGCGGCAGAGACCGATTCCCTCGGCGCCGAACTCGCGTGCCTTCGCCGCGTCTTCCGGCGTGTCGGCATTCGCGCGCACGCCGAGCCGGCGCATGGTGTCGGCCCACTCGAGAATCGTGCCGAAGTTCTCGTCGATCGCGGGCGGGACCAGACGAACGCTTCCGATCATCACCAGACCCGTGCTCCCGTCGATCGTGATGATGTCGCCCTCGTGGAGCTCGTGGTCACCGAGACGCACGAGGCCGTTCCCCGCCTCGATCTCGAGGCCTTCGCACCCGGCGACGCACGGCTTCCCCATCCCTCGCGCGACAACCGCGGCGTGTGAGGTCATGCCGCCGTGCGCGGTCAGGACGCCGCGCGACTGGATCAGCCCGTGGATATCGTCTGGCGTCGTCTCCCAGCGGACCAGGATGACGCTCTCGCCGGCCCTGCCGCGCTCGGCGGCCGTGTCGGCGTCGAGCACGATCGCGCCCGAAGCAGCCCCCGGGGACGCGTTCAGACCTTTCGCCGCGATCTCCACTCGCGCGTTCGGGTCGATCGTCGGATGCAACAGCTGGTCGAGCTGACCTGGGTCGATTCGCGCGACCGCCTCCTCTTTCGAGATCAGACCCTCGCCGACCATCTCCACGGCGATCCGCAGGGCCGCCTTCGCGGTCCGCTTGCCCGTGCGCGTCTGCAGCAGGTAGAGCGTGCCCTCCTCTACGGTGAACTCGATGTCCTGCATGTCGCGGTAATGCTCCTCGAGCCGGTCGAGCGTCTTGGTCAGCTCGGCATAGGTCGCAGGCATGCGCTCGCGTAGGCCGTCGATCGGCTCGGGCGTGCGGATGCCGGCGACGACATCCTCGCCCTGCGCATTGACGAGGTATTCGCCGTACAGGTGCGCATCGCCCGTCGCCGGGTCGCGGGTGAAGCAGACGCCGGTGCACGAGCTGTCGCCACGGTTACCGAACACCATCTGCACGACGTTCACCGCCGTACCGAGGTCGTCCGGGATCTCGTAGGTGCGCCGGTAGACCTGCGCACGGGGAGCATTCCACGAGTCGAAGACCGCCCTTGTGGCGCGACGCAGCTGCTCGCGCGCATCCTGCGGGAAGGACCCGCCGGTCTCCTCCTCGTAGATCCGCTTGAACGTGCCGATCAGCTCGTCGAGGTCGTCCGCGGAGAGATCGACGTCCTGGCGGGCGCCCTTCCGCGCCTTGAGGTCGGTTAGCGCCTGCTCGAAGCGATGCCCGGGCACCCCGTCCACGACCTTGCCGTACATCTGGATCAGCCGGCGGTACGAGTCGAGCGCGAAGCGTCTGTTCCCCGTCGATTGCGCCAGGCCCTCGACCGTGATGTCCGAGAGTCCGAGGTTCAGGATCGTGTCCATCATCCCCGGCATCGAGATGGCAGCCCCAGACCGGACCGAGACGAGCAGCGGGTCGGAGGCGTCGCCGAAGCGCTTCCCGGCCTTCTGCTCGAGCGCCGACACGTGCGCGGCGACCTCTTCGTCAAGGCCGTCAGGCACTTGGCCGCCGCCGGCAAGGTATGCCCGGCACGCGTCCGTAGTGATCGTGAACCCAGCCGGGACGGGGATTCCCAGCGCGGTCATCTCCGCGAGACCGATGCCCTTGCCGCCGAGAAGCTCCCTGCCGCCCTCGGACTCCTCCTCGAAGTCGTAGACGTAGCGCCGACTCTGCACGGCACGATCAAAGCACACGCCGTCGAGCGGGTACGCCATCAGGCCTCTCGCCGGTGACAAGTGGCGATCTCTCGCCCATGATGAGCTGGGGGGTAGTGAGATGTGGCGTGTGGGGATCGTCATGGCACTGTGCGCGACGAGCGCGTTGACACCGAGCGTTCCGCCGGGAACGACCGTTGCGCTCGTCGCTGCCGCCCTGGCCGGCTTCGCGGCCGTACGCCTTCACGCAACGGCTGAGGTGCTCGTGCTGAGGCGCAGCGATGTGGCTGTGACCGTGATGCGCTTCGCGCGCTTCCTCCACGATCTCGCGCTGGCCCTTTCACTGCTCGCGCTGCTCTACGCCCTGCGCCCGTTCTAGCCTCGGGACCAGCGTGGGAGGATACGACGCGTGTCGGGGCGGATCCTCGCGTGCGGTGGCGGCGGCGATTTCGCCGCGCTGCTGCTCGAGCTCTCGGGAAGCCCGAGGCCGCGCGTCTGCTACCTGCCCACCGCGGCTGCCGACGACTCCGCGTTGGTGGTCGGCTTCTACGAGCGGTTCGTACCGCTCGCCTGTGATCCCTTCCACGTCCCGCTGTTCGGGATACCCGAACGGCCGGCCGAGCGGGTCGCGTCTGCGGACGTCGTGTTGGTGTCGGGAGGCAATACGGCGAACATGCTCGCGGTCTGGCGCGTGCACGGGATCGACGTTGCGCTGCGCGAGACGTGGGAACGCGGCGCGGTTCTCGCCGGTGCCAGCGCGGGCGCGAACTGCTGGTTCGAGGCAAGCGTGACCGACTCGTTCGGCCCTCAGCTCGCGGGCCTCGAGGATGGGCTCGGTCTTCTCTCTGGGAGCTTCTGCCCGCACTACGACGGCGAGGAGCTGCGGCGACCGGTCTACACTCGCCTCGTCTCCGAGGGTAGGCTGCCACCCGGAATCGCCTGCGACGACGACGCCGCGGTTCTCTACGAGGGAACGGAGCTCGGCGAGGTCTTGGCGACCGAGCCGGGAGCGAGTGCATACCGCGTGACGCCCGCAGGCGAGGAGCCGCTCACGGCGCGCCTCGTGTGAGGCACCACGCCTCCTCCGCCGGACGGCTCCGGGTCGCGCGGCGGGAGGAAGCGCTACGCAACGGATTCGACCACCGCGTTGCCCTCCGCGCCGGCGCGGAGCGCGCGAACGCTCGGGACGGCCAGGCTCGCCACCGTGGAGCCGAGATTGAGCAGGCCCGCGAGCACGAGGGCGTGCCCCACTCCGATCGCCTCCGAAAGCGGTCCGATGAGCGCGTAGCCGATCGGATTCAGCGCCACCGAGCCGAACCAGTCGAACGAGCTGACGCGCGAAATGGCGTTCTCCGGAATCTTCTCCTGGAGCGTCGAGAACCAGACGGCGCCTCCGATTGCGAAGCCGCCACCGCTCACGAAAGCAACACTCGTGATCGCCCACAGCGGCACTCCGAGACCGAGGAGCACGACCTCCAAGCCGGCGGGTATCACGAAGAGCATCGTTACGACGAGTGGCCTCGAGAACCGCACGCGTAGCGCGACCAACCCGCCGATGAGCGCGCCTGCCGCCTCGACGGAAAGGATCGTGCCCCAGGCGCCCGGGCCGCCCAGCTCCGTCTTCGCCACGTACGGCCCGAGCACCAGGAGCGCCGGAAAGTAGGTGAGCTGGAAGAACGCGAACGCGACGATGATCGCGACGAGCCACGAACGCGACGTGAACTCGAACCACCCCTCACGGAAGTCGGCTAGCACGCTGCGGCCCACGAGTCGCAGCGTTCGAGGCAGGTCGATGCGGACAAGGAGCGCCGCGCTGACCGCGAACGTGAGCCCGTCGGCTGCGAGCGCCCACCCAGGCTCGGTCGCAGTGACGATCAGGGCTCCGAGGGCGGGGCCGGCGATGGCGACCGTCGAGTTCGAGAGCCCGAGCAGGGCATTCGCCTGCTGCAAGCGCCCACCCGCAACAACCTGCGGAACCAGACCTTGAAAGGCAGGCCGCCCGAACGCGTTCGCGCCCCCGTAGACGATCTGCAGCAGCGCAACGGCGACCACCGTCGCGCTGCCCGTCAGCAGCAGCGCGGCGGTGAGCGCCTGAGCGGCGCCGCGAGTGACGTCGCAGGAGACGAGCACGAGATGGCGGGGCAGACGGTCACTCCAGACACCACCCAGGAGCAGCAGCACGACGGACGGGATCTCTCGGGCCAGGATCACGAACCCGAGATCGCGGGGCCTCCCCAGGTCGAGCACCGCGAACGCCAGCGCGACGTTGGCCATTGCGCCGCCGAAGACCGACACCGTCCTCGAGCCGAACAGCAGCCGAAAACGGCGCTCGCGTAGCGGATCGAAGCCTGCAGGGAGACGCATCGCCCGAGCCTACGGGACGGCTCGGGCAGGGATCAGCGTCGCGCCCGGGCGCGCAGCTCGGCCAGCCACGCGATGGCGCGCAGGGTCATCCAGATCGGCGTCAAGACGACGTAGAAGAGGACGTCGGCGATCCCGATCAGCGTCCACCAGAGCACCCAGTAGCGAAGCGGCGCCCAGCCCTTCTCGGCGAGATCCCGCCGGCGCCTCATCGGCGCCCTGCGTCACCGGCTGAGCAGCCAGGTAACAGTCTGTTACTTGGAGGGACGCAGATCTTCGTCACGTTCGGGAGAACTCTCGGCGGCGCTGGTCGACGATCCGCACGATGCGCATGGCCGTCTCCTCCACGGAGAGATCGGAGACGTCGAGCACCGGGCAGCCGAGGCGGCGCTGCACAGCGGCGGCCTGGTCGAGCTCTTCGTAGATCTCGGAGAGCGCGGCATAGCGCCGGTTCGGCGCCCCCATCGAGCGGACCCTCTGCCCGCGGATCTCGGCGAGCCGCTCCGGGTCGATAGTGAGCCCGACGACCTTGGCCCGGTCGATCTCGAAGAGCTCATGTGGCGGCTGGACTCCCTTCACGAGCGGGACGTTCGCGGCCTTGTGGCCGAGGTAGCCGAGGTAGATCGACAGCGGCGTCTTCGACGTGCGCGAGACTCCGACCAGCACGACGTCGGCCTCGTCGAGCCCGCCGTGCATGCCGTCGTCGTATTTGACCGCGAACTCGATCGCCTCGATGCGCTTGAAATAGGTCTGATCGAGCGGCGCGCGCGCGCCGGGCTCCATGCGAGCCGCGACCCCTGCGACACGTGAGATCGAGTCGATCGGATGGCCGAGGAGATCGCAGTAGTGGAGCCGTGCGCGCCGGCACAGGTGCCGCATCGCCTCGCGCATCGTCGGCTCGACCAGCGTGTACACCATCACGGCTGGACGGCCGCGCGCCTCCGCAACGGCGATGTGGAGATCGTCGACCGTCTCGCAGCGCGGGTGGCGGACGACGTCGAACGCCTGCTCGGGGAACTGCGCCTCCAGGGCGAGCACGAGCCGGGCAGCCGTCTCGCCGGTGGAGTCGGAGACGATGTGGAGCTCGACGGGCTGACCGACGTCGGTCACGGCGGGAGGCTAGCGGCCAGGAGGCTAACTGGCTGGCCGCGTTCCCAGGAATCCGACGTACTCCGCGACATGCGCCTCCACGTCCAGCGGTACTACGCTGGATTCGAAGCCCGCGTCACGCAGCCACTGGAGCCACTCGTCTCGACCGAAGAGGCCGAAGACGTGCCTGTCGTGGACGACACCGGATGGGCTCATCGCCCTCTCGCAGGAAGACGGCGAAGTAGAGGCGCATCTCAGATCGGCTTGCCACCGCGGAGGTCGGGATGGCGGCGGTGCAGCCGGTCGTCCAGGTCGTCGAGCTCGCGAGTCCGCGCGATCGCCGGTCGCGCGCCGACGCGGTCGTAGTGCGCCTGCACAGCGTCGCCCCCGAACATGTAGCCGCCCTGCACGTAGCTCTGCCAGCCGACCAGCATGTAGAGGTAGACGTCGGCCACGCAATAGCGGTCGCCGAGACACCAGCTCACGCCCGTGAGCTCTCGCTCGAGGTACGCCCCGATGGCGTCGAGCTTCTCCCGCCCTTTGCGACGAACGCCCTCCTGACCCGCTTCGTCGTCCGTGAGGAAGTGCGGGACATTCAGCGGCTGGTAGGCGCCGTGGAGCGTGTTCCCGAGCCAGGCCAGCCAGCGCAGATACGCTCCGCGTTGCGGATCTCCAGGTGGCGGAGCGAGGCTGGCGTCCGGGAACCGCTCGGCGACGTACTGGAGCACGGCCGTCGTCTCGTAGACGGTCACCTCCCCGTCGCGTAGCGCAGGCACGCGATTCAGGGGGTTGACGAGCGCGAGAGCGGGAGTCTCGTCTCGCCGCCGTGGATGGACGTCGACGGTCACGTACTCGGCGCCGGCCTCTTCGAGGGCCGCCCTCGCGGCAAAGCTCGCCGAGCCGGTGATCTGGAAGAGCTCGATCACTTCTGCGAGGCTAGCGGTCGTACGTTGCCACCAGTCAGACGTACGAGCTCTTCGGGCGCGCGTACTC
>Ga0334722_10008088_pt1 | contig 10096 bp, 5 predicted proteins | sample C3_bottom_MG_FD_207210 | JGI IMG/M metagenome (GOLD analysis project Ga0334722, IMG submission 207210) | Sediment microbial communities from Yellowstone Lake, YNP, Wyoming, USA - C3_bottom | ecosystem: Environmental > Aquatic > Freshwater > Lake > Sediment | place: USA: Wyoming | collected... | reverse complement strand
GGCTTCATCCACAATTACACATTCATACTCCAAATTCAAAAGATGCTGGACCTGTTCCGAATTGGCCGTAATCAGCCCCTGCGAGATTATCCCTATTCGCCTCGGACATTTTTTTATAGCCGTATCGCCATTTGCAGGATACCTTATGCCGTTCTCATCCACCCATCCCTTTCCGTCCCATACTGCTGACGGCATATCCAATAGAGTATTCATCTCATCCTGCCACTGCCAGATAAGCGTCTTGGGCACAATGATAAGTATGGGTTTGTCTCCATATAAAGCCATAAGCTGTGCGGCCATAGCAAGCTGCACAGTTTTACCCAGCCCAACCATATCGGCAAGTATGTACCTTGCCCCGTACTTTTTATGATCCTTAAAAACCATATTTACAAAATATTTCTGATGTTCCCATAAACCCAATTCCTGCCTATATACCGGCGATTCAATAACGGTTGAAGCGGGTTCGGAGTCTTTCTTCCATTCGTCGATAGAATAAATTACTTTTCTTTCGGAAATTCTCTTAATGTCCTCAATGATAAAATCCGCAAGAGGCACTGCATAGGGACTATTCCAGAAATAATCGAATTCTTCCTGAACCCATGCCACTCCTTCTTCTGAATCATCTTCCCAAAGTATCTCATAATTCAATTTCCAACCGGCGTAGCTTTCGTTCACGCTGCCTATAAAAGCAGTTTTTCGCCCATCTTTTAAGGTAATAACCCCTGCTTTCCCATGGATAAGACCGAATACATCGTTGGGAACAACCTTTATAACGAGCTTACCGCTTTTTACAAGGTTATAAAGTTTTTTCAATCTTTCAGGGATATCAGCATACTTTTCTTCGGGCTTTGCACTGCACCATTCCCTGCGCATAGCATTAACGGCAGCACTTATTGTAACAGCATCTTCCTTCTGCATTTCTGAATTGCATACAACCCTTGCACAACCCTGTAGCTTCTCGATCGCTTCTCCTGCAACTTCTATAATGGAAGTACTGAAATAGCCAGCAATCCTGTCATAACTTACGGCATCTTTCAGCTTTTCATTCAAAAAACTTGAATCCAATCTTTTTCTTCTTGAGGAATAACGGTAAATCATCATAATTCACCCGCTTACACACCATCATTTTTCACAAGTTCGGCAAGGAGTCTTGCATATTTTGCTTCTTCCTTCCAATGAGGCATGGTTTCAATATTCCCCAAAGCAGATATGTATTCTAATATCTCAACAATCGTATTTCTTTGATTCCAATAATTGGGTAATTCGTTTTTGAGCCAATTTCTGCCCTTTGTTGTGTCTTCTGCTTTTATAGCTTGATGCAGGGCGGCAAGAATATTTCGGAGAAGGGTATTGCTGAATCTATCGCTGCTGCCCAATCCCCTCATTCCAAATTCCAGTGCGGTCTTTAACCTTGCTTTATTGGCGCGGGTAGAAGCGAGAAGCTCTTTATATTCTCTTACTCCAAAACCCTTCGCCAATTCCTGATATGAACCCAATTGATAAATGCCTTCTTTTTCAAGGTCTAAGCCTTTTATATAGAACCTCTCTTCCGGCGTTAACATTTTCCACGTATAGGAATCAAAACCTTTAGGTGTGATATAATCATAGGCAATCTTTACTGCCTCATTTATTATTTTTTCAATCGGCGACTCTTCTCCTGGTAATCTTGCCTTTGACAGCTCATATTGGATATCAATATCTTCAATCTTTTTGTATGATGTTAACACTTTTAATGAAGCAGCATAAGCGGCAAGTAAGTAATCAGTATCGCTGAAATTGGGGTCTTCTTTGTCATCCAGTTCTCGCATAATATCAATTTGCCTTTGAACCTCGCTTTCAATCTCCGGATAAAGCTCGTCAAGATATGCGGTTTCTTCGGATGTTTGCTTGCGTAGAACAAGAAGGACAGTGCCTTTTACATAGTTGCCTTCCTTTAGTCCACCCGACTCTGTCTCTGTAGCTATATTCCATGCAGCAGTGACCCTCAAACCTGCTGCCCACAAAATCAATGCCAAATCTGCCCATACACTTACATTTTGATGAGTAAACATTATTATCTGCATTCCATTATCGGGCATATGATCTGCCAAATTTTTATAAACCTCTACCATGCTATGCTTAAAACTCTCTCCGGTTCCTTTTATTGCAAGGGCACGCTTGCTGTCGGTATACCAATCTGGGAAAATATCAAGGAGCATCTTCTTATCCCATGCAAGGAAGAACTCAGAAAGTTCGTGATAGTTTATAGCATCGGCATAAGGGGGATCTGTGAGCCAAATATTTGTCTGATAGTCTACATTTCTAGAATCAACACACTTTGCAATGTTATTACCATAAACTATATGCCGTTTCAATGAAATTATAAAAATTTCTTCTATTGCTTTAAAACTTCTACAACCATAATTATAAATTGTATTAAGAGCTTGGTTAGCAAAAGTCTGAGTAATACCTCCTGATTCACGCATTGAAACAATTATGCACAACTTTGAATTCCAATTACAGCACCTATTCACCCCCAACAACCCCACAACCTTCTCCTTCATTGTCTTTGCATGTTTGTCTATTAGCCCCATTAAAAGCCCGTGAATAAGAAGCTGCCTGGGATTAAAAAGCTGATGCCAGTATGCCCAGCCTCTTTCTCTATATAATCTTGAAGTCTCTTCCCCTTCTTCAATCATACCGTTCGGAATATATCCCTTCTCCTGCCACCCATAAAATCTCTCTTTAAGAAGGTTTACAACCTTTTCCTCCCTCTTTAAATCTTCGTCTGTAGGTGCCGTATAATATCTCTTACCATCCTGAATTTCATATCTAATGCAATAAAGCCTCTCCTGAAAAACATCATCAGGTCGGGGGATAAATTCATGGGCTTCCCATCGGCGAAGGCCGTATTCCACCGTGCCGTCCTCTCTCACTCTGTCCTTTCGAATAGCTGCTATAGGGGTCGATACTTTGCAGTGGGGGCATACAAGACTGCTATCCCTGACTGTTGCCATCTTCTCTGCAAGCCTCATCTCTTCATCGGTTGCATTTGATTTTATCTCAATATCAAAGCTTTTATTTTCTGGATTTTCTTTTAAAATAGCTACAGTTTTTGTTCCCTTCCCTATAATCCACGAAGGTGCAAGAGGCACCCTCCAGCCACATTCAGGACAAATGGTTTCATTGCAATATAAATAAGCATTGGCCCTGTGGCCTTGTTCGTTATGTTCTATCCCCCACTCGGTAATCTGCTTATCTGCAAGCTCAAATATCTTTCCTTGAAACTCTTTTAAACTTTCAATTTCTTCCTCAGAACTGCCCAAAATATTCAACGCAGCCCAAGTCAAAAGCATGGCAATAGGATTTAAATCCGAAGCGTACACATCAAAGCCCATCCTTGCCGCTTCAAAAGGAACACTTCCCCCACCGCAGAAACAGTCGCCGACAACTGGGACTTTTCCAAATCTTTTTATACCAAGCTCGCGGACAAGCTCTTGTAAGCTTTTTGCATCTGTGCCTAAATGCTGATTTATGACCTTCCATTCGTATTCGGGAAGGTTTTCTACTTCTTCCGGCCTCAAACAATATGCAAGCTTCTGGTCATAAGAAAGCCTATTAAATACAAGCCTCTGCAATTGTTCCTTTTCTTCTCTGGTTATATCCTTTCTGTATGTAATCTTGCCGTTACTATTTTCAAAATATCTTTCTCTCTCCTCTTCGGATAAATTTTCGTATATTTCTTTCACAGGTATGGACTGCTTTTTGCGAAGCCACAGACCTTCTTCATCCATTGTCAATATTTTTAAAAATATTTCCATATCCTTCTTCGGATTATCGCTTGCAGGCATCAATAAACCGAGCAGGGCAGCCCTCACAAGAATAAGGGGCTTCCTGCCCCACCACTTCCCAAGCCCGGTTAGTGTCTGACCGCTGCCTGCTTTTCTTTCCTTATAACTTTCCTTCGAAACCTTTGACACGGGAAATTGAACTTCTATGAAGGATTTATCGCTGCTTAGCATCATGACACCCCTTTAATCATCAATTTTTCTTTGAATCAGCAGATCAAACAATTCCAGCTGCTTATTTGACTCTTCCACGGGATTTTCGGTAAGCGCATACCTTATGGCCTTTCGCCAGCCCCTTCTATCGTGAAGCCCTCCCGTTGCGGCATTGGTCATGGTGAAAAGCCACCAGCGCTCCTCCGGTGAAAGCCCCAGCCAGTTTTTTATGGCTATCGGAATTACCGAAGGGTCTGAATCTTCTATTGCCCAGGCTAAAAGCACCATCTCCTTGCCGAAAAGCCGCTGGACGGGAACCTGACCCGTATGCCATTTGCCGGCAGGCAATCTCTCTTTCTTTAACCTTGCATTGAATTCATTTTTTAAGGTATCTTCAATCTGCTTCCATTTGTATTTTGAAAGCTCAACTTTCGGTTTATCTTCCTTTGGGTCTAATACCTGTTCTTGAGCACCTTCCTGCCATTTAAAGCGTTCATAGATAATAACCTTACCATCATTTGCACGCGGAATAATTATCAAAAAGTGATGCTGTGATTCTTCGGGAATAAAGCCAAAGCCAAAGACCTGTCTTTTCTGCGCCATCATTGAACAATCTCCTGTTCCTTAAAGTTTTTCAAATCCATCTTCTTTTCTGCAACCCAATCCAAAAAATCCTGCCCGGTGTTAAAATAAATAGCGCCGCATTCAAGATTTATATTTACCTTTCCTTCGCTCATGAAGTTATTCCTTATACTATCCATGCAGTTTTCGAGCATCTCCACATCTATTTTCATCGAGGAATCAAAGGTCAAATCTATCCAATTTTCCTTACCATCGTTTCCTGACTTGAAGAAAGTGACTGCTACATCGCAAATCTTTGCATTGTGCTTCTTAGCCAATCCAAGCTCCCTATAAGTTTCAGCGGTGTCGCTCGTCTTCACTCGCCTATTAAGTGTTAATGGTTTTTCTACAGCAATATCGATTTCTTCTTCCTTTTCCCTGTCAATTTTAATCTCAAGGGTATTTGAATATACTCCCTGCGCTTCTGCAACCGCTACCACATAGGTGCAGTTTTCAGGAACAATTATTTCTCCTTCGTATATGCCACCATTTTCCTTCGGATTTGAGCCATCCGTGGTATATTTTATACCAACAGGAGGAACGGATTTTAATTCAACAACCTTATTGGACCCCTTATTGAATATCCTATATTTCAAAGTTATCCTATTTATCCACTCCACCGGTTTACCCGTTTCATGTTCTCTGCTGCTGTCAACACATAAGAACGAAAGTTTTACTTCCTTTGTCCTGAACTCATACGGGTTTTCCACAAGGTTTGAAGCCTCGGTTGCTACAGAACCAACTTCGTAATATACCTTATCTCCATAAAGCGGAGTTATTTTTAGGATTACTTCTCCGGTTTCATCATCCCTGCGCAATTCTTGAATCTGAACGCTCGTCTTTTCCTTTGGGAACGGCCCTTTGTCTATGTAGCCGCCATTCTCACGCCAGATGCCTTTCTTGAGCATCTCCTCCTTTAAATTATCAAGCGCTGTTGGAATGTGCCACTGCCACAGGGGATTGGTAGCCGCACGCTCCTTTACATCGCTCCAGCGCATTTCCTTCTGGGTAAACAAGCGGTCTTCGCATTTTTTTCTAAAGGTATCGCCCGTAATATCAGTAGTAAATTTCTGACGCTGCATCAGAAGATCTCTTATCTGTTTTTCACCGTTAAACTCATTGTTCATAAATTCCATTAAAAAGTCGGCTTTCAAAAGGCCCGTCTTTGCAGGATAATACAATTGCGTGAAGGTTTCCCTTGCAGCCTGTAAGAGTTCTAATTTTATCCTATCCCTCTTTTCAAGGGCTTTTTGATACTGCGGGTTATTGGCAGGAACTTTCTCTTCATTTTCCATCCTGTTAATTATCTCATTAATTGCTTTATGCTCCTTTGCGGAATGCAGAAGCTTTTCCATGGTGCTTCTGGAGCCGGACAAAAACATTATCCTATTTTTATACTTTTCATTCTCATAAAATTTCTGCAAATCCGGATGTAAATAAGACCCTCCTGTATAGGGTTCAAATATAACAAGTGTAACTTTGTCTTCCGTCAGGTTGATTTCGTCAACAGCAGGGAAAACTAAAACTTTTTGATAGCAATCTCCAATAGCAGGTTTGAATTTTTCCTCAAGAAAAGTCCTTAATTCCTTTTTTGCACTTTCATTATCATAAGAATCCACCAATGTATTTAACTCAGCAATTAAATTTCTGGTATTCTGGAAGTATAACCTGCCATCTCTGTCGGTATGGAGATACCATGCTCGCATAACAAATTCATCAAGTGCTTTTTTGACGCGCGTAATGTCTTTCCCAGGTTCGCATAAGTAACCTATTGTTTCCTGCAGTGAAAGCCCCAAAAGCGCATTGGGTATATCTGCTAATGAAGAAACAAGTATAAGTTTTGCAAGGTCCTGCATATGAGTTTCTCCCAATGCTATATCAACTATTTCTGCAACAGCCTTTCCATTCGAAGCAATGTCATGGGCTATGGCATTGGCAAGCGAAGGCTTAACCTGTGCAATCGCGGTAAGCATTTCGTGGTCGTTTAGATCCAAATCGTAAGCATTTATTAAATACTTGCTTTTTGCTTTTGGATTATCTCCCCTAAAAAGCTCAGAAACAACAATACGCATCAATCTCAACAAGCCTCTTGTCTGTTGAAAACCGGGGTTTTCCTTAAACCTTGCATAAAGGTCCCTGATAGAGGGATGGAAGGGATAAGAGTCCTTTATACCGACGAAAATTTGGTCGGGTGAGACATTGGTATAACCCATCTGCTTTGCTTCCAAAACAGCCTGCTTATAAGCATTTGCAACTTCATTTATCTCTATATCGGAGGGTAAAACTTTAAAAAGCCTTTTTCTTAAAATGTGATATATCTCATCCGAAGTCATATTCACCGGTTCAATATTTATTGCCAAACGGTTTACCTCATTTTCAAGTTCCTTAAAGGAAGACTGCAAAAGTTCGCTACCGCTTTCATATGTAGCCCTTAAATCCGAAATAACGAGGCATACATTGGAAAGCTCTTCTTTGTTCAAGGCATTAAAGAGATTTGCCAATGCTGTAGTGGTTACTACGGCTAAATTTGAATCACCGATGGGTTTTGCCTTCGCATTTTCCAGATATGGAGGCAACTCATCCAGCAGAATAAGAAGCGGTTCTCCCTTTAAAAGGTTTGCCCAAGCGCTTTGCCCCGGTGCCTGCAGAGGCGAATAATAGTCTTTAAACATTTCCTTTTTTCCAAGTTGTTCTGCAATTGCTCCCCATATACCATAGGGGACATCACTTTCTCGCCCCGTAAAGGCTACAACCTTAATCTTCCCGAGAGGACTATCTTTAAACTTATCTCCCATTATTTTCCCTCTGAACTCCGGATATTTGGCCAAAAGCCCAAGGGCAATCATGTTATGAGTTTTACCGCCACCCATATTCTGGGTCAATTTAATAACACCTGCTGCACTCTGCCTGTGAAAACGCTTAAAGGCTGTTTCAAATAATATTCTCATGCCCTGAGTTAAATAGTTTTCTTCAAAAAATCGATTCGGGTCTATCCTGTTTTCAATTAGGTCAGTAAGATCCAATACGTCATCCCTCTTTGTTTCGTCAAAAACGCTTTCCCTCGGAACACAAAGCTCATATAAGGTCTTCATTTTTATTTCAACCCCTTATTTTATTATTTTTCAATTTTTTACAAAGGATTTTTTGCGCTATTCTAATATTTTTCAGTTATATTTATAATTCTATATCTTGCTCCTTATTCCTCTTATTTTCCATCAATTTTGACAGTAAAAACACAAATTTCCCAATTTATATTCTAACACTTAAGACTCCCAAAGTCCGTCTTGTTGATATAAAAAAAGAGTAGCTTTACAGCTACCCTTTGAAATCAATATGCCTATCCTAAATTCCTTCACTTAATCTCGAATTCGCAGGTTACGACTGCGGTTATTTCCTTATCGATGGAGGATGTGTCATAGATTCCGTAATCAGAGACCTCGGTTGAATACAGCGGGGTTATCTGGAATACGCCCATCCTTGCAGATTTCAGGTTGCCGATTCTTATACCCGTATTTTTTGCTATCTGCTCGGCTCTATCCTTTGCATCCTTTGTAGCAAGGCCCAGCATATCCACTTTGAGGTCGGCAATCTTTGTATAATAATACTGCGGCGGCAATGATTCGAACTGGACACCCATATTTATAAGCTCTGTTGCCTGTCTTGATATCTCGGTTATCTTATCGACATCCGTCGACGTTATCTCAACCGTCTGTACCAATCTATAACTCTGGACTTTCGAAGACGGCATCCCGTTGGGTAAAGGTTCATAGTTGGTTATTGTGGATATGGAGGAAAAAATCAGGTCTTTTTCATTTAATCCTTTTGAAATCAGATACTGCTTGACCTTATCGTAACTATCCTTAAGCTGTTTGTAAGCATCCTTTAAATCCTGTGACTGAACCGAGAAACTTCCAGACCACTTCACGAGGTCAGACCTTATCTGCTTTTTTGCAGATCCGGTAACAGTAATGGTATTCTGCTTTGCTTTGATATTCGCAATGCCATTCGCTATTAAAGCCGAAGAAACAATCATAGATATACCGATTATAACTGCAATTATTATACTGGCTATTCTTTTCTTGTCCATAAAAAAACCTCCCCATTAAAAATTCGATAATTGATAAACCACCCCCTTCAGAACCTTAATGATAGACAGCTCAATCCTCCGTCCAATTTTCTGAACTCCGAGGTATCCACCGTTATGACTTCATATCCTGACTTTTCGATAGCATTTTTGGTTTTTTCGAATCCGACCGGCACCAATACCTTATCATTTATCCATAGAGAATTTGCCGCATAACTTTCATTTTCTGGAACTATTATCCTGTTGAAATCTTTAAATTCGTCTTTATATATGAACTCTCCGGCAACCAGCAGGTTACCGTTTTCCAGATATGAAACTCCGGTTTTGAGATGAAGCACTTCCTTTAATGTAACTACGGTTAGCTTATAGCCATACTTCCTTAAAATGTCTCCAAACTGTTTTATACCCTCCATGTTGGTCCTGCCGGAAAGGCCAACATAAAAATGGTTTCCTACCATCATCACATCTCCGCCTTCTAAGGTACCCGGCTCTCTAATGTATTCGATTTTACTATCGGGATAAAATCTTCTTATTACATCGGTTATACCGTTAACCTCTCCCTTCCTCGTAGGTGCACCGGGATTGGTAATAACGGCAAAGTCTTTGGTTAATACGGCTACATCTTCTACAAAGCATGAATCAGGATAATTTTCATCGGCTTCAAGAATGGTAACCTCCAAACCGCGATGTTTTAAAGCTTCAATATAGGCATCATGCTGCTTTATCGCAAGGTCATAATCCGGTTTCCCAAGCTCGGGAGATGAGGTTATTCCATAAATTATGGATTTCCCCGGCCTTCTTACAATCGCCTTCGTAAACATTTTTAAAACTCCCTCCCCGTTTCTTCAATAGAGTTCATCCCCACTAATTAAATTATTATTACCATACAATATATATTCGACAAAAAAGCTGCTGACCTTCTTTTTAGATCAGCAGCTTTAAAATTTTTTTATAAAAGCTTTTCCATTATGGTTATGTCAACCCATTGGCCTTCCAAAAAGCCATGCTTTTCATAGGTTCCGACTTCTCTAAAACCTAAGGAAATGTACAATCTTTTGGCCATTTTATTCTCCTTAAACACGCTCAATACCATCTTGTGAAAGCCCTTATTCTTGGCCGCTTCTATAAGCGAACCCAAAAGAATCTTTCCAAGCCCTTTACCCCTCATCTCTCTTTCTATATAAATGGATATATCCACTATACCGCTATAGCAGCATCTCGAATTAAATACATTTAATGAAGCCCAACCGTGTACTTCTTCATGGTCATCTTCTATTACTAATACCTTATACCTTTCGCCTCTTTCCAAAAGCCATTTTTTCATTTCTTCTTCTGTTCTCGGCCTTATCTCCAGAGTGGCTATCCTATCCTCTATCCCCTGATTATATATTTTTGTTATTGACGGTATATC